>ENA-OPLQ01000135-OPLQ01000135.1-human-gut-metagenome-genome-assembly--contig:-NODE-135-length-17070-cov-19.221334_pt1 | contig 17070 bp, 12 predicted proteins | sample MGYA00241449_ERZ501730 | MGnify/ENA primary metagenome ERZ501730 (study PRJEB25962, sample SAMEA2042560) | human gut metagenome | biome: human gut; feature: human-associated habitat; material: faeces...
CAATCTTCGCCAAGAAGACTACCGACTTCGAGTTTAACGTCACCAACAACATCGTGCAAAAGGAGCGTTTCAGATACTTCATCAAAGTGCCGGAACTTGCTGCCTTCTACAACGAGATAACCGACTATCGTACGGCGGAGGCGGTTGGCGTGGACAGACCACAGAAGAACGAGATTCTTCATAACATACCACCAACACCAGAGCAGGAAGATTTCATCCAAAAGCTGATGGAGTTTGCCAAGACGGGTGATGCCACCATCCTCGGAAGACCGCCTCTGTCGGAAACGGAAGAGAAGGCAAAGATGCTCATAGCCACGGACTATGCCCGAAAGATGGCACTCGATATGCGCATGATAGACCCGACTTGTGAGGATCATCCCGACAACAAGGCGAGCCATTGTGCGAAGATGATAGCGGACTATTACAAACGCTATGATAATCACAAGGGGACGCAGTTCGTATTCTCAGATCTTGGCACATACAGACCTGGGGAATTCAACGTGTATTCTGAAATCAAGCGCAAGCTGATAGAGGATTATGGAATACCTTCATCTGAAATCCGCTTCATTCAGGAGTGCAAGAACGAGAGGGCAAGAAAGGCGGTGATAGCAGCCATGAACGAGGGTTCGGTACGAGTATTGTTCGGCTCCACATCCATGTTGGGTACAGGTGTAAACGCACAAAAACGGTGTGTGGCTATCCATCATTTGGATACACCGTGGGTGCGACATGAAGTCGCATAGATAATTGTTGGAATGATACTTTAAGTATCAGTTTTAACCCGCTGTTCCGTCAGCGGTAGCCTACCGACCGATGCACCTTAATGTTGTATTAAGCGGTCGGGACAAAGTACACTTTCGCAAGACAAGACAGAACCGTGAGGGGAAGTCCAGTATGGTTAGTATCATACCGTAGAGTGGCGAGGCTGGATAGTATGGTTAGCGTAAGCGAACTGTTAGTAAACTTCGTAATGTCGTAAAAGAGTGCAAGATACTGATACACTCTACCCAAAATGGGATGCGGTCAGATAATCCTCTCCATGGTAGGATTACACGGATGTAAAGACCGTCGGAGGATGAGACAGAACCTAACCTATCCGTTAGTTATCTATGTGGAACATGGTAAGCCTGTACATCTCCTGTCAGACAAAAGACAGGTAAGCTGAAAGTAATGGATGCTGAATGATGTGCAGGTATAAGATAACAGAGAAAGCGAATGCCGTTCTGTAATGGGACGGATAGGGTTTGAGCCACTTATCACGAGTTGACAAGGGACAACATCAACCTACCACGAAAGTGGGCAGACTTCTGTGGTAATGTTTGGGAGGCAAATACCCAACATTAGCCAAATGGTAATTCTTTACAATAAACTTTTAGAACTTTTTAAAGTAGGAATGCAAATGAACGATAAAATCAAAGAAAATCTCCTCGACCAATCGTGTGCGCCGACTGACAACCTGCAATCAAATTGGGACAGAATAGACTGGACTAAGGCGGAGCAAGCTGTTAAGAAGCTTCAAGCTCGTATTGTAAAGGCTCAGAAGGAAGGCAGACATAACAAGGTGAAAGCCTTGCAATGGACGCTTACCCACTCTTTTTACGCAAAAGCCTTAGCCGTAAAGAGGGTTACTTCTAACGGGGGTGGTTGTACTCCTGGGGTTGACAAAGAAATATGGGATACCCCTAAAGCTAAAACGCAAGCAATAACCCAACTCAAACGCAGAGGCTACCAGCCAATGCCGCTGAGAAGAGTTCATATCAAGAAGAGCAACGGCAAACTGCGACCGTTGGGAATACCGACAATGAAAGACAGAGCCATGCAAGCACTCTATCTTATGGCATTGGAGCCTGTATCAGAAACTACAGCTGATACTCGTTCATACGGTTTCCGCAAGGAACGCTGCTGTATGGATGCAGTACAGCAATGTCATAACATTCTCCGAAAGGGATATTCTCCCGAATGGATTTTGGAGGGCGACATAAAAGGGTGTTTTGACCATATCAGCCATGAGTGGTTACTTGCCAATATCCCAATGGATAAGGCAATACTCCGAAAATGGTTGAAATGTGGCTATGTTTTCAACAAGCAAATGTTCCCGACCGAGGAAGGAACACCGCAAGGTGGTATAATTTCTCCGACACTTGCCAATATGACTTTGGACGGATTGCAGAAAGCTCTTGCAGATAGATATAAGCGCCATCATGTTAATGGTAAGTTGTATTCACCAATGGTGAACCTTGTACGTTATGCTGATGATTTTATCATCACTTGCGAGAACAAGGAAACTCTTGAAAATGAAATCAAGCCATTGGTTGCTGAATTTATGTCTGAAAGAGGTCTGACCTTATCAGAGGAAAAGACGGTGATAACCAACGTGCATGACGGTTTTGATTTTCTTGGCTTTAATATCCGCAAATACGGCAAGGACATATTGACCAAGCCGACAAAGAAATCCGAGAAACGCTTTATGGAGAATATCCGTAAGGTAATTAAGGAGAACAAGGGTTGCAGACAGGAGTCGTTAATCAGAATGTTGAACTCTAAAATCCGAGGATGGGGAGGTTATTATCAGCATGGAGCGACACGTGATTCATTTCACAGAATCGACCATCAGATATTCCTCTCACTATGGCAATGGGCAAAACGCCGTCATTCCAAGAAAGGGAAACGGTGGATAAAAGACCGATATTGGCATGACATTCGAGGGAACAAATGGACTTTCGTTTCAAAATTCAAGAAACCAAACGGAAAGGAAGACCAATTGACATTATTGTCTCTGACTTCATCGTTTCCATTCCTGCAATACACGCAGATTAAAGGAGACATGAACCCGTTTGATGCAGACTGTCGTCTGTACTTCTATAAAAGAAAGAAGTCGAAAATGCTTGTTACGCTAAAAGGACGCAAGTCACTGCTGTACCTATGGGAAAAGCAAGGACGCAAATGTCCTATATGCGGTGAGCCTATTGATACGCACAAGGCATGGAATGTCATGCCAACCGTTCAAAACGGAAAGAAATGCAATCTGTTGGTTCATGATGAATGTTTTAAATTATCCCGCAAATCAAATGGAAACAAGAAGTAGTTTGAGCCGGTCTCTGCATACAAACAGAGGCTTAGAAAAGCTTGAGCCGTATGAGGGGAAACTCTCATGTACGGTTCTTAGGGGGGAAGAGGGCAGCAATGCCCTTGACCTACCCGATCGTCCATCAGATCTTGAACAACGCAATGGTCGTGGAGTTCGTGCTGGCAACGAGATAGCTAAGTTATACGCTGACAATAAGGTGGACATTATCATCTATGCGGTGGAAAAGTCGCTTGACTCGTACAAGTTCAACCTCCTGCACTGCAAGCAGACTTTTATCTCGCAGTTGAAAAGCGGAGCCTTGGGGGCGAGAACCATTGACGAGGGAGCGATGGACGAGAAATCGGGTATGAATTTTTCCGAGTATATGGCTATTCTCTCCGGAAATACCGACTTGCTTGACAAGGCGAAGCTGGAGAAGAAGATTGCTTCTCTGGAGGGTGAGCGCAAATCGTTTAATAAGGGCAAGCGTGACTCGGAAACAAAATTGCGGTCAAAGACGGCAGAGCTGGGCAACAACAAAGCCTCTCTCAAGGGAATGACCGAGGACTACGGCAAGTTTATGGGCGAAGCCAAGAAAGACAAGGACGGCAACATCCTCAACCTCATCACTCTTGATGGTGTGGAGTCCACGAACTTAGAGGTTATAGGAAAGCATCTGCAAATGTTGGCGGAGAAAGAGACAACTGGCGGACAATACAAGCGGATTGGAGAAATCTACGGATTCCCTGTCAAGATTGTCAGCGAGACAAGTTTCGAGAATGGTCTTCCATTTGTTGACAACCGCTTTTTTGTCGAGGGCAATTACAAGTACCAGTACAACTACGGTCACATTGCCAAGTCGGACCCGATAGCAGCGGCAAACAACTTTCTGAATGCCTTGCAGAAGATACCAAGCTACATTGAGCAGTATGATTCAAGATGCAAGGCTCTGGAAAAGGAAATACCGCAACTGGAAGAGATAGCTGGCAAGACTTGGAAGAAAGAGGAAGAACTGAAAGGTCTGAAAGTGGAACTGGCGGCGTTGGACAGGAAAATACAGCTTGAACTTGCACCGCCGACCGAGAAAGAATGCAAAGAAGAGGAAAAGAATACGGACAATGTAGAGGTTGTTGCTAATGCTGATATTCGCCATAAACATCAGCATTTTTCAAAGGTGAAAATCTGAAATTAGAAAATAGCGGCAATTAGCAATAGATAGCTTTATGTCGCTATTTTATTTATTTTATCAAGAACAAAAAGGAAGTGTTGATTACAATCAATAGCCATTTTGGGGCTTGGTGGAGGTATTGATTAGAAAATATTTCTGCTTTCGATGCTCGTTGGAGGTGTAGATTGTAATCAACAGGCACTTTTAGGTTCGTTAAAGCCATTGATTGCAGTCAAGACCTATTTTTATGTGTCATTGGGGCTGCTGATTGCAATCAATGGTTACTTTTAAGAGCCGTTAGTAGTTTTGATTCAAGTTTCTTCTGTCCACAAAATGTGAAAACTTCTGTTGATTGCTGTTTCTTTCAACTTTTGTGTTAAGAATTACAAGAAATCAGAATCAAAAGCTATTTTTACGGGCAAAAACCATCTTTTTATCATCCTGCTGCCATTTTTTTGCAATAAGGTTGCGGTTTTCTCGTTTATTTTTATATCTTAGCAATCGCAACTGGAGAAATCCAACGATGCACAAAACGATTTGTCAAATTTAAATCCTTAACATCATGAAAGAGATTTACGACATCAACATTCAGCGCATGAATAACGGTGCGCATTTCACGTTTGTAAGTAACATTCTTGCACGTGCAGAAGCCGATACAGCCGTCAAGGGCAAGGCTTCAGAACTCGTCAGTAATTTCAAGGTTGCCGTTGCAGCAGAGGACGAAGCCTTGAAAATTTCACAGAAAAGTCTCTTGACTGATGATATTGCCAAGGCTGACATCGACCGTGACGCTCTCTATGCTGGCTACAAGAAAGCCGTTGAAGCATTCCTTGCTATGCCTATCGCTGACATGGCACAGGCAGCAAAGGTTCTTGCACAGCACATCAAGGACTACAAGATTAACACCGCTGGCCAACTCGATAAGGAGACTGGTCTTTTGGTTAATTTCATTACAGACCTTGAAGACAAGTATTCCGCACAAGTTGCAAAGTTAGGCTTGACAGCATTTGTTACAAATCTGAAAGAAGCTAACGAGCGAGTAAGAATGCTTACCTTGCAGCGTACCAATGAGAAAATGGGTGTGACAGTTGGAGCTTTGAAAGCAGCTCGCACAGCAAGTGATGATGCCTATCGTGCATTGGTGAAGATGGTAAATGCCCTTGCCCTCGTTTATGGCGAAAAAGATTACACCGCCTTCATTGATTATGCAAATACCGAGATTACCCATTACAAGCGTGAGGTGCTTAACCAAAAGGCTTCCGCTCCATCTACTTCGGGTAGCTCGGCTGTAGATTCGGGGAGTAGCAGCACACCAAGCGGTGGCGGTTCTTCATCTGGAACAGGCTCTTCTTCAAGTGGTGGCTCTACGTCTGGCGGAAGCTCATCTTCCGACGGAGATGGAGGAGTTATTGAATTGTAGTAAAGACGAAGTAAAAATTCCATGCCACTCTCTTCATTTTCAGAGTGGCATGGAACTTACATAAATGAAATAGATATGGAAAAAGAGGATATTATAAAAAACATCCTTTCCGTTTGCAATGATATGGGGGTATCTTTCCATAAGAAAGTAAAGACCGATAAATGGAAAGCTGATATAGTTGTGGATTACCAAAACTACAAAGTTGCATTTAATGTTTGCAAAAATCCACGTAATATAGAGGAAACATATACAACAATGCGTAAAGAGCGGGTATGTGGATGTTGGCTTGTGCTTTCAGGAATGTACAATCGCTTTTCTCTGAGCAAATATCCTTGCTTTCCTGTTGAAGACAATAGTGAAGGTGTTCAAATACATTTAAGCCAAGTTTGGGAAGAGAAAAAGACTCTTTTGTTGTCTGATTTCGTGTCTTCACTAATACAAGGAAAAATCAGATACGCAGAAACGATGAAAGTAAAATATGTTGATGTGCGCTTTTATAAAATAGATTGTTGGAAGTGTGGTAGAACTAATGATGCCTATTTCGTTTACAAAACTATATCTGAAAATGGCATTGAAACAGAAGGTGGAATAGACATTTTCAATCAAACACTCGTAAAAGGTATAAGAAAATTCGTAGATGAACATCGCAAAATGGATATTGCCCTTGGAGAAATAAAACCAAGATACAGTAAGACCGTGAATGATTCATATATGTCTTTCGGGTGTAAATATTGCGACAGTCTATTCGGCAATTTCTTCATAAACGACACTTTCATGGATGTCATATACTCTGCAAGAAGTCTGCCAAAAGCCTTGGTTGAAATAGATGAAGATATGATAGTAAACGCAAATTGTTGGTATAAATTAAAGATATAGAATATGAGACGGACTATTATGATGCTTTTCTTGTTTATCATGTCCATAGGGATATTTGCGCAAGAAAGTGAACTTGAAAAGAAGCAAAGAGAATATCGCTTTGCAACTACGGAAGAAAAGGCCCTCATGGATTCTCTTTACCAACCTATTGCTGATAAATTATTAAAAGAGCAAGTAAAAACAATAGGTGGCATTCCTTTCGGTATTTCGCATGACAAAGCAGAGACGATGCTTAGGAACAAATTTGGAAGTCCTGAGTACAATCCTTCTTCAACAACATTATCATTCAAGGATGTCAAGTATGCAGGGCGTGATTTTGCCGCTGTACACTTTTTATTTCAATCAGATGGACTTGACAGCTATCTTAATGCTTGCATCTTCATCATAAATGCAAGTAGTTTGACTGATGCAATAGAAAAAGAAAAGAATGTAGCAGACAATATACTAAGCAAATACACTCTATTTGAAGATAAGGATTCAAATGGATACCCGACACATGGTGGAGGCATGTCCCCTTTATGGGATGGTCGTTGGACTACTCTTGATTTTGCCAAGTATGGAACAGGTATTCATACAGACATTATAAAATATGAGAATAATTTGGTTAAGGTTTATGGAAATCCTTATGCAGTGAGAATTATCTATGGACCTTATGACTATGTAAAAGAAGAATTTTAAATAAGATCAATATGTATATATCATCATTTAAGCAAGGCTATAAACCGCCTTAAAATTTAGCTGGGCTTATCAGAGGATAATTCCCTTTTACATCTTTGAAACATTTTCCATACCCCAAATCAATTTGGCTACGACATCCAGCACCCTAACGATGACTTGGAGACCGTTACGTTCGTTGACGGTTTCGGAAGAGCCGTGCAGGTGAAGAAGGACGGTGTTGTGACAAGTGCATCCAAGGGAAACTCTGCCAAGGATGAGAACGTGATGATTGTCAGCGGGAGAAACATGTATGATGCTTTCGGACGTGTGGCAAAGGCCTTCTATCCTACAACGGAAGGAACTGGATCGAAGTCCACATTCAACAAGTCATTTGACAATGTATCTCCAACGGTTACTGTTTATGACGTGCTCGACCGTGCTACCTCAGTGACATTGCCGGACAACTCTACGACAACTACGGCATATACTGTTGACAACGGCAGTCATGCACTTGTTACAACCGTAACAGACGCACTCCATAATGTCCAGGCTACCCATACCAATGGCAGTGGCAAGACCTTGAAGACCATCCAGAAGAGCGGTCCTGACGGTGAGATTACCACTTCGTTTGAGTATGATGGCATACAGCGTCTTGTTCGTGTTACCGACACGGAGGGTAATGTAACGACCTCTACTTACGACATGGGTGACCGCCGTACTGAGGTGAACCATCCTGCAAGCGGCATCACCAGCTTCACTTATGATGCGCTCGGCAATGTGCTGACCAAGCAGACTGCCAACCTTGCGAAGGAAGGCAAGTTCATCACCTACGATTACGACTATCAGCGTCTGACGGGTATCAACTACCCAGACCATCCGGAGAACAACGTGAAGTATTACTATGGTGGTCGCAACGCCTCTCAGAACCGTATCGGTCGCTTGATGCTCCGTGAGGACGGAACAGGTGCCATTGAATACTTCTATGGCAAGATGGGCGAAGTCACCAAGACACGCCGCACGATGATTGTGCCTAACCAAGCGATAGCAACCTACGTGACGCAATGGACTTACGACAGCCACAACCGTCTGTTGGAGATGATTTATCCTGATGAGGAGAAGATTACTTACTCTTACAATCTCGGTGGTCAGCTTGAAAAGGTTCATGGCTACAAGTCATACGGTTACGATTATGTAAGCAAGATCGGCTATGACAAGTTCGAGCAGCGCACATACTTGAAGTATTGCAATGGTGCAGAGACGTTCTACACCTACGATCCACAGCGTCGTAGATTGCAGAACCTCACCGTGAACAGTGGTGGCAACACCATTATGGATAACGCTTACACTTACGATGCGGTAAGCAATGTGCTCAGCGTGGTAAACGGTGCGTCAGTGCCTCAGAGTGGCAAGGCTGGCGGACAAATGGCGCATACCTATACATACGATGCACTCTACCGTCTTGTCAGTGCAACTGGTACATATACAGGTGCGGACAACAAGACCGCAAGTTACACTCTTGCGATGGGTTACGACAATATGCACCGTATCACATCGAAGCGTCAGATTCTCACGCAGAACAATGTGCAGTTCAATGGTACATTGAATGCAGGTTATGATTTGTCATACACCTATGGAACAGAGACAGGCAAGAAGTTCCAACTCGCCAATGTGAAGGATGTGAACTACCGCACAGAGGAGACGCCTTCGGAGAGCGAGATTGTGAACAACAATCATGCCTATGAGTATGATGCCAACGGTAATCTTGTTTATGTCAACACAAGTCGCACAAAGAAGGATGGCATGGCTGACGAGAAGACCACAGAGCGTAAACTCAAATGGGATGAGGAGAACCGTCTCCTTGCTTCTGATGATAACGGCTTCGTAACCAACTATTGGTATGATGCAGACGGTGAGCGCACGGTGAAGACATCAGGTGAGAGTGACCAAGTTTATGTGAACTCTGAGTTTGCAGGAGGTCGCACGAACACCGCCAAGTTCTCATTGTATGTATCTCCTTACCTCGTAGCCAACCAAGGCGGACGTTACACCAAGCATATCTATATTGGCAGTCAGCGAGTAGTTTCCAAAATTGGCGATTTCGATTCATACGGCTCAGACCCACGCCGCATCCAGTATGCTGGAAGTGAGACTGATGGACTTTCTGTTGACTATAAGCAAAAATATGCCCAGCAGTTGCAGGTTATCAAGGATAATTATGCAACCTTTGTAGTACCGTACAATGGCGAGGACAACAACGACTATGTCGATGGCAAGGGCTTCTGTTGCAATGACGGCAGCTTGGAGGCTGCTCAGACACGAGCTTTAGCGAGAGCTGCAAAGAATAACTTCCAAGAGGGCGACGCATACGAGAAGATGCAGTTCTACTACCACCCTGACCATTTGGGTAGCAGTAGTTACATCACCAACCTTGAAGGCGAGGTGGTACAGCATATCGAGTATGTTCCTTTTGGTGAAGTGTTCGTTGAGGAGCGCAATAACATTTGGAATACGCCTTATCTTTTCAATGCGAAGGAATTCGATGAGGAGACGGGATTGTATTACTATGGAGCGAGGTACTATGACCCAAGGATAAATGTGTGGATTTCCACAGATCCATTACAAGAAAGTGACTTAGGTGTGTCTTCATATTGCTTTGTTAAAAACAATCCAATTTATTACATAGACCCTACAGGTCAAATTCCTATTGCACCTATAATTTGGTGGGCTGGAAAACGTGTAGTTGCTGGTGCGATAGTGGATATTGGAGTTCAATTACTTCAAGAGTGGGTTAAAAATGGAGGCTCTGTAGGACAAGCTTGGAACAGACTGAATATCAACTGGGTACAGGTTACGTCTTCTGCTGGTGAAAATTTGATAAAGAATAAGTATGCAGCAGCAGCTTTGTCTGCAGCATCTGATATGACTACATACATGCTGCAAAATGATAATTGGACTTGGGATGGAGCATTTAAGCAAGCGGGATATGGAGCATTGTCGTCAATCGTAGGAAACGAATTAGCAGGAATCTTCGCAAGGAAGTTCGGCGATATTTCTATTACGGCAAAACAAATTTTTTCTGGTAGTTTGGAAAACAGAAAATTAGCAGAGGCCTTTGCTCTTGCTCATAAATATAAGGGATATAAAAATGCGAATATTGAAATTCAAAATAATAACCCTATATTTGACCTCATAGATGCTCATGGTAATATTGTTGATGTAACCACAACTAATGCAAAAAGTATAATGTCGTCAACATCTAATCTCTATCGAAAACTAAAAAGGTTGTCATCTGTTGGTGGTTACAACAGAAGAACCTTGCAAGTTTATGTTGAAAAAGGAAGATACTCTTCACAAGAAATAGGTGAATTAAAATCAAGACTTCAGAATTATATTAAAAATAATAATTTGAATGTAGATTTTAGTATTGACCAAATAAAATAGAATAATGGAGGGCGTGTAAAAGTATTTTTTTTATTTATAAGCATCACTAATAGTGAACCTCATAGAATACTGAGAATTACTTTTAACACGCCTTCTTGATAAAAATATATTTATGATAACAGTTACATTTTGTATATCTTTGAGAATTAATTTCCTGAGTGTTTTTTTTGAGAGAATAATAAACTCTCTCGATTTCACTCCTAATAAAATGGATATATACTATAATGAATTTTCTACTCCAAAATTCTTTATCAAGTACAATCCAAAATTACTTCAATTATTATCTTTGGCAGAGGTAGATGGAGGAATTACATCCTTTAATTTATATGATAACAAGTATTCAAATGAGAATGTTACCCCATTCTTTCGAGCTAAAATCTTAGATACGACATTTTCAAATAATCAAGTTATATGTATATTAGAATGGGTATCATATCCAACACTATATTTCTCTCCAAACATTCATTTTTTGAGTAGTTATCTTTGTGATGAAGCTAAAATAGTTTTTCTCTTTGCCTATGATCAATTTGATGTTAGATATAAAAGCGAAAAGACTAATTATATAAAATCTTTATTGAGTCCACAATTGAGATGGGGAAAGTTGGTTATGGTCAAAAGTATGCCTTTTATTGCTGCACCTGTGATGTTTTTTGGAAAGGAGTATTTTAGCATAATTCCAAAGGAAATTTTGTTAAAGGTTCCAAACTCACAAGAATTTATAATTAATGGGCAAGATGTTATATCCATAAAACTTTTTGACCTTTATGAAAATCCTAACCTTCATAGAGATTCTCAAAAAAAATATTGGAAAATAACTTCTTTGTCGAAAAGAATAGAAAAATATAAAGAAAAAATATTTTCTATAGATGCAGTCATACAATATAGAGCACGATACAAAAAAATGAAAACCCAAGGTCCCCCAAAAAGGGACGAAATATAACTGTAAAGACAATAACCTTTAACATATTTTTCGTGTCATAAAGAATTTTTCTGCATTTATTGATGATAATTGCATTAAAAATTATAAAAATCCGAGGATGTTGTTATACTCATTCTCGGGTTTTTCATCATCTTGTCTTTTATTTTTTCAACACAAAATGGTTCGCTTTTTCTCCATAAGGTTCATTGCCAAACGAGTCTATCAGAATAATACAGTTGCCATCCCTCACCTTATAGAATATGTTGTCACCACTCGAAGGATGTACAAGCATCAAGATATTGCCATCAAGCACTTGGAAGGTACCTCTTAACTTTTCCCGCTCGTTCTGCTTTTCTTTGAATGTCTGTATCAACAGGTAGGAAACTCTTGCCATCCTTTTTCGATTAAGTCTCACAATCTACACTTTGTCAGCTTTTGGCTTTCTTGCCCATTGTTATTATTCAATAATGGATTCTTTCTCTAACAATATGCTGTTTTTTACCAAGAATTTACATAAAAGTTGTTATAATATATATAAATATTCGTCTTTGATGCTTTCTGCCATTATCTTTGCCGATTAAAATGTTAGTGCAAAGCAATAATGAAGTAATAGAAACGTAAAAAGTAAACAACATGGAACGCAAAGAACAGACCGGGCATATCTGTAGATGGATGGCTTTAGGCATCATGACTGCCATCGTCATCGTAGGATGTACCATTGTAATCGGCCTATTTGAATGGCGCGACAGAAAGGAGATTGAGTGTAGAAATGCAGAACTGCATCAGTGGCGAAAGAATGTGCATGACTTAAACTTGCACATAACGGAATTGTCACTGCTTGGTGAAATGGTTGCGGATTGGGACTCAACAGATGTAAATGAGTATCATTCGCTTCGATTGGAAGTGGACAGTATGCTTGAAGGCATCGCAGGTATTTGTCCGAAAGAAGATTCTGATACGATCTGCCGTCTTCTTGCAGAAAAGGAACAGCTCCTTCTGGATATAAAGGATGCTATGCAGGAATTGAATGCCACTCAAGAAAAGCTGACCGCAGAAGTTCCAAGAATTGTAGAGCAGAATAAAACTGAAAGCAAAAGACTTTCAGCTATGCCACAGCAGGCAAAGCCAAAGAAGCGAGGTTTCTTCAGCAGATTGTTCGGCAAGAAAGAAAATGGAGTAACAACAGGCAACCGTTTAACCCAAACTGAAAAGATGCTCACCAACCTAAACCAAACGGTTGTTGCTAAACATCACCAGCAAAGCCGTAAGGTAGTGGAGATATTGGATAGTCTTGGAAATAGAAATGAAGGTATCAATAAGCAGTTGCAAAGAGTAATCAGCATAGCTGATGAGAATGTGGATAAAGGCATCAAAGTTCGTGAGCGACAAATCGCAGACTTGGAAGGAAATTATACCTATTATTATATAGGGATGATAGGATTGTTGATATTGGTATTTTTCGTATTATTCCTATTGGTGTGGCGATTCGCATTCAAGACACGTAAGAGCAAGGAAGAAACAAGAAAGGTGATGTTGACAGTTACGCATGAGATGCGCAGTCCCTTGTCTGCCATCAAGGATTATGCTCGCAAGATTAGCGGACTTGATGATGCTACGGATGAAAGCAAACGATATGCGGACTTGATTGTTGACACATCGAAAGGCTTGACTTCTATGATTGACAGTTTCCTGGTTTACTCCAAATTAGCGAATGGAAAGGCGACCGTCAAGGAACGCCCTTTCCGTATGATGGACATTGCCGAGCAATTAAAAATGGAGTATGAGCCCTTTGCTGCGAAGAAACAACTGGAATTGAGCGTCAACAATAAGGCAGATGGTGTTGTCAATGGAGACAAGGAAAAGGTGCTTACAATAGGACGCAATCTACTTTCTAATGCCATCAAATATACGGGAAAGGGTGAGATAGTATTGTCCACAACCTATAAGAATGGTGTGTTCATGCTAATGGTTAAGGATACAGGAACAGGATTGGACGACAAGCAACAAAAACAAATCTTCAAGGAATTTGCAAGATTGGGAAATGCGGTCACCCAACCGGGATTTGGCTTGGGGCTTTCCATTGTCAAGAACCTCGTTTCACTGATGAAAGGAAAAATCGATGTGTCCAGTCACCAAGGGCTTGGAAGTATCTTTACCATTAGTCTTCCTATGGCTGCAGCCGAAAAGCAGAATGTGGAACCAACTCAGTATAGAACGAAACGACAAGATTCTTTTACTGTCATTGCCATTGATGATAGCCATGTGCAACTGAGTACCATCCGTGAGGCGTTTGTATCAAACGGCATCGTATGTGACACTTGTAATAATGCCACGGACTTGTTGGATATGATGCGCAAAAAATCTTATGATCTGCTGATAACGGATTTGAAGATGGCTGAAGTGAACGGTATCGAGATTCTGGAAATGATGCGTATGGTGAACGTGCGTAACTCCAAGACCATTCCTGTTGTCGTTATGACAGCAGCACCAAATGTGAGTGAGCAAGAACTGCTTGATGCAGGATTTGTCGCTTGCCTGTTCAAGCCGATGTCTGACAAGGATTTGATAAACACTGCAAGAAAGTGTGTGAATGGCAAGATAGCAGAAAAACAAATAGACTTCTCTATGTTGTTGACCTATGGCAATGAAAAAGAGACTTTGGAGAATTTCGTAAAGGAAATGACTGATACATTGGACAGTATCCGTAATGCAGCCCAAGAGGAGAACCGCAAGAAAATGTCCGATGCCATTCACCACGCAAGAAGCTCGTGGATGATGGTACAATCTGACGAGTCTTTGAACCATCTCTTTGACCTGATTGAAGATTCTACATCATCAGACGACGTTATCAACCAAGCGGTTGAGGATGTTTTCGCACATGGTGAGGCAATCATCAAAGCCGCACAAAAGAAAATTGAGGAGGTAACAGCATGAAGAAAGTAATAATCATTGAAGACAGCCCTACATTTTGCAATATGTTGGGCAAGAAGTTGGAGGCGAAGGGATGGAAAACAATCTTATGCTACAATTACAGAGATGGTCTGAAAGCTGTGAGGGAATTCTCTGAATGGGATGTTGTCATTTCGGATATGCGCTTGGGGAATGATAACGGCATCGACCTGTTGGAATGGATGCGCAGTAACGGCTACCAGAATCCATTTATTATCATGACATCTTACGATGAAAGCATGAGTGCCGTGAGGACTATGAAATTGGGAGCGGAAGACTATATACCGAAGAAATTATTGCTTGATGTGGTTTATGAACGTTTGGAAGAAATCATAGACAAGCAGAAACGACTCGTAGAGTTGAATAACAAGATTGTTTACCGCAAAAGTGAGAAGTTTCGCCGTATATACAAAATGGCAGAATTGTTTGCTAAAAGCGACATGGCTGTTATGATATTGGGCGACAACGGTACTGGCAAAGAACATATAGCGGAAAAGATACATCTGCAAAGCAAAAGAGCCGACAAGCCTTTTGAAGTAGTAGATTGCGGTACGCTTTCTGCGGAACTTGCCGTTTCCGCTCTCTTCGGGCATGAGAAAGGGGCATTCACAAGTGCAGATGCAGCAAGAAAAGGTTACTTTGAATTGGCTGCTGGAGGTACGCTGTTCTTGGACGAGATAGGCAACCTGCCGAAAGACGTACAGGCGATGCTGCTGCGTGTGTTGCAATCCAAGAGCTACCGACCGTTGGGAGCTACAAAAGACAAAGTGGCTGATGTGCGCATTATTGCCGCCACCAACGAAAACCTGCAAGAGGCAGTTCGGGAAGGACGATTCAGAAGCGACCTGTATTATCGACTTCACGAAGCGGTTATTGAGATTCCACGGTTGCGGGATTGCAAGGAAGATATTATGCCATTAGCTAACTTCTTCCTGAAACTATATGATAGGCATACGGACAAAGAAATAAAATGTATCAGTAAGGAAGCGCAAAGGGCACTTGTAAGCCATACATGGCCAGGTAATGTGCGTGAGTTGAAATCATGTATCATGCGAGCTATGCTGTTATGCGAGAATGAGATAATTGATGTCGAGGACTTGCAGTTGTCACAATCAGCATTGACAGAAGAGGCTTTGGACTTTGATGAACAAGAACGCAAGATCAATCGAGAGCGTATCTTGTGGGCTTTGAAGCAATGTAATGGCATCAAGCGTGATGCGGCAAAAATGTTGGAAATGAGCCATACTACATTCTATGCCCGCATGAAAGAGTATGGTATTCTTACTAATAAGTTGTAACGGTATAGGAACCGTGTAAGGAAGATTGGACGAGTGTCCGGTTTTCCTTACACTATTTCTGCTTGCAATTCCCTTGTGAAAATCTTATTCTCTTGATAAAGTTGCTGATTATCAGGAAATATCATCATCCAATTGTTTAGTCTGTCTTGGAATGGCATAGGTATTGGACTGATAAATGGTGTGCGCACAGAAACATCAAATTAGTACAAACCCATAAAAGAGACAGAAACATGGAATACAACATATTGATAGAGACGGATTTTTTCAACTTGCTGAATGCAGGTCATAAGAACAAAGGTGGTAACGCTTTGGAGAACTCATATCGTGAGTTTATCAAGGTTGTGGTTGATTTATGCAGCACTAACGTGAAGCAAGCGGTCTTTGCACTGTCATATGCAGAGACCGAGCTTGACTTTCATCTGTCAATGCCCCATATAAAGGATTGTTTGGGAACCGTAGGCTTGTATGTGCGCAAAGCAATTGCATTTGTCCGCAGAATGCAAGAGCATGTGTCAGCAACATATCATCTTCATGTGACCACATCCACTTCAGAAGCCTCTCCGCCAGTATCATCAGAATCAAAGCCATTAGTAAAATGGACTGGCAATGCCGTTGACCTTGTAGAAATGGTATATGGCATCTGCGTCATGGGAAGCGTGAACGATGGCGATGTGAAGTTCAAGGATTTGGCACAAGCCATGTACCAGTTCTTCGGCATCAAAGCCAAGGACTGCTATCGTTTCTACACCGACATCAGAAGACGCAAGAACCATAGCCGTACTTACTTCCTTGACAGAATGCAGGAGAAGTTGAACGACAAAATGCGAAAGGATGATGAATTGGAAAGAATGAGACGATAAAAAACGATAAATCCCATATATGTATGCAGGGGCGAGTAACTGAAAGGACAATTCCTAAAAGTTACTCGCCTTATTGTTTATTTCTGTATGAGATGCTTTAAGCTCTCGTCACCAGCGATGCGCTCCAGCTCGTCCTTGACTATCAGCTTGACATCCTCCTTGATTTGGTTGTAATTGTCCAGAATAGCTTGCTTCATGCAGTCGTTGCCATCGGCATCCTTGAAGTCGTTGATGATGGGGATAGGCTGATAATGGCTTTCCTCTCGCTTTACCTTGTCGGTGTCAACGACAATCTCGGCATGGAAGATCTTCTGCTCTATGCGCTCGGTGAAGTTGTCGGAAACAGAGCCGACAAACATACCTTGGGTGAGTCCGCTAATCTTGCTCGGCGGAATGAGACTGTCCATCTGGGTAT
>ENA-OPLQ01000139-OPLQ01000139.1-human-gut-metagenome-genome-assembly--contig:-NODE-139-length-16491-cov-11.405269_pt1 | contig 16491 bp, 13 predicted proteins | sample MGYA00241449_ERZ501730 | MGnify/ENA primary metagenome ERZ501730 (study PRJEB25962, sample SAMEA2042560) | human gut metagenome | biome: human gut; feature: human-associated habitat; material: faeces...
AAGTTCTCGGCCATTCAGCATACATCCAGAACTTCAAGGCAGAAGACTTGGAGAGTTTCAAGGCATAAGCTTCAATAACTATATAATAAGAAAGTCCGTGGGAATTTATTTACCCACGGACTTTTTCATTTTATTTTTCTTCTTTGTATTACTTCGAGTCATTGTTGTGTCTGCCACAAATTTTTACTGCGGATGTCTTGCCGTAAACTTATTCGCTTCATGGTTCGACCCTAAAGTTGGTATATAGTTGTACAGCTAAAAGGTATATAGTCGTACAACTAAAGAGGGTTGCCACTAAGCTCGGCAGAACTTCCGACTGCAGTCGGAAGTTTCTAGAAACAGGCTTTGTATACTTAATATATTAGTTCATTGAATCTGATTAAACGCCTTTCATTACTTACACAGTCGTCTCGGTGCGTTTGTTCAGTCATTTCAAACTTTAGCAGCAAATAATTATCTCTTTTTATAATCACAGCCATTCCCGAAAAGTGAACCAAATAACAAAAATCGGAAATAGGGATTTTCCCTTCTACTTTAGGGAATCCTTCTCTTTTTATTTCAAAAGAAAGCTGTACTTTTGCAACCATAAAACAATATAATAACTTATAAAAACAGTATCGCTTATGAAAAGAAATGAAGTAATGGCGCTCATCGCCACAACCATATTGATGTTTGCCGTATGCCTCTCGGCTTCGGCTAAAGGAAAAAGAAACGTAGAGCGAGGAATGACCAAGCAGGAAGTAATAGCCATTCTTGGAGAACCTAAACTCACCAGTTTCGACATGTTTGGGGACAAATGGGAATATGCCAAATATAATAATCTGTTTGGAGATTCCAAGTACATCACGGTCTTCTTCGACAGAAACGGAAAGGTAGTGCAGTACGATACAAGAATCATAGAACCCAACAGCCAGACATCGAATGTACAGCAGCCACAACACCCTACTCCACCCCTCTACGATGGAAGATGTGATCCAGATGGCAGAATGGATTACGGCTATTGTCTCGACGATGCTTCCTTCACCAAACTATATAATAAGGTGAAGAAGGCAAGCTTTGATGACAACAAGTTCGATCTGATAGAAGTGGCCAGCCTCGGCTGTTACTATTCTTGTGCCCAAGCCGTCAGCATGATGAATATATTCACTTTTGGTGACAGCAAGATGAAAGCCCTCAAACTGATGGCTCCTCATATCATAGATTTGCAGAATGCCATTATCATCTATCAGCAATTCAGTTTTGAAAGCGAAAAGCAAAAGGTAGGAGAAATATTAAGAAGCAGCAGAATATCTCCTCAAAACTTGCAAATTCAATGAAAAAACATTAATTTTGCACTCAAAAATTGCAAAATAAATGAATACAAAGATATTATCAAAAGACAAAGACCCGATGGGTGCCGCTATCCTTGATTATCAGAAATCGGGAAGAGCAGGAAGATTACGTGTGCTCTCTTCTATGTTCGAAGAGGACGAAATGCCGGTGAAACATCTCTTCAGAAAAGTTGAGGAGATGCCGATGCTGGAGCAGAAGGCCTTGCAACTCACAAAAGGACGTGTACTGGATATCGGAGCCGGCAGCGGCTGCCATACGCTCGCCTTGCAGGAGAAGGGATTGGAAGTGAAGGCGATAGATATTTCGCCCTTGAGTTGCGAAACGATGAAGTTGAGAGGAGTAAAGGATGCGGAATGCATCAATCTTTTCGATGAACATCTGGAAACAGGCTTCGATACCATCCTCCTCCTGATGAACGGAACGGGTATCGCCGGAAAGATAGGAAACCTCCCTACCCTCTTCAACCGTCTCAAGGCTTTGCTCAACAAGGGCGGACAGATTCTTATCGATTCCTCCGACCTCAAATATATCTACGAGAATGAAGACGGAAGTTTCGACATCAATCTGAATGGTGCCTACTATGGTGAAGTGGATTATCAGATGATTTACAAAGACATTAAGGGAGACTGTTTCGACTGGCTCTACGTAGATTTCCCATTGCTCAAATCCATCGCCGAAACCTGCGGTCTGCATGGCGAACTCGTGGCAGAAGGCGAGCATTACGACTATCTGGCTAGGATTTTCTAAGCATATAAAGATAAAAGGAGTTAAGATGATGGTCTTAACTCCTTTTTATCTTTTCTTTCTATTTAATCGTCGAAATCGTGACGTCCGAGAAATCATTCATATAATCCAGAATCTCCAGCGTATGGAAACCCCGTTTGGCTTTTATTTCAATGCTCGCCTCCACAAATTCTTCCTTAGAAAATCTCCGTTCTTTCAGTTCATAAGAATGAACTTCCATGCCTTTCTGTTTGATTTTACTGATGAATTCCTTCACGCTGTCCCTTGATGGAGCAGAGAAATTCAGTTCGATGGTAGAGGTTCCCAACTGCGGTATCAGATAATTCAGCACCTCCAGTCCCATCAACACCATCATCGTAGTAATAGCTGCAGCCACATACATTCCCGTACCGCACGCCAGACCGATGGCTGCCGTCACCCACAAGCCAGCAGCCGTAGTCAAGCCCCTGACCACATTCTTCTGGAAGATGATGGTACCGGCGCCCAGGAATCCGATACCCGAAACCACTTGGGCAGCCACACGCGAGGAATCCTTCAGATCAAAGCCAAATCCATACTGGGAAACAACACAGAAAAGCGCACTACCCAGGGCTACCAGAAAGTGAGTTCGGAACCCAGCCTCCTTGGCACGGTATTCTCTTTCGATACCTATCGCTCCTCCCAAAATGAGAGCTAGAGACAGGCGAACAGTCAGGTCTATATAGGTTGCATCCATAAATATCCTTTCTTTTTAAAAGATGAAAGAAGCATCACAAAATGCCTCTATTTGATGTTATCAATGCAAATATACAACTTTTCTTTGAAAGAAAGGCGAGAATTTCAAAAAAATAATGTATCTTTGCAACTGTTAGTGCCTATTTCGGCAATTTATTCACAAATACACATTTATTTATATACATGGCAACAGTTGACGACAAGAAGATCATCTTCTCAATGGTGGGCGTATCTAAGATTATCCCACAAAACCAGAAACAGATTCTGAAGAACATCTACCTATCGTTCTTCTACGGAGCAAAAATCGGCATCATCGGTTTGAACGGTGCCGGTAAATCTACGTTGATGAAAATCATCGCAGGACTTGAGCAACCTACCCAGGGTGAGGTGGTTTGGAGCCCAGGCTACTCTGTGGGCTACTTGCCTCAGGATCCTCCGCTCGATGAGAACAAGACCGTGAAGGAAAACGTGATGGAGGGTGTGCAGAAAATCTATGATGCACTCGCAGAATACGAGGACATCAACAACAAGTTCGGTCTCGAAGAATATTACGGAGACCCTGATAAGATGGACAAGCTGATGCAACGTCAGGCTGAGGTGCAGGATATCATTGATGCTACTGATGCCTGGAACATCGACTCCAAGCTGGAACGTGCGATGGCTGCCCTGCACTGTCCTCCTGGTGATTGGCCTGTTACCAATCTCTCGGGTGGTGAGCGCCGCCGCGTGGCTCTCTGCCGCCTGCTCCTGCAGAAGCCGGATGTACTCCTGCTTGATGAGCCTACCAACCACCTGGATGCTGAGAGCATCGACTGGCTGGAGCAGCACCTGCAGCAGTATGAGGGTACCGTCATCGCCGTAACCCACGACCGCTACTTCCTCGACGACGTGAGCGAGTGGATTCTGGAGTTGGACCGTGGCGAGGGTATTCCATGGAAGGGCAACTACTCTTCTTGGCTCGACCAGAAGACCAAGCGAATGATTCAGGAGGAGAAGACTGCCTCTAAGCGCCGCAAGACATTGGAGCGCGAGTTGGAATGGGTTCGCATGGCGCCTAAGGCCCGTCAGGCTAAGGGTAAGGCTCGTCTGAACTCTTACGAGCAGATGCTCAACCAGGAGCAGAAGGAGCGCGAGGAGAAGCTGGAAATCTTCATTCCTAATGGTCCTCGTCTGGGCAACAAGGTTATTGAGGCGCAGCATGTGAAGAAGGCGTTCGGCGAAAAGGTTCTCTTCAACGACCTCAACTTCATGCTTCCTCCTAACGGCATCGTAGGTGTAATCGGTCCTAACGGAGCCGGCAAGACTACCCTCTTCCGCCTCATTATGGGCTTGGATCAGGCAGATGGCGGTACATTCGAGGTGGGTGAGACCGTGAAGCTGGCTTATGTTGACCAGCAGCACAAGGACATCGACCCTCAGAAGACTGTCTACGAGGTGATTTCCCAGGGCAACGAAACCTTGCGTCTGGGTGGCAGAGATGTGAATGCACGTGCTTACATCAGCCGCTTCAACTTCTCAGGCACCGACCAGAGCAAGCTCTGCAGCGTACTCTCGGGTGGTGAGCGTAACCGTCTGCAGTTGGCATTGGCATTGAAGCAGGAAGGCAACGTATTGCTCCTCGATGAGCCAACCAACGATATCGACGTGAACACGCTGCGTGCCTTGGAGGAAGGTTTGGAGGCATTTGCCGGTTGTGCAGTGGTTATCAGCCACGACCGCTGGTTCCTCGACCGTATCTGTACCCACATTCTTGCCTTCGAGGGCAATGGTGAGGTCTTCTTCTTCGAGGGCAGCTATTCTGAGTATGAAATCAACAAGGCGCGCCGTCTGGGCGATACTGAAATCAAGAAGGGTCGCTATCGCAAGTTGATGGAGGAATAAAGATTTGAAAAAGATAAAGAAGAACTCGGTTCTGAAACAATAAAAAACAAAAGAAAAGGTGTGTCTTTGCCTTAAGACACACCTTTTTTGTTTCTATGCAGCCGTTTTCAAAAGCTTTACCAGATGCAACCAGGACGTTCAGGAAACTGCGTCGCGACGTATCTGGCTGTACGTCGGGACATAACGATTATTACGTCGGGACGTATCAGATGCTACGTCGGGACGTAATTTCTTCTATGTCGTCAGTTAAATTGCAAAAAAACAAATGAAAAAGCCAAGCATTGAACCGAAAAAAAGGATTTTTGCTCAATGCTCTCTTAGTTTTCACCCCAAAATCCCTCTAAAGCACCTATATTTCGCTGGTTTTTATGGCAATATATGGCAGATAAAACCGAAGAACAGAGAATTGCCATACCCATAATGCATTCGTAATCAAAGAGATAACCTATCAATATGGCAATATGGCAATTCTTTGGCGCAAAAAAATATATATAAAACAGCATGCCCGACACAAAAAAAAGGGAAGCGCCGAAACGACACTTCCCCATGGATTGGATGAATCATATAATCATCGGTCTCGCGACATTTTATTCTGTGTATGCAGTCTTGTAGGCAGAGTCAAAGAACATAGCGCAAGAACCTACGCCAGTCTCATACTCATGCTGCTTCTGACCAGCTCTGTCATACTCCACTACATAGCCGTTACCATTATAGTCGGGATTGCCTTTATCGCCCAATCTATAAGAGAGCACGAAGATATGACCATTCAATGGGTCGGCGAAGATACCGCATGGGCTCACAGGCATCTCTGAGAGCGTCATCGTCTGTGCTTGCGTACTTCCTGCTACGAGCACACTCACGCTAGGAGTTCCGCCATAAGGTGCATTGAGCACGAAGAAATGAGGACGAACCACCTCCACATCGCGTGTTGTTGCAGCACCAGTGGTTACGCATACAGCATAGTTGCCATCTGCCACCTTCTGTGACTTGCCCTCGGCGAAACTCACTGCACGTAGGGCATTCTCGCCATAAGCATTATAAGAAGCATCATAATACTGGTTGTCGAGAACATACAAAAGACCAGCAGCATAATAGATGCTGGTAGGATTGTTCACGCCCTCGATATTCTTAGTCTCTACATTGTCGTTGGAAAGATTGATGCAAGAGATGTTGCCACCACCAGCAGCATAGTTACTGTTGGCAACGTAGAGATTGCCATTGCCGAAGACCAAGCCCTCAGGATAGTTGCCCACCTTCCACTTCTTCTGAAGAGCAAAATCTGTGGTGTCCACGGCAGCTACATAGCCACCGTATGTGGTGAAATAAACCTTGCCACCGTCAGCGATGATATGGCGAGGCTCAGCACCCTCGGCTTTGCCCAGCAGGTCTGTAGTCTTGATTTGCTTGATACTCTGCTTGGTTTTCTTGTCGATTACCTCGATGGTGTTGCTCTGATCTACGGCGAGATAAATCTTGTTGCCATATACGATGCCATCATTGGCAGTATTACCGAGCGAACGACCGTTAGCAGCCTTGAATACTTTCTGTGTGGCTGTGCTTGAAGCATAGTCGATAGCTGTGAGAGAGCTCTCAATTTTGTTATACATGTTACCTGAATTCACGACATAAGCGCCCGTGCTGTACTCCTGGAGATAAGTCTTAGGACCATCGTTGTCGTCGCTACATGATGTCATCACTGCAGTACCCATCAAGAGCACCGCCAAACCTAATAAATACTTTTTCATTTTCTTTTTCTGTTTATATTTGAATTTAATTTGTTACTATCTAGAAGTTATACCCGATGCTTAACATCCAACTGCGGCGAGGCATCGGATAATGCCCTACGAGTTCATACTGCTCCGACAGCAGGTTCTTCACATCCATCCTGACCTTCACACCTCTCAGGGATTTCCCCAAAAGACTCAGCCCGTCGAGCTGACGATAGAGCGTCAACCCCATGTCCCAGTAACCATCCACTTCGGTGCCGTCATAGTGCTCATTGTTGGCCCATCGCTTGCTCATTCCTTGTCCATGGAGCGAGACATTCACCCAGGGATTCTCCCACCCCAAGGCAATACTGCCCGAGTGCAGAGGGATATAGGCTACTTGATTGCCATAATATTTGGACGAGCGGTCGGTATGGTTCACCACGTGCTGGTAGCTATACGACCCTTGCAGCGAGAGTTGCTGCCCCGGAGCCATCTGCCAGATACCACGCAAAGAGGCATCCGCGCCAACGACATCTACCCGTGCCAAGTTCACAGTACGCCAAACGAACATATTGTAAGGAACGCCCACAATCTTGTCGGTCACCCGATTGCAGTAGCCGTCCAGCGTTGCTTGAATATTCCATCCCTTGTAACGTAGGGATTCGCCGTTTCCCCCATCTCCAGAAGAAGTTTTTTTCCACGTAAGCCCGACATTCAACTGTCGGGTTTTCTCAGGCTTCAGATCTGAACTTCCATAATGGAAGAAATAGTTCTCGTTGAAAGTAGGAACCCGGAAGATGTCCTTGTACGAAGCCCTGAGATAAAGCTCATCGCTGGCAGTACCATTTCCCAGGAGCCGATAAGAAAGCGAAAGCGATGGAGAAAGCCGGCGTGCATCCTTGGCAGCCTGTCCTGCTTTGGTAGGATTGGCGCTGCCTTGCTGAGTCTCTATCTTGCGCCCCACGCTGTTGAGGTAAACCGAAGCCAGCATTCTGGTAAGAGCCACCCATCTTCCCTTCGCATATCGGGCGGAGAGCGACTGCAGGATGCCATGTCGATGAGGTCGCAGGTCGGTGGCGAGAGTGCTGTTGAGCGAGTTCATCATCCAGTCGGCAGAGTAATCCACCGCCCAGCCGTCTCCCGGCATCCACATCAGTGCTGCCGAAGTATAAAATTCCCTCTGCCAGTAGGTAGCATCATTGCGCCGATTTGCCACGAGCGTGTCCTGATAGGCAGAGCTCGCCCAGTTCATCTTGGCTTGCACCTTCAGCATCCAACGGTCATCGAGACTTCTGGCTTGCCATCTCGCCTGAGCAAAGGCGTTGCGGTCGTGCAACTGTTCGGCTGTTACATTGGTATAATATCTCACGATGCCAGGCAACTGTCGGTCGTTGTCATAATAGTAAATCTTTGCCCACAATTGGTTCCGGCTCATACCATCGGCTCGTCTGCCCATCATCCAGTGCATATTCAGTTCGCCATGTCCCGAGTTCATACGACTGTTGGTTCTTCGCTCATGGGTAGTATATTTACCATTGTGCAAAATGAAAGGATAGTCGTTTTCGGCATAGGTGTACTCACCCATCGCCTGGAGAGTGAACCTATCAGACAATCTCTGCACATAGCGCAGATAAGGCGAGACATATCCGAAGGACCCCACCTGCAACTGAGTAGAGAGGTGAGGCTGCTTGTCGATGGGAATCTCGCTCATGGTCTCGATGGCAAGCAAAGCTGCCACCGAGGCTTGCCGGGCCGAGATGAAGATGTCGTCGTTGTCACCAATGGTGAGTCGCAATGTCTGCACTTGGTCGAGCGAATAACGGGACACATCAATTTCGCCACCCTGACATTCGCTGAGCAGCACACCATCGTAACTCACTCCCGTATGTCCCGCTCCGAATCCACGCACAGCTACCGTCTTCATTCCTCCTGCCCCACCATAGTCGCGCAGATTGATACCTGGCATGCGGTGCAAAGCGTCGGCCATATCCGTAACTCCGAGCCTCAACATATCCCCCTTGTCCAAAAGCTGGAGAGGCGATGTGCTCGTAAGTATCCGGTGCTGCCGAGCATTCACTTTTACTTCCTGCAAGTGCTCGGTACGAATGGAATCTTGCCCCATACCCACTTGTGCATACAACAGTAGCAAGCCACCGAGACAAAATATCCTCAATGCCTTCATTCATTCTATCTTTTATATTATTATCTGTGTCTCCATCACGAACCCATCCCACGGGGTTGGATAGAATCATCGGAATCTCTTATCCTAAAGACACTCTTTCATCATATTGTTTCCGATGGCAACGGCAGGTCTTCTGACTTGCGTCCTCCCCGCATCTCACTCTATGTAAACATAAAAAGATGCAAAACTCATGGCAAGCGGTCTTCCCGAAAAAATGTCAGTGACCATATTGCTTGCCGCAATAAGACGCTTACAGCAGCGGGACTGTCCGGGCTTCTCACCCGATTCCCTTTTAATCACTACGCACTCATCCTGCCTGAGGCGGCAGAAGGTGGCAGCAAACCAATTGCGGGTGCAAAGTTACTATAAAAAAATGAATAAAAAGATAACTTTATCCGCTTTTTTATTCCAGCAAGGATAAAATTATCTTTTTATTCAGAGTTCAGTTTATTCTTTTACGATTTCCAGGAGTTCTGCTAAATCATCGATGATCCATTCGGCAGAGGCGAGCTGTTGGCGGGTTCCGTTGCCATAAGTCACGGCACAGGCCTTGCAGCCGGCATGATGCGCCATATCCACATCGAAATTCATATCGCCCACTACAAGGGTTTCATCTGCCGTTCCCTTCATCTCCTTCAATGCCTTGAAGACCATATCGGGTGCCGGCTTCGCATGCTCCACATCATCGCCTGCAACAATGGAAGAGAATATATCCTCCAGCTGCATCTGATGCACGTATCCATCCAGCGAGCAATGGTTTCGACTGCTGGCCATACCCAATACAAACCCACAGCGATGCAACTCTCTCAGGGTTTCTATCACATGAGGGAAGGGCTGCACTTTAATCGTCTTCTTGTTCTCCAGGAAAATCTCGCGATAGGTTGCTGCGCATTCCATTCCCTCCTCAGCACTCATTCCGAAGAGCGAAACGAAGGCCTCATCCAATCGAAGACCGATGGTCTTGGCACAAGCCTCCTCCGATTTCACTTCCAGCTTTCTTGCACGCATCGTATCCTGCAGGGTCTTCACTATGAGACTCTGCGAATCGCCGATGGTTCCATCAAAATCAAAAATTATATACTTCATTATTCTTACCTTATTTGAAAACGGTCACAAAGGTACAGATTATAACTGAAACAACAAAGCAAATTGCTCACGAATTGCCTTTATTATGTTATTACGAGCCACTTCTGGCTTCATCGCCTCATCCAATGGCATTTCTTCAGGAGCAACCTGAACAACTCTATCAAATCCTGCATCCAGCATAGCCTTTCTATCGCTAACTCCGCCCGATACTAGCCATATTTTCTGATTGGTAACATGCTCAAGAATTCTTTGCGGCAACTTCCCCATCAAGGTCTGACGGTCGCTATGACCTTCGCCCGTAATCACGAGATCAGCATCCTGAATGAGCACATCAACCTCTATTTTCTCTAAAAGCAGTTCAGCCCCTGGACGAGCCTCTGCATTGAAATATTGCAAGAAAGCATAGCCCAGTCCGCCGGCTGCACCAGCCCCAGGAGCCTCACTCCTATCATATCCGAAATGCTTGGCACTTACCTCGGCAAACTTCCTCGCCCTATCATCCAGCATCTGCACCATCTTAGCATCAGCTCCCTTCTGAGGGGCAAAAACATGAGCCGCCCCATTTTCGCCACAGAGCGGATTGGTAACATCCGAAGCCAGCACAAAACTGCATTCCTGTCGGATTTTCTTCCAGTCGTCGCCCATTGCCTTGAGCATTCCGATGCCGCAATCGGATGTGGCGCTGCCACCCAAGCCCACGATGAAATGTCGCACGCCCCGGCTCCAGGCATTCATAATCATCTCGCCCACGCCCCAGGAAGTAGCCTTCATCGGGTTGCGCTGTTCAGGCTCAATCAGAGCCAGTCCTGCGGTCTGCGCAATCTCGATAATCGCCGTATCATCCACGATTCCGTATTCCGCCTCAATCCATCTCATCAGCGCATCATGGGCATGAATCTTCACTCGCTCTCCCTTCATCGCCGAAAGAAAAGCATCGAGCATTCCCTCTCCCCCATCACTCATTTCCAGGGTAATGATTTCGGGAGAAGCATCTTCCGCATTCCATTCCTTTAATCCCGAAGCAATCGCCTCATTTACCTCTCTGCTCGAAAGGCAACCCTTATAAGAGTCGCAAGCAATTATTATCTTCTTATATCCAGCCCCATCCATCAGTCTGAGGCCATCATTTTTCCTATCCATATTCTATTTATATTATATCATTCCAAGAATCATCGCCTATCAAGCGATTCCCCTTTCAGCCCGCAAAATTAGCCATTATTCCTGAAACCACAAACCTTTTTGGGAAAAACTTTCAAAAACAGATGCTTCTGATAAGAGCTGATCTCGTTTCATATACACTATTCAAGTTTCTTTACTTCAAAATATTAACATATCCCTTATTCTGTACCAATTCAGAATTTAAATCGATGCATTTCTGAGGAATCGGGAAGACTGTGGTGTAGCCGGAGGATTCACCCTGAAGAGGCGTACGGAGATCGTAGGCACCGGTGAATTTGCCGAAACGGATGAGATCCTGACGACGCCATCCTTCCCATACCAACTCCAGCAACCGCTCTTCCAGAATGTTATCGAGCGTAGCCTTACGATAAGGCATTCCCACACGGGCACGAATCCTATTCAACTCCTCATCACCATTCTCTCCGTTTCGGACCTTTGCCTCTGCCTTCATCAATAAAGCATCTGCATAGCGGAAAAGAACTATGTCGTTACTCTGCAACTTGCCGTCCATATAAGAGGTTCTATCCACCTCATACTTCGCCATTCTCGCTCCAGCCGTCTTGACAAACTTACTGTTGGTCAGGTTCTGAGCCACTTCAAAAGGCTGATACTCCAACGGCTTTCCATTATCCATCAGCAGTTCATGACCATCTACCTTTACCACTCCCGCCACAAAGTTCATCTTGCAACGGGCATCTTCATCAGCCTCGCCATAATGATTGGCTTTCATCGTAGAAATCGTGGCACAGGTACCATTCTCACTTCCCCATCCCAAGACACCGCCATGCGTATAATGGTAAGAGCGGAAGAGATAATGGAACTGGTTGGTATAGATATTCTTATCCATCGGAATCGTGAAGATATTCTCCTTCGATGTCTCATTATGCGTAGAGAAATTGAATGAATCATCCGACTCCAGGACATAGCCTTCTTCTGCCAGTTTATCACAATAATAAATGCAGGTTTCCCAAGCATTCAACTTCCTGCAGTCCACCTTATCGCCATTACGCAAAGAGGCATCAGAAGCCGGCACAGAGAAATGAATGTCACTTCCCTTCGGACGGCTCGCATAACCCTGGGTCCAGTCATCATACATATAGATTTCTGCATTCAAAGCCAACTTCGCCAACAGAAAGTTGACTACCGGCTGGGTGATGCGACCATAATAATTGCCTTCCTTATTGCTGTGCTGGTCGGGAAGTGAAGGCAATACCTGCTGCAACTCCTGAAAGACAAACTGGAAGATAGAACTGCGATCTGTCTGACCTTGGAACAGGCTGGAATGGAGCTGTTCTGCACTGGAAAGGGCCAATGGAACCCGACCGAACATGTCCATAGCATAGTAATAGAACATAGCCCGGATGGCTCTTATCTCAGCCCGATATTCCTCCTGCTGTGCGGCAGAAAGCAGGGCCGACTTGTTGCTGATAATATCCAAAGACTTATTAGCCAGCACGATAACCTTATAAAGGTACTTCCACGTATCATAAAGAGACTGGTCATCGGCACTCCACCGATGCTGGTACATGGCATTCCAGAGGCCACCATCATACCAGTCGCCGCCTCGAATCGGAATCATCGCCTCATCGGTGGTCAGCGTATTATAATCGTAAATGCCACGGCAGGTGCCCTGGATGCCCTCACTCTCGTTAGCTCCACCTATATAATTATAGAGAGAAGCCACGGCATTGATATAAATATCAGATGCAGAACCATAGATGGCATCCTCGTCCAACTGATCCTTAGGATGTTCGTCCAGGCAGGATGTCATAGACAATGCCGCCAGCAGCAGAAATAAAAATCTATATCGTTTCATAACTTTCTGATTTTAGAATTGAACACTTAAACCCAATGAGAAGGTTCTGTAAACAGGATAAGTCCGCTTATCATCAATACCCATCGTACTGTTCACCACGTAGCTGTTAATCATCGGAGTCAAGCCGCTGTAACTGCTGATGGTGGCAAGATTGTTGACACTCGCCGAAACTCTGAGCGACTGCACCACGCCCTTTCGGATAGGGATATCATAGCCCAGCGTGAGATTCTCAAAGTTGAGATAATCGCCCTTCTCCAGCCAATAATCAGAAACATTCTGGTCAACGATATTCTTCTCAGGAGCTCCCTTCAGCACATTATAATCAGGGAAACTCGACATATTGGTGTAGGCTAAGCCCGTACCATTGAATATCTTATGTCCGAAGGCTCCGTTCATCTGCAACGAAAGATACCAGTCGCGATAACGGAAACTGATATTGGAACCCAACGTTACCTTAGGAGTAGCCTGACCGGCAATATATCTGTCACCGCCATCACTCAAATCTACGGTTCCGTTCTTGTCCAAATCTTCGATATCATAGCGATAATGCCCATTTCCATCTTCTATAATTCCCTTGCAATGAGGAAGATAGAATACCCCCAAAGGCTGACCTACTATCTGATAGACCACATTGTTGTAACCACCATGCTGACCGGCACCCGACAAGGCACCCATCGCAGTAATATCGGCTGCTGACATCTGCATTCCGTTATATTCACCACTCAGCGAGAGGAGTTTGTTCTTCTGCCAGGAGAGATTCATATTGATATTCAGTTCCATGTCCTTCTTCTGGATAGGAGTGAAGGAAACGCCGACCTCCAAACCCTGGTTGCTCATAGAACCCAGGTTTGCCAACAGTTTATCATAGGCAAAAGGCGGAACCGGCACATCATAGGCATAGAGCATGTCGGTGGTCTTGGAATAGTAATATTCTGCCGTCAGAACCAGCTGGTTGTTCCACAATCCCAAATCAGCTCCGATATTCCAGGTAGCGCGGGTTTCCCACTTCAGATCAGGATTATTATTGCTAATCATTCCCATCGTAACCGTAGGAGAACTGTTCACCGAAACAATACCATTCTGCCGCACCGTATTCAATGTGGTATAAGAAGATATTCCGCCAAGATTACCTGAGCGTCCATAGCCCGTACGCAGTTTCAGCATGGTAATTTCCTTGAGAAAACGGAGCCATTTCTCCTGCTTCATATCCCAGGAAAGAGAGACGGATGGGAAGAAACCCCAGGTATGGTCATTGCCCACCATCGAAGAACCATCGCCACGCATGGAAACCGAAAGACTATACTTATTATATAAGGTGTAGTCGACATTGCCCATCACAGAAGCCAGGGTCGGATCTTCGTACTTGCTGTCTGTCCCACCGAAAGGCCGTGATGCAGCAGCACCTATATTATGGTAATACATGTCGTTGTTGGTGATTCCCTTCGCAGAAGTCCAGAATCCCGTTCGGATATCCTTCTGATATTCTGCACCCACCATTGCCTTCAGATTGTGGATTCCCCACGAATGCTGATAATTAAACGATACATTGGCAAGCCAGTCCTCGCTCTTGAACTCCCCACGATAGAGATTGCCCTGCGCCCAAACCCAGGTAGGACAGAACTGGTTGTTCTCGTTGGAAGCATAACTGTATGCTCCGAAGGCAGAAACACTCAGAGAATTTGTCATATCATAGTTCAACTTCAGATGAGCATTGAAATTCATGTTCTTCGTATCATTACGCTCCTTGAGCAAGGCAACGGGAGGATTCACCTGAGATGCAGCCCCATTCTTCACCCAACTGCCGTTCAGCTTATCATAAGGATAAGTAGGATTCATGGCATCGGCAGAATAGAAAAGCGCCTGACTGTCGAAGATATCATTGTTCTTGAAAGACGAACCGAACACGCCGAAATCTCCCGTCAGTTTATCGCCAAACGCCTTCTGGGTGACATCAATCTTAGCCACCAGATTACGATAGCCCTTGCTCCGAATAATCGTGTTATGGTCGATATAGCCAAAAGAAGCGCGGTAGTTGCTCTGCGGAGTGCCACCGCTGAAGGCCAGATAATGGTTCTGAATGTTTCCGGTTCGGGTAATTGCCTTGCGGAAATTGGTATCATATCCCTTATTGTTATACTCCAGCCCATACTTCTGTGCAGCAGCTATGTATTCGGCGGCATTGAGCATCTCCATACTTTTGTACATCGCTTCTATACCATAGTTTCCCTCGTAAGAAATCTGAAATCCCTTACCCGTACCCTTCTTGGTCTTTACCTGGATAACGCCCGAAGCACCACGGGAACCATAGAGTGCCGTTTCGCTGGCATTCTTCAGTACTGTAAAGCTCTCTATATCGGCGGGATAGATTGTAGCAAGCGTCGCCACATCAGAAGTAACACCATCAATAATCACCAGAGGATCATTGCCGCCCATGATAGAAGTTGTACCGCGAACCCGGACGGAGTTCAACATAGCAATACGGTCAAGACCATTGGTAGTGACGTTAACACCTGCCGTCTGTCCGCTCAAAGCATCCAGGGCATTATTGAGCACACCCTTCTTCAGAAGTTCAGGCTCCACTACACTCACCGAACCTGATAAGCGCAAGGAATCTAGGCCTTCGATGTTCACAGACTGAGCACAGAGGGTTTGGGGTGCAAGAATCATCGCACCCATCGCATAAAATATGGTTTTTAACTTCTGTTCCATAACTATTTCATCGTTTAGTCAAGGTTCAAATCGATTTTCGATTGCAAATATAATAAAAAAGAGTGATTCAAAGTACGTTTTCTTGAAAAAACTTCAAAAAAAACAAGCTTCTTGGAATTATTTAGTTGGTGACAAAGTTACACTTTTTTGTTAAGATAACCGCATCATCTGGCAGAAAAGTTTAAAATATTTATCCTTTCGTGCCAACATTACCACTTTCAGTCCGCTGGCACATAAGTTGCAAAAACAGAGAGTGAAAGCTGAAGCCAAAAGATAAAGGAGTTCGGAAGAATGACGGAGTTTCGAGGCGAAAGCAAAAAAATAACAAGAATATTAACAAGCAGAAATCCCGACGGAGCCGTAAGGAACCGAGAGGACGAGTAAAATAAAATTTGGAGGTTTTAATTATGTTGTTAGCACGTAGAAATAATGATTCAGATTGGTTGAGTAACTTCTTTGATGATACTTTATTCAATACCGAAGTAATGTCACGTATGAATGCTACTGCTCCTGCCATTAACATCAAGGAGACAGATAAGAATTACATCATGGAGGTTGCAGCTCCTGGTTTGAAGAAAGAGTGGGTTCGTGTAAACATCGATAACGATGGTAATCTGAACATCGCCATCGAGAACAAGATGGAACACAAGGATGAAGACAAGCACGAGCACTATCTGCGCCGCGAATTCTCTTACAGCAACTACCAGCAGTGTTATACGCTGCCTGAGGATGCTGATCGTGAGAAGATTTCAGCAAAGGTAGCTGATGGTATACTCGAGGTCGAGATTCCAAAGCTTACTCCTAAGGAGGAGGCTAAGACTACAAAGAACATCGAAGTCAAATAATCATCTCCCATAAATGATGGAGGCAGATTCCAAAGCAGTTTGGAACCTGCCTTTTTTGTGTGCCCTTACCTGAAACATCGCATTTTTCATCTACCTTATTATAATGATTTTCATGGAGCAGCCAAAAGTTTTTCACCATAAATCTTTTTTCTTCCATAATTAATATGTAATTTTGCAGGCAGAAAAGCAGATATGAAAGCTTCTGCTTATAGAATTCAGAACATTTATATAAGAAACAGATGAAGAAAACAATTCCAGTAATAGGCATGGCTTGCAGCGTATGCTCTGCCAATG
>ENA-OPLQ01000147-OPLQ01000147.1-human-gut-metagenome-genome-assembly--contig:-NODE-147-length-15847-cov-9.811170_pt1 | contig 15847 bp, 11 predicted proteins | sample MGYA00241449_ERZ501730 | MGnify/ENA primary metagenome ERZ501730 (study PRJEB25962, sample SAMEA2042560) | human gut metagenome | biome: human gut; feature: human-associated habitat; material: faeces...
TAGAATTTCAACATGTTGATATTCAGAATGGTAAGATACTTTGCCTGAAGTTCGTTCTGCTTAGCCTTCAGAAGATTATCTTTGCCAGTTCTCAATTCTACGATGTTCTTTAATCCCAGTTTAAACTGCTCACTTAACAGATCGTAGCTTGTTTGGGCACTCTCGCTGCTCACCTTGGCAGCCTTAAACTGGCTTTGGTTTGTATTAGCCTGCAACCAATAGTTTTCGATAGTAGAGTAGAGCTTAGTTTGCTCATTCTTTATATCGAGCAAGATGCTTTCACGCTGAATGAGTGCTTTATTGACAGAAGTCTTGGTCTGTCGGTTATCAAAGAGAGGAATACTGACACCGATTCCACCACCCATGCTGAAGTTGGTTTTCATCTGACTGCCCCAACCGTTTTTGTTCATGGATGTGGTGCTGGTCGTAGCTCCTGCATTTGCGCTGATGGTTGGCAACTTTCCTGCCTTTGCAATCTTGATGTTCAGATCGTTCTGGTCGAGTTTGTTTTGATAGCTCAAAAACTCAGGGCGATTCTGAAGCGCAGCTGTATAGACACTGTTCATTCCTGGGATAGAGGCCAGAGCCATCTGGTCAGTTGTGCTTGGAATAGCGATGTCGAAAGCTTCTTCACTGGTTATCTGCAGGAGTTCCTTCAACTGTCGTTTATAGTTTTTAACGTTACTTTCAGCCTGCACGATGTTAAACTCATCTTGTGCTCTCTGTGCTGTAAGTTGTGCTAAGTCTGCTTGGCTCATCTTGCCAATTTTTACCATTTCCTTACCACGCTCTTCGTTTTGAACACTCGACTGATAACTTTCTTTGTTTACGTTGATAGCCTCTGTAGAGTAGAGTATCTGTACGTAAAGTTGAGCTATCTGTTCTTGCAGGTTGAGGGCTTGTGCTGTCGAATCGAGTTGCGCCGCTTCCTTTGCCAGCTTGTTCAGTTTCACCTGATTTCTGTTTTTGTTTCCGTTCCAAATCGTGTAATTGCCCATCACGCTATAGCTGCCATTGTAATATACCTTGTCGATGGAAGCTTTGCTGAAACCTTCTCCACTGATTCCATTAGAAACCCAAGGCGTATAGTTTACACTTTGATTGGTGCTGGCAGAGAGCGATGGCAGAAGCGCTGACTTTGATTGCAGATAGTCCTCCTGAGCTGAAGCTTTTGTGAGTTGAGTCTTCTGCAGTTGAATGTTGTTAGCCAGTGCGTAACTGATACAATCCTGCAGTGACCATTGCTTAGCTTGTACAGCGATAGGAGCCGACATGATGAACAGCGCTACCGCCATGTTTTTAAAACTTGCGTTCATACTCTTTTTACTTTTTGTTTTCATCTTTACAGATCTCTTTGCATCTGTTCTGATTAAATGTGGATTAATGTTCTTACTTTTCATAATTGCAAATCTTAATAGGATACATCATTTTTAGCTTTGACGTAAGCGTCGCCTATAAAGTTGCAACTGATATGTGTTTTTGATTAAAAACGTGATGATAGGTTTAATATTCTCATTTATCTTTAACAATCCTTTTCATAGTGAAAGATTTCTTTTGCTTTTACACATTAATTTATTTATATTTCTCAAAAAAATGTTTCTTCTTTCGTTATCTTCGCTGAAATTGTGTAACTTTGCAGAAAAATTTTAAGAAAGGAATAAAATAAATGCCGTTAAGATTACCAGATAAGCTTCCAGCTATCGAACTGTTGAAGCATGAGAATATATTCGTGATGGACGAAAGTCGTGCGCATAAACAGGAGATTCGTCCGTTGAAAATCTGTGTGCTCAATTTGATGCCCCTCAAGATTACGACAGAGACAGATCTCGTTCGTCTTCTGTCGAATACTCCTCTTCAGTTAGAGGTTTATTTTATGAAGTTGAAAAGTCACACGCCAAAGAATACTCCAATAGAGCACATGATGATGTTCTACAAGGATTTTCAGGAACTTTCCAAACAGAAGTTTGATGGAATGATAGTTACCGGTGCTCCTATCGAAACGATGGCTTATGAGGAGGTAGAATATTGGCCTGAAATCAAAGAGATTTTTGATTGGGCCCGTACCCATGTTACTTCAACACTCTATATCTGCTGGGGTGCCCAGGCTGGTCTTTATCATTTCTATGGTGTTCCTAAGTATCCTTTAGAGAAGAAGATGTTTGGTATTTTTAAGCAGAAGCCTCTCGATTTGTCTCAGCCAATCTTCCGCGGTTTCGATGATGTCTTTTGCATGCCTCATAGTCGCCATACGGAGGTAAGACGTGAGGATATTGAAAAAGTGCCAGGACTTGACATCATTGCCGAATCGCCTGAAAGCGGTGTCAGCATTGTGATGGCCAGAAACGGCCGCGAATTCTTTGTGACGGGTCATCTTGAGTATGCGCCAAACACGCTGGATAAGGAATATAAGCGTGATATGGGCAAGCGTGATGATGTAGAACTGCCAAAAAATTATTATTATCATGACGATCCGAACGAAGAACCTCTGGTGACATGGCGTGCTCATGCCAACCTCTTCTATAGTAATTGGATCAACTATTATGTTTATCAGGAGACTCCTTACAATATTGACGAAATCAGTTAATTTGTGAAGGAGTCGGTTGATTTCAAGATTGATTTCTTATGCAAACATTAGAATTATTGGCGCCTGCCAAGAACTTGGAATGTGGTATTGCTGCCATTGATCATGGTGCAGATGCCGTATATATTGGTGCACCTCGTTTTGGTGCACGAGCAGCAGCAGGCAATTCACTGGAAGATATCAGACAGTTGTGTGATTATGCTCATCAGTTTGGAGCAAAGGTTCATGTTACAGTGAATACTATCATCTATCAGGATGAGATGTTGGATACGCTTAAGATGATCCAGCAACTTGATGAGATTGGTGTTGATGCACTTTTGCTGCAGGATATGGGTGTGCTTACTGAGGTGAGGGCGCAGAATTTGTGGAGTAGAGAATTGCATTCCAGTACCCAGTGTGATGTAAGAACTCCAGAAAAGGCATATTGGCTTACCACGTTAGGTTTCAAACGTGTTGTTCTGGCTCGTGAGCTTTCGCTCGATGAAATCAAGGCGATCCATCAGGCGATTCCTGATAGGGAAATAGAGGTCTTTGTACATGGAGCGCTCTGCGTAAGCTATTCGGGTGTATGTTATGCTTCTGAGAAGTGTTTCGGGCGCTCTGCCAATCGTGGAGAATGTGCACAGTTCTGTCGTATGAAGTTTGATCTGCTCGATTCCAATGGTCAGGAGATTGAACATCAGCGTTATCTGTTGTCGCTCAAGGATCTTTGTCAGCTTGATCATCTTAAGGATCTTGCTGATGCTGGAGCTACTTCGTTCAAGATAGAAGGAAGATTAAAAGATATCAACTACGTCAAGAATGTGGTGGCTGCCTATAGCAGTCAACTCGATGCAATCGTAAAAGCTGAACCGCGTAAGTATCGCCGTGCATCGGTGGGACATGTTCAATATAATTTTACACCTAATCTGAAGAAGACTTTCAATCGTGGCTTTACCCATTATTTCCTGAATGGGCGACAGCCGGATATTGCTTCTTTCGATACACCGAAAGCTATCGGCGAGTTTGTGGGCAAGGTTAAGGAGATACGTGGCAACATTTCTTTCAACGTAGCCACAGTAGCCAGCTTTAAAAATGGCGATGGACTGTGTTTTATCAATGATGACCGTGAGTTGGAAGGCTTTCGTGTGAACAGGGTAGAGGGTAATCGCCTGTATCCGTTTGGAATGCCTGAACATCTGCGTCCGGGTATGGCTCTTTATCGTAATAACGATCGTGCTTTCGAGGCTTTGCTGGCTCGTAAGTCTGCTGAACGCAAAATCTATATTGTCATAGCAATGGAGCCTGTGATGGGTAACGAGTTCAGGGAAGAGCCACAGGGGGTAAAGGCTACTGTCAACATCATGAAGACGATAGATGCTGCTGGAGGCTTGATTTATCAGGTGGCTGAGGTGTTTAAAGAGTTAAAACTCGAAAAGGCGAAACGCCCGCAGGGCGAAAATATAAAGGCTCAGATGAGCAAACTGGGCGATACGATTTACGAAGCTTACCAGGTAGAACTTCTGAAGGGAATGGAGACATACTTCGTTCCGAACAGTATTCTCACTGCTATCCGGCGTGAATTGATAGATGAACTTACCAAGGCAAATCAGAAACAGCTTGATAAGTCGTTGTGGGGTGGATGGGATAGAACCCTGTTCAACAATGGTTTTGGATTCAGTCAGCCCGGTGAGCACCGACTTACGAAAGAGGAATTTACTTGGCAGCCGGAATACGGAAAATGGGGATATCTCTATAATATAGCTAACTATGATGCAAGAGATTTTTATCAGATTCATGGTCTGTCGCCAGTAGTTCCGGCATTTGAGTTGGGTAAGAATATTCCTTCTGCATGGGATGCTAAGACCCAGGAAGAATATGATGAGAATATAGAAAAAGACAAGGCAAACCGAAGTATGCAACCTAAGTATACCAACGAAAAGGGAGAATCGCTCCTGATGCAGTGCCGCCATTGTATCCGCTATTCGTTGGGCTACTGTGTGAAGCGTGGAGGCAAGAAACCATCCTGGAGAGAGCCTCTCTTCCTGCAGTTGGGTGATGGCCGCCGCTTCCGTCTGGAGTTTGCGTGCAACGAATGTCAGATGAACTTATATAGTGAGAAATAAATGAAAAAGAAATGGACGATACAGATTCTTTGTATGCTGGGCATCCTCTTGATGTTCAGCAGTTGTTATCATCGCCGTGCTCATCACCAGATGCATGCAGCTATGGTAGAGTACAGTAATAAACAACTCGATTCCATTTCGTTTTCTACTACCCATCATTATACCAACAAATTCAATTTCCTGGTATTCAAGGATTCCCTGGAATTGATAGCGCAACAGCCTGAAGAATTTTTGAGCAATTTGCCTATCGACTCCTTTGCCGTCCGAAAGAACCGCCTGCTGGTGGTTACGGATATCCGTATGGTTCCTCAGGATTCTGTAGATTCAGTTTGGGTGCAGTTGGCTACTGAAGATAATCAGTTTGGCTGGACCCGTGAGTCCCGTCTGTTGCCGAAGGTTGTTCCCGATGATCCTATTTCGGAGTTCATCATGACCTTCAGCAATACTCACTTGCTCATCTTCATGGTTATCATTATTCTCATAGCCGTAGCCTATACAGTTCGTAAGATTTTCCATAGTAATGGTAAACTGGTTCATTTTAATGATATTGATTCACCATATCCTACAGCCTTGGTGCTTATTGTTTCGATATCAGCAACCTTCTATGCAACCATTCAGTTGTTTTTGCCAGAAGTATGGCGTCATTTCTATTTTCATCCTACGCTCAATCCTTTTGCCGTACCGCCTATATTGGGCTTTTTCCTGGCTACAGTCTGGGCGATACTGATAGTAGGATTGGCTTGTGTTGATGAGGTGAAACACCGTTTGCCGGCAGGTGATGCAGTTCTGTATCTGGGTGGTTTAGTGGGTGTTTGCGCCATTGATTACATCATTTTCAGTGTTACTACCTTATATTATATAGGTTATTTACTGCTCGTAGCCTATATATGGTTTGCCATACGGGTTTATCTGTTTCCTCATAAATAAGGATAGGGGGTGCAGGAAAAAATATGTACCTTTGCACCCGTTATGAAAAGAATAGTATTTAATAGTAAAAAGTGCGTATGCATTGGTTTGGCAGCAGTAGCGTTGCAGGCTTATGCAGTGGATAATGAAAGGGCTACTTGCTCTGACCTGTCACTAGGTACGAGTGAAAAGTTAGCAGACGCTAACGGCTTGCTGGCTGATAGCAGCCGAGTTTATGATATTGATGAAGTTGTGGTTGTTTCGCAGCCTAAGGAGAATTTCCGTCTTCGTCAACAGCCTCTCAGCAGCACTTCCTTTGGTTCTTATCAGATGCAGCGATTGGGTTCTCGCGATTTGCGCGAACTTTCCTGCTATGTTCCTAACTTCGTAATGCCTAACTATGGCTCGCGTTTTACCAACGCCATGTATGTGCGCGGCATTGGAAGCCGTATCAACAGTCCGGCTGTAGGAATTTATCTTGACGGAATTCCAGTGTTGAGCAAGGCTGCTTTCAATCTTCACCATTATCAGACCAGCCGTATAGATATTCTCCGTGGTCCACAGGGAACACTTTATGGTCAGAATTCTGAAGGTGGTTTGGTGCGCATCTATTCACGCGATGCTTATGATAGCAAGGGCACCTACGTTAATCTGGGATTGGGCTCTCATTTCTATCGTAATGTAGAAGCGGCTCATTATATGAAGCTTTCACCTCGTATCGCATTAGGGGTAGCTGCTTTTTATGATGGACAGAAGGGATTCTTCCATCGTGCAGGAACCAGCGATTATGCCGACAATTATGATGAGGCTGGCGGTAAGTTTAATCTTAAGTTCCGTTTTGATAGAGGATGGAGCATGGATTTGCTAGCCAATTACCAATTTGTCTATCAGCATGCATTTCCTTATGGTCAGCTGGATTTAAACAGTGGCAAGGCTGCATTGCCAAATACTACATTCCCTGGGCTTTATCGCCGCAACATGCTGCTTTCGGGTGTCAATCTTCGTCATGAAGGAGCGAAATGGGATTTTGCTTCTACTACCAGCTATCAGTTCCTGGATGACAATATGAAGATGGATCAGGATTATCTTCCTGGAGATTATTTGAGCTTGCAGCAAGATCAGTTGCAGAATTCTATTACTCAGGAGTTCACATTTAAGAGTCGTCAGCCTTTCTTCGGCTTCTGGCATCTTACACAGGGTGCATTCTTCTCCCATATGTGGTTGAAGACAAATGGTCCTGTAAAATTCGGTTCAGAATTGACGAAGCCTATCAGTAACGCTATCTTGAGTCAGATGCAGCAGGCAATGCCTCCGGCAATGGCTAGCGGAGTTTCTGTCAGTGTAGATATGGGAGCTCCGGGTTTGTTCCATACTCCTCAGAGCAATTTGGGTCTCTATCACGAGAGTACGTTTGATCTTTCTTCCCGTCTGAAAGCAACGCTTGGTTTGCGTTACGATTTCATGCATACAAGTATTCATTACGATACTTATGCTTATATGGCGATGACAGCTAAGGTGATGGGCAAGGGGGCTACTCGTACTTTGCGTTCAATGCTCGACCGCAAAACGAGTGATGATTACAACCAGCTCCTGCCAAAATTTGGCTTAAGTTACAAGCTTGATGAGCAGGGGAGCAATGTCTATGCTACGGTGAGCAAGGGCTATCGTGCAGGCGGTTATAATATCCAGATGTTCAGTGATATCATGCAGACCGAACTGAATGCTCACCGTCAGGATGCGATGGGAGGCAATTATGACGTTTCTCATACCGATAAGGATTATGATAGAGTGAACCAGACTATTGCCTTTAAGCCGGAAACCTCATGGAATTATGAGGTTGGAACGCATCTCAATCTTTTTGATCATCGTCTTCATTTCGATTTGAGTGCCTTCTATATGCAGGTTCGCAATCAGCAACTCTCTGTGATGGCAGGAACCTATGGCTTTGGCCGAATGATGGTTAATGCAGGTAAGAGTCACAGTTGTGGTATTGAAGCCGCGCTCAAGGGTCAGGCTTTCGACGGTGCTTTTGATTGGGGTGTAAACTATGGTTTTACACGCGCCGTATTTGATGAATATACTGATGGCGAGGGTGATAAGGCTGTGAATTATAAGGACAAGAAGGTTCCTTATGTTCCCCAGCATACGATAGCAGCCATGGCTGACTATCATTTGGGACAGTTTACCTTCGGATTGAACATGAATGCGCAGGGCAAGACTTATTGGGATAATGCCAATACCTACAGCCAGAAGATGTATTTCGTGATGGGTGCGCATTGTGATATTGATTTCAGCAAGATGAGCATCAGTATCTGGGGTAGGAACCTCACAGATACTAATTACAATACCTTTGCTGTTGATAATGCAGCAACAGGAAAGAAACTGTATTTTGCCCAGCGTGGCAATCCTTTCCAATGTGGTGTTGATCTGAAATTCCACTTTTAGGATTAAATAGAAAAAGGAGTTCCGGCATTCTAAAATGCTAGAACTCCTTTTCTTTTTAATCTCATTTATTTCCTTCCTTTATTTTAATTCTCCATATCCTACCAGTCGGTCGGTGCGGTCGCTCTGAGCCCGATAGTAAACCAGTACATTGTATTTGTTCTGGGTCTGGTAGAAATTTCCTTCTGATGGGAGCAGCCTGATGCTTCCGTCCTCCATCTTCATGAGATACTGATAACTGTAATAACCTTGCTTCATGAAAAGACGTGCGTGATAGGTTTTCGTCATTTCATCATATTCCATCCGGTATTCGGGGAGGAAACGGCCGTAGGTCCAATCTGCGTTCAGATAAACATCGCCTGGCAGTTTTGGAGCTTTCAGGGTAAAGTGAATCTGTGCATATTCGCAGGTGTTGTTGTTTTCTACGTTGTCGCTGTTGCGGATATAAAACGAACCTTTGGCAGCTTCATCGTATACGTAATTGGGGCGAGGGCTGTCGGTCATTACCTTTACCTGATAGTCGCTTCCATCCCAATCTATAGCGTCTATTCCCATGGTTGGATGGTCGGTGTCCAGAAACTCAAACTTTCTGTATTCGTTGCCCGCATCGAAAATCAGAGCTCTTACATGCTGCCAACTCTTTTTGCCCGCACTCAGGTAGTCAGGTTTAGGGTTGATGACAGCATTGTCCCATCTTCCGTTCTGAAGCACTACGATGTTCAGCTGGTTGGGATGAGTGATTCTCAGTTGGCTGTGATCCAGTTCCATTTTCAGTTGCTGATGGTCCTTCTGGATATCTATATCTGTTGTTGAAGTAGCTTCTAACTTCAGTTTAACCAATGGCTGAGGCTCTGTAATCATCCAGCAGGCTGTAAACATTTTGCCTTCTTCCTCGTTTTCTGCATTGTCGTCATAAACCGTCAGTCTGTAGTTGCCGCTCATGGTAAGTTGGCAGTCGGCATTGGGAATTGCCAGATGATAATGAGTGTAAGGATGATTGGTGTTGATGGATTGCTCTACATCTTGAATAATCTGATTGCCGTTGAAACCTCTCATATAGTCGCTTTCAAAGAGCGAAGAAGATACGTTCCAGTTTGCATCACAATGTTCAATCTTGTAGCTGTACCGATGATAATCGTGCGTCATGTCGTCAAAATCGATATGGATAGGTTCTCCGCCCAGTGACGATACTGGGAGCGATAACCAGTTGGTTCCGCCTACAACCTGTAGGGTTCTGATGCGCTGGTTGAATATCTCGTGCTGCTGCGCCCAGGCAGAATAGGTAAACAGAAAGAGAAGGGAGATGATAGTGTATAATTGTTTCATATGGCTTCGTACGTATATATAAAAAAAATAACTTGCAGTAGCCTTTTGACAAAGAACTAAATGCAAGCTTAAACAATCTAAATTAATACATGAAAACACTTTTGTAGTCGATAGGGGAATCGAACCCCTATGCCAAGATTGAGAATCTTGTATCCTAACCATTAGATGAATCGACCATTCAAAAAAATCTCTATTGGTCTCCCGACTTATAGAGACTTATAAATCTAATACCATGAAAAACACTTTTGTAGTCGATAGGGGAATCGAACCCCTATGCCAAGATTGAGAATCTTGTATCCTAACCATTAGATGAATCGACCAACGGTACATTTTCGGACGATAGCTTGCGGAAGGTGGGGGATTCGAACCCCCGGTACGGTAACCCGCACGGCAGTTTAGCAAACTGCTGGTTTCAGCCACTCACCCAACCTTCCAGTCGGATTCTTAACCGAATCAACCAAGCATCGTTCTTAAATGCGAGTGCAAAGGTACTACTTTTTTCTGATTCTACCAAATCTTTTTGCAACTTTTTTTCGATAAAAATGCATTTTCTTTGTAACTCCCACATTATCAGGGGTTGTTTTCTTTCAGTATGATGAGTGCTTTCATTCCTAAAACGAGCAGAGGCGGACTTCTTTCTCAGAAATCCGCCTCTTGTAAAAGAAAGGGCCGCTCGATGATGTGATGAAACTCCGAATGTATAAACATTTGAGAGTCCTCCGCCTTTGTAATCCACCGGCTTTTCAGCTTACCTGCCTGCTGCAGTTTATGTGGCCCGCCATGAGCAAGAGAATGTCCTCTCGGTTTCAATAGTGTAATTTGATGAGTATCCCGATCGAACCGAAACGACCCTTATTCCTTCTGGCACCCATGCATCATCACGATGCAACGGTGCAAACATCTTAGTCATTATTTGATAATGCAAAGATAATGCAATATTTTGAAACTACCAAATGTTTTAGCTGTTTTCTTCGAATATTTTTTCGAAATATTTTCTCAACTCTGTTTTGTCCTCTATGATATTGCGCAGTTCGTTGAGCGCTTTCTCGTTAGGGGAGTTGGGAATCCATAACCTGATGTATCCGTTTCTTGAATATTTTTCGTCCATGTGCTGGCTGAACCGCTCCCATTGCTGCTCCTTGTCATCATCTGGATTATTTTCTTTGCCATACTGTATGGCGCGTAGAAAAATTTCGTGAACATCAATGTCGCGATCGGCTTCTGCCACTATCTTGCCATAGATGCTGCGAGGCTGACGGCTGGATGAAGCCCGATGGTCCTCAACGGCTTCTTTCATGATTTTGATCTGTTCTTTATTGAACCAGCGCTTCAGTCTTGCATCTGCCTGCAGAATCTTACCGCTGGTAATATGATGAATGGCACGCGGACCGCTCATTCCCAGGTCGTGGTAAGCGGCTATTACATACACCATATCGATGTCGGCTCCGGTTACCGGAACCAGTTTCAGAGAGTTTCTGATGACTCGGGTAACATGTCTGAGTCCATGACTTTCGCCAAAAGCATTATATTTGGGGAGAATCTGTTTCTCCACAAAGTCCATGATTTCGAGATTTACCTGTTGCTTCATAGATATTCCTCCACTTTATTTATATAATAAGGTACGCGCGTACATTATTATTAGTTTATTATTGTTCAATTCGCCATTCCGATGATGATCAGGGATGATACAATGCCGAAACAGAAGATGTTCAGAGCTGTTTTGCCCAGAATTCTGTTCAGTTCTCTGCCTTCGCCTATCTTTTTCATCTCCATATAGGTTCTGTTGTGCAGAACGATATAGAGTGCTGCAAACGGCAGGAAGATGCTGCTGGCTTCATGCTGAAATACTTCGTAGGTGGTTACACCTATTATGGTGATGATGCCCAGATTGCCCAATGCACAGTATAACCGCTCGGCATTTTTCTTTCCTATGTGAACCACAAGAGTCTTCTTGCCGGCTCTCAGGTCGTTGTCATGATCGCGGTAATTGTTCAGAATGAGCAGCGTATCAACTACCAGTCCGCAGGCTACAGATACGAGAACCGCTTCCAGGCTTACTCCCTGCATGGTTTCGGGCATTACGAGATAGTATGTGCAGCATACGGGTACAATGCCGAAGAAGAGCAGTACCAGAAGATCGCCCATGCCCAGATAGCTGAGACAGGTAGTATAGAGAAAACAGAAGACTACGCAACAGATGCCTACGATAACCATTTCCCAACCTCCGAAAAGAACCAGCGGAAGACCTATGGCGCAGCCCAGAAGGGTAGTGAGGATGATTCCCCATTTCATGGCTCCCAATGTTATCCAGCCTTCAGCGCAGGCACGTTTCGGTCCCAGTCGGGTTTTGTCGTCATTACCATGTTTGAAGTCGAAATAATCATTCACCAGATTGCTGTCTATCTGCATCACCCATGCAAAGAGCAGGCAGAGTAGGGCTGGCAATGTCTGTATCTGCTGAGCGTCTTTATAAGCTAGCGCAATACCCAATAAAACAGGAACAGCCGCCGCCGTCAGAGTCTTCGGGCGAGCGGCTAGATACCATGCTTTTATAGAATTTGTTTCTATCATATTCTGAAAAGATTAAAATTGAATCTCCTGAAATTCTTAAGGAAAATCAGAAAGATTAATTGAAGAAGTTCCAACTTACTCCAATACGGAACACTCTCTCGTTCATCGGATAATGAGGAGCGAAGAAGTAGTTCTTGTCGCCCTGTCCTGCATTGATGTGGCTCATCATTACGAAGAAACGGGTGTGCTTGATGTGAACGTTGGCGTAAACATTGACGATAGGATAGTTGCCTATCTTTACGTTGTTCTCGCCGTTGCCCTGTACCGTATACTGTCCCATATAAGGTGAATAGTCGGGAGCTTCATAGCTTGTAAAGTAGCGCATGTCAGCACCCAGGTCTACGTTCAGCACCTTTACTACCTTGAACTTGATGTAGAGGTTGGTGTAGGCATTGAAGGCTGGTACTGGCAGAACACTCTCCTTGCTTGAGTGCTGGTAGGTAAACTGGTTTTCCCAGTTCAGAATGCCCAGTCTGAAGTTCTGTTCCAGTTGTGCTGTCAGCAGGTTGATTCCTCCGCTTTCCTGCATCGGTGTAACCATGACTCCTGTTCGCAAACCTTCTTCTGTAATGTCATAGCTCTGCGAGAAGTAGGTGTAGTTCTTGATTTCATCTACAGCCACTCTAAGCTTGGTGCGTGTCTTAGGGAAGGAGAGCGTACCCATGATGCGGGTATGGATGGTCTTGTCGAGATCATTCTCCCACCACAGATGGCGGGCGTGATAGTTGCGGTAATAGAACGATGGGGTTTCTCTATGGAAGAAAGCATCGCCTCTTACCTGAAGCGTGTCGCCCAGGAATGGGATGTTCACGTCTACATTACCATCTATGGCAAGGGTTCCGGCGTCTACACCCGTCAGTCCTATTTCTGCTACGGCATTGTAGTGGAGTGTCTTGCCTTCCTGCTTGCTCAGCTGTCCGCCTACGCTCAGCACATGCTCGTTGTATTTTTCGAAACCACCTTCCATGGTTGGCAGTTCATAGTGACGGAGGTCGTAGCTGGCGAAAGCCTTCAAGCCTGCCTTTGCCCATTTATTAAAACCTTCAAGCATGGCAATGGCGAAGGTATTCTTCATGTGCCAGTGCTTGGTCTGGTCGTAGATGGAGTCACCGGTCAGCCTGCCTGCATCGTAATATTCATTCAGATAATAGTCGGCTGGGGTCTGATAAGCTTCGTAAATACGGCGATAGTTGTCAAACTTTACCGTATGGATGAAGCTCGTTACCGGAACATATTCGCTCTTGTAGAAAAGCGAGTCTTCGGCATTTTTCTTTTGGACGGCCAGCAGACTGTCGGCAGCAGCTTTTCCGTTTACTGCGATGCGGGTGCTATCGGTCTTTATATCCTTTGCGGCTGAGCCTTTTGCCGGTTCATCGCCTGCAATCTTGGCTCCGTCAGGACGGCCGGTGAATTTAGCTCCCTGCTGTTTGTCGTAGGCTTTCTCATCAAATTTCTTGCCTTGTTCCTTGGCTTTCTTTCTGGCTTCTTCCTTCGCATTCTCTTCAGCATTTTCCTTTTTCGAAGCCATGGCAAATTTCTTTGCCTTGATTTCTTCTTCGGTCATCTTTACCTTTCGGCTGAAACCTACGTTGTAGCGGTGGGTAAAGAAGATGTGCTGGTTGTCCAGTCGGTTCCAGTTCTGTTCCAGAACGGTAGGAATTTCATTGGTGGCAAACGATTCGGTGTAGATTTCCGGATGTTTGATGTAATCATCGTTGGTAATACCGCCGTTCTCGGTCATCTTCTCATGATTGGTACTGAAGAGGAAATGTGCCTGATAGCGGTCGCCCAGGTAAGATGCCCACATGGTGTACTTAAAGTGGCTGGTACTCTGGGCGTTATAATATCCTCTGCCATACTTGTAGTCGAATCTGAAACCGGCGCCTAGCCTTTTGTTGGCATTTACTGCAAACATGGCCTTGAAGTCGTCTTCTCCCGTCACCTTGTCGCCGCAGCTGTTCAGCGTTATGTTGGTGATAGGTGAGTAGGTGTTGGTGAAGTGGAAGTCGCTTACCGGATTTACGATATAATCGTAGGGCTCTGTAAAGATGAAGTTGCCCTGCGTGTTGCGGCGGTCGATGAAGATTCGGTTCAGTCGGGCAGTACCCATGTTTCCGAGGGTATTGTATTCGCCTCTCAGTCCTTCCGTGAAGGTTGTGTTCATATACATGTGCTGCAAGGTGTCTACTACCGCAGCCTTTGTGTCGCCGAAGCGTTCGTCTACAGTCCATACCCTGATGCCTTTCGGAATCTCCTTGTCTGAGCCCAGTGAATCGGTGTTCACCTTGCGGTTGGTTTGAGGACGGAACTGCGAATCTTCGTTATAGTTAAAATCGTTTTGTGCCGCAACCGGGAGGGTTGCAGCACAAAATAGGAGTGATGAGAATATAATTTTCTTCTTCATTATTTCTTAAATAGTCGGATACATACTTCGGCAATCTTGAGCACTACACCCACGATGAGTACGATGTAGGCAATATTGCGGCTTTCTTCCAGCTGGGTCCAGAGTATTACCCCCACGATGGCGAGCAGCATGAAGGCGATGTTGAGATAGTTGCGCACCTTCAGCATGTTGTTCTGGTCGCTGTAGGCCAATGGGCGAAGCCGGCGGTGCTGTGGTCTTACGGCGTAGCTGGTAGGCTGCTTCTGTTCAGTCTGTTCTGCGCCCTGCTCAGCTGTAGGCTGGGCAGTAGCGTTTTCATGCTGCTGTGCCTCGTTCTGTTGTATCTTGTTGTCTGTATTCTGATTATCCATTTTTCTTCAACTTATTGTTTTACTAATGCAGCTAACTCTGCGAATATCTGGTCCTTGCGGTCGATGGTGCATCTGCGGAACTTTCCGAAGATCTTGGCCAGGTCGTTCTGCTTCTTGTTGAGCGCAATCTTGTCGCTGATTACCTCTTCTGCAGGTTCCTTGAAACCGGTGCTTCTTCCTTCCTCGTAGTTGTAGATGATGCGGCAGAGCGAGAGATTCAGATGATTGTCTGAAATCCTGGCTATCAGCTGGTATTTGAATTCCGTGCGGTCGAGCGAGATGAATGACTGGCTGAAGACGAGCCATTCGTCCATCGTGTTGGCGATGACGTGTTCTGCATCGTTTACCAGTGCTACTCGGCTTGCTATGTTCTGCTCGTTCTGTGTCAGTTCATTCATGTATTTTAATACGATGTCGTAAATCTGCTTGGCAGTTTTTCCGTTAGCATCCGTATCGAGTGTGAATTCTATCTTGTTTTCATCATTATATGTGATGGCGCCTGCCAGATATTTCATGTCCACTTTGGCTGTTGTGCCATTTGCCAGCTTGTTGGCAGGCTTGGCAGCCTCCTTTGGCTTAGCGGCTACGGCAACAGGAACCGCCCATCCCGTGGTTGGTGTGGTTGGCTCCTTCACTATAGCAGGTTCTGGCTCAGTAGCATGGGCCTTCTTTGCTTCCGCCTTGGCGCTTGCAGCGTTGATGCTGTCGGCCTGGGCCTTCAGTTTGGCAGCCTGTGCTTTTATCTTAGCCACTTCCAGTGCCTTTTTGGCAGCTTCCAGCTGTTTCTGTGCCTGTTCCAGTTGCTGCTGTTCTTCAGTCAGCACGGTTTGGGCCTGTGCAGTCATCAGCGGGAGGAACATAAATATGGGGATGATGATTTTTTTCATGTCGAGTTGTTTTTATGAAACTATAAAATGACGGTTCCTGTAGGGGAACTTAGCGGAAGATGAGGGATTCAAACCCCCGATACCCGGAAGAGGGTATACCGGATTTCGAGTCCAGCGCATTCGGTCACTCTGCCAATCTTCCTTTTTATTTTATCAGATGCAAAAGTAATACATTTTTTGCATCTGACAAAATATTGCTGTTATTTTTTAACTATATTAACCCCGCTTTATAGGATTTTATACTATAGTTTTTACTGTTGCTGCAGGAATCTGTC
>ENA-OPLQ01000158-OPLQ01000158.1-human-gut-metagenome-genome-assembly--contig:-NODE-158-length-15313-cov-11.413226_pt1 | contig 15313 bp, 10 predicted proteins | sample MGYA00241449_ERZ501730 | MGnify/ENA primary metagenome ERZ501730 (study PRJEB25962, sample SAMEA2042560) | human gut metagenome | biome: human gut; feature: human-associated habitat; material: faeces...
CGTGATTTGCAAAGTTACTGAAAATCAGCGACTTGACCAACTTTTTATAGTTAAGTTTTCATAAGCATTTCTTAATATAAGTTATTGATTTACAGACGATTAAATATTAATTTAACGCAGTATTGAGTAATAATCATCATGCCAATAATCATCATCACATGAGGTGAATGAGAAAGATGTTGCAGCTATCGCCATCCACATCCATATCCGATTAAACTTTTTCATATCTTGTTTCCTTTCTTCAAACTAAATTCCTTATTGCCTTACTTCACTACAAAGCGGCGAACAGGCTTCTGATTATCATCTGCCACCTTAACATACTCTACAGAATCCTTAGCTCCGCGAGAAACAATCTGGGTGTTCTCCAAGCCCGAATGCTGCTTGCTGTAGCCCCAACCGTCATCGTAACCCCAGTCATAATCATCGCGCCAGTTGTAAGAATCGCGATACAGCTCGAAATAAGCACGGTTGCCGTTATCAGCCACTACATATCCAGAGAACTTGCGGTCGCCCAGAGCATAGTCGTAAATCACAACATCCCTATTCTCATCAAGAAGAGTGATATAGATGTTTCTGTTGCGTACTGTCCAGGTAATATGGTTTGCTATATAATTGTTGCCATGCCAGTAATTTCCCTTAAAGTAATCGATCCAATAGCCTGTACCGGAATAGAAACCATCATTCTGGTCGAATCGGATTACCGAGTAGAGGGCCTTCTGATTACCATATTCTACCAACATATTACCCTTCCATGTACCATCGAGGGTGTATGCAATATCAGAATCATCATCACATGAGGTGAATGAGATACTCATCAAAGCTATGAAAGCCATTGTGAGAAGAGTAGTAAACTTTTTCATATCAATTTATCAGTTAAGTTATTTATATTCTTATATCTTCTAATTATTGAGCTCTTGAAGAACAGCATTCTTTCTTGAACCCGATGCAAAGGTAGTGGATTTCTCGTCTGCATCAAAGGGGAAAAGGATACAAACTGAGGGGGAAATCCCTATTCTTTCAAAAACAGCCGCCTTTTTGATAATATTGTATCAAAGTTTTAACACTTTCTTAACACATCGTATCGATAATTTTCGTATCTTTGCATCATAAATAAGTAATTATTCAAAGAACATGCTTTTAGCACAAAGCAAATTCAAAGAATGCACTCACAAAATGAGTTTCAACAGTTTATTAATTATACGTTAAACCTTTAAAATTATTAAGTTATGAACAAATTTTTACGCTATTCATTATCATTGATTCTGGCGTTCGTAGCTAGCGTTACGTTTGCACAGGAAGTAACTTTTGACTTTGCAGGAAACAATTGGAAACTGCCAGACTCTAAAGCACAAGGCATTACCAATGCAACAGATTTCACCAATGGCACGTATACCATTACGGTCAGTGCACCGGAAAAAGCATACTATCTTGCATCAAACAATGCCATCATCTATGGAAAAAAGGACGCATATATCAACCTTCCTAAGTTTGACTTTGATGTAGAAAGAATTGATATTATCAGCCCTGCTGGAGGATCTGGTAAAACTACCAGAAACATTTTTGTTGGTAATAAAGCTGTCAGTACACAAACAACAGGTGCTAAAGGTACACACCAGTACGAAATTGCTGCAGACAACCAGGCTGCCAATACGGTATATACCATCAAAGTTACAAATGCCAACAATGACCAAATCCAAAAAATTCTGATCTGGAAAAAGGGTTCTGCCAAACCTATAGAAACAAAGAAGGTAGATAACATTGCTGCATTTAAAGCTATTGGTGTCGGCAATAAAGCTATTTTGACTTTAAAGAATGCACAGGTACAATATGTAGGCACTGGCGACATCTATATAGTTGATGAGACTGGTGGTATAGACATCTACCAGAGTTCTCTGTCTTATAAAGCAGGTCAAATTCTCAATGGAACAATTGAGGCTTCTTATGATGAATTTAAAAAACTTCCAGAGTTAGTTAACATTGCTGCTTCAGACATCAAAGTTACAGATGGTATTGTCAAGCCTTTCGAAATGACGGTAGAAGAGGCTGCAAAACAGGAAAATGCATGCAAACTTGTTACTATCAAAGATGTTACTCTCGTAAAGGCAGTAGAAGGCGAATACACAAACTATTACACAGATGCCGAAAAGACAATGCAGATTTTCGACAAGTTCAAACTTGGTTACAAACCTAATACGGAGACTGCAATGGACTATACTGGTATCATCATTCCATTCAATACCAAGATAGAACTCGCTCCTACTGTAGCTCCTACAGCATCAACTACCGGCATCACTAACATAACAACAGATGAAGCTGCAAAGAATGCTCCTGTTTACAACCTCGCAGGCCAGAAAGTAACCAAGGCTTACAAGGGTGTAGTCATCAAGAACGGAAAGAAGATGATTCAGAAGTAATCAAATTCAATACAACATATCCCTACTACTCCTCCGATATTCATTTATCGGGGGAGTTTTTTTGTTAGGCATAACATAAGAAGGAACCACCAGCAAATCAACCAAATATTACCCCTATAACATGAAAAGTGGAATAATTTAATGCAATAACATAAAAAAATACACCTAAAACTACGATATCTCATTTATTTTCACTACCTTTGTTGCGATTAATAAACGTATACGAATAAAAATGATGAAAAGAAAATTATATATCACCCTATTAGGACTGCTCTCTACCATTATGACAGCAGCTGTACCCTACTGCGATGTGAGAAAATTCTCTATCACAGACGGACTCGCTGCCAATACCATCTCAGACCTTAAACAAGGTAAAGACAACCTCATGTGGTTCAGTACATGGAACGGACTGTCGTTCTATGACGGCTACAAGTTTCATACTTTCAGAGACAACCCCGATGATATTGACGTTCTGTCAACCAACCGTATACTGAAAATAGAACCATCCTATAGCAACAACGTGTGGTGTATCACATACGACCACAAGCTCTACGTATACGATACCCACTTCTGCCGGTTCTTTGCTGTTGGACAGAAATTCAACGAACTGTTCAACATCGACCTGCGCGTGAGCCAGGTATACCCATTGAAAAACGGAGCTACATGGTTTACTTCAGAAAATGGAAAATACATCATCCGATCAGCAGGAAGAACCTTTGATGAGCGGAACATAGAACTCATCAAAGTAGGAGAAAAGGGACTCAGAAGCGGAAATGTATGGTACATCCATCAAGATATACACGGAAGAGAATGGGTACTTACCGACAAAGGCGCATACATATATCATTCGAAAATTCCAAGCAAACTGCCTTTCAAATGGCTCAGAGGGGTGGGAGAAGATGAGTTCCTGGCAACTGAAGACGGTAAACTGGCAAAATATGACCTGCAGAACCGACTCACCATGATACCAATGCCAGAAGGCGTAACCCGTATCAACGGACTGAAAAATACAGGTTACCAGCTTCTGATGGCAACCAACCTGGGTGTAGTAATCTACAACCCGCGCACCTTCAAGTTTGAAATCATCAACGTACAGAGCCCGAGTCAGCCTCTGGCAGAGGTAAAGAAGATTTATATCGATGATTTCGGTATGGTATGGGCATTTACTGACGGCATGGGAGTAACCCTTGTCAATCCGAAGACCGGACAGACACAGTGGCTCTTTGCCGACCAGGACGACCCGATGGACCGCACAACCTGCGAAAGCAATTTCATCACACAAGATGAACACAAGACCCTCTGGGTAGTGCCAAGAGGAGGAACCTTCAGTTATTTTGACCGCAAGGCAGGAAAACTGGTGCCTTATCTGCTGAGAAGCAATTCATCGGGCAACTACCGCATACCGAAGATTACGAAATATGTACTCTCAGACCAGGGAATCCTCTGGCTGACAGGCTCTCACGACCTGACACAGGTAGTCTTCAAATATCACCCTTACATTATCAACAAGCTGGATGTGGGCGAAGACGAAGTGTTCTCGGTAAATGCATCGCCAGACGGACATATCTGGGCTGGTTATCACAACGGAGTAATCCAGGTGCTCAACGCATCCTACCAAAGCATCGGATACCTGTCGCCAAGCGGACAGATCGTGCCACAGCAAGTAAACTTCGACGAGAAGGGCATCATGTCTATCCACTTCGATATCAAGGGAAGAGCATGGATAGGAACCAACGGAAATGGTGTCTATCTGATAGATAAAATGCAGGTAAGACACTTTGTTTATGATGCCAACAACCCGTCATCGCTGCCGTTCGACAAGATACAAGACATTGTAGTCGACCGCACCGGACGCATCTGGATAGGTACCTACGGAGGTGGTCTGGCACTTGTTAACGAGGCGGCAGACGGCAGTATCAGCTTCATCAGTAAACGAAACGGACTGCCTTGGGAGAAACAGCACTACGACCGCATACGCCGCATCTGCTGCACCACTACGGGAACCATTCTCGTAGGAACCACAGATGGTCTCATCACCTTCAGTGATGCCTTTACAAACGCAAGAAAGATCAATTACCACAAGACCTACTACATACCGAACGATACAACAAGTCTGGCTGCAAACGATATGAACAATATCATGGAGCACACCAGCGGCAAGATGTATATCTCGCAACAGGGCGGTGTGATGGAAGAGATTGTGAGCAAATCGCTCCTGCAAGACAACCTGAAGATGAAATACTTCCATGCCATCGATATTAACGAAGGCATCGTACAGGGCATGGTAGAAGACAACCAGGGAAGAATCTGGGTAATCAGAGAATCGAGTATCGACTGCGTAAACCCGAAAACGGGCCAGTGCAATGTGTTTGGACCTAACGACTTCGACTTCAACATGTCGTTCTCGCAAAGCCGTCCTTACCACGATCCGGCAAGCAACAACATCTCGGTAGGTACCCCGATGGGACTGATTACCTTCAATCCGGCTACGCTGAAGAAGAGCAACTACCAGCCTAAAGTCATCTTCAGTTCCCTCCATTATAGCGGAGAGAAGGAGTCGGAACCTATCCTGCACAAGGATAAAGTGGTGATTCCTGCCAACAAGCGAAATCTGACCATCAACTTCGCATCGCTCGACTATCAGCGTAAGTATCAGACCAAATATCTCTATCGCATAGATGGTTATACAGCTCCAGGCGTGTGGATATCAAACGGAAGCAGCAATAGCATCGGCTTTAACCGTATCAGTCATGGCGATTACGTACTCAAGGTGAGAGCCACCAACTCTCACGGTGTATGGAGCAAGTATGTGGCAGAACTGCCTATCGAAGTGCGCCCTACCTTCTGGGAAAGCATCTGGGGCAAGCTTCTCATGCTGCTCCTGCTCTTCGGTATCGTAGGCGCAATCTTCTATACCTACAACCAGCGCCAGCGCGAGAACGTAACCCACGAGATGAGCGTGATGAAGAATGAGTTCTACAACGATGCAGCCAACCGTCTGAGAACCCCTCTAACGCTCATCGGAGCCCCGGTAAAAACCGTTTTGGATACCGAACCGGGTATCACCCGAAAGGGCAAGGAACTGCTGAGAATGGTAATAAACAATGCCAACGAAATGCTGGTAATGCTGGACAAGGCTCAGAGATACGGCAACAAGGCAGACTTCTATACGAACAGCGGTCTGACCGAGGAAGATTACGACCTGGCAGAAAGGGAGAAAGAGAACGGACAGATTGACGACCGCAATGCATCCGACTATCTGGAAGAAGTAAACAAACAGAAAGAAGAAAAGGATGAAGAGGCTGAACGACTGGAAGAAATGGGCAAGGAACAGAAAGAAGCACAAGAAGAAGCGGAATACAAAGACCAGACGGTACTGGTAGTTGAAGACAATGCCGACCTGCGCAAGTTCCTCTACAGTATCCTCTCGCCTACCTATAACGTGCTGCTCGCAGAGAACGGAAAGGCTGGCTTGGTAATGGCACGCAAGGAGACGCCCGACTTTATCCTTACAGACGTTACCATGCCTGTGATGGATGGTTTGTCGATGATTCACGAGATTAAGCAGGATACCACCCTCAACAACATTCCAGTGATGATTCTCTCGGCCAAGGCAAGCGTAGAAGACCAGCAGCGAGGCTTTGATGAAGGTGTTGATGCCTATATCACCAAGCCATTCTCTACCCCTTATCTGCTCGGCCGAATAGAGGCTATCCTCACCCAGCGCCGCAACATTCAGATGGATGTCATCAGAAAACTGAAGGAAACTGGCGATAAAGATGCCATAGCAGCCCTGAGAATACTGCCTGCAGCAGCTCCTCTGCCTGCTCTTAACCAGGCTGAAACTAGTGCCGAGAACGAAGCGGTTGACCCAAACAGCGAGCTGGCATTTATGGCGGCACAGATTCAAGACAGAACCATGATGCGTATCTTCAGGTTTGTTGTTGAAAATGCAGGCAACCCGGAACTCAAGATTGATGACATCTCGAACGAAATCGGTATGAGCCGAAGCGTACTATATAATAAGGTGAAAGCAACGACCGGAATGACACCGGTAGACTTCGTTCGCCATATACGTATCAAGAAGGCATGCGAGATATTGCGCAATACAGACGATACACTGACCAGTATCGCCTTCGCAGTAGGTTTTACTGACCCTAAGTATTTCTCAAAGGTATTCAAGAAAGAAACGGGTATCGTGCCTACTGAATACCGAAACAGAACGCAGGGATAGCCCGCATCATTACAGATGAAAGCAGTCATCATTACTGATGGCTGCTTTTATCTGTAATGACAAAAAAGTAATACATATTATAGGACATATCTTCAGTTGTTGCCGGACACAGCCTTCTTCGTTATCGTACACAGCAAAACGTTCAAACAAGGAAAAAAGCAGAATATTCATAAAATTGAGCCGTTTTGCTTTGTTTTTTGACCGAATATTGCAAAAAAGTATAAAAATGGGGGGGTATTTGATTAATTTTCCCTTTTTACTGAAAAAAAACTGAGAAAAAGTTTGGTGTTACAAGAAAATGTAGTATCTTTGCAACAAGTTCTTAGAAAAGTTAAATGATAGATTAATCGTAAACCTCTTTTTCTTTGTTTTTTTGAGGAAAAAGAGGTAAAGAAAAAGAAATGCAGGGTTTGTGAAAATCCTGCATTTTTTATTTTTATGCTGTTTCATACTGATATTGTATAGTTATATCGCCTACCTATTTTATTCTTCTATATTCTATATCTAACCGATATATATATACTCAGCTATATGGTATCTGTTTACCCAGATATACAATATCTATCTACATTATATATATTACGCTTATTCCTTCATCTATGATTTTGTTCGATTTTTAGAATTTTTAAAAAAACTCTTGAAGTATTCTAAGAGAAAAGTAGTATCTTTGCACTCTAGATCATATAAGTTGAGATCGGAAATATAGATAACACATACATAAAGATAAAAAAAATGAGAACTGTTTACGAATTTTCTGTTAAAGACAGAAAGGGAAAGGATGTTTCCCTCAAGGAGTATGCCAACGAAGTGCTGCTCATCGTTAACACCGCTACAAAGTGTGGTTTCACCCCTCAGTATGAGGAACTGGAGAAACTTTATGAGACCTATCATTCTCAAGGTTTCGAAATACTTGATTTTCCTTGCAACCAGTTTGGTCAGCAAGCCCCTGGTACAGATGAAAGCATTCATCAGTTCTGCAAGCTTACATACGGCACAGAGTTCCAGCGCTACAAGAAGATCAAGGTAAACGGAGACGATGCTGCCCCTCTCTTCAAATTTCTGAAAGAATGTAAGGGCTTTGCTGGTTGGGACGAGAGCCACCCTCTCTACCCTGTTCTCGACAAGATGTTGAGCGAGGCTGATCCTAACTACAAGGAGAGTGCCGATATCAAGTGGAACTTCACCAAGTTCCTCGTTAACAAGAAGGGTCAGGTTGTAGCCCGCTTCGAGCCTACCACAAGCTTCGATGTCATCGCTAAGGCTATCGAAGAGTGGTTGAACTTCTAATGAAAGATAGAAGTCTCGAACTGAGAATAGAATTTCTAAAATAAAAGAGAATAGAATCTCTAAATAAAAAGCCAGGTTGCTTTTCGCAGCCTGGCTTCTTTTATAATGTGATATTGTTATTTCAATATATCTCAAAGAATAATTGTCAACTGTTTGCTATAAACTATAAACTATTAACTGTTAACTGAAAATTAGTCAACCTTTGGCACATCCTTGAGGAACTGCTGGATTTCTTCATCACTCACAGAATAATCGTGCAAATCGCCATTGATAAAGCTATCGTAAGACGGCATATCGATAAGACCATGACCTGAGAGACAGAACAGGATAACCTTCTCCTTGCCCTCTTCCTTAGCCTTCAGAGCCTCACGTATAGTGGCTGCAATCGCATGACAGCTCTCTGGAGCAGGAATGATACCCTCGGTCTGAGCGAAGAGCATACCTGACTTGAATGACTCCAGCTGAGGGATATCTACACCATGCAGATAACCATCCTTCAGAAGTTGGGAGATAATCATACCAGCACCATGATAACGGAGACCACCTGCATGAATGTTGGCAGGCTTGAAATCATGACCCAGAGTAAACATTGGCAGCAATGGAGTGTAACCTGCCTCATCACCGAAATCATACTCGAACTTACCGCGAGTCAGCTTAGGACAGCTCTCCGGCTCTGCAGCAATAAACTCAGTATGGCGCTCGCCTGTGAAGTTGTGACGGAGGAATGGGAAGGCAATACCACCAAAGTTACTACCACCACCGAAACAAGCAATCACCTGATCAGGATACTCACCTGCCATCGCCATCTGCTTCTCTGCCTCTAGACCGATAATGGTCTGGTGAAGTGCCACATGATTGAGCACAGAACCCAGCGTATACTTACAGCCCGGTGTGGTTGTAGCCAGCTCAACAGCCTCACTGATAGCAGTACCGAGCGAACCAGGATGATGAGGATCACGTGTGATAATGTTCTTACCTGCGCGTGTACTCATGGAAGGAGAACCCTCTACAGTGGCTCCAAACGTACGCATGATGCTGGAACGGTATGGTTTCTGCTGCATGGTAATCTTTACCTGATAAACTGCTGCCTCCAGGCCGTAGAGTTTTGCTGCATAAGAGAGGGCTGCACCCCACTGGCCTGCACCAGTCTCTGTAGTGACATTGGTATCACCCTCCTGCTTACAGTAGTAGCACTGAGGAATGGCTGAATTGATTTTATGAGAGCCTAACGGATTGATACTCTCATTCTTGAAATAGATATGCGCCGGAGTACCGAGTGCCTCCTCAAGGGCGTAAGCACGTACAAGTGGGGTTGAACGGTAGAAGGTGTACTTCTCCAGCACATCTTCCGGAATATCAATCCAAGCGTGCTCTGTATCAAGTTCCTGCTTTGAGCACTCCTTATTAAATACGTGTGACAAATCATCAGCATTCATTGGCTGGTGTGTCTGAGGGTTCAACGGTGGCAATGGCTTGTTAGGCATATCTGCCTGAATGTTGTACCACTGAGTAGGAAGTTCCTGCTCGCTTAAGATGTACTTTTTCTGTCTCATATTTATATATATGTTTAAAATTGTTGTATGCCAGAACAAAGGTACAAATAAAAAATGAAATAAAGAACTTTTTTATGTGTTTTTCCACTATTTTTTTATTTTTATGCAACAAAATAGTTCATTCTACAGGTATTATTTGTTATATAAGTGTGTTTTCAGTGTCATTTCTATAAATTTAATCAAATATTACCCCATAAAATACCAAATATTACCCCCTATATTATAATGAAAAGTAGTATCTTTGCAACAGAAAAATTCAAAATGCGTTGTGAAACGCTTATCATCATCTTTTACTTATACAAAAAAAATAAAACATTGGAGTTCAATAGGGATATTGAGATTCCAATGTTTTTTTTATACACTAAACTGAAACATATTATCATGTAAAGTTGACATATCATCATGTAACGTTGTCAGATTTCTAACCTTTCAGTATAAATCAACAGTCTGTTTTATTGTCTACTTCCACAATTGATACAGGATTTTACCCATAGACTGTAGACACAGATTATTTCTTTTCATTACCTAAATTTATCTGCGATATCTGATTCAACAGATTTACAGCCTGTCCTACAGTCTTCACATCATTGATGCGAAGCATTCGCTTGTTGAATTTTTCCTTCAGAACACAATCTTGAATATGACTGGTAACGTAAGCGAGTATGCGGTTAAACATCTGACTTCTGTAGAACGGACTGTTTACATTGCTCACAAACTGCATCTGCATATAGCCCTGCTTGAGAATAATCTTCTCGCAACCTAGCTTCTTGCCTACCCTACGCAGACCTACCACATGCATCAGTTCGTCTGCTTCATGAGGCACAGGACCAAAACGGTCTATCATACGCTTGCGGTAAGCCTCTACTTCTTCATCGCTCTCCAGACGGTCCAGTTCACGATAAAGGAGCATGCGCTCACTGTCACCCGGCACATAAGTCTGAGGAAAATACATCTCCAGATCGCTCTCTATGCCACAATCGTCAACGAAATCATCACCCGTAAGCTGGGCACCTTCATCCATCTTCTCCTGATAAAGATCACTGAACTCCTCGTTCTTCAACTCTGTGACAGCCTGAGAGAGAATTTTCTGGTAGGTTTCATAACCCAGATCTTCCATAAAACCGCTCTGCTCAGAGCCCAGCAGATTACCCGCACCGCGGATATCCAGGTCCTGCATGGCGAGATTGAAGCCGCTACCCAGTTCGCTGAACGTCTCCAGAGCCTCCAGACGGCGACGCGCCTCAGGAGTAAGTGCACTCTTAGGTGGCGCCATCAGATAGCAGAAAGCCTTCTTGTTGCTTCTTCCTACGCGTCCACGCATCTGATGCAGGTCACTCAATCCGAAGTGATGAGCATCACTCACGATAATCGTATTGGCATTGGAAATGTCGATACCGTTCTCTACAATAGTGGTAGAAAGCAGTACATCATAATCGTAATTGATAAAGCCCATGATGATTTTCTCCAAATCCTCAGGCTTCATCTGTCCGTGACCGATTGCTACCCTACAGTCTGGGATATGCTTCTCGATGAGCATCTTGAGCTCCGGAAGCTTGGATATTCTGTCGCATACGAAATAAACCTGTCCGTTTCGGCTCATCTCGAAATTGATAGCATCGCAGATAACTTCACTACTAAACGTTACCAGTTCGGTATGAATCGGATAACGGTTAGGTGGCGGAGTGCGCATGATACTCATATCCCGGGCGCCCATCAGAGAGAACTGGAGGGTTCGCGGAATCGGAGTGGCACTCATCGTGAGTGTATCGACATTTACCTTGAGCTGACGGAGTTTCTCTTTGGTAGACACACCGAACTTCTGCTCTTCATCGATGACGAGCAGTCCCAGGTCATGCCATTTCACGGTCTTTGATATCAGCTTATGCGTACCTATGAGGATATCAATCTTACCCTCTTTCAGGGCGTCAAGCACCTCTCTGGTTTCCTTCGTTGTACGGGCTCTACTGAGATAGTCTACCCTTACAGGCATGCCTTCCAGACGCTTTTTGAAAGTCTGATAGTGCTGGAAAGCCAGAACGGTAGTAGGCACCAGCACCGCAACCTGCTTGCTGTCGCACGCTGCCTTGAAGGCTGCACGGATGGCAACCTCTGTCTTGCCGAAGCCCACATCGCCACAAACCAGACGGTCCATCGGTCTGCCACTCTCCATATCCTTCTTCACCTCCTGGGTAGCCTTATTCTGGTCTGGCGTATCTTCATACAGGAAGGAAGCCTCCAGCGTATGCTGCAGATAATTGTCGGCACTGAAGGCGAATCCCTTCTCCCGTCGGCGCTGGGCATAGAGTTTGATCAGGTCGCGCGCAATGTCCTTGATTCGCTTCTTAGCTTTGTCCTTGAGTTTATCCCAGGCACCTGTACCCAGTGTAGACAGGCGAGGCGGAGTACCGGTATCGCTGCGGCGATATTTGCTGATTTTATAAAGCGAGTGGATAGAAACATCCACCTTGTCATTGTTCGTATAGACGATGCGGATCATTTCCTGATAGCTGTTGCCCGCAGGAACCCTAACCAGACCGCCGAACTTGCCGATACCGAAGTCTACATGCACGATAAAATCTCCCACTTCCATCTCCTGCAGTTCCTTCATGGTGAGTGCCATCTTGCCGGCTCTCGCTTTATCTGAGCGCAGGTTATATTTATGAAAACGGTCAAAAATCTGATGATCGGTAAAGAAACAGCACTTCTTGTCATGGTCAGTAAAGCCTTCATGAAGCGTCTTGTCTACCGGTGTAAAACGGATGGCGTAGCGCTTCAGCTCTTCGCTTTCAAAGATATCCTTCAGGCGCTGTTGCTGCTTCTGGCTATCTGCCAATATATATAAGGTGTAACCCTGGAGCAGGAAATCCTCCAGAGTCTGGCAAAGCAAATTGAAATTCTTATGGAAAAGAGGCTGTGGAGCGATATTGAAAGGTATCACAGCCGAACTCTCTGACGGGGCGACCTTACCAAATTCGATGCGGAGATGAGCCGCTACAGCCTTCTTGAAATCGAGCGGAGAAACGAGGTTGAGCTCGGTCTTCATGTCATGTCTGATGCGCTCAGCCTCTACCTCAGTAGCTCCCTCCAGCTGCTCGGTAAGGCTCTGCGATGAGAAGCCTTCGGTATAGATCTGACCGATGCGGTCGCAAACGAAAGAAAGGTCTTTCGCAACGACTGGCGTACTTTCGGAGAGGAAATTGAGGAAACACTGCTTGTTGCTCTCGATATGGGCGAGTTCGGGCACGATTTCTATCTCTGTGCGCTTCGCCTGCGAGAGCTGAGTCTCAACATCAAAGGTACGGATGGTGTCAATCTCATCGCCGAAGAAGTCGATACGGAACGGATATTCGCAGCTGTAGGAATAGACATCGAGGATGCTTCCACGCACGGCAAACTGGCCCGGTTCATAGACATAATCGGTTTCTTTGAGTTCGAAATCGCGCAGGGTATGAACCACATCGGTCTGAGCAATCTGCTGGCCTACAGTCAGTTTCAGAATCCGTTCATCAAGATTCTGCTTAGCCACAACGAGTTCTGCCAGTGCATCGGGATAAGTGACTACCAGGAAATGTCCTCCCGAAGAGAGGCGCGCCAGCACCTCCGTACGTAGGATTTCGTTCGCAGCATCACGCTGCCCGTATTTCACGGCACGCCGATAGCTGGAAGGAAAGAAGAAGACCTTCTCCTGCCCCATCATCTGAGTGAGATCGTGATAAAAATAGCCTGCTTCATCGGCATCATCCAGTACGAAGAGTACCGAACGCCTCATCTTCCCTTGCAGAGAAGCAAAGAACATCGGAGCCGAAGAGCAGAGCAAACCCTGGAGAAAAATGGAATGAACCGACTTCTTCCCCATCAAATCAAAGAGGGCATCCGCCTGTGGCGAACGCCCGTATGTTTTTTCTATCTTTTGGATTTCCATCCAAGTACTGATTAGTGATTACTGATTACTGAGTATTAATCCTTCTTCGGATATTTCTTGAACCAGCCATCCAGGCGCAGTCGCATCACGCCAAAGAAAGCCTCACCAAAGATGCCACCACTCATCTTGCTCACACCTTCACGACGGTTAACAAAGATGACAGGCACCTCCTTGATCTTGAAACCTATTCGATGAGCCGTATATTTCATCTCTATCTGGAAAGCATAGCCCTTGAAGCGGATAGCATCCAAATCTATGGTTTCCAATACCTTACGTCGGTAGCAGACGAATCCAGCTGTGGTATCATTCACTTTAAATCCGGTTACGATACGTACGTATTTAGAAGCGAAATAGCTCATCAATACGCGTCCGATAGGCCAGTTGACCACGTTCACACCCGAAATATATCTTGAGCCTACAGCCACATCATACCCCTCATCGTGAGTTGCCGCATAGAGACGAGGCAAATCATTAGGATCATGACTGAAGTCGGCATCCATCTCGAAGATGAAGTCATAGCCTTGCTTCAATGACCATTTGAAGCCCATGATATAGGCTGTACCCAAACCGAGTTTACCCGAACGCTCCAGGATATGCAGACGACCGGCAAACTCATTAGCCATCAAGCCCTTGACGATGGCAGCAGTACCATCAGGACTTCCGTCATCGATAACGAGAATATCAAACTGCTTTTCGAGACCGAAGACAGCACGGATGATTTTCTCGATGTTTTCCTTCTCATTATATGTAGGAATGATTACTATGCTATCACTCATAACTTCTTCTAATTTTAATGATTCTGATACTAAATAATGTAATACAGATGCAAAATTACAACTTATTTTTGAAATAACAAGCAAAAACCCGAAATTATTGGTCCGGATTCTCTACAAAACCCTGATATTTCTTGTCAAGTCCGTTCATGATTGCCTCATAGCTCTTGTTCATCTGGTTCTTGATATTGTCAGCTCCCTTGCCAATCGGCTCAATAGGCTCATGAATAGTGAGCTTCAGAGGATGCCAGAAAGCCCAGTAGATGTCCTTCATACGAGGCTTCACATCGAAACTGCCATTGATGGTAAGCGGACATACCGGCAACTGCAGTTCATCGGCAAGCATGAAAGCGCCACGGCGAAACACGCCCATATGACCCGTAAACGTGCGGGCACCTTCAGGGAATACCACCAGCGACATGCCCTCTTTGAGTACCTCGCGAGCACGGTCATAAGAAGCACGGATCTTCGAAGGTCCGCTCTTGTCTACAAAGATGTGGTGCGCATACTCACAGGCGATACCGATGAGAGGCACTTTGCGCAAGCCCTTCTTCATCATCCACTTGAAGTTTCTGCCCAGAAAGCCGTAAATCAGGAAGATATCGAAAGCGCCCTGATGATTGGCCACGAAAACATAACTCTGGTTCTTCTTGAGATGCTCACGTCCCTCCACCTTTACAGGCAGGAGGAGGATGCGGACCCAAAGCCAGGCCCAACATTTACCAGGATAATAGCCCCAGAAATGACCATTACCAAGCATGCATCCCAAAACAGTAGTTAAACTGGTTAAAACGCTAGCTACCAACAGGATAGGCAAGCATATTACAAGCTGATACAGACGATATAAGTACTTCATTTTTATTTAAGAATGAATAATTTAACACTCAACATTTAACATTCAACACTCAACACTCCTCATTTTCTTTTGAGTGTGATGACCACGATTTCTGCCGTAGCCCCTATGCGGATTGGAACGGTACCGCCCAGACCCGATGTGGTATAGAGCTGGCAACCCTCCTCCTCGAAGAGGCCGTAATCATAAGGAGTAAACATCGACGGACGCAAGCCCAGGATACTGATCTGCCCCGCATGCGTATGACCGCTCAGCGTAAGCTGCGGTGCTACGACCA
>ENA-OPLQ01000174-OPLQ01000174.1-human-gut-metagenome-genome-assembly--contig:-NODE-174-length-13399-cov-6.337305_pt1 | contig 13399 bp, 12 predicted proteins | sample MGYA00241449_ERZ501730 | MGnify/ENA primary metagenome ERZ501730 (study PRJEB25962, sample SAMEA2042560) | human gut metagenome | biome: human gut; feature: human-associated habitat; material: faeces...
TGCGGAAAGGCAAAGCCCGAGCTTGTGAAAGTTTGGGCTTTGTTGTAAATAAAAATGTTTTTTAAAGATTTCGTATCTGTGAAAAGGCAAAAAATAAAAAGGGGTGCGTCACAGACTTATGACACACCCTCTTTTTTTTCAAAAAGCCACAATAGATACCATCTATCAACTTATAGTCAGAATCTTTCGTTTATCTATAATAAAAGTATTATCTTTGCAGCCGAAATCAAAATTACAAATAAGAAAATAAAAAAACAAAGAGAAAAATGACAATGGAAACAAGAAAAGAAATAGCAGCAGAAAAGAAACGTTGTGGCTCACATAATTGCACACAGGCTGTGCTCTGCACCTACCACGACTTCACCGGTATGGACGAGGAAACCATCAAGAACGCTGGCAATGCCTTTGCTGCAGGTATGGGTAACATGGAGGGAACCTGCGGAGCCCTCGTTGGCGCTGGCATCGTACTTGGACTCGCAACACAAGACAAGGCGAAGTCTATCAAGGGCATGAGAATGATAATGGATAAGTTTAAGCAACGCAATGGTGCCACACAATGCAAACTGCTGAAAGGTGTGGGCACAGGCAAGGTGCTTCGCGAGTGTCCGCTCTGCGTGGCTGATGCATCTGAATTTCTGGAAGAGATACTGGAAAAGGAAGGTATTCAGAAGTAAGTAACAATATGGCTAAGTATAAAGCAATTAACGAGCAAAACTGCTGCGTGGCATGTGGTGTTTGCGTGAAAGTATGTCCTAAGGATGCCATCAGCATCTACAAGGGATGCTATGCCCAGATAGATGAGGAGAAGTGCATAGGCTGCGGCATCTGCGAGAAAAACTGTCCGGCAGGAGTAATCCATAAAGTTTTAAGACAACCCGTTTAATTTCATCAAATTGATTCGCATGGCAAAACAGAAAAATAAGAAATGGAGTGATTACCTGTGGCTCGTATCTGCCACCTATTTCATCCTCGGATTCTTCAATATTGTGTTCGCATGGCTCGGAGTCATCTGTTTTCTGATTCCGCTGCTCATGGCCATATTCGGAGGTGGAAAGGGATATTGCAACAACTATTGTGGACGAGGACAACTCTTCCTGCAAATAGGAAACACCCTGGGATGGTCGCGCAAGAAGGCGGCACCAAGATGGTTCTCGTCTAAATGGTTCCGCCATGGCTTCCTCCTGTTCTTCATGTTCTTCTTCATACAGATGATCATCCTCACCACAATGGTGGCAAAGGGCACAGAAGATCTCCATCAGACCATCCACCTGCTATGGACCTTCAACGTGCCATGGCATTGGGCTTACCCGGTAGAGATTGAGCCATGGAAGGCGCAGTTTGCCTTCGGTCTCTACGGCATCATGCTCACCTCGCTGATTGTGGGCGTTCTGCTCACCATTATCTATCGTCCAAGAACCTGGTGCGTGTTCTGTCCTATGGGCAACATGACACAGCTGATATGTAAACTCAAAGCAAGATAAATTAAAGCAAGATAAATTAAAGCAAGATAACTCAAAGCAAAATGAATCTGCAACAACTCAAATATATCGTAGCAATCAACCGCTTTCGCAACTTTGCGAAGGCGGCAGACTCGTGCAATATTTCCCAACCCACACTCAGCGCCATGCTGCTGAAGTTAGAAGAAGAACTCGATGTGCGCATCTTCGACCGCACCAACAAACAGGTAACACCAACGAGTGCAGGAGAGAAAATCATCCTTCAAGCTAAAAAGACACTTTTGGAGCTAGAGAAAATCACAGAACTCGTGGCTGAAGAAAAGAACCAGATTGGCAAATCTCTGTCTCTCTCCGTAGGTCCCTCCATTGCTCCTTACATTCTTCCCAAATTCATCAAGCATTACAGAAAAGATTATCCTGAAGTAAACCTCTCTATTCAAGAGATGAAATCAGAAGAAATGTTTCATGTTTTGCAAGATGGAGAAATAGATGCTGGCATTGCTATTTCAGACCTGCCTCGTAAAGGAATACTTGAGATTCCGCTTTACACAGAACGCTTTTATGTATATTTATCGGAAGACTGCTGGCGCAAGCTGCCCGTGTTCAAGCCAGAGAATCTGGAACATGAGAACATGTGGATTATGAAAGAAGCACAATGCCTTCGCGATAGTGCCTTCTCCTTCTGTAAAGCAAGGAGCAAAGGGCACCACATCTATGAGTCAGGCAGCATAGAAACTTTAATTCGCATCGTGGATGAGAACGGCGGGTTCACCATCATTCCAGAGATGCACCTCGAATTCCTAAATGAGGCACAACGCAAGAATGTAAGAAAGATAGAAGGAGATTATCTTTCCCAGAGACGCATCTCCCTATACATTAGGGAAGACTATATCAAAGAACGGATGCTTAACACCATCATCAACAGCATGAAAGAATTTATGCCAGCGCAGATGATGAATGAAGGCAACTGGAAATATGGGATAAGACTGTAAAACTGGAGTCTCCAGTTTTACAGTAAACTTGAAAATTTAGAACTTAATCCAGGTCAGCTTCTTCCAAATTCCCTCGAAAGGACCATGGGAGTGATACTTGAGCCAGAGGTTGGAGAAGAGGCATTGCACTACCACCATGGCAATACCCACAAAGAAGGCATAGGTGATGCCGAGTTTCGTCTGGAGATTGAAGCCATAATAAGCAAACAGTCCACAACCGATGATAGACTGGAGAAAGTAGTTGGTCAAACTCATCTTGCCAAACTGGCGCAGGAACGACAATCCCTTTCTGAACCATTCCTTTCCGTACCACAACAATATGAATCCTGATACTACAAACGAGAGGATGAAGAAGTTGTAGATAGGATAAAGCCAATTGTTCCATGTTTCCATGTGGCGCACATCAGCTATGCCTCCCACAATCAATACCAGGATGGAAACCGCCAGCACCTTCTTCCACAAAGCCAGGTTGTTGTTCTCATTGTAGAACCAACGCTTTCTACCCACCAGCATTCCAAGTATGAAGAGGCAGATAGTCTGCGTATGTCTTCCCTTCATCATACACCAGTAATAAGTAGCCACCTGTCCGTATCGCAGGTTGCCATAAGCATTCTCCAGGAAACTGCCGTGCTGATGACCATTATACATATTTCCATACACTTCTCTCAATGCCGATGCATCCACCTGCCATCCCGAAATGAGGGAGTAGATTTCTACCGGTTGGATAAAGAGGAAGGCAACCACCCACCAGAGCCATTTGGTAGGAAGATAACTCAATGGGATGAGAACCAGTCCATAGATGGCATAGGAGAAGAGGATGTCGCCATCAAAGAAGGCGGTGTTCACGATACCGAGCATTGCCAGGAGGAACATTCGCCAGGCGAATCTACCCGAAAAGCAATTTCCACGCTGCTGCTGATTATCATTCATGATAAAGAAGCTTAATCCGAAGAGCAGGGCAAAGATACCATACATCTTTCCCGACAGCAGCAATGCCAGCACATCTGCCATCCAATCATCACACCCCAGCGTATAAACATGTGCTATGTTTCCATCGTACATATTGAAATGCTCCACGGAGTGATAGAGAATAATACCTGCTACGGCCAATCCTCGCAAGGCATCAGCCACATCAATACGGCTGTTTTTCAATCCTAATGTCTTGTAAAAATTCATTTTGATATTGTATGTTAGTTATTATGAGTTGGCAAAGGTATAACATTTTATTGGAAAAAGCGAAGAAATTCATATTTTTTTCGAATCACTTCGATTCTGACATATCCGTCAGAATCGAAGTGAAAGCCAATCATCGAACTTCACGTTCTGAAAGGTATGGATGCCCAGCTTCTCGGCAGCCTCGCAGTTTTCCTTCAGATCATCGAAGAAGAGGGTTTCATCGGGATGGATGTTCGCCTGCTTGACTACCTCTTCATAGATACGGGCATCAGGCTTAGCCAAATGCATTCGCTGAGAGAGGAAACAGTGCTCGAAATAATCCTCTACCCCATGGTTCTGATAAGGGAAGAGATGCTCCACGCAATAATTCCAGTGTATATCAATGGTATTGCTCAAGAGGAAGAGGCGGTAACCAGCCTTCTTCAACTGCAGGAGTCGCTCCTTTTTCTCATCAGGAATCTCCACCAGCATCTTGTTGGCAGCATCGATGATCTCTTCATTCGTCACATCAGCTCCAGTCAACTCACGGGCTGCATCGCAGAATGCTTCGGTGGTAATCATTCCCACACCCAGTTTGCTCATCAGCTTCATCCCCTCACTCTGGGGATTCGGATTCGCCAGTTCCCCCATTTCTATCGCCTTGAAAGCCCCGATGCATCCTTCCGGATTGAGTTTCACCAGGACATTACCTAAATCGAATATGATATTCTTGTATTGCATAATCTACACCTTATTTTAAATCGCACTTTTAATCTTTAATTAGATACTTTCTGCAAAAGTACTGTAAATTCGGGAGAAAACAAATGATTTGGAAAAGGAATGGTGGGAATATAACATTTATTAGTAAAAGAAGGATATGCCTGTAACTACTTTTACCTTCTGATAAGCCGCATTATCCGTATGAGCTGCCGAAGGGGTGGGTGTGGACGACTTTAGGTGAGGTTATATCTATAAAATCTGGAAATGCAATTAAAGTGCGAAATAATAAAAATGGTTCATTTCCTATTTATGGAGGAAATGGAATAAGTGGCTATAGTGATGAATATAATATAGACAAACCAACAATTGTAATTGGACGTGTTGGCTTTTATTGTGGATCGATTCATTATGTAAAAAGCAAAGTATGGATAACAGATAATGCCTTCATTACCAGCATATATGGAAATGTTTATGATATTGATTTTTTGTATTATTTATTAACATATTGTAACTTGCGTCAATACTCAAACTCTACAGCTCAACCTGTAATATCTGGTAAAACTATTTATCCAGTACATGTTCCAGTTCCACCAATCAAAGAACAAAGAAAAATAGTAGAAAAAATAGAGTTTTGGCTTTCATGCATAAGTCAATTAGAGTTTTCGCAAAGCAAAGTTAAATCAACTATAAAGCAAGTCAAGAGCAAAATCCTCGATCTCGCCATTCACGGCAAACTTGTACAGCAAGACCCGAATGACGAGCCTGCCAGCGAACTGCTCAAACGCATCAATCCAAAGGCAGAAATCACTTGTGATACCCCCCAATATGGCAAGCTGCCGTTTGTAATACCTTCAAGTTGGGAATGGGTCAAACTTTCTGGTATAGCAAAATCAAATATAGGATTGACATATAGACCAACGGATATTGTTTCAACTGGAGTTCCCGTTTATCGTTCTAACAATATTAGAAATGGTAAAATTGACACAACTGATTTGGTAAAAGTTTCTACAAAAATATTAGAAAAGCAACTTCTTCATGTAGGAGATTTGCTTATTTGTGCAAGAAATGGCAGTAGAAATCTCATAGGTAAAAATGCTATTATAAGCGAACTAAAAGAACCAACATCATTTGGCGCATTTATGGCGGTTTGTAGAAGTGCGTATAATCAGTGGATAAGGATTGTACTAAACTCTGAATATTTTGATAGATATTTAGATGATTCTAATTCTGCCACTATAAATCAAGTTACGCAAAAGATGCTTTTAGCTTTACCTATTCCTCTACCTCCTCACCAAGAGCAACATCGCATTGTGGCTAAGATTGAAGAGTTATTCGCTCAACTCGACAAGATAGAAGCATCTTTGTAAACATCATATTTAGCCATCGCAAGTCATATTCTTGCGGTGGCTAAATGCTATAGATACAGTTACCAAGTAACAACCTTGTCCACTATCTTCTGCTGTTCGCTTGCTGTGCGTCGCAGATAAATGCGTGTTGTTTCGATGCTCTCATGTCCCATGAGGTCGGCAAGGAGGGCGATGTCGTTGAAACGGTCAAGGAAGTTCTTGGCGAAACGGTGACGGAAGGAGTGTGGATAAACCACATTACGGTTAAGACCGTACTTTTCGGCAAAGTACTTCAGTTGGATGGCTATGCCACGAGTGGAAAGGCGGTTGCCTGAACGATTGGTGAACAGATAGCCAGAGGTGATGTTTTGTTCTGTTAGCCATCTTTGGGCTTCAGTGCATAGCTTCTTCGGAATGTAAAGGCGGCGCATCTTGCCTCCTTTGCTGTACAAGTCAAGATAGCCAACCGCTACATGCTCAGCTTTGATTTGAAGCAGCTCGCTGACACGTGCACCAGTGGCAGCCATAAACCAAACGATGAAATACCATTCATCATAACCGTCTGCCTTTAGCTTGGCTTTCAGGAACTTGTAATCGGCATCGCTGATTACGTTCTCCAAGAAGTTCTTTTGTTGCGCCTTTACAAACTTCATCTTTAGCTTCTCTTGTTTGCTAAACTCCAAATACTTATTCATTGCTTGCAAACGCAAGTTTACCGTCTGTGGTTTGAAGTTCTCCATAAGATAACCCTTATAAGCCAACAGATTCTTCTTGTTCACCTCCTTGTAATTATCAAGGAAATACTTCATCGTCCATAGGTACGATGTTACCGTGTTCTTTGCCAAGTTTGACTTGACCAAATACTTTTCAAATTGTGTTACCATATTGTTTTGTATTAAAATGAATGGTAACAATATAAGATGCGTGTCAAGAATGGGAAATCCCCATTGTAAGCCTTTATGCTTGCAATGAGGATTCAATCTTGTCAAGTTGAGAGAATAATTCTTCAATCTTTGCAACTATTCGCTGTTGCTCTGCAAGAGGAGGAATAGGCAATATCAGATTTCCTATTGCGGTTTTTGTAAGACTTGGCAATGCAGAACTTTTATCAAGTTTACTAAAGTCAAAATACAAACAAAAACAATAGAAGTATTTATCTTCTAAAATTTGATTGTTTGCTTTCATGCCAAATGCAGTATCAACATTCCAGAAATTCTCTTCAACAAAAATAGGATGATTTATAGTACCTTTTCTTCCGATAATGGTAGAACCAGCCAAGCATGTATATTCCATAGCCTTTCCGATAATACCTCCACTACCATAAATTGGATATTTACCAGTTGGTGATTCTACATTTTTCTGAGATTTACCATTAACAATATCTACAACAGAAGAAATCTTACATAAGCACCATCCCTTCGGCAGCTTGCCATATTGGGGGTTATCACAAGTGATTTCAGCCTTTGGATTGATGCGTTTGAGCAGTTCGCTGGCAGGCTCATCATTCGGGTCTTGCGGTACAAGTTTGCCGTGAATGGCGTGGTCGAGGATTTTGTTTTTCGCTTGTTGAATAGCAGTTTGCAAACCATCCTTTCCATTTTCAACAATATCAATTATAGAGAATAGTCGTTGAATCTCGTTTACTATTCGTTCCTGTTCTGCAAGAGGAGGCAAGGGAATCAAGCCATTGCAAGCATCCGTGGTACTTAGTCTTGGCATTTTTACTCCATAACCACATTGCAAGGTATAGTCAAGGAAATAAAGTGAACGAAGTACATAGCAGATGTAATTATTCGACAATATTCCATAGCTTCCAAATGCCATTATTTCTGTTGTACAGAATCCGTCATTAGGTGCAACTAATACTTTGTTTAGATATGTGCGAAGCTTTGAATAAAGGATTTGACCTTTTTGAAATTTATGGCGAGTTCCATTTATCTTACGTTCATTTTTGTTGAGATGTTGTATAATCTTGGCTGTGTCTTTTTCTATATCTTCCAATTCCAACACCCAATCAGAATTGTCAATGTCTTCTACTTGGACATTGACACTATCGCCATAATTAGTAATTTCACCAACCGTCGTCCACACCCATCCCTTCGGCAGTTCAAAGGGATAATGCGGCTTATCAGAAGTCTTTGCAGACTTCTTTCCCTTCTTAATTTTTCCCTCTTTGATGAGTCTTTCCTTTTCAGCACGGATACGTTCTAGCAGCACCGATGCTGGCTCATCGTTGGGATCTTGTGGAACGAGCTTGCCGTGAATAGCAAGGTCGAGTATCTTTTGTCTTAATGCTTTTGTGTCCATTATTAATTCGTCTATTAATTTTAAGATTTATCTTCTTTTGAGAAGAACTGACAGAATTCCCTTAATTGTTGTTGCATTTTTTCTTGCGGAATTAAGATACGCTTATATTCCGCCACCATCGTAGGACTCATGCTGCGACTCATAGCATATTCAACAACAACCTTGTCCACATCAGGACATAAAATGATGCCTATAGAAGGGTTCTCGTTGGAACGTTTCACATCACGGTCAAGAGCTTCAAGGTAAAACTCTAATTGACCAAGATCTCGAGGATGGAATTTGGTTTTCTTCAATTCCACCGCAACAAGTGCCTGGAGACCGCGATGAAAAAACAGCAAGTCTGCCTTATAGGTAGATGCACCAACGGTGAGCGGATACTCTTGGTCCATAAAGATGAAATCTTTACCTAATTCGAGAATAAATTGCTTCATATGCTCTATTAATCCATTCTTTAATTTGCTTTCATTGTATTTCTTTGGCAACCCAAGAAAATCTAAAAACACAGTGTCTTTAAACATAATAGGAGCATCAGGATATTGCTCTAATAATCCCTTCGACATATTACTTTTATTTCCGAGAAGATTGGAAAAAGTATCATTGTCAATACAGCGCTGCATCTCTCTTTTTCCTAGTTTTTCTTTATGTGCATAAAGAATATAGAATAACCGCTGTTCATAACGCTTACAACGACATAGTATTTCTATATGGTTAGTGAACGTTGTCAACTCCAAAATTTTAGGCATTTGTGCAGCCAGTGGCTGCACAAATGCAGCAGCACCATTTTTTGATTGTATTGCCTTACTTTTCGATACTAATTGTTTTACTTCAATTTGTGCAGCCATTGGCTGCACAAATTCAGCATCAAGATACTTATTTACTATCGTAGTGAAAGTTTCCGTAGAATATTCATCATAGAACATCACCATATTATATATGTTTCTTCTACTATATCCTTTTATCTCAGGATGTTGAGAACGGATATATTCAGATAGTTGGGAAATGACCTTGCTTCCCCATTCCTCACTTTTTAACTTCTTGGAAACATAGGCACCTACATGCCACGCTGTGAGCAGCATCTCCTTATTGACAGCCATAGACGCTTTACTTCGATGCTGAACTATCAGATTTACGACTTCGGTAAACTGCTGTTCGATATTAGTGTTTATCAAACTTTTGTCCATTTTATACCTCCTTTATTCCACTCAATAATTTCTCCAACTCGCTTACGGCCTTGCTGATATTCATGCTCTGTTCCTTGATGTTTGACATCAATTGGCTCAATGGTAAATCTTCAGTATCATTACCCTGTTTTATCCAAGTGATATCAAGACTAGTCTTGTCACGAGCCATGATTTCATCAATGCTATACTTGCGCCATCTGCCAGATGGGTTCTTGTCTGCATCATATGTCTCTTTGCGGGCATTGATGTCCTCTGCATGATAACAGCTTACAAAGTCATTGAGGTGGTGACGCTCTAACTTGTTCGTAGCCAAGGTGTGTTTTACACCAGTGCGATAGTCGTAGAACCAAATATTCTTAGTTGGCTGTCCCTTGGTAAAGAACAGTACGTTTGCCTTTACTCCCTGTGCATAGAAAATGCCTGTAGGTAAACGGAGAATGGTATGGAGATTGAAATCCGATAAGAGTTTCTTGCGGATGGTCTCTCCTGCGTTGCCTTCAAAAAGTACATTGTCTGGCAGGACTACTGCTGCACGTCCGCCAGTTTTGAGCATCAGCATCATATGCTGAAGGAAGTTGAGCTGGTTGTTCTTGGTTTCAACATAGAAGTCTGGACGATTGATTTCAACAGAACCGGCAGGGCGTGTTCCAAACGGAGGATTGGCAAGGATGACATCTACTAAGGTGGAAGGTTCTTTCTCCAAAGAGTCCTCGCATACGATAGGGCTGTGGTCTGTGCCTATACCATGAAGATAAAGGTTCATGGAGGCAAGTGTAACCACAAGTGGGGTGATGTCATTGCCATGTAACGCTTTGTTGTTCAAAAAGTCCAATTTATCACGATTTTGGCTTTGTTCCTTCATGTAATCGTAGGCAGCAAGCAAGAAGCCACCAGTACCACAGGCAGGGTCGCATACGGTCTCACCAATTTGGGGTTGCAAGCAGTCAACCATAGCTTTAATCAGTGGACGTGGGGTAAAGTACTGACCTGCACCACTTTTTTTATCTTGACCATTTTTCTCCAAGATGCTTTCATATATAGCACCTTTTACATCACCATCCATGATGAGCCATTGCTCTTCATCTATCATAGTGATTACCTTCTTAAGATAGACAGGTTTGTCAATCTTGTTTTGTGCTTTGGTATAGATGGTGCCGATGAGGTCATCCTGTTGACTTAATAGTTTGAGTGTACTCTCATATTGCTTTACGAGGTCATAGCCATCCAAGCCTGTCAAGTCTTTCCATCTATACCCAACAGGTATGGATGAATCCTCTCCAAAGAGTTCCATATTCTCGTCATCCATCTTCAAGAAAAGAAGATAGGTGAGTTGTGTTATGTAATCTGTAAATCCTACTCCGACTCCTGCTAATGTCGTAGCAAGATTCCATACTTTTTTTGTGAGCGTTTGCTCAGTTGTTATATTTTTAGCCATATCTATATACTATGCAGTTGTTCTTAATACTATAAATTTATATACGGAATCCAAAGCCTCGTCAGCTTTCTTCATGTTTCCGAAAGCTGCAATCAATTGGGCTGCATGGGTGACATCGTTCTTCCTTATCTCTCGCACGTTGCAGGCTCCATTGGCTGCGATGTATTCCACTATCTTGCCTATCAAATCTTTCTGCTTCGCTGTTATATCCATCTGTTTTCGACCATACCAAAGATTAAACATACTTCGAGCCGTAGGATAGGCACTTTCCAGTTTTTCGGTCTGATGGTAAGCGAAGCGTACCAGTTGGATGATGTTGGTAAGAGCCTCCGATTCTTCCTTCCTGGTCGTGCGGCGTACTTTATCACCATATACGATGGCGTATGAATTCCATAAGAGCTTTTGTGCAAAGCGGTTGTTCTCCATCTTCAACTTGTTTTCCAAGTCTTTCAGCATGGAATAGGTGATAGGTTCGCCCTCGTTATTATATAGAATGCGTAAAGCTTCTATGTCATCACAGTGGTCGCAGCAATATTGTTCAAATGCATCTGTGGTACTTTGAGCCTCTTCTATAGAGAATCCTTTGGATATGAGCGTATCTTCTCCAGGCATCAGTGTGTTGACAAAACCAGCTGCAAGAATCAGTATGTACTTACGGACATTGGCATGATTAGCTATCGGAGATACCAAACCCTTACGTTCATTGTTAGGTTCATTGATATCTACGTATGGTGGCAATTGTGGCTGGTGCTCAGGATCGAGAGCATTATAGATGCGTTGAGCAATTTCCAGCATGTCATCATGAGCGATGCGGACAAATTCCTGTCGCTGTGCATTATCTGCCTTATTGTAAAGTCTGGATAATGTGGCAGCAAGCCGCTTGAGGTAATTGTCTGGCAGATTTCCATGAGCGATACGTTCCAATAGTTCTTTTAATGTGATGGTCTCTGTCTCTGGACCTTCATACTGATCTGGTATGATATGCTCATGTTCGGTTACTCCTACTGCATCAACAAGGAAGAAACAGTCTTTGCTTATTGCATTAGGTGTCACGTTGCGCAGCTGTTCATCACCTATTGTCCGGACTCCACGCCCTTTCATCTGTGTATAGAGGGGAGCTGAAGCCACATCACGCATAAACATCACGACTTCCAGAGGCTTTACATCTGTTCCTGTTGCCACAAGAGTACAGGTTACGGCAATGCGAAAGTCCTTGTCGTTACGAAACTGGCGTATCAGTTCATTGCTATCTCCTGCTGAATAGGTTATCTTCTGAACAAAGCGGTCATCCGTGCGTCCAAAAACTTCTTTAGCAATTTGAACGATATTTGTTGCATGGTTTTCGTTGAGCGCAAAGATGAGGGTCTTGGGTAGATAGTCCATGTTTGGCTCTCTTTGAGGGTCATTGAACATTTCTGTATAGACAGCATCACGATAAGTGGAAAGAATAAGTTTTATCTGGGCAGGGTTGATGATGCTTCGATTTAACTCTTCTTTCGTATAAGTCTTCGTTTCCTTTGTGCTTACGGTTTTAACTTCACCAGTGTATCGAGTCTCAACTTTGGTTTTCTGACCTTGCATGATAGCTCCACCTTCTTCTGTTACCTTTGTTCTGATTCGATAGATGCGGCTATCGACGTTGACACCATCTATGACTGACTGCTCAAGCGTATAGTTTACAACACGGTTGTTGTTGAAGAATGCCATCGTTTCTGGAATTGGTGTCGCTGTAAGACCAATAAGGCGAGCTGTATCAAAGTATTCTAGCACCTTGCGCCAGTTGCCATAAATAGAACGGTGACACTCATCTATAATGATAAGGTCGAAGAAATCGTGTGGTAAGTTTGGGTTGTCTGGTAATGTTACTTCACCATCAGCTGTATCTTCATCGTCATCATCTGTATCCGTAATCTCTTCTCCTTTTAAGAGTGAGAATAATCTTTGTATGGTACAGATAACCACATTGCTGTCTGTTGGTACTTCAGCCGACTTCAACCTGTTGACTGCATAGATAGTATTGAAGGCATCACCAGTTTCCGTAAGGCGGAATGTGCCAAACTCTGTTTCTGCCTGTTTTCCGAGGTTATTGCGGTCAACAAGAAACAGAACACGACGCATAGGAGTATAGCTAAGCATGCGATAGGCCGTGAGACATGCCGTATATGTTTTGCCGGCACCAGTAGCTAGAACCATCAATGCACGATTTTGCCCTATACGGAAGCTCTTCTCCAATTCCGTGACTGCCTCATATTGGCATTCTCGCAGACCTTTCTTATTCAATGTAGGAAGTCCGGCAAAAGGGTCGTCTATACCTAACATCTTTACTATTTCCTTAGGAGTAAGAATGCGGCTGATAGTTTCCCATTCTGAAGTTTCACGATGTCTATAATCAAAAAACTCTATTTCCTTGCCATTTGATTTAAAAAGGAAAGGCAAAGGTTTTTGCCAGGCTTGATAACAGTCAGGTACACTCTTTGCATATGTGATAGCCTGTTCACTCACAATATTGGAAGAAATATTAATTTCCTCTCGTTTAGCTTCGAGCACACCGACAGCTTTCCCATTGATAAACAGGAAATAATCTGCTTCAAGATTGCCTTTAAGCAATCCCTCACGAATAGCTACGGCTGAGATGGTAGGCTCGTATTCATCCCGATTGACAACCTTCCATCCTGCATCAGCAAACCATTGGTCTATTTTGACTCTTGCTTTTTCTTCTGGCGTCATAGTTTTGTTACCTATTATTTTAGTTACAAAGATAATGATAATATTTCACTTGACCATTTATATGATTCACTATTTATAC
>ENA-OPLQ01000178-OPLQ01000178.1-human-gut-metagenome-genome-assembly--contig:-NODE-178-length-13117-cov-1.621957_pt1 | contig 13117 bp, 10 predicted proteins | sample MGYA00241449_ERZ501730 | MGnify/ENA primary metagenome ERZ501730 (study PRJEB25962, sample SAMEA2042560) | human gut metagenome | biome: human gut; feature: human-associated habitat; material: faeces...
AGTTTTAATTACTACTAAGAGTTGTTATTTCAACTCCTGTATAATAGTGTTTTATAATATCTTCATAACTATATCCTTTATTTGCATATGTATCTGCACCTACTTGACTCATTCCAATTCCATGTCCATATCCAGTTACATTGAATACTAAGTTGTTATCTTCTATATCTAATTTAAAATCCGTAGATTTAAGAGAAAATAATACCCTTAAATTTTCAGCAGATATAACAAGTTCTCCACATTTTATATTTTTAACCCTGCCACTTGTAGTATATTCATTTATATAAGTATTTTTACATTCATCAGGAGTTACATCTTTTCCATATTTTTCCTTTATTTTTGATTTAAAATCATCAAATGTTACTTTAACACAGCTTGTTCTGTTTTGATAGTCTTCTTTTTCCTCATTTTCCACTGATACTAAATATGGTAATTTTTCTCCACCCCATATTTGATCAATATTTTCAGTTTTATACGGACTACTTGCATGAAAAAATGCTTTTATATATTCTCCATTGTATGTTATAACCTGATTTTGTGTAGAAACAACTGCCTCATTTATTTTATTCCAATATTCCTTAATTAAGTCTTCACTAAATCCCCTTTTTCTCCATATTGAAAACAAGGTATCCTTGTCATAAAAAGCCTGACAATGTGTATGATTATCGCATATATCAGCCTCTTCGCCTTCACCATGTGTCATCATTTTTTTATACGTATATGTTCTTGCAACTATTGCTTGTGCCTTTAGTGCTTCAATATTATATGAAGGTGGCATTTCTGAAGGAACAACCCCTCTTAAATAATCATTTATATCCATAGCAACTACATTTCCAGTTTTGCTATACTTTACCCTTATGGTTTGATTAGCTTTATACTCAATTGTACTCTTCTCATCAAATTCTTTATTCTTTTCTTCTTCCAATTTTTTTGAACTTTCTTTTTTGGTTACAAAAGAATTTATACCATAAAGTAAAATACATAGTAGAATAATTATTACTGTAAAAAATTGTAAATAATGGTAATTTTTCTTCAATATTATCACCATTAATATTTATATGTATAACACCAAAAATTATATCTGTTTGTCCTAAATTATGGAAAAAAATCTCTCTATCAAATGATAGAGAGATTTATATACATTTTATTTAGAAGAGTTTCTTCTCTTCGAAGCTGCAATTAAAGCTGTAGTGGCAGCAATAATCATAGCTATAAGGATATTGTTGTCAAATCCTAACATATTACCAGTTGCAACTGCACCATTTGAAGTATTAGTATTAGTGGTACTACTACCAGATGATGAGTTGTTGCCTGAATTTGAATTGTTATTATCAATTGGTGTATCAGGAGTAGCAACTGACTTAGTTGTCGGTTCAACAGTAGTAACAGGATCTGTTGTAGGAACCGTTGTTACTGGTTCAACTGTTGTTGTTTCAACCGGTTCCGTTGTTGTAGGAACAGGAACTGTTGTAACAGGTTCAGCTGTTGTTGTTTCAACCGGCTCCGTTGTTGTAGGAACAGGCTCCTTAACTAATGCATAAACACTTAAGTGATCAGTTGTAAACACATAATTACCATTTTCGTAAATTGCATTTACTTCAACTTTAGTGCCATCATCTTTAACCCAGAACAATTTACAATCTTTAATTCCTGAAGGAATTGAAATTGTAATTGTACCAGAAGGCTGAATAACATCTCCATCTTTACGAAGTGTGATATCATAAGTTGCTACAGCATCTTCTACTGTACTTTCAACTTTTTCGACCTTAAGAGTTGCATCAGGATCCATTGTTCCTTTTACTTTTATTCCTGTACCTTCATCAACGAGATCTTTTTCAATTGGTGGTTCTTCCATAATCTCGTAAGCAAAGCCATGCTCTTTTGCCCAGTCAAGTGCATATGAATTGTTATAAACATAAAGAGTAACATTTGATAATTCACTAAATTCATTTTCAGGCATAAAGTTTACTTCTTTTCCGACTATAATTTTTTTCAAGCTAGGACAATATCTTACTACATAATCACTAGGCTGATTAGTTATAACCGGATATTCAACTTCTTCGAGAGTATATACTGCATCCAAAATCACTTCATATAATTTTCCGCTGAATTTCAATTTTTTCAAAAAAACATTTTGATAAAATGAAACACTTTTTATATAGTGAACTGTATTTGGAACAATATATTCATTTGCCTGTTTTGAACGAGGATAATATAACAAAGTTTCTTTATTCTTATCAAATAATATACCTTCACTAGAGGAGTATTTTTGATTTTCATTATCAACTATTATTTCCTTTAGATTAGGTAATTTACTGAATGTCCAACAATTATCTTTAGTGTATATATCTTCATATTCACCTAAATTATTAACTGTTTTAGGTATAAAAATACTTTCTATATTTTTAAAACCATCAGCAGGTCCACTAAATTCATTAAAGCAAACCTTAGAAACACTCGTAACAGTTTTTCCATCAATTACTTCTGGAATAACAACTTTACTGTTATTATCACTTACATATTTTGTAACTTCAATTGTTCCGTCATCAAGCAAAGTATATTCAAAATTGCTTGTTACTTCAGCAGCACTAACGCCAACAATTGGAATTGTGCCTAACAGAAGAAATATGGCAAGAAAAATTGAAAATGTCCGTCCAATATTTTTTTTAAATGTATTTTTCATATAGATTCTCCTTTAAAAAGTAAATTTGAATTTTAATTGCTGACTACGGAGATCCACTACTCTCCGTATTGTTGGAGAGTAATAAAATATACTCACAAACGAATTATACCATATTATGTATATCTTGTCAATGCTTTTGGCTTATTTTATTAGTATTTTACAATTTTAATAACTTTTTTGACAATTTTAGACAAAAAATATCAGGGATTTCCCTGATATTTTAATCAAAATCATTTGATGCTCTATTATCTGTATCATATAATACAACTGTACCCTTTATCTCTTGATATCTGGAATCATCAATTTTCCACTCTCCTTTTTCAAGTTGTAAAGTTATAGTGTCTACTTTATTTCCATAATTTGTAAATCCAAGATAGCCTTCATAGTCCCATTGAGTAGTATTATTTCGCTTATCCTCAGCGGCATTATTATTATTATGGTTATAACTAATCTCACGTATAACCTTACCATTGCTATCTTTATCTATACTTGTTATATTAAATACTACTCCAATATACCCATTTGTATATGGTTTTGAAACATCACTACCTTTTACAGCTATTGTTGAATTAGGTAATTTAAACTCTCCATACCAAGCCTGTATAAAGTTATTATCAGCTGTGCTCATCATTTTTGAATTTAATGTAAATCCTGAAGTTGAACCTACTGCAAGAGGTTCTAATTGTTCAGACATACCAGATGTGTTTCCGGCTGTTACAGAATTAGCCACTGATCTATACCCATCTTTTGGTTTAAAATATATTGTATAATCGCTTCCTGAGAATTTTTCATACTTTCCATCTGAGTTTTTATAATATAAATTTATTTCTTTATCGAAATTTGTTCCATCTTTTGATATATAATAATATGATGGTTGTATAAGTATTTCTCTAGAATAACTACTCTGTCCATCAAAAAATCCACTTGTTTTTAAATCAAAACTAATTCTATACCCCATTTTTGGTGCATTAACATATGATGTATTTGTATTTTTATATGGTCCAAGAGGTAATATTTTTTTAGCAGAACTTCCACTTATATTAATTTCTCCTCTATTCTCTAAAGAATTTATTTTGTTAGTATAAATATTAAATAATTTTACACCAGAGAAATATTGTACTCCTGTTAAGTCATTTATATTGTTTGTATCTGAAGACTTTCTAAATACTGATTTATAATCTATATCAGAGCAATCTGTTACTTTAAAATCATAAATTCTTCCTACATTAGTTGTTTCTGCTTTTGCCATTGCAAAATAATAAGCATCTGAATACATATTATGTCCACTAGTATATTGCTTGTCATGATATTGTTTATTTTCGTAATTTGCATCACAGTAATCTACAAAATCAACTCTATTTGTAGAAATAGTAGTGTTTATATATTTTTCTTCAATAGTATCATTTTTTACTACATATTTTTTAACTGCATTAGAGAATATTAAATTTTCAAGAGCTTCTGAAGGCATATTATTAGTAACACCTATTAAAATAACGTTATTTTGTACTTGTGATACTATATCTTTTCCTGCTTCATTACTACTTGCAATTGCGTTAAATTCCTTATCTCCTTTATTAATTTTAATTAATGAACCTGCTTCAACTTTAGAACCTGATGAAATAGTTTGTAATCCTGTAAATCCATTATTCATACGTTTTTTCACTTGATAATCAGATTTTAATACAACGTCTATATCAAATATTAAATAGTAATAATCTAAATAATTTGATGTATCCGTAATTGTAGCATACTGTGAACTTCCTTTAGTTCCAAAACTTACTGTAAAATCTGCATTTTTTTGTATAACATTTTGTCCTTTTGAAGATGATGACGTGTGATCAATTATTTCTTTTGAAGTAACTTTTATTGTATCAAGTTCTAATGGATTATATACAATAATGTTAACTTTATTTTTGGCATATCGATATCCAATACTTCCTCTTGTTGCTTTTCCATCATTCATGACATTAATTGCTTGATAATTGGCAGATAATTTTGGATTTCTCACTCCATTATATTTTTTTAATGGTATGTATTTATTATTTTCATTTGTATCAAAATCACTAAAGGTTGATTTATTATTTTCATTTTTAACAAATGAATCTATAGAAGATTGAGATGGCAATTTACCGTTATTATTTGAATTTTTAAAATTACTTGCATACTTTAGACTGGCTTCTTTACTTTTGCTAGTTACAGTCAAAATATGACTTGTATCCGAATTAAATAATGTATAATTTTCTTCTCCAAATATATTTCCAGTACTTTCAGGAGGGACATCTGGATTGTCATCTATTTTACCACCTATTAATTGTTGTACGTTAAAGTGCTCAATTTTGTACTTAACTGTATCACCATTTTTTTCCAATTTATACTTCAAATCTTTAAGTAGAATTCTATTAGTTTTTAAATATGGCTTAACATTTGTATCTGTTGTAGTATATTTTTGAATACATGCATTACTATTATCATCAGAAGAAAATTCAGTATGTATATCTCCTGATGGTGGATCGTCGTCGCCAGGAGGATATCCCGGTACATCAGCTTCATCATAAATAAAAGTAACAACTGTAACTGCTTTATCAGCAGAATTTCCACCAACTTGAAATGATGAATCCGATTTTTTATTACTATTCTTGTTTATATTATCATTATCAGCTGCAGCTTTAGCTGTCTTGGCACTTGAAACAATTGCATTTTTATATTTATACATTTTTCCATTTGAAGCCATAGTAAGTGATCTACTAACTTGTAATTTTTCTCCCAAATTAATTTTATAATACTCTTGATATTCAACATTTGTTTTATCACTTTTTTTCACTGTTTTCTTACCAGAATTATTAATTATACTTTGTTTTCCATCTGAAGTAACCTTTATTTCTGAAGAATTAGCTATATCTAATAAATTACCTTTTGAATCAACATGTCTAATATATACTTCTTGAGGAGTGTAAAATTCTGTAGGTAATACTAATATATTATCAAATAAATTTATTGCTGACTGACCAGCACTTGCAAGCTTACGATTGCTACCAACTTTTTTCGAGTCAGGGCTTCCTACATCATTTATTCCTCTATTTTCAGCTGCCCAGCCATTTGTACTTTCTCCATGATTATACCACACTATATAATCTGCTGCTTTATATGAACTATACCAATCTCCTCTATCATCAACTGTATATATATTTCCCGTTTTAGCAGCTAACGAAAAATATATCTCATTACTTCCATTATTTTTTAACCATTTATTCATCACCTTAGTTATAGCATTCTTTGATATATACCAATCTGATACAGTTATTGTTTGATTAGAACCAGCCAACTTTATATATGTAATTTTATCTTCGTAAAAGTCTTCACTGCCTCTATCAAAATGCAAACCATTTTGATAGACACTATCATTTTGACCTGTAACTGTTGCCTTTCTGGTTTCCAACTGATTACTAAGATTTATTGATGCTGAACTTGCCTTTATATCGTCTGTAGTCAAAGTTTTTTTACTTTTGTCATATCCAATATCTATTGATGAACTTCCATTAGACTTCCATCCCTCTAAATAGTTTGAAATTAACTGATTATGAAAAACTATTTTATATGTTCTATATGAACCCTCACTATATCTAAATGAATTATCAACATTTTCTATCCACGTTCCATACTTAAAATTAGATGGGGGATATCCATAAGTGTTACCATAAGTCCTAACAAGAGCTCCTTTTCCATTATTTGTAGCAACAGCCTTATACTTTAACTGATACCCATAAACGTTATTCCCAACAAGAGAAATTGCAATAAGACATATAAAAGTTAAAAATAATCTTAAAATTTTACTTTTTTTCACTGTTTCACCTACTCTCTTACCATAACATCTTTTTGATCTTTAAGTAAACTGTCAACTATAGTTGAATTATTATTATATAATGCACTAGACCCATCTATTGCATTTCCCATTTTCGCATCTATATATACAGTATATTTATCATTTTCATATTTAACTTTTGAACCATCAGATCCTATAGGATCCATATATAATAGGTTATATCTAGTATCTGAATTTTTAATTTCAAACTCTAATTTCATTCTTACTACATACTCAAGTCCATCAAAGTATATTGTTGGAAACATTACAGTTGATTTTCCTTCAATTACAATTTTGTGTTCTTTTACGTAATTTACATAATCTTCTAAACCTTCTGTTCCATATAAAACGTATTGCAAAATATTATCTTTCATTTCATCATAATTTATCGTTTTATAATCAATATTTAAAATAGAATCGTAATATCCTTCAGCTATTTCTTGTATTTGTGAATAATATTCTTTTTTTGTTGTATAAAGTTCTTTTGGTGTCTTAAAATTTTTCTCATCATCAACATAAAAGTCTTTTTCATATACACTCTTATCTACACTAGCAAGTGTATATGGATATTGATCTTTATTAGATGGTTCTTTATCTTCACTAATATTTATCTTTTCATCATTTATTGTAAGAGTGTTATATTTAACAGCAAAATTTGAAATTAATTCATTCATTTGTCCTTTAAAAATATGCTTTTTACCATTTATCTTCTTAGTGTTTATTGTTATAATTTCATTTTCAATCATATCTTCTATTGCAGTCTGTTCATCAGTTTTGTATTTATTAATATCTTTTACTTTTAAATTTATCGCAGAGTTTAAATCTTTTTCTAGAATTTTTACCTTTGCATTTGCAAGATAACGTATTACTTCTATGTATGTTGCTTTATCATTTGCATTATCCTTAGTAATATCAGCATCTCCTATTATACCTCTATATTTAGCATATTCAACCCATATTGCATTATCATAATTTTCTTCTGGTTCCCCAGCAAATCCTGATATATCACTTGTATTAAAGGCTACTGATAAAATCATTTTTATTGCTTCAGATTTTGTAATACTCTCACCAGTTTTTGCACTTTCATTATTGTACATTTTATCAAACCCATATGTTTTCATTGTTTCTTCATATTTTTTGTAAGGCTTGTACTTGTTATAATTTACAAGAGAAATAATTCCAAAAATAGCTAAACCTATTAATACAACAAAGGCTATGATTATCGCTATAGTAATTCTTGACTTTATTGTTTTTTTATCTGGTTTTATTTTTTCCTTTTTTTCAGGTTCATCTTTTTTTTGATAAGCTGGAATAATTTTTTTTTTTTTTTCTTTATTGCTATTCTCTTCGTTATTTTTTTCTAAACCTTTTTTCTCAGATGATGTATCTAGTTTATTTTTTTCCTTCTCATCTTTACTTTTTTTTGCATTCTTAGTTTCCATATCGTTTGTTTTATCAACACTCATTAATTTCACCTCTTAATCTCTATGGATTACATACTGGACAAGGATAAAATCCTTCCAATTGTATATATGTATTGTCTTTTTTCAACACTGCTTTTACCGATGCAGCTTGTTGTTTTGTAAATAAAAAACTTGGAGTAATATTAACATTTTCTTTATTACTTGCAAAAGCTCTATATTCTGGACAATTTTTATCTTTATGGTATAGATTTAAATTATACTTTGTCTTATATATTCCATCTGTATTTGGAATAGATAAATAATAACGAGTTATTTCTGTTAATTTTGATGTACTATATGCTCTTACATTTAAATATCTATTTCCAATTGATATTCCTTGAACTAAAGCCATTATACCAACATTTTGTATTTGACTCTCCATTTCTCCTTCTTCTAAAGTTGGAAATACGAAATTATATCTTATCCCTGCTTGTGATGCATAAGAATTATTGTTATTAGTTGCATATTCCATCTCGTCTTGTATAGAATTAATTATAACTGATTTTCTTTTATTTTGTAGGTTTGAAATTATTTTAGGTAATACATCTTTTTCCCTTTGTAATAATGAAGCATTACTATCAACATTTGCAACCAATTTTGAATTGTTTTTGCTATCTGATATATAGAAACTTGAAACTCCTATTTCATCTATATCTCCTGTATTTTTATATACATATCCTCTATGTGTAATGTAATCATCCATTGTAAATTCTACTATGTGAGTTGAATGAAGACCATTCTTTACAGCTGTTTCATAATCTTCTGTATAAGTAAGTTTGCTTACATCCCCTGGAGTTGCACATAAATAATATGTATATGAGTAATATTTCTTTGGCTTTAACACATGCTTTATTACATTTTGTCCATTTTCTGTAAATTCTTCAATTGAAGATACCTGAACTCCATTATAGTCTATTATAGCTATAGCTGGAATAAAATATTGTAAGTAATTTTCAGCAGTATCATTACCTTTTATTCCAAAATTATTATATAATGAATTTAAAAAAGTATCAACACCCACTTGTGCATTTACACTGATTTTATTATCACTAGTACCTGAGTATCCATAGTCAATTTCCTTATCTGAGTTTTCAACTTCTTTCATTTGATTAGAGGCATCATCTAATGCAGCATTTATTATTTTTTTGTAATACATTTCTTGTTCTTCTGCTTTTATTGTAAAAGAAACATTTACATATACTGTTATAATAATTGGAAGAGTAATTCCAACAAATATCAAAGCAAAGTCTGTAATTTTCATTTATACACCCCTTTTCAAATATATTTATTTAATAGTTTGAGCTTTAGAAATCAGTTTTAAAATTTCTGTAGCATCACTCGCATCAATAAACCCATCCTTATTAACATCAGCAGCTTTTAACTGAGTTTCATTCAACGTAACAACTTTGGCGAAATACTCTAATAGCATTTTATTATCTTCTTCTGTTATTTTAAAATCTTGATTAACATCACCAGTTATATACCCATTTTCTAAATACTCATTTATGTATTCCATATCCTCAGCTGTAATTTTTTGATTATTATCAATGTCATATAGCTCTTTTTCTTGGCTAGTAAGTTCCTCATTATTTTCTAGATATTTATTTACTTTTTCTATGTCATCACTTGTAAATGTTTTTTTAATCTCACCAGTAGTAGATGATGGCTCTTTCAATTCAAGAGTAATTATTGTACTATCAGAACGATATCCTAGTGTATCAACTGCATATACTTCTATTTTATATGTATTACCATCTTGAAAAAAATCTTTGTTTTTTTCTAATTTATTTGACCTATTATAATCATAACTTTCTTTTGTACTATTATCTGTTATACTCCAAATATATTTTTCAATTTCATTTGGAATATTTGTATCTTGATTATTAAATGCTACAGATGTAGCTTCTATATCTGTATCTATAAATTTATTATATGAAATTTGAATACTATTACCAGTAACCCCTTCTCCACCAACTGTAATTCTTGGCGCACCTGGAGCCTGTATATGTCCTTTATATGTTGCGTCAATTTTTGCCCATGAGTTGTTTTTTATAATTCCCCCATAATTTACTTCTATTCTTGTCTTAGAAGATGTAACTATAATTGAATTGAACAAAGAACCTGCAAGTGTTGTATTACTATTTTTTACTTTTACATATATTTCGTCGTTCTCATTCATTAAGTATATATTATTTTTTAGCTGTTTATCCATAACGCCATTGGATTTTTCTAATGAATTAAATATATCATCGTTATAGTCTATATAGCTTTGCTCAACATATGTATCACCTGTAATGTTATCTTTGTCTTTTGTTAAAACTTTCCTGTGCGCTTCAATCTGTATATCATATATATTTCCTGTATTACCTAATTCATTTACTAAATTATTATACATATTTTGATCAATATATCCATTATTCATTACTTGATCTGCGAAATTGGTAGTCGCCTTTAATACTAAATTATATGACATATCATCTTGTCTTTCAAAAAAATTATATAGAGGAAATAGCACCATAAGAAGTACTAAAACAATTATAGTTATAACAATACTTAAATTATCCTTCATAAATACTATCTCCCCCTTTTACTATCAAATAATATAATTTAATTTAGCGTTATTTCTATATTTTTGTTTCCCTTGTATCTTAAAATGTAATTCTTTGTACCTATTTTCTTTAATGCCTCAGCATAACTCATATTACTATCCAAATTCCCTGATTCAGTCGTTATTGTAACGTTATATCCGTCATCTGATTTTTTCTCACCATATAGGTCCTTTTTAATGTAATTTACAAAATATGAAAATACATCAGTACTCGTCAAATGAGCTTGACCTTTTTGTGCTTCTTCGAGTCCAGTTGTTGGAGTATTAATAATAGATGTTTCTATTCCCACTGAATACTCAAATGCAGAGTCAGCAAATCTATTTACACTTAAAAATAGAACAATAGCTAAACTTACAGCAATTATAAATATAATAACATATGTAGCTGTATATAATAATGTATTTGTTGATTCATCCATTATTTTCACCCCCTGAATACTAATTTTCCTTTAATATTATTGTCACTTTATTATTATCTCTTTTTATTGTAGAACTGTATGTTTTAGATGCCTCTGTTGAATTTACAGACAAATCTCCTGTACCTGCATTTTCAACATTTAAACTTCTTTTTAAAGCTTCTTCATTATATGGACTACCATTTCCATCTACAACACTAACTAAACTATTATTTTTATACTTCTTAACTGTATTTAATACATCTAAAGCTGTTTTTTGAGTATTATCATATGAGTCAAACTCATCGAATCCAGATTGAATAGAAGTATCTGTTTCATACACTTGTCCATATACAGTTACAACTTGATTTATAATTAAAAGAACTGCACTTGCAATTGCCATTGTCACAATTAAGCTTACAGCAATTATCAATGCTTTATTTGACATGTAATCCAATAGTGAGACTCACCTCCTAAATTATATAACTATAATTAACTAGTCATTTGTTTCAATGACGTCAAGTCTTTTATCTATTATTTCATCTTGATTTACATCAGCGGATTTAAGTTGATCAGAAGAAAGATTTACTTCTTTAGATAAATATTTTTCTAATAATGTCACATCAAGAACATTAACAGTTCCATCTCCATTTACATCACCAAGCATAAACACTTTATCATTGTTATTTTCTAAATTTTTATACTCTTCTTCTTTAATAGTTCCTCCATAATTTATATATACACGAACATTATTTTCAGTTCCGCCTATTCCTAAAGTAAATGCATTAAATAAAACTGTAGCAATTGTTACATTTTCATTTTTTATTCTAACAGAAAATTCATCGCCTTTATTCATTGTATATATTCTATTTTCATTATCAACTTCCATATTAGCATCATCATTTAATTTATAATTAGCATACATATATGGAAGACTAGTAATTTCTTTCTTATCTAATGAAGAATATTGATTTAGTGACATCTTTGAATATGGTATATCACCATTTGAGTTTAATACTTTTAATATTTGTTCTTGTGTGTATTTTATTTCTGACGTATTATATGATAACTTAATATCTGATTTTTTATAACTATAAGCAACATTTCGAGAAGATATCTTTAAACTATCTTCACTATTTGTCCACTGTCCAGCATACAAAGAATAATCAAGAATAGATATAACTCTATTTTCATTATTATATACAAAAAGTGCAGGTTCATATTTTTTAGCAACATGTTCCATTTTTACATCATACACATTTCCTGTGACTGAAAGCCTTGATATGTAATCGTTATACATTTCTTTTGTTAAATATCCTTTTGCAGTTACATTGTCTACAAAATTACTAGTAATTTTAAGTGCAAGAGAATATGATATATCATCCATTTTTTCAAAAGCAATGTATAATGGTAATATAAATAAAATAAGTATTGAAATTAATATTGAAAAAACTCTTTGTAAATTATCTTCCATATTCCCTCCTTATTATACATTTAACCTTCGTTATTAATAGTAATTAAAGTTCCTTGTTTCCCATCATTTATTGAAACATTTTCCTCAACTTTTACAGAAAATCTTTGCCCGTCCATAATATCTTGAATTGCTAAATCATAGGTTGTTCCTTTATTAGCATTACTATATCGTCTTGTTCCAGTTGCTAGTTTAGGTGTGTAATTTTCATATTCATCTATGTATTTAATATCAATTACATTAATTTGAACCTCTTCATTGTCATAAAAATAATTAAGTAAATTTTTTACATCTGCTCCTGTAATATAATTACTACCAGATACATTATATGTTCCTGCTGTTAAAATATCTTGAATACTTTGTTCATAATTTGCAGCAAAACCCTGGCCACGTCCTACATTTGATGCCATTTGTTTCGCTGTGTTATAATACATTAAAACTGCAGAAATTGTAGCAACTGCAAGTAAAGTGCTTACACCTATTACAATAGCTCTTATTGGAGCACTTTCGTCCATGATTTTACCACCTCACTTTAAATTTATATATATAATATACACTTTAAGAAATTAATTTACTTTAATTATACACATTTTCCACATTAAATTAATTTTTTAAACTATATATTAGTAGTAAAGGTA
>ENA-OPLQ01000182-OPLQ01000182.1-human-gut-metagenome-genome-assembly--contig:-NODE-182-length-12846-cov-8.898053_pt1 | contig 12846 bp, 6 predicted proteins | sample MGYA00241449_ERZ501730 | MGnify/ENA primary metagenome ERZ501730 (study PRJEB25962, sample SAMEA2042560) | human gut metagenome | biome: human gut; feature: human-associated habitat; material: faeces...
AAGTGTGTGGATGGAAGTATGCATTTTTGGGGTGTTAACTGTTAACCTGTTAACCCCCATCTTAATTTTCTCTTTCCAGAGCGCATCTTTTTGTCTTGGCAAGCGTCTTATATTAAGACGGAGAAGTGCCTTATATTAAGACAGATAAGAGGCTTAAATGATGACCAGCGGGAGGCTTCAATGACGCCTCACAAGGGGGCAATTAATGCGTCGCGACGGAAGAATTGGTACGTCGCCACGGAAATAATTGTGCGTCGCGACGCAAAAAATAATGCATCGCGATGGAAAAAACAGCCATTTTTCATCCTATCGTGATGCATTCTACTGAACTTTCGCATGAAGCCCCACACGCCCTTTCAGGGCGTGCTGCTTCCGGAGTTTGTGGACCTTCAGCCCGTTGCTTGAACGGGCATTAGAAAGTTTAGCATTTTACATTTTCTCAACCAGAAAGCTATGAGTTGCTAACCGGAAAACTATGAGTTGAGAACCACAAAACTATGAGTTTGTTTTTTTAACTTTTTAGCCCATTTTCTATCTTTTTACGCCTAAACGGCACAAAACAGAGACCTTTAAATCTTCTTCTTATAGCAGCGATGACGGCGATGCTGTTCGCTCTCCAGATACTGCCACTGGCTCTGAACACCGGTATTGGTCTCCATCTGCGGCATTGCCTCAGCCCATTTAAAGCCATAACGGCGATACTGCTCTATCAGATCGGCAAAAATAAGCGCGTTGGCTCCCTTTTTGCGATATTCCGGAAGAACACCAATCAAGAGCAAATCTACCGTATCCGTCTTGTGCCACTTCAGAACCTTCAGCACCTTCAGCCAACCCGTAGGGAAAAGCTTGCCATTGCCTATCTCGCGCAGCGCATCGGTAAACGAAGGGAAGGAAACACCAAAGGCTACCAGTTTGTTACCAGCGTTGCCATCCACCACACCCGTTACCAGGTTCAAGTCAGCCTTCTTGATATAAGAGTTTACATATTCATCTATCTGCTTCTCCGTAAGCTGCTGGAAATCATAGAGATTCTTGTAAGTCTCGTTCACGATTTCGAACACCTTCCTGCCCATTCCTCCCGAGGTCAGTTCCCGGCGGGTGAACTTATGAACATGCAGATTATATCGGCTCTCTATCATCTGGGCAGTCTTGGCAAACTTAGCCGGCGTCTCCTTCGGAACCCTGATGCGGTACTCCAGCCAGTCATTATCCTTCTCATAGAGCGGATAACTCTCCAGATGCGTCTTATAATAAGGATAATTGTAATTGATATACATCGTAGACTTCCGGTCGAAGCCCTCGATGAGCAAGCCTTCACGGTCCATATCCGTAAATCCGAGCGGACCTACGCATTCGTTCATTCCCCTGCTCTTGCCCCAGTTTTCTACCGCACGCAACAAGGCACAGGAAACCGCAACATTATCCACGAAATCGAACCAGCCGAAGCGAACCTGCTTCTTGTTCCAATGTGCGTTGGCACGATGGTTGATAATGGCAGCAATTCTACCTACGATACGAGCCTCGCTGTCAACCGCCAGGAAGTATTGAGCCTCGCAGAATTCGAAGGCAGGATTCTTCTTCGGGTCCAGCGTATTCATCTCGTCGAAACGCAAAAAAGGAATGGCAAACTTATGGCCTCTGTAGAGATCATAATGAAACTGAATGAAGGTTTTCAGCCCTTTTTTTGTCGTTATCGGTATGATTCTTATCTCATCATTCATTAGTATATTGTTTTATGTATATATATCCAATTACGGTGCAAAAATACAATAAATTTATGAATAATACAACTCTTTTCTTATAAATTTATAAAAGTTGGTTCATAATTGTCCAACTTTGTGGATATTTATGTACCTTTGCAGGTTGAAATGCCCCAAAAGAGCATCATAAAGTTATGAAGAAAGAGAAAAGAGACAACTATACGTTCCTCACACATGCCCCTGTGCATCATGTGATTTTCACGATGGCCATACCAACGATTATCAGTATGCTGTCGACGAGCATGTACAACCTCGCCGACACCTATTTCGTGGGCTGCATCAACACGCAGAGTGTGGCAGCGGTAGGCGTTTCCTTTGCAGCAATGGCTGTGATTCAGGCGATTGGTTTCTTCTTTGGCCATGGTGCAGGCAATTATGTTTCGCGACAGTTGGGCGCCAAACATACGGAAGAGGCACAGAAGATGGCAGCCACGGGCTTTGTGCTGAGTTTTCTTACCGGTCTCCTCATCGCCATTCTGGGTCATGTGTTCCTCACACCGCTCTGTCTTCTGATGGGTTCTACGCCCACCATTCTTCCTTATACAGAGCGTTATCTGGGCATAATCCTGCTGGGTGCTCCCTTTATGACCACCTCGCTTACGCTGAATAACCTGATGCGCTTCCAGGGCAATACGATGTATGCGATGAAAGGCATCATGTCGGGTGTGCTGCTCAATCTGATTCTGGCTCCTCTGTTCATTCTCTACTTCCAGCTGGGCATTACCGGAGCCGCCGTAGCCACCCTCATCAGCCAGTGTTTCGGCTGCGCCATGCTCTTCAGGATGACGCATAAAGGCGAGAACATCCGCATCCGTCTCAGCAATTTCACCCCTACCCGCGCCTTTGCCAAGGAGATTATCTTCGGCGGAACCCCTTCGCTGTCAAGACAGGGACTGGGAAGTATCGCTACGCTGATGCTCAATGTGGCAGCAGGTGCGTTTGGCGATGCAGCCATTGCGGGCATGAGCATCGTTACCCGCATCTCCTTCTTCACCTATGCGATGGTCATCGGTCTGGGACAGGGATTCCAGCCGCTCTGCGGATTCTGCTACGGCGCCAAACTCTATGGGCGCGTAAAGGAAGCCTTCTTTTTCTGCATCAAATGCGGCACGGTTTTCCTCAGCGTCTGTGCCATTCTCGGCTTCATCTTCTCAACTTCCATCATCAGTATCTTCCGCGATGATGCAGCAGTTGTAGCCGTAGGTTCGGCAGCTTTGAGATGGCAGGTGCTCAGTTTTCCGCTCATAGCCAGCATCGTGCTCACCAACATGCTGATGCAGACCATCCGCAAACCGGTGAGAGCCAACATCGTAGCGGCAGCACGCAGCGGACTTTTCTTCATTCCGCTCATCTTCATCCTGCCCTATTTCTTCGGACTGCTGGGCGTGGAGATGTGTCAGATGTGGGCAGATTGCTGCTCGTTTGCCGTTGCGGTTCCGATAGCCTGGAGCGCTTTCAGGGATATGAGAAGAGAGCAGATGGAACTCGGGGAAAAACACTAGAATAAAAGAAAATACTTGAGATAAGAGAAATGAAGAAGACTTATTACATAGGATTGGACGTTGGCTCTACGACAGCCAAAATAGCCGTTATCGACAGCGATAATCGGGTAATTTACTCAAAATACGAACGCCACAACGCTCGTGTCAACGAACTTGTGTCACAATATTTCGATGAGATTTTAGCCCTTGTGGGCGATGCTGAGGCAAGAATCTGCGTAACGGGAAGCGTAGGAATGGCTACTGCCGAACAGCTCGAGGCGGAGTTTGTACAGGAGGTGGTGGCTGCATCAGTCTATGCCCGTACTGCCCATCCTGAGGCGAAGGCGCTCATCGATATTGGTGGCGAGGATGCGAAGGTTATCTTCTTCAAGGAAAACGGAAATATGGAACTGCGCATGAACGGCAACTGTGCCGGCGGAACGGGCGCTTTCATCGACCAGATGAGTGTGCTGATGGGCGTAGAGAACCAGAAGATGAGCGAGTTGGCGATGAAGGCAGAGCACGTTTATCCGATGGCTGCCCGCTGCGGCGTATTCGCCAAGACCGACATCCAGAACCTGATGGCGCGCAATCTGCCCGAAGCCGATATTGCAGCCAGCATCTTCCATTCCATCGCCGTACAGACGGTGGTAACGCTTTCTCACGGCATCAGTTTCGAGGCTCCTATCCTGCTCTGCGGCGGTCCGCTTACCTTTCTTCCGGCTCTCCGCAAGGCTTTCTGCGATTATCTCCATCTCTCTCCAAACGATTTCATCGTATCCGGAAACAGCAATCTCATTCCGGCTCTGGGCTGTGCTTACCGGGCTAAATCGGCAGATTCTGCAGCCTCAGTATCTGTTCTCAGAAGCCGGATGAAAAAAGAAATACAAACGGAATGGACCAGCAGCCTGCTGCCCCTGTTCAAGAATGAGAAAGAGCACCAGGAATGGCTCAAATCCAAGGCGAAATTCGCTACGGAAACCAAACCGCTGAATAAAGGAAAACAGCAGGTTGTGATTGGTATTGACTCGGGCTCTACTACGACGAAGATTGTTGCGGTAAGGGTGAATACGGAGACGCCTACGGGAGATATTGTCTTTACCAATTACCGCCTGAATCTGGGAAATCCGATCAAGGCAGTAGCGGATGGACTGAACGCCCTGAAGCAGGAAGCTGCATTGCGAGGCGCTGAACTGGAAATCGTAGGCTCCTGCTCTACAGGTTACGGCGAAGAACTCATCAAGGCGGCTTTCGGCCTCGACAGCGGCATTATCGAAACAATGGCGCACGAAAGAGCGGCTGCCTCACTCATGCCCGACGTGAGTTTTATCCTGGACATCGGCGGACAGGACATGAAGGCTATCTTCGTGGAGAAAGGGGCTGTGGTGCGCATGGAACTCAACGAGGCGTGCAGTTCGGGCTGCGGAACATTTATCCAGACCTTTGCCAACAATATGGGTTATTCTGTAGGCGATTTTGCCCAACTCGCCTGCCAGTCGAAGGCTCCCTGCGATCTGGGAACCCGCTGCACCGTCTTCATGAACTCGAAGGTGAAGCAGGTGCTCAGAGAGGGCGCATCTGTTGCTGATATTTCTGCCGGAATCTCTTATTCGGTCATCAAGAACTGTCTTTATAAGGTATTGAAACTCCATGGTAATGAGAACCTTGGAGGCAAAATCGTTGTGCAGGGTGGTACGATGAGAAACGATGCGGTAGTAAGAGCATTTGAGTTGCTCACCCATACCGAAGTGGCACGAAGCAACATGCCGGAACTGATGGGCGCCTACGGCTGTGCCCTTCATGCGGCGGCAGATTACAAGCATCGCACATCTGCAGAAGACGAGCACCCTGCCTCATCAAGATCCATCGATGATCTCCAGAATCTGGCTCATTATGAAACCAAACAGCTGCAATGCAAAGGCTGCGAAAACCATTGTTATGTTTCCCGCTACACTTTTGCCGGCGGCAACAAGTTCTACTCCGGAAACAAGTGTGAGCGTGTGTTCAACAACAAGGGAGCAAACGGGGAAAAAGGCAAAAATATTTACGAATACAAATACAGTTTACTCTTTGATAGAGAGACAGTTAACCCACTTGACGCTGTAAAACACAGCGTCAAAGTAGGCATTCCTCGTATCCTCAACATGTACGAGGAATATCCGTTCTGGAATGCGTTGCTCCGGGCAGCCGGATTGGACGTGATTCTCTCTTCCGATTCCACTTTCAGCCAGTATGAAGGAGCCTTGAATACGGTGATGAGCGACAATATCTGCTTCCCGGCTAAACTGGCTCACAGTCATCTGAAGGAACTCAACGAGAACCCGAAGGTAGACCGCATCCTCATGCCATACGTGGTTTATGAGCATAATGACGACCCGAAGAATACGCTGAACAGCTTCAACTGTCCGGTCGTTTCGGGCTACAGCGATGTCATCAAGTCGGTCATCAATCTGAAGAAACCGATCGATACGCCCGTCATCAACTTTGCCCAGCCTAAGGCGCTGGAAAAGCAGATTACCGATTATCTCAAGCAACTGGGAGTAAGCAAGAAGACTGCCCATAAAGCGCTGAGAGAGGCTCTCTATTCTCAGGCAGTATATGCAGCTGAGATTAAGAAACAGGGCTGGGAGATTCTGAAGTCAAACAAGGGACTTACGATTCTGCTGGCGGGCCGTCCTTATCATACAGACCCGCTGATTCAGCACAAGCTGAGCGAGATGATTGCCAATCTGGGAGTCAACGTCATCAGCGAAGACATCGCCCGGGGTAATCTCTTTGCAGATTTCAAAGACTTCAATCTGGAGAACCTGGCGGCAGAAAGAAATGAGGCAGCATTAGCCAGCCAAGACAACAACGAAGCATACAACTGTCAGCCAGAGACTTATCTCGTGAAGCAATGGGCGTATATGAACCGCATTCTGAAGGCAGCGCAATGGGCTGCAGAACAGGGCGATGAGGTTCATTTCGTCCAGATGACCAGCTTCGGCTGCGGTCCTGACAGTTTTATCCAGGACGAGATTCGCGACATCATGAAGCGCCACAACAAGCCGTTCACGCTGCTGAAGATAGATGATGTGAGCAATATCGGCTCACTGAAGCTCCGTGTCCGCTCGCTCATAGAAAGCCTGAAGGGAGTAAAGGAAGTGAAGAGTGAAGAACGAAGAGTGAAAAATTCAACAGCAGAAGAAATTCAACATTCAACACTCAACATTCAACATTTACAACAGACCAAGGTATTCACCAGGCAGGACATTCATCGCAAGATTCTCGCTCCTTTCATGACCGAATACCTCACCCCTATCATTCCGCCTATCCTGAAACTGATAGGCTATGATGTTGAGGTTCTTCCGATGAGCAATGAGGTAAGCGCCGAACTCGGCTTGAAGTTTGCCAACAACGAAGTCTGCTATCCGGCTACACTCATCGTCGGCGACATCATCAAAGCCTTGAAATCAGGCAGATACGACCTGAACAATACAGCAGTAGTGATGAGTCAAACGGGCGGCCAGTGTCGCGCAACCAACTACGCTGGTCTCATCAAGCGTGCGATGATTTCCAATGGATTCCAGGACATTCCGCTGCTCACACTCGGTGTAACAGCCTCAACAGGCGAAGCATCAGGCTCAACAGACGACAAGCAAGACTATAACGAGCAGGACGGTTTCAATGTGCCTTGGCTGAAATACAGTCAGATTATCGTTACCGCCATTTTCTATGGCGATGCAATCAACGAGATGTACAATGCCTGCATCGTAAGAGAGCGTAAACCGGGCATTGCCAGAGAGTTGCGCGATAAATACATGCAGCTGATAGACGGACCTATCGCCCAGAATTCAGCCAAAGAACTCATCCGACTCCTGGAACAGGCAGCCGAAGAATTCAACCAGATGACCCTCGACAGAGAACTGCCGAAGGTAGGAATCGTAGGCGAAATCTTCCTGAAGTTCAATCCTTTCGCCCACCAGTTCCTGGAGCAGAACATCATCTCGCGCGGCATAGAGGTGGTTCCGCCTCTGCTTGCTCCTTTCTTCCTGCAGGAATTTGTGAACGTGGAGATACAGAAACACATGCGGCTGAGTTGCACCAAAGTGCCCGATTTCATCATCAAGGGCGCTTATCAGGCGCTGATAGGCAGAAGATTGCGCCAGGTAAACAAGGCAGCCGGCAAGTTCCGCTACTTCCGTCCGTTCACCAATATCTATGATGATGCGAAGGACGTACAGGGACTGGTTTCGCTCGCAGCCCAGTTTGGCGAAGGCTGGCTTCTGCCTGCCGACATCGTAGGTTACATCCGTGATGGCGTGAACAACATCATCTCGCTCCAGCCTTTCGGTTGCATCGCTAACCACGTGATTTCCAAGGGCATCGAGAAACGTCTCCACGACCGTTTCCCAAAGCTCAACCTCGTATCGCTCGACTTCGATTCCGGTGTTTCAGAGGTAAACGTCACCAACCGACTGCTCCTCTTCCTGGACAGCATCGCAAAATAAGACAAGCCAGACCCATGTACGGCAAAACACCGTATATGGGTCTTTCCGTCTTTCATCCCTCAAAAAATCACTCTAAAAAATACAAAAAACCGTAGCTATTTCTTTGTCATTCAAGAAAATAATCGTATCTTTGCACTCAAATTTTATTGAGACATTAAGAAAATGAGTAAAGATACATTAACTCATCAGCTGACAGAGACCATCGAGGAGCTTTCGAGCGCCGAATCTTTGAAGGGTCTCTTCCATCAGCATCGAGACGGGAATCCACTTCCTTCGGGCAAGGCGCTCGAAGAAATCATCAGTTTGTCCCGTTCTATCCTCTTTCCGGGATATTTCGGCAATTCTTCGGTAAATATCTCAACCATCAAATATCATATTGGAGTAAGAGTAGAGAAACTCTATGAGATGCTGTCAGAGCAGATTCTCGCCGGTCTCTGCTTCGCCAACGACTGCGAAACGGAAACCCAGGCTGAACTGCAGCACCAGCGTGCCAAGGCAGGCGTGATTGCAGCCAAGGCAATCATGGAATTCCCGAGACTGCGCAAGATTCTGGCAACCGATGTAGAGGCTGCCTACGAGGGCGACCCGGCTGCCATGAGCCACGGAGAAATCATCTCCTGCTACCCGGTCATCAAGGCGATTACCAACTACCGCATCGCTCACGTGCTGCACGAACTGGGAGTGCCGCTCATTCCGAGAATGATGACAGAACTGGCTCATTCGGAAACCGGTATTGATATTAACCCGGAGGCTACCATCGGCAAGCACTTCACCATCGACCACGGTACGGGTGTGGTGATTGGAGCTACCTGCATCATCGGAGACAATGTGAAACTCTACCAGGGTGTAACCCTCGGAGCCAAGAGTTTCCCACTCGATAAGGACGGCAATCCTATCAAGGGAATCCCTCGCCACCCTATCCTCGAAAATGATGTCATCGTCTACGCTAATGCCACCATCCTCGGTCGCATCACCATCGGAGAAGGCTGCGTAGTGGGAGCCAACGTATGGGTTACCAAGGATATGAAACCAAAAACAAAGAAATATAAAAAAGAAAAACAAAGTTTATTAGATATAGAATTCAATAATGGAACAGGAATTTGAACTCATTGCCAAGACCTTCATGGGCCTCGAGCCTGTCTTGGCTGAAGAGCTCACCCAGTTGGGTGCCAATAATGTACAGATCGGTCGCCGCATGGTGTCTTTCACAGGCGACAAGGAAATGATGTATCGTGCTAACTTCCAGTTGCACACAGCCATCCGTATCTTAAAGCCTATCAAGCACTTCAAGGCTAGAAGCGCTGAAGAGGTGTATGATCAGATCCAGAAGATCAAGTGGGATGACATCTTAGACGTGAAGAAGACTTTCTCTGTTGACTCAGTAGTCTACTCAGAGGAGTTCCGCAACTCACGCTTCGTAACCTACAAGGTAAAGGATGCGATTGTTGACTGGTTCCGCGAGAAGCAGGGTACACGTCCAAATATCAGCGTATCTAACCCGGATATCCGCCTCAACATCCACATTGCAGAAGACAATGCCACCTTGAGTCTCGATTCGAGTGGTGAGAGTCTGCACCGCCGTGGCTACCGCCAGGAGCAGGTAGAGGCTCCTCTGAACGAGGTTCTCGCTGCAGGTATGATTCTGATGACCGGTTGGAAGGGCGAATGCGATTTCATCGACCCGATGTGTGGTTCAGGTACCATCGCCATCGAAGCAGCTCTCATCGCCCGCAACATCTCTCCAGGTGTATTCCGCAAGGAGTTTGCCTTCGAGAAGTGGAACGATTTCGACCAGGATCTCTTCGATGCGATTTATAACGACGACTCTCAGGAGCGCGAGTTCGAGCACCATATCTATGGTTACGATGTTGACATGAAGGCTGTAAACACAGCTAACCTCAACGTTCGTGCTGCCGGACTGAGCAAGGATATCACCATCGCCCAGCAGGACTTCAAGGACTTCACCCAGCCAGCAGAGAAGAGCATCATCGTGATGAACCCTCCATACGGCGAGCGCATCTCTACCCCTAACCTTCTGAACACCTACAAGATGATAGGTGAGCGTTTCAAGAAGGCTTTTGCCGGCAACGAGGCTTGGGTATTGAGCTACCGCGAGGAGTGCTTCGAGCAGATTGGTCTGAAACCATCTATCAAGATTCCTGTATTCAACGGAAGCTTGGAGTGCGAATTCCGCAAGTATGTGATGTTCGACGGCAAGATGAAGGACTTCCGTTCTGAAGGCGGTATTGTGAAGACGGAGCGCGAGAAGAGCGAGATGGCTCAGAAGCACCGTTTCAAGAAGGAGCGTGAATTCAAGAAGCGTGTTAGCGAGGAGACTGAAAACGAGGAGGACGATATCCGTTCTTTCAAGTTCCATACTCACCGTCTGGAAGACTTCGAGAAGAAGCGTGCTGAGTTCCATAAGGGCGGCCGTTCACGTATCGGTGGCGGTCGACGCAATGATGACGACGATGACAAGCGTGGCAGCCGTAGCTTCAAGGGCGACCGCAAGGGTGGCCGTAACTTCGGTGGCAAGCGCGACGGAAAGCGTTTCGAGAAAGGCGACAAGCGTGGTGGCTTCAAGGGCGACAAACGTGGTGGCCGTGATTTTGGAGGCAAGCGCGGAGGCAAGAAGAACTTCAGCGTTGACTTCGACGACGAGGATTAAAGAGACATACTACCCATACGTCGTGTTTCACGACGCATGGGTGGTAAACCCGATAAAGTAAAGTAAAGAATATAATGAATCTGAAGAATTCAATTTATAAATTATCTTTTGCTGCTATGATTATGATGGCTATGAATGCAACCGACTTACAGGCTCAGGGCGTGGTTCCTGCTCAGAAAGGCGAGAAAACCTTTACATTGGAAGACCTGAACTTCGGCGGCAACAACTATCGTAACATGGTAGCTAGGAACCGCTGGTGCACCTGGTGGGGCAATGAACTCGTTCGCCAGGATGTGGATGCCTGCTATCTCGTCAACAAGACGACAGGCAAGGAGACCAAACTCTTCGGCATCAATGACATCAACCAGTGGATTGCTCCTACCAAAGACATCAAGGTAAGAGCCCTCTACAATGCTCTCTTCCCTTTTGCAGGCAAGAGCATCGTGATGGTAAGCAACGGCAGCAAGACTTATACCGTAGACTTCAAGAAGCATAAGCTGCTGAGCGAGATGGATTTTGCTGACGGCGAGAACCTTCTGGAGGCTAATGCCCAGCAGAACGCCTTCGCCTATCTGAAGGGCAGCAACCTCTATGTGCGTACCTTCGATGTAACCAGCAACGCCTTGACAAAAGAAAAGAAATCTCACGATTTCCAGCTCTCAAAGGATGGAAGCCGCGAAATTGTTTATGGACAGAGTGTTCACCGCGATGAGTTCGGCATCAGCAAGGGAACCTTCTGGAGTCCGAACGGCGAACTGCTCGCCTTCTATCGCATGGACCAGAGTATGGTAACCGACTATCCGCAGGTCGACATCCCGGAAATCGGTTTCAATCATCCTGAAACACAGAGTTGCATTGCTACTCCTGCACCAGACAAGTATCCGATGACTGGCGAGACATCACACAAGGTAACCGTAGGCGTGTTCGACTGCATGACCGGCAAGACCGTCTATCTGAAGGCTGGCGATCCAACCGACCGCTACTTCACCAACATCGCATGGAGTCCGGACAGCAAGACCATCTATATGTTCGAACTGAACCGCGACCAAAACGACTGCCGTCTGACTGCCTACAATGCAGAAACCGGCGAGAAGACAGGCGAACTCTATCGCGAAACCGACGAGAAATACGTGGAGCCTTGCCACCCTATCCAGTTCCTGCCTTGGGACAGCAACAGCTTTATCATGCAGAGCCGCAAGGATGGCTACAACCACCTCTATCTCTGCACCCTGGGCAAGCACGGAAGCCGCATGGTCAGCAACACGGAATCGCTCGAAATCAAGCAGTTGACTTCCGGTAAATGGGAAGTGATGGAAGTGCTCGGTTTCAACAGCAAGCGCAAGAGTATCATCATCGCATCCAACGAGAAATCGCCTATCCAGAGAAACATCTTTGCCGTAGATACAAAAACCGGCAAGCGTACGCTGGTAGATGATTGCGGCAAGGGATGGCACAGCGCCACTTTGAGCGAGAACGGACAGTATGTCTTCGACAACTACTCTACTCCTACCGTGCCTCGCAAGATTGCCCTCGTGAATACCGAGAACGGCAAGCGCACCGCCTACTTCACAGCCGAGAACCCTTGGAAGGGCTACAATGTGCCTGAGTACAGCTGCGGTACCATCAAGGCTGCCGATGGCGAAACAGACCTCTACTGGAGAATGGTGAAACCGGTAAACTTCAATCCAACCAAGAAGTATCCTACCATTATATATGTATATGGTGGACCTCATGCCCACAACGTAGATGCCCGCTGGAACTACTCTAGCCGTGGTTGGGAAACCTACATGGCAGAAAAGGGCTATCTGCTCTTCATCCTCGACAACCGTGGAAGCGAGAACCGTGGCAAGGCTTTCGAGCAGGCTACCTTCCGCCAGCTCGGACAGATTGAGATGCAAGACCAGATGAAGGGCGTGGAATATCTGAAGACGCTTCCTTATGTAGATGCTGACAAGATTGGCGTTCACGGCTGGAGCTTCGGCGGATTCATGACCATCTCACTGATGACCAACCACCCTGATGTGTTCAAGGTAGGCGTAGCAGGCGGTCCGGTAATCGACTGGCACTGGTACGAGGTGATGTATGGCGAGCGCTATATGGACACCCCACAGACCAACCCAGAGGGTTACAGGAAGACCTCCCTGCTCTATCAGGCAAAGAACCTGAAGGGCAAGCTGCAGATTATCCAAGGCTTGAACGATGTGACCGTAGTGCCACAGCACTGCCTCACCTTCCTCAAGGCTTGCATCGCAGCAGGCACCCAGCCAGACTTCTTCGTCTATCCTGGCGAGCCTCACAACATGAGAGGTCATCAGAGCACTCATCTGCATGAGCGCATCAGCAATTATTTCTTCGATTATTTGAAATAACAAATTCAAGTTTCGCAAGTGGTTCAAGAACGGGCTGAAGGCCCAAAAGCTCCTAGCCCAGGGCATCGCCCTGGGTAT
>ENA-OPLQ01000188-OPLQ01000188.1-human-gut-metagenome-genome-assembly--contig:-NODE-188-length-12409-cov-7.818035_pt1 | contig 12409 bp, 13 predicted proteins | sample MGYA00241449_ERZ501730 | MGnify/ENA primary metagenome ERZ501730 (study PRJEB25962, sample SAMEA2042560) | human gut metagenome | biome: human gut; feature: human-associated habitat; material: faeces...
CGCAATCAGAGATTGGGTATTCTAGAAAAGATTCTTGACCGATTGTTTGGCTTACTGCCCCCTTGGACTTCCATTCTTTTATGCACGTAAAAAGGCTAAAGTGATGACGGTTATGCCGGAATGTTTATAAAAAAAAACTCGGATTCTTCTGAAAACAAAAGCTTGAAAAGGCAGTGAATCAGGAAATCCAGAATATTTTTTTGAGTGTTGAACTTTTAAATGAGACAAGATGAAAGTATTTCTTTTTTATCGTACAGACAATTGGAACTCCCGTGAAAGCAAGGACTTGGTTTACATCGGGACAAACAGGGAGGCTAGTATCAAGAAGCTGATGAAGTTGGAGAGTGAGCCTATTACTGAGGAGCAAGCCGAGGACATCAGACGGATGAACCAAAGTCAGTGCAATAACGTGGGGTATGAGTGGGAAGTGGAGGTTTGGACTCCGAACCATTTGAGTGAGTAACTTTTAAAACGATTTTTATGGCTAGATTGATAGATGAGGGCATGATAGCCCAGTTGAGTAAGAAGCAAGGATATTTCTTGAAGTACTTTCCTGCAAGAATCCGTAATGTGGGTGAGGATGCCAAGGAAGACAGAAAGCTTATCTATGCGTTCAAGGATGCAAGGGATGATGCTTACAAGTTGGTGGCGCAGATGGTGGATGGCTATTTGAAACGTGAGTATGGCGAGCAGGTGAAGGACATGGTTTTCCTATGTGTGCCAGCTAGCCGTCAGGAGGTGAACAAGAGCCGCTACAAGGAGTTCTGCAAGGAGGTAAGCCGATTGAGTGGTATCAAGAATGGTTATTCCCATCTTATCTTGATGGAAGACCGCCTGGCAGTTCATGAGCGCAGAAGAGGAAGAGAGAAGGAGATTTCCAAGGTGAGCATCATGGATTTTGACAAGCCTTTTTTCAAGGGTAAGCAAGTGCTCATCTTTGATGACATCATCACCACCGGTGGCTCTTATGCCCTCTTTGCCGAGGAGGTGGAGAAACATGGCGCTCATGTGGTGGGAGGTTTGTTTTTAGCTAGAACACATTATATATATAAGAAGGTATGAATCAGATTTTCAAAAAGCAGAGCGTTGTCTTCACCGGACATCGCTCTGTTCCAAAGGACAAGGAGCAGGAAGTGAGACAGCAGGTGAGAGGAAAGATAAGGTTGCTTTTCTCGTTAGGTTTCAGAAAGTTTGTTTCGGGCATGGCGTTAGGTTTTGACATGTTGGCAGCCGAGGAGGTTATCAAGCTGAAGGAGGAACTGAAGGGGGTAAAGTTGGTTGCGGTTATTCCTTACAGAGGTCAGAGTGGAAGGTGGACTCCCTATCAGCGTGAGCGGTATCAGCGTATCTTGAATGAGGTGGATGAAGAAATAGTGCTCAGTGAGGGGTATTACAATGGTTGTCTGCTCAAGCGCAATGACTATATGTTAGCCCATGCAAGCGGCATCATCGCCTATTATGATGGCAAGCCTAAGGGAGGAACTTTCTACACCTGCAGAAAAGCCAGGCAGAAAGGATTGGACATCATCAATCTTTATCGATGAATTTTGAGGGTTTCTCGCCAAAAGGCGAGGAACTTTTTTTGTTTTTTGGGGTATATGAGGGAGCTTCGGGAGTTGTTATGCTAAGATGATACTCCAATTGTGTGCCAAATTAGCCCTGTAATTTTAACATATAAGATGTTTGTAGTTAACATTTGAAAAGGCGCTTCTATCATATCTAGAACATGTCATAAAGTCCTTATATACGGCGTTTTGTGGATTTTATATCTACTTTTTGGTGCTTCAAAACTTGCATAATAAGGTTTTGTATAAATGTTAAATATATAGTTATATAGCGAAAGCAACCTCTTTTTAAGTTTTCTTTTTTACTTTTGCACCCGGATTCAGGTAACATATCAATAATCGTATTAGAATAAAATGAAGGTAAAAAAGTTAATTGTATTCGGTATGACCATGATGGCCATATTGGTTTCCTGTGAGCGACATCCTTCCTTCTCTTCGTCTGAGGAGGCATTACAGGGATGCAAGCAGCAGCTAGAGCTTTTGAAACAGAAGCAGGATGCGTCCATTGAGGACCTTTCTTCTCTTACCTCCACTTGGCTGGAAGTACGGGATTCTGCCTACAGTAGTTTTGGCAGGGACTCTTCTCTCAACCTCAAGAGTCCGATGGCTGTGGCATATTTCATGGTGTCGGATTCCATACGGGCGGAAATCACCCGTTTGGCGTTTGTCAAGCCTCGCTCGCTTCGTGAGGTGATGTATTTCAAGCTGAACACTGCCATGCAGCGGAAGGTGTTGGAGAAGAATGCCATCTTCAAGGATGCGGTGAAGTATTATGAGAAACTTGATACTTATCCGCTCTATCCATCATTGAAGACGACGCTTGCAGCCTATGGCAAACTGCTTTCCTCTGCCACGTCGTTCAAGCAGGGTGACGAGCTGATGAACTTCATAGCCTTGGAGGATAAATGCTTCAGGAGTTTGATGAAGTATCTTGCTCAAGTGGATACCGAGACCCTGCAGAAGCTCACCATGGGCACCACCCGGGTGTTTGATGGACTCTACTCATCGGTGGGGGCACAAGTGGATGATGTCAACGACAGAACCATGTTATATCTAAGCATGCGATTCAACCGGCGCATCATTCAGAATGCCTTGGCATGTAAGGAGGAAATTTTGTCCAGAAGACGCCTTGGTAACACCCAGCAGGCCAACTATCGATGGATGCTCATCCAGCCTTTCATGGCCATTGACGACTATTCTGCTGCCGTGTTGACTGAGGAGCAAAGAGGGCAGTTTCTTGCCCTATCAGATGACTTGCCCGGCTTGCTTGAAAGGTTGGATGCCAGAAAACATGTTCGAGACAAGGAAAATAACTTGACAGAGGTGTTGTCAGAGTATTTCCTTAAATCATATCTATCATCAATATTATAATTGCAATCAAATGATTAAGACATTAAGCGACTACAATCTTTTAGAGAGCGAGGAATGGAAGGATTCCATCAATACGCTCTTCCTGGAGTTGCGTAGCAAGCTCCCGGAATTCTTTAAGGAGGTTCCTCTACCTACGATTCCTCATGAGGATTACGTAGAAGTTGTCATACCTGCTTCCAAACAGGTTATGATGGAGGATTTGGTACAGTGGTTGGAGAAGAAACTTGGGCTTCACATCCTCTATGCCAGCAAGCAGAACTATGGCAAGCTGTTAAAGGCGGCAGCTTATTCCACACCGGTGGATGGCAGTATGTTTATCATTCACATGGGGAGTGAGCAATATGGGGTCATTGATTCGTTGACGGTTCACTTTTACGACAGTGATGAAACCATGCTTTTGGGCATCCAGCATGTGCTCAGGGAGGTTACCAGGGTGCCGGCAGAAGTTCTGGAGTATCAAAAGATGGATGAGATTCTCTCGTTCTTTTTCTAATTTAGCATATCTGTAAAAGATGGTGATGATTGTTTTGAAATGGCTCCTGGCTATGCTGCTTACATCGGTTCCCTTTGTATTCCACTATTGCATCAAGCCTAAGGCTGCCAGCTCTGATAAGTGGCGCAACTTCTATTGTTTCCTGTCTGCCCGAATGCCTTGGCTGAAAAGGAAGGCGCTTGCCGTAAAGGCATGGATCTCCTATGTATATCACAAGATGTATAGAAGTGACAACGGAAGAAAATTCTTTACATTGGCTCTTGCCATTTGTATGCTGGTGTTTCAGGTGGTGGATTTTCATGCAGCCAAGGAAGCCTGTTCGTTTCAGGTGGAATGGGCAGCCAAAGGGAAGGCTTTGAGCCTTACACCTTATTATATAGGATTGCCTGGCATTGATGGTGAGGTTGAACTGAGTCCCAAGTCGTTCATGGAGAACATCCTTTATCCGTTTCAGACCTCTCCCTGGGTTTACATGGTGGCTTTGATGATGACGTTGCTGCTGTTTTCCTATAGGCTTGCTGATCTTTATCCTACTCATGGCCGGTATGGTTTATCCGTTCAAGCAGCTTCCACCTGTTCCCGGGATGAAAAGCAGGTGGCGCAGCTTGGGTTCCTGGCCACGGGGAAGGAATGCAGCCTAGGAGCTTTTAAAAGAGCATCACAATCTTCATCTGTCTCTCAGGTAGATTATATAGTTGAATGGTTATATCTAAAAGAAATATTCAAATGGTAAAAGAAAATAGTAGCAGTAGCGAATCGCTTCCGAAGGAGGAGAGATTCGTCATCAACATGTCGTCAGAGCTAATTGCTTATCTCTGTAACGACTATTCGTATCGCAATCCCAACAGATTCTCTCGCTTGAAGGCTTTGCAGGATTTGCTTATCCGTTTCCAAAAGGCTAAGCTCGCTTCCAAGGACATGGATGTCAACATCGCGCAGCTGGTGAAGGCATGGGGATGGAGTCGCCCGGTGGTGCTGGCCTTTGTTGACCTGCTTCAAAAGTATGAGATTCTGGAGGTGTGCAACATGGTAACCAGTAAGGTGGTGCATTTGAAGCCCAGCATCTTCAGCTCCGGGCTTTCTCCAACTCCTGGTGGATAGCCTCTCTTCAGCCCTCTTTCCTGGAAGATGAGCACGATGGATCAATTTGGTTTTCGGCTTCGGTCAGGTGCCCTGCCATATCAGGAAAACTGCTTCTATCGAAGGCTCGTTTTCCAGGGGCGCTTGCGCCGGAAACCGCACTTTTTTACATCAGGGGGGAGCCTAATCCCCGGTTTCATGGCTAACGCTTTGAAACACGGAGGCTTACCTGCCAATTTCTTGGCGACTTCGTGCGGCAAGCCGAGGTAAGCGATTAGGCTTAGGGAAAGTCCCTAAGAACCCTTTAGTCCCTGCTGACAAACAATGGAAGTTATGGCAAAACAAGTACTCGACATTAGAGCCGGAAAAGGCATGACAACCTCTCAGAGCAATGAGTTTCTTCGCAATGCTAATGGTGGCGAGAGGTTGAAGCGTTGGAGCGGCAACTATGATTCTACTCGCGAGCACCTGAATTTTGAGATTAAAAAAGGTGGGGTGATTTGTGAGGTGGACAAGAAAACATCTGTCCCCAGAAGAATCAAGATGCTGCTTGAGGAACGAAAGATTTGGGACCCGAACAGGGGTAGGGATCCGCCGTTTTTCCGTACGGTGGCCAATATCATTTTAGGGGGTTCCAGGGATCAGATGCATCGTCTGGCCTTTGGTGACCAGGTGGTGAACCTCAAAAAAGGGGCTGATAACTCTAATATTGTCCGGCATCCAGAGATAGAAGAATGGGCTAAGGACATGTATAAATTTGTATGTGAAAGGTTTGGTGAACAGAATATCGCATCCTTTATCGTGCATCTGGATGAAACCAATCCTCATGTGCATTGTACAATGCTTCCCATTACAGAGAACAATAAGTTTTCCTGGAAGTCCTATTTCGGTGAGTTGAAGACGGATGGTCTCAGAATTTACAGCAGTCTTCACAATGACATCGCTAAGATCAATCAGAAGTATGGTCTGGAGCGTGGTGATAGAATTTCTGAAACCGGAGCCCGGCATCGTTCCACGGAGGAATACCACGCAGAGCTTCATGAAAAATTAATGAGTGAGAATGAGCAGCTATCTCAAACCATCGAGGGGCAGCAGACTGTCATCAGGGAGCAGCGCGCTACTTTGAGTGGCTTGGAGAAAGACATCAAACATGCCACTGCCAGGTTCAAGGCCCTTCAGACCATGATTGCCAATTTGGAGTCTAAGAAGAATCGGTTGTTGGAGGAGGTTGAGCAACTCAAGCGAGACCGTGATTCCGGAAAGATTAGTGCCGAAGAGGCAAAGATCAGGCTTGATAGGATTCAGAAGGAAGTGCCTCTTCTCAGCAAGGCCACCGTTAAGGAAATGCAGCAAATGGGGTATATGATGATGGCCACCGATGCCAAGCACCGGGTAGCCAAATATCATGAGTTCCTCTCTTCGCTTCCTTTTGAACAGAGGCAAGTGGCAAGGCAGACAGGAGACATTCTCTTTGATGGTTCCATAGCAGAGACCATCATGGATAATGCCGTTCAGGAGACTTCCATTGCCGCTGAACTATCTAAACTTTACCCACCAGAAGTAAGACAGGAAGTAGGCTAGATGATGAAAGTCTTTTATCGTCTAGCCTGTCTTCTTTGCTTTATATTCATATTATCAGTGATTTACATGTAATGAGGTAAACGGTTTCGTAGTTCTGATTGTTTTACAAATTTTGCTTTTCTATCCATTTTAATATCTAAGGCATGTTTGAGGTTTAGTAGTCAGTAAAGTGTAAATCAATGTTTAGCATACCTGCTTTATCCATGCAAAACTCCCCACATAGCTTGTTTGAATAGCTATGTGGGGAGTCCTTTTGCCCATTGCTTGTGCTATGCAGCTAGATCCTTAGGTGAGATGCCTATGTTTGCTTCCATTCGCTCTTTGATGGACTTGAGTCCTTCATACTCGAAATAGAAGATTCCTTCTTGTGTATCAATACGGAATCCGTGGCTTGTCTCTTTTAAGTCTAATGCGTAAGTCTTGTCCTTGTAGATAACGTTGAAGATTGCTATGCTCACTTTTGAGCAGTCCATTCTTTAGGGTACACCTAAATGGGGCATACCCTAAGAATAAACCTTATCAGTTCTTAGATAGTTACGTATTGTCTGATGATAGTTTGCTTAGTATTTTGGGTTCTGTATGGTTATTATGGAACTCCTGCGACAAAATTATAAGCAAAATCTTGGCTGGTTTGGACTCTCATTGATTGTCAATGATGTTTTTTAATGACTTTTGGCAATCTTGGCACAGTCCGCTTTTCATGTAGAAAGTATTCTTGCCATGGGCATCCTGCATCAGGCACTTCAAATCATCTTTCTTGCAATGCGGCAAACCGCGAGAATGCAGGAATTCATGGATTGTTACTTTCCATAAGTCATCCTTTCGTTTCAATCGGAAGGTTGAAACCACACAGGCGTCACCTGGCCGGAAACTCAATCCCATGATTCCATAGTTGTATTGTCCATGAATAGAAGTAGAGATGTCTCGATGCGTCAAACCTATCGTTACGATTTCATCATTACCTCCATGCTCTTCATGCAACATTTTCAGGATTCCCCCAGCCCAATACCTGTTTCTTGGTTTGTAGAGACATGAGGCAGGTATTTCTTTCTTGTCTCCAACAAACACAGAAGCTTCTAACCAAGCCTTTGGTTTCGTATAGAGAATGATACCCAATTGCTTCACGAGTTCTTCTCTCAACTGTTCTGCCTCCTGATGTGAGAAATTTCCCAAAGGCTTTAACTCTATGACATAACCCAATGGAGGATCAGCAGGAAGGCTGTCTCCCATGCCCTCATTGCCATGACTCTGATTTCCATTGGAACAACCTGCTAAAAACAGGATTGAGATTCCAGCTATAAACAATAATAACTTCTTCATAGAATATTCTTTTTATTTGTATTTTGCATAAATCAATATCGGTCTTCTCTTGGAAGATTCCTTGTATATCTGCATCACTTTCTCCACGCAGCTCCTTGATACAGTAAAGCAGCCACGGCTCTCTGTTCCCAGCGGAATATACTCCTTCTCACCGGAGAATCTTGTCACCTTGCCAGCAGAATGGATCAGGATGCCACGGGCTTCTGCCAGATAATTGCTCTTGTCGAGCCCTCGAAGGCGAACGCAGTTTTTGAACTTCATTCCCTCCTTTCCTATCATGACATATCTTCCAAGACTCGTGCATCCACTTCCAGGGTTATTGCTGAACTTTGGTTGGGCTGCTGTATTTCCCTTACCACTTCCATGCATGCAATAGCTGCTCATTACTCTTTTGCCTCGCTGCAAGTCATTGATAAAGAATCTCTTTTTGCCAGATGGAATGGAGAAATCTACTAGGATATAGTAATCCGTACTGTATCCCCATCTGTCGCAATAATCCCTTACTTGCGTCAGATTCTCACAATCCACCTGATGATACCACTCTTTAGCATCCACCGTATTCTTAAAAAACGGTTTCGTGAACCTATTATAAATAGGTGGAACGAAAAGAACACCGAAGACAAGCAGAACCAGTATTCCCAATATAATCAATAACTTCTTCATAATAATGCAAAAGTAGAAAAAAATAAGCAAGTAATGATGCTATCCATACGTGGATTGTATCAAATACTCGCTTATGTGTATGAAATCATCAATGCCTATAGCATCAAATCCTTGATGGTTGTACCATTCATGAATCTGCTTAAATCTACCCTTTCTCCAATACCATGCAAATGTCCGGTTTCGGAATACTGCCAGATATTGCACTTTCCTCTGCCGTCGATAGAGGGTTGTCGGGAGTTATAATTGGCGATGAAGAGATAATAACGATTGAACTTCGCCCCCATCTCCTTATTATAGAAGCTCTCGTTGCTATAGATGATAGGATACTTGCCATAGTGTTTCTTCACCAAGTCAGCAAACACCTGTATGCTATCCTGCAGCTGTCGTCCCTTCCATCTTCCCTGGATGCCTTTCTCCTCCACATAAACTTCATCTTATTTGTGTGAGCATCAAGCCTATTTAGTTAATATTCAGAATAACTCTTCGGTATGACGTGAGTGCAGGGATGCCAGCATCTGTTACCTGCAGAATAACATGACAGTCTTTGCCTCTGGCATCAGCGGGAACCATTACCCGACAACGGTTTTGGTCTTTTTCTATGATAGTGACATCCCCTTGATATCCACTTGCCTCACGATAGATACTCCAATCAAAAGTAAGAGTATCTCCATCAGGATCAGAAGATTTGGAGGCATTCAATACTATCGTTTTCCCTGCCTTGCAAGTGACATGCACACTGTTTAGCGAACGGTCTTTACCAACAACTGCCACGGGATGATGGTTGGCAGCCTTATAGTCTGCCTTCACCGTCCATTGCATTCTGGCAATAAAATCATTATATATTGCATCCTTCCATCTGGTGATAGCCGCACTACCTTCTTTCGCTGCAGGAATCATGTAGTAAGGATCATACTGCGGTTCGTCAAGACCGTTGCGTTTCACCCAGTCCATACCTCTGATACCAGCAACCTTTCCTGTAGAAAAGCGACCACCCCATCCTCCATATTCTGGATGTTCGGGGTCATTCAAGCCATTGCTTAGACAATACATAAATGACGGAGAATCACCTTCTGTGGCCCAGATACGATTAGGATAGCATTTTCCCAAGGGCCCAACCTCTTGTACGTTTTTACAAACCCACTCATCGGACGGTAGCCATCCATAAATCTCCGTATTGCGGATATAGACGAGGTTGGGATAGTTTTTGCCGATCCATGCTCCTGCATCGTCCTGTCCCAATACATCATATACTCTGACCTTGCTAACAAATCGCTCCACTTGTTCTGCCGTTCGAGTGTGACTCACTTTCCAAAGTGCCTGTGCCAAAGTGTTGAGTCCGGACCATGCTGTAATCCATATAGGACGTTCATCATCTTTATCGATGGTTTTGATTAACCACTCAGAACCCTCACTATCCTTACCTTCTCCTACACCGTGCATGGCTGCCTCCGCTTGTCCGACCTTTACAACAGACCGTAGATACGATGCCGTTGGAAACTTGTTGCTGTGCACTTGCAAGTTAGGATAAACCTCTTCATAGGCATCAATCACTTGATTGATAAGGGTAACAGCGCCATTTCCGTATGGCACCCATGCATGTTGAGAAATAAAGCCTTCAAGTTCCACTCTATCGAGTGAAACAAGCAGATGTACCATCGACTGTGTGTCGTCAGGATCTGACCCTCCAATATCCGACATCACAATCATTCTTGTTTGTGCCAAAAGACAACTGCATAACAGCGCAGAAAGAGTAACGAATAGCAATCTTTTCATTTTTTACTTTGTTCCTAATTTCCGCAACACTATAATTTAATATTTTTTATAAGCACCTGAGCAACAAAAAGTTGCTCAGGATTTTGCCATGTCAGAAATTTCACTTATCTTAGTGTTGCAAAATAAAAACAAACAAAATTCTGAATGACATGGCAAAAGTACAAATAAAATCTGAGAAACTCACTCCTTTTGGGGGATTTTTTCGATTATGAAGCAATTTGATGCTCTTTTAGCTCAAACTATAGATTCCACCTTGGGATTGAGATGCACTATGTTTGAGCCCACTTTAAAAAGTAAGGCCTGTTTAAAATGTTTATATTTCACGAAAATAATCTCTGATTTATGCCGTAATCTGGAATATTTTTCGTATCTTTACACCATCAAACAGAATGACTATGTTTAAAAAGAAAGATCCGAATCCTCAGTTAGATATATTCACGGCTCCCTCAATGCAGTTAGGAAGTCGTGCTTCAAAGATCGATATTTGCCCTTTTCGGGTCTGTCAGAGAAGCTTTCGGCTCTTTCAAAGCGATTTCTCGAAAGATATTCACCTGCGGAGCCAATTGCTATGTTTCACTCAGAATGACCACACTGGTCATGCTGGATTCCAAATATGCCCTTTTTTAAAGTGGGCTCAGTAAATATAGATAAAGATATGAGACTCAATCTTAGTTCACAAATCGTACTCAATAAAGTACCTGTAGAGTTCTACAAGCCAAAGACGACTGTAGAATACTCTGAAATCTCCAGAATGGAGAAGATTCATACAGATATCTTTGCCTCTATGGCAGAAGGTGCCAGTCATGTAGCTGATAAAATAGAAGCTGGCATCAAGGCTGCACAGCAGGAAGGCAAATTCTATGTGATGGCGCTGGGTGCCGGTTCTTCTCTCTATTCTGTATACGATGAACTCGTTCGCCGTTACAACGAGAAGACCCTGAGCTTCCGCAATGTTGTTGTATTCAATGCATACGAATATTATCCGCTCCAGAAGGACAGCTCTCTCCGTACCATCAACCAGTTGAAGGATCGTTTCCTTGATCATGTGGATGTGGCTGAGCAGAACATCTTTACACTGGATGGTTTTGTGGCACAGGATGCCGTACAGGACAGTTGCCGTCTTTATGAGCAGCGTATCAAGACCTTTGGCGGTCTCGATGTAGCCCTCATAGGTATAGGCCGTTCGGGTAATATTGCAGCCAACGAGCCAGGTTCGGGCATCCAGTCGATGACCCGTATCATCCTCATCGGCAATACCTCTCGCGAAGAGATGGAGAACAGTGAGCAGACCAAGGAAACCATTCCTCCATGTTCGCTCACCATGGGTATCGCTACCTTACTCTCAGCCAAGAGCATCTATCTGACAGCCTGGGGCGAAGAGAAGGCAGAGATTATGCAGAAGGTGGTGGAGAACTCTATCACAGATACCCTGCCGGCATCATTCCTTCAGACTCATCCGAATGCTCATGTTGTCATCGACCTGGGTGCAGCTCACCATCTGACGCGTATCGAGCATCCATGGCTCGTAACTTCATGCCAGTGGAGTGATAAACTGGTGCGTTCGGCACTGGTATGGCTCTGCCAGAAACTCGGTAAGCCTATCCTGAAGTTGACCAATAAGGATTATAATGAGAACGGACTGAGCGAACTTCTGGCTCTCTATGGCTCAGCCTATAATGCCAATATCAAGATTTTCAATGATTTGCAGCATACCATTACCGGATGGCCAGGTGGTAAGCCAAATGCCGATGATACCTATCGTCCGGAGCGTGCAACTCCATTCCCTAAGAAGGTTATCGTATTCTCTCCACACCCAGACGATGATGTTATCTCTATGGGAGGAACTATCCGCCGACTGGTACAGCAGAACCACGATGTGCATGTAGCTTACGAAACATCAGGAAACATTGCTGTGGGTGATGAGGAAGTAACAAGATTCATGCACTTTATCAATGGTTTCAACCAGCTTTTTGCAGACTCAAAAGACAGCATCATCTCTAATAAATATAAGGAAATTAAGACCTTCTTTGCCAAGAAGAAGGAGAGTGACTTCGATACGAGAGATATCCTGACCATCAAGGGACTGATCCGCCGTGGTGAGGCTCGTACCGCTTGTACTTATAATGAAATTCCGCTTGACCATGTCCACTTCCTCGACCTGCCATTCTATGAGAGCGGCAAGATAGAAAAGTTGCCAATGACCGAGAAGGATGTAGAGGTAGTGAGAGCTCTGTTGCAGAAGGTGCAGCCGCATCAGATTTATGTAGCCGGCGACCTTGCTGACCCTCACGGAACCCACAAGAAGTGTACTGATGCCGTTCTGGCAGCTATCGACGAAGAGAAGAAAGCGGGTGCAGAATGGTTGAAGGACTGTCGCATCTGGATGTATCGTGGTGCCTGGGCAGAATGGGAGATTGAGAATATCGAAATGTGTGTTCCTTTGAGCCCTGAGGAGTTGCGGGCAAAGCGTAACTCTATCCTCAAGCATCAGTCGCAGATGGAGAGTGCTCCTTTCTTGGGTAATGATGAGCGCCTGTTCTGGCAGAGAGCCGAGGACCGTAAC
>ENA-OPLQ01000190-OPLQ01000190.1-human-gut-metagenome-genome-assembly--contig:-NODE-190-length-12321-cov-9.839638_pt1 | contig 12321 bp, 8 predicted proteins | sample MGYA00241449_ERZ501730 | MGnify/ENA primary metagenome ERZ501730 (study PRJEB25962, sample SAMEA2042560) | human gut metagenome | biome: human gut; feature: human-associated habitat; material: faeces...
CATGATTCGTGGCGATTGGCGAGATGTGATAGAAGTAGCGGATAACCTGGAAGAGCTGGCTAAGCTCTGCGAGGGATAGAACCCTCTATAGAAAAGTAAAGCTACCTTCTGCCGAATGACTTCTCGGTAGAAGGTAGCTTTACTTCATAATACATCATTTTATGACGTTTTTTTGTGTCAGACACAATTTTGGGGAGTAAAACACGGTTTACTTCAGCATCCATTCCCAAGCAGGAATTATATGCACCGTCTTCCCATCCACGGTAAGCTCCTCTTTCTCATTTAGCGTAATGATGTAACCCTCTGATAAATCATAGATTTCCATCGCCTCTTGCAGGCCCTCTATCTCACGCTTGCGAGTCTTCTCATCATCCATCTTCACCGTAACCTGGTAAGCCTGGGTAATCCTTACACCTTCTCTCACCACAAAGTCGCACTCTTTCTTGTCGGCATGGTAGAACAAGTCGTAACCCCTTCGCAGCAATTCGATGAAAACGGCATTCTCCAGTTTTACACCATTGTTATCCGTGACATTGAAACCCATCCTGCTGATGATGGCATTATCTATAAAATACACCTTCTTCGGGCTCAACATCTGGGTCTTTACCGATGGAGCATACTTCAACAACTGGAATATCATGTAGGTTTGCTGAATATATTCCAGATAGTTCTTGATGGTTTCGGGATGGCGAATGCCCACTATCTTTCCCAGCGAGTTATAGGTAACACGCTGGGTGGCATTGCTGGCAAGATAAAATGCAAGTTCTTTAATTTCCTTGTCGTTTGTAAGACCATTGCGAGCCATCACATCCCGGAAGATAATGCTCTCATAAAGTGAGGACAGGTAACTGACGGAACCCGTCTGAAGATATTTCGGGAAACCACCCCTCTCCAAGAAATCACGGAAATGACCCAGCAGTTTGGAACGGCTCGCCATCAGATAGAAATCTTTCTGCGAAGGCTCAATATGCTCCAGCTGCAAGTATTCGGCAAAAGAGAAAGGATAAACCTCCACAGAGATATAACGCCCTGTGAGATGAGTGCCCATCTCCTTGCTCAGCATCCGGGCATTTGAGCCTGTCACCACCACCTTATTGCCTTCATTGTAAAGACGTCTGACAAAGGTTTCCCAACCCGCAATGTTTTGAATCTCATCAAAGTAATAGGTGTGTTGCTCACCGAAAAGCTCAAAGAAGCATTCCTGCAAGGTTGCAAAATCTTCAAGCTTAAAGTTTACGAGACGCTCATCGTCAAAATTGAAGAAGAAATCTTTCTCCTCCAACTTATCACGCAGTTGCTGCAGCAACACCGACTTTCCACATCGTCTTACACCAGTTATGATAAGGATTTCCGAGGTGGTAAGCCATTCCTCTTCTATGTGTCGAGGGATGGCATCCTGCATAAGATGCCTGCAGTTGTCCTGCTGCTCAAATATTATTTGTTTCAACAGTTCTTTCATTGCTTTACTATTTTATGATTCGTGGGCAAAAATAAGAAAAATATCTGAAAGTAGCAAGAGAAAAACAAAAATCTTTCATTCTGAATGAATAATTTTTCAGAAATCTTTCATTTTGAATGAACACTTTTACCTAAAACCTTTCATTTAGAATGAATAGTTTTCGATTAGTTCCTTAAAAAACAAAAGAAAGAGCGGAAAAACAACTGTTAACCGTTAACTCTGTTAACCCCAGTTGCCTTTCCGCTCTTTTATAATAATCTCTAACAAGAAATCTTTATTCTGCCAGCAGTTTCTCTGCCATTGCCTTACCCAGAGCCTCGCACTGCGCCTTTACCTCTGGAGTAATCGCCTGCTTCATATCCACCGGCTCGCCCACTGGCTCGTAGTGGAGCTTGGTTTCGTTCCACTCCTGAATCTTAGCCACAGCCTTGCTTGCCCAGCAATGAGAACCGTACCAACCGAGGAGGTGGTTCTTGACGTCCTTATTGGCAAGCTCGGAGAGGAGAACCTCCATCTCGTGATAAAGACCGGCATTGTAGGTTGGAGCACCCACGATAAGGCCCTTGTAACGGAAGATGTCGCGCAGGATGTAGCTGTGATGAGTCTTCGAGATGTTGTACATTACGATGTTCTTCACGCCAGCCTTGCTTGCCGCACGGGCGATGATTTCAGCCATGCGCTCGGTATTGCCGTACATGGTGCCGTAGCAGATAACGAGGCCCGGCTCCGTCTCGTACTTCGACATCTTATCATACATACCGATAACCTTCTCAATATGCTCGTGCCAAACCGGACCATGGGTTGAACAGATGTAATCCAGCTCCACGCCAGCCAACTTCTTCAAGGCATTCTGAACAGGGATTCCATACTTACCCACAATGTTTGAGTAGTAGCGAACCATCTCCAGCCAGAAAGTCTCGCAGTTGATTTCCGTATCGATGATTCCGCCGTTCAACGCTCCGAAGCAGCCGAACGCATCACCCGAGAAGAGCACCTTGTTCTTCGCATCGAGGGTTACCATGGTCTCTGGCCAGTGAACCATAGGGATGAGAACGAAACTCAGCTCGTGGTTGCCCAATGAAAGGGTTCCGCCATTCTTCACCTCTACCACGTCATCAGTTACGCCGTAGAAGCCTTCGAGCATTCCCAGGGTCTTCTTGTTTCCCACAATCTTGATGTTAGGGTAATATTTCTTGATGAGGGCGATGGAGCCGCTGTGGTCAGGTTCCATGTGGTTGATGATAAGATAATCGATTTCTCGGTCGCCAATCACCTCGTGGATGTTCTCGAGGAACTGGGTGAAGAAATCAACCTCTACAGTATCTACCAGCGCTACCTTCTCATCGTCAATGATATAAGAGTTGTAGCTCACTCCGTTAGGCAAAGGCCAGAGGCCCTCAAAACGATGCTTGTTGCGGTCGTTTACGCCTACGTAATAAATCTTGTTTATAATTTCTGTCATATCTTTTATATTTTTATAATTCCTTCTTTTTTTCTTCTCCGAATTCCTTGGAAACATAATTGTAGATGTCCTTGCAGCATTCGGTGGAGAATTCTTGAGCCGAAACAAGGAGACTGTCCCATTGCGCCTCAGATAAGCCGCGGTCGATGTCCTCGCGGGTGATTCCATCCTTGATCAGTCCGAAAACGAAACCGGCATTGAAATTATCGCCGGCTCCGATAGTGCTCACCGGTTTCATCTTCTCCGAAGGATAACTCTTGGCAAAGCCGTTCTCGGCACGAACCTCTACAGGCTCAGCGCCCTGAGTGCAGATAAACTTCTTGCAGTAGAAACTGATTTCGGCATTATAAACCTTATCCGCCTCCGGTTTCTTGTAGAGGATTCCGAAATCCTCGTGGCTTCCGCGTACGAAATCAGCCATCTCCAGGTTCTCTATCAGATTAGGTGTAATCTTCATGATTTCGTTCTGATGAGAAGCACGGAAGTTGATGTCGTAATAAAGAATGGCGCCGTGCTCCTTCGCATACTCCAGGAAGCCGGCAACCTGAGGACGGACCACAGGATTCAGAGCGAAGAACGAACCGAAGAGCACGATGTCGCCAGGATTGATTTCCGGTGTGGCAAACTCCAGCTGGTCGTGAGGATGATCCTTGTAGAAGATGTAGTCGGCATTGTTGTTCTCGTCGAGGAAAGCCAGCGAGAGCGGCGACTTCGATTCCGGAAAGATGCTCACATTGTCAGCATTCACCCCATTATCTCTCAAAAACTGAATCACATACTCTCCTATGCGGTCGTTGCCCGCCTCGCTGATAAACGAAGCATTTACGCCCGCACGGCCCAACGAGATGACTGCATTGAATGATGAGCCACCCGGTACTGCCTCTATCGGCTTGCCGCCCTTGAAGATGATGTCAAGCACGGTTTCTCCTATTCCTATTACTTTGCGCATTGTTTTTTGATGTCTATATTTATTTTTTGGGAGCAAAGATAAGTCTTTTTGGCGATAATGCAAAATAAATGACTATTTTTTTGGATAAATTACATTTTCAGTGTAACTTTGCACCTTGAAATGAAATACAATACTTATACACTCGATAATGGACTCCGCATCATCCACCTGCCTTCAGACAGCAAGGTGGTGTATTGCGGTTACCAGATTAACGCCGGCACCCGAAACGAGGAGCCGGGCGAAGAAGGACTTGCCCACTTCTGCGAGCACGTTACTTTCAAGGGCACAGAGCGCCGCAAGGCGTGGCATATTCTCAACTGTCTGGAGAGCGTGGGAGGCGACCTGAACGCCTACACCAACAAGGAAGGCACGGTTTATTACTCCGCCATCCTCAAGGAGCACATCGCAAGAGCCGTAGATCTGCTCACCGACATCGTTTTCCATTCGGTTTATCCGCAAGCGGAAATCGACAAGGAGGTAGAGGTAATCTGCGATGAAATAGAGAGTTACAACGATTCTCCTGCCGAACTGATTTATGATGAATTCGAAAATATCATCTTCAAGGGTTCGCCGCTGGGCCACAATATTCTGGGCACAGCCGAGCAGGTTCGCTCGTTCAAGACAGAAGATGCGCTGCGCTTTACAAGAAAGCTTTACCGGCCGGATAATGCGATATTCTTCGCTTACGGAGACATTGATTTCAAGAAGCTGGTAAGACTTCTTCAGAGGGCGCTCGCAGATGATGAATCTGTGGTCAACCTTGCTGAGGAAAAGCTCCCACAGATTTCACAGATTACACAGATCTCATGGAATGAGAATTCTATTGCTGAAGAGAAATCTGTGTCATCTGTGAAATCTGTGGGACCTAAAAATTATCCATCTGTGGGAGATGGAATTGCCGGGCAGACGATTGTGATGCAGAAGAATACGCATCAGGCTCATGTGATGATTGGAACCCGCGCTTACGATGTGAACGACAGCCGCAGAATGCCGCTCTATCTGCTCAACAATATGCTGGGCGGACCGGGAATGAACGCCAAGCTGAACCTCGCCCTGCGCGAGCACAACGGACTGGTTTACACCGTAGAGAGCACAATGGTGGCTTATGGCGATACGGGCATTTGGAGCATTTATTTCGGCTGCGATGAGCACGACGTGAAGCGCTGCCTCCGCCTGGTTCGCAAGGAACTGGATAAGTTCATGCAGAAACCGCTGAGCGAGGCGCAGCTCAAGGCCGCCAAGAAGCAGATAAAGGGACAGGTAGGCGTGGCTTGCGACAACCGCGAGAACTTTGCCCTCGACTTCGGCAAGAGCTTCCTTCACTATGGCTGGGAGAAGAATGTAGACCGACTCTACGAGCAGGTGGATGAGATTACTGCCGAACAGATACAGGCCGTGGCTCAGGAGTTGTTTGATAAAGATAGGCTCACCACGCTGATTTTCAGATAATGTTGATTTTCAGACAAATAGCTCAAGTAATAAGAAAATAAAGAAGGCAACAACTTGGGTCGTCATGCGACTTCCCTCGTTGTTGCCTTCGTAATTTAATGAATTAAAAACTGCTTTTTTCTTAAAAACAACTAACAATTAACCTAAAAACTTAAACCTAAAAACCTAAAATGAAAATCTATAAAACCTAAAACGAATTCTTAACAATCTATATATGAAATCCCCAATCAGAATTTATCACGAAACTCTCAGGGGACAGTATGAATTTCAAATGAAAAGGAGTTTTTACTCTCCTCTCTGATTTCGGAAGCCCTTTTGGCTCCCTACTGTTTTTTACTCAGCTGTGCATTGCTGCCAGCCATTTTTTAATCTCGGCTCTTTTGGAGCCCTTCGCATGGCTAATCTCTGATTAAGCCAACTTGTTGCTAATAGCACCAACTTCAGCTACACATGCAACAACTACTGCGAAAATCATTCCTAATACTAACATAATCTTTTCCTTTCTTAAATTTGTTATCTTAAATATACAATCTTGTTGTTTTACCTAACAAAATCTTAACTCTCTTTATTTCTTACCTCCCGGAGGAGGATTTCTATGCTCTCTTAGCTTCGTAGCTTATTTGCCGCAGTTCATACCGAGGTTCATACCTGCGCAAGCAACTACTGCGAATGCTACTACTGCTACTGTCATTATCCCGAACATTGCCATAATCTTTTTCCTTTCTTTTAACCTCTTAATCAGTCTCTTCGAGATTTTCCAGAAGTCCTCGTCCGAATCTCAGAACCAGGTTCCGAACCGGCCTCAAACTTGTCTCGAATCGATTTCATAAGTTATCCTTACTGAATCAATCTTTTATCCTTTTTTCTTTTTCTGGTGCAAAGGTACAACTTTTTGTGTGCGCACACAAATATTTTAGGAGAAATGTTTCAAAAAGCCCTTTTTTCTTGATTAAGGTCAAGAACATTTACATTCTCATTACAAAAACGGGCTATTTTAAAGCTTTTGCCCTTTCAGGGCGACAGGCGTGCTGCCATTATTACCCAAGGCGGTGCCCTGAGCTAGGAGCTTCTGCCCTTTCAGGGCGTGCTGCTAAAACGTGAGGGGCGTGGCATTTCACCACGCCCACTCCTTTATCACCGCTACGCAGCCACTCCTGGCGTTCCGTAGTGCCCATACTTGGCGATGAAACGGGCGGTCTTGGTGAAGGTGCCGTCCTCGTTCTTCATGATGAAGCCACGCTTCTTCCAGTTGCACAGCAGGATGGCAAGCTTCGTCTTGGTGCCATGAACCTGACAGATGTTCTGAATCTCAGTCTTGTCAAAGGTGTCATGAACGTAGAGAAGAAGATTGCTCACACCGGGAGTATGACACACAGAGCGGCTGTCTGCATCTATCGCCTCCTGCATCTGATTGCCGAAGAAACGCATCTTGCACCACAAATCATACTTCACGCTCCATACGATGAAATCCTCTATTGCCTTCTCCCACTTCTCGCCATTCGCCAGATAAAGCACCATCGCGCGGCGGAAACCATTCGCCAGACCACGCTTGGCAAACTCGGCGTAAGGCTTGTTGTAAGCCAGCTGAGCCATCTCCATAATCTCATTCTCCAGGCGCTCGATAAGCTGGCGAGCCTTACGGCACTCCTTGAAACCGCTGGCTGCGTTCAGCTGCTGGATGTAAGGAGAAAGCTGCGACTTGAACTGCGCATCATAACTGCCCACCTCCGGACGCGGAGCGAAATCGGGACGGATGATGGTGGCGAGCGACAGGCGGCTCACGGCTCCATCAGCCACCTCACGAACCGAGAAGAACTTCTGCGTAACGGCAATGGTGCTCGAAGCATTCCAGTTGAAACGGGTCTTTACGCGGGCTGTAACGCTCTTGGTTCCTACTCGCTCCTGGCCGTCCTCTGAATTGTCCCAGCAGAGGCGAATCAGCTGGCTAGGGTCGTTAAACTTCCTGAGCATGTCTACCTCATCCATCTTGCAGTAGAGATAAGCATCGCCAGCCTTCTGCACATCGTCGAGACGCTGGATGTAGGCAGCGCGGGTAAGGTCGGGCGAAACGATGCGGATGCAGATGTCTTCCGGGCGCACAGGCTTCTTCTTGTTGTCGCCCATGGTGTTCACCTCGTCCTTCCAGTCCTGCTCCTTCTGGCGGTTCACCTTATCCATCTGAACCAGGTCTTCGATGATGCAGTCGATGGGTCCGTTGACGAGCGATTTGCCTGACGACATGGCTGCAATGAGCAGATTCATCATCGCCGCCTCGTGCACCTGATTATCCGTGTAGCGGAAGGTTACGCCCTTAAGATGAGCGGCAAGCGCAGGGAAGACCGCCATTGCCACAGCCGCCTTGAAATCGGCAGGCACCTTGCTGGTGAGCAGCTTGATGAGCTTAGGCAGCTTGGCTGGCAACTGAGGAGGAACATCGGCATAGATTCCCGCCTTCTCGGTGGCCTGCTTGGCAAGATGATTCTTGCGGGCAGTCTCTACAGCCTGCTTTACCAAATCCGGAATCGCGGTAGATTGCGCCACCTTGCAGGCATTCTCTACGGTGGCGAACGCCTTCGCCTCGTCTTCGCCAAAGGTTTCTATTACCTGCTTGATCCAAGCCGCCTCACTATTACAGATGTATCTCAGCAGGCAGGCTTCACGATAGATGAAGTTGTTGCGGTTGCCGTGGACAGGAGCGCCGCCCATCAGCTCTACCAGCGCCTTCACAATCTCCCCGTAAGGAACGCCGTCGTAAGTCTGCTCATACTGCACGGCATTGGCAGCCCGTCTCGCCTTCGCCTCCTCGCTCTCGATGGGTTCGAAATCTACGGTTGGAGCAGAAGATGCATTCTGAAATGCCTGGCTCTGAGAAGATGCATTTGCTGAACTCTGAGATGCTCCTGACCGGGCTGAATCTACATCCAGCGGACGGCCGTCAATATCCAGTCCTCTCTTGCGGTAAGCCTCACGATATTCAGCCACGGCTTCCTTATCCAGGCGTTTGTACCAGTCGTCGGCAGTATAAATCTGGCTTGCCGCATCGGTGATGAAGATGATGCGCTCCGGGGTTACGCAGCTAGGGTCTTCGGTGGCGTGGATGAGTTTGCAGAAGGCGCTCTGAGCCTCAGCGATGGTCATTCCTACCGGGATGCGGATGTCGATGTGGGCCTTGTTGCGGGCTGAGCGCTCGATGTGGAGCACCTTTCCCTTCCAGAGTTCAATGTCTTCGGTTGAGAAGATTTTCTCTCTGAAGAGCTTCTCTGTAGGCTCATCAAAAATTCCGTTCAGCAGAAGGGCGTTCTTCACCGCTGGCTCAACCTCCTCAGGATTATCAATGTCTACGGTTGTCTGGAAGGTGAAGGCCTCTGGGTCGATGAATTTCTGGGCGCGATGGTCTTCGAGGAAGTGGAAGTAGTGAGGTGAGCGGAAAGGCAGCTGCTTCTTGAGGTCAGTAATCTTGCGGTCGAGCTGCTGGTAAGTCTCTCCCGCCTTCATCTCCTCCTGCATCATCTGGTTCTGCTGGGCGGTGAGGTCACGGATCTGACCAACAAGCTGTGCGAGCCAAGGCTGCCTGGTAAGCTCGGTGTAGTAATCGAGGAGATGGGATGAAATCTGTCCCATGTTCGCTCTGCGGTTAGGGTTCATTGCGATGATGCGGCTGCTGAGCTGCTTGCATTCATCAAAGGTTAATGATTTTTGTGTCATAAATCTATATTTTTTAGTTGTAAAAGACAGGCTCTTTTTGCAGAAACCTGCCGCCTTCCATTCTGAAAAGCGGTGCAAAGATAAGGAAAAAGAAAGTAACTCCATTATTATACCTCTGCCGGTAAAAGCTGTATAAAAATATCGGGCAAGAGGGATAAAAGTTTTTAGATTCGGGTATAAAGAGAGGTATAAAACAAGGGAGAAGAAAAGAAACAGGCTACAAGAAAAAAGCGTTGGCAACAGATTACAAATCCGCTGCCAACGCCCATTATTCTTTTAGCCAATCATCTAACATAATACCCTTCTTAAAAGCTTCTTCTCCCAGGATTTTCATAAAGATATCAACAATCTCACAATAACGGTTGAATTTTGCCTCTTGTGTATTAATCAATTCTTCCTGCTCCAGATCTTTCCATTTCAAAGCTTCATGGTTGGAAAAGGGAGCGATTCCTGCTTGCCTCAAATCATCCCTACCGCAGAGACGAGCTTTCGGACCGGATATTTTTTTGCCTTCAAATAGCTCTTCCAAGAATGTACAGAACGATTGAGGAGATTTGGGTGGGAGTAATTCCCAATCGCCCATCAGGCGGAAAATAGGATACCAATAGGCCTGTTTTGAAAGAAACACGCCATAATATCCCCTCTTCTGATAAACAGCAATCTTCAAGACTGCCTTTTTCACCAGTGCCATGAGTTCCTTCTTATGCTCTCCAATCGCAGGTTTCTTCCCCACAGTCTTCATCGCTATCAGTGACTCCTCATCGCCGTGCTTGCCCCATTGCTTCACATCGTCCACCCTGCCGTTCATAATCATCAGCACGATGCCCGAGAGCAGCTGGAGCATCTTCTTTCTAGGCACACGCTTATAGAACACCTGACGGAGAAAATCTACAGGGTCGGCCTTGAATGTTGGGTAGAGATTGTGGGGGAAGGCGTGCAGCTGCTGTTCTATGGCGTCCAGCTGGTCTTTATAATCGTAGGTGCCCGTTTGCTTCTTCTTGATGGCATTCGGGGCTTCTACGAAGAAAGAATAGGCCGCACGCTCGCGGTAAGCCGAACTGGTGATGAATCCCATCTCGGTAAGCAGAACAGCCCGGAGGCGCTGCAGTTCATCATCGTCTATCTGCTCCAGCTTATGAAGGATGCGGTTTCTGGCCTGCGTCATTTCGCGGGAATAATCGCTGCGCTGGATTTCGAGGAAACTGCTGAGCCGCTCTCTAGCCTCAGAAAGGCAATCAGAAAGTTCCTCGCGCAGCATCGCCTCAGTTTCTGCATCAAGAGAGCCTTCAGAGAGCGTATTCTGGAGACGGATGATGCTGTTGATGACGCCTTCGAGCATCATGGTGCAGTCGCTGAAGCGGGTGAGCTGTTCGATGGGCAGCACAGGACCGGAGTATTGCCAGCCATCATAAATCTTATCATCATATATTTCGCGGCGCGCCTGCTCCATCTCCTCATCAGAAACATCAGAGAGTGCCCTCACCATGAGCTGCAATCCAGCCTTATCGCCCTCGTTCTTGCTGTTGCAGCCTATGCAGCGGGTGCGCAGGTTCCGCTCCTTACGGGCGATGATGAGGGCGCGTACGTCCTCGCCTTCCAGGGCTGAAACATAGCCTATGAGCTGCTGTTTGTCATAAGCTTTCACCGCCAGCATGTCGAAGGTGTTGGCGTCATCCGGCACGAGGCAGATGGTTCTCCCCTCTGCTTCTTTAGCATACTCTACCTCATGGCCTTTCACGTCATTATGGGTGAGTCCTACGATATGGAATGTGAGATTCTTCATTTTATGTTGTTATTATTGTTTTTACGTTTGTTTGCAGTCAGGTTACAAAAGTAAGGTTTTTCGGTGAAACCACCAAGCATTCTTGTTTAAATTTCCTAAAAGAGGGCAAAGAAGCCGAGGGGGTTAACAGGGTTAACAGTTAACAGCCGTTTTTGCATGGTCCCCCTCGCGTACCTTATTATATAATAATATATATATACTTATTTTATATAAGTGTGTGGATGGAAGTATGCATTTTTGGGGTGTTAACTGTTAACCTGTTAACCTTTTGCTCTCAGAGCGCCCCTCTTCCATCTGAAAAATGCGCTCTCTCCCGATGCTTGTTAAAGATGGCTGGCTGAGCCTTGGCAAAAAAGCTCAAACGCGCTGCTACAGCCCGTTTTACGGGCTTATATGAAGGCTGGCACGAGGCATAAATGATGACTGATACGAGGCTTAAATGATGGCTGGAAAGGGGGCTAAATGATGCCTCACGAGGGGGATGGATCATGCATCGCGAGGGAAGAAATATTGCGTCGCGACGGAACAGGGAATGCATCGCGATGCAGAAAAAAGGGCTTTTAGAGCGGTAAAACTATGAGCTTCGGGGCAGAAAGCTATGAGTAAGTTTTGTTAACTAAAGAAAAGCAACAAGGCGATACTCTTCTCTTATAGGAAGAATATCGCCTCGTTGCCTTCATTAAAAAGGAGGTCAAGGATGCTCATATTGGGCTGAAAACCATATTTCTGCTCGTAAACCTGGTAATAGCGCTTCGACTCGAATTCGGGGTCAGGGAGCGGTTTCTTGGGGCGAATCGCATCGCGGAAATCCTTGATTGGAGTGTTGAGTGTTGAATGTTGAATGTTGAATTGGGCTTGCGCCTCTGGGCTGTTGATTTGGCTTTCCCTTCGGTCGCCGAACGTTGTTTCTTCACTCTTCACTCTTCGTTCTTCACTTTCTATGCTCTTCACTTTTCGTTCTTCACTTAAAACATATTCGTCAGTGACGCTTATCTTCGGACGGATGTCGAGGAGTTCTATCATCTTCGCGGTTGTCTCCATGTTGAAATCGAAGAGGAACTCGTATTTCTTCTCGTAGAAGGGGCGGATGTCGTCCTGATAATACTCGAAGAAAGGGCTCTCGCCATAGGCGGAAAGGAGCGCATTCCAGTGGACGTGGCGCCAGTTGGCGTGGTCGGAGATGCGGATGTCCTTCATCGACAGGGAGATGTCGTGATTGGTGGGGATGGTGAGCGAGAGGGGGCCGTTGGTGGTAGGGATGATCATACGGTTACGATAGGTTTGCTTGATAAAGCTCTCGTGGCGCTCTATCAGGCATTCATCGTAGCGGTTCAGCTTCTGGTACCACTGGATGGGGCCGAAATATGTGGAAGAAAGAAGGGCTTTCAATTTCTGCTTTGTTATGAAGGGTTAATGATGAAGAGGGGGACGAGCGATGGAATCGCTCGGAACGGGGACAGACGGGGGGACAAGCTTCCGGCGGGGCTCCAGGATGCGGCAAGCTGAAGCGAGGG
>ENA-OPLQ01000202-OPLQ01000202.1-human-gut-metagenome-genome-assembly--contig:-NODE-202-length-11847-cov-11.939959_pt1 | contig 11847 bp, 7 predicted proteins | sample MGYA00241449_ERZ501730 | MGnify/ENA primary metagenome ERZ501730 (study PRJEB25962, sample SAMEA2042560) | human gut metagenome | biome: human gut; feature: human-associated habitat; material: faeces...
ACGACTTCTTCTCCCATAAAGTTTTTGCGAATCAAAGTATTGATCTTATCATCGTCAAAAAGATTGGCTGGATTAAACAGAGGGGTCTGCACTCCATCAATACCGCGAATTTGACTCATGGTATCATCATCCTCTCCATCTTCGTCATCGCTTGACTTTGCCTTACCAACATTCAGATACTGAATGCCCTCATTGCCCTTACTGTCACTCCAGCCATACCCCAAGAACTTCTTGACATCTGATGTAGAAGTTGGAGACTTGATCAACAGCACAGGTTGAGACACAGCATGAGCCAAAACAAAGTAATATACTTTTTCTTTTTCAATCGCCGTAACAAAGTCCAAGAAAGCCTTTTCCTTGATTTGGTTTTGCTCCACCAAAGGCAATTGCTTGTATGTTCTTGTATTGGCACGAGAAAGATATTTATTTCTGATAGTCTTAGCCTCATCACAAACATCCTTCATAGCATTACGCTGATTGCCAAAGAAAGAAGCATAGTAAGCCTGGACGGTCTCTGTATTCAAGAAACCATCATCAATCTTTCCACCTACAAATGTTTTATAGTCCTCTAATTGATAATCACAATGATTGCAATAAAGTCCCAACAAATGTTCATCTTGATAAACCGCATTGGTTTCATCACGCTGAGCAAACCAACTATTTACTCTATTTTGATAGTGATCAGCATCTGGTGTATTCGTTTCCTTACGACGCAAGAACATGGTAACGGTATTTGTTCCCGTTTGCCCAAAGGTTCCACTTCCAAACTCTGCCAAAGCCACAATGTCGAAGCACTTCAAGATAATCTCACGAGCATGAGCATGGATTCCATTTCTATTCAATACAGACACTGGCAAGATGATTCCTGCCACGCCACCACTTTTCATCAGTTGCGCAGCACGCTCAATGAAGAATGCTTCAATAGCATTGCATTTATCCGTATTCAAGTCATCGTTATATAAAGTATAGCATTTGCGTTGCTCCTCTGTCAAGGTATCCAAAAAGCCAGAAACAGAATATGGCGGATTAGCTACCAAGACCTCGTATTGTCCATCCTTTACATCAGCATGTTTAACCAAAGCATCAGCATAGACAATCTTGATATCGTCTTGCCCATACATGAAGGCAGAAACCTTTGATACTTTTGACAAACGATACTCTTTCTCTATACCCGTGATTCGAGAATAATACTCCTTGAGAGGAATATCCTTGCGATACTTCTCCACAAACTCCTTGATTCTTACTGCATACTCCGTCAAGAAGTGACCTGCTCCACAAGCATAATCTATTGCCCATGGTATATCCTCATTATCTCTCACGATATGCTCTAATGGCAAGGAAGATACAAGGAAACGAACAATAGGCATCGGAGTGAAGAATTGTCCCTCACTCTGCTTGATACCCCTATTCAAGAATCCCTCAAATAAGTCACCCAAGAATTGATTCTGATTTACCTGATCCGTTTTCAAACGAATATCTTGAAGCATCTTCACCATCTTCCTTAGCACCACAGCATTCTGGCGGAAGAGTTTTTCATTATGTACACTGATAAACGAGAAATCATTATCCGAGAAAAACTTTAAGGCACGGAAATACTCCATGATAGTTTTCTTTGTTGCATCAGGGTCATTCTTAAATCTCCTAAAAGCCAAATCTATCTGGCTGTTTTCTATATAAGTAACCTCCTCATTCAAGAAACGCATCATTCCATCACGGTACAATCGTTGCAAACGGTCTTGCAACTGGAAATCGTCATCATACGCAGTACCTTTCCAGTAGAAATGCAAATTTTCCGGATTATTTGTCTCATCTACGACCTTTGCCAAAAAAAGATTAACCAACTTATCGAAAGCATTTTCACGACCACTCACATTATGCTGACGCAAAATAAGAGCAAACTCATGATACTTCTTCTGAATCTCCTCATTATTCACCTCAACTAAATCAGCAACAGTATATTTGTTCTTGCCTATCTCGTATGGTCTAATATCATCCTCAAACAAACCACGTGTAGCATACTCACAGCTATAAGTATCTCGCCAAACACGATAACGCTGCTTGTCGTTCTTATTCTGATAGCTCTGTGCATTCTTATCTGATTCCAACAAATCCTGGTTGTCTTGCACATTGATCAATTTATATTCAGGCAGGACTTTTTCGTCAACAATATCAGACGTATAAAGGCACAAGAATTTAGTAGCTGGCTCTTGCTGGAAGTAAGAAAATAATTGTGCGCCATCATCCAAGGTATCATTCCAAGCTTCGGTAAACTTCGCTCCGCTTGTTTTACATTCGATGATAAGCAGAGAATTCTTATCGTCATCATTACTATCAAAAGCATTATCAGTATATGTACGAACCCAAATGTCGGCATATCCTCCCTTGGTACCATGTCCTAATTTCCAATGAGGCTCCAACTCTATATGATTAGCATGGTATCCCTTAGACAAAAGGCGGTCAACACATTCCAAAACCACAAGATTTTCGTCTTCGCTAAAATTGGAAGTTGTAGAACGATTGACTGTAATTCCACTATTTTCGTAATATATACGTTCTTTCTCTACATCAACCTGTAAGGGATGCAGAGCTGTGTCGTATTTTTTTGTATAGACATTACCATCTTGGCGAAACCCAAGTAGGTTTAATAATTCTATTATTTGTTTTTTTACCATTTGTTGGTCTATTTTTTAATCCTTTGCTATAATCTATACGAATGCCCTTTAGTTTTTGACCATCCGAAATTTACTGCAAATTTACTATAAATTTCGGATAAATCAGCAAAACCGACTAAGAAAATGAAAAATAATTTTAAGACATCTATTAATTCCCTACAATTCAGCACCTTGACATAACACTATAAAATCATATATTCCAAAGAAAATCTTCCTTTTTATTCATTCTAAATGAGTAATTTCAATTATTTTTACTCATTCAGAATGAGTAATTCAGAGCAAAACCACTCATTTCGAATGAGTATTTCTTGAAATTGGCAAGGATGAGATGGATGGTAATAATGTTGCGACTTATATGATGCAAGGAAGCAACCATAACGATGCAAGGAAGCAATTATAACGATTGCGTGACATTTGTCATGCGATTATACGACACTTATCATACGGTCGGATGACAAATGCCGTATAATCACATGACATATACCAATGTTTAAATAAACCTAATAGTTTACACCAAAAGATACAAGTTATCACATTATTATATATATTTGCATCATCTTTCATATAAGACAAAGAAAATAGAAAACAACGAACCATCAAACAACAAGAAATATGGAACTGAAATACGACATTTACATGCTCAACAATGCCCAGGGCACAGGAGAAAAGCGCCAATACATTCGTATCGTGCAGCATGAACCTATGACCGAGAAGCAACTGCAAGAGAAAATCCAGAGCCGCTGCTCACTCACCAAGGGAGATGTGGCTGCGGTGTTGGCAGAGCTTCATGACCTTTTGGTGGAAGAATTCTCCATGGGACGCCGCTTTTATATCCCAGAGATAGGCTACTTCTCCATGTCGGCTAGCCTAGAGATGCCAGAGGAGAATCCAGACAAGAAGATTACGGGCAAGGAAGTACGCATCACCGGCATCAACTTCCGACCAGAAGGTAAGCTAATGGAGGAAGTACAGCGCAACGTCCATTTCGTCCGCTCCCGCTATTCCAACCAATCTACAAAATACTCCGAGGAAAAGCTATTGGCGAAAATCAAGGAGTATCTCCAAGAGAACCGCTATATCACCACTCGCATCCTGCGCATTCTCTTTGGCTTGACTCCTTACATGGCACAGAAGTGGCTCAACCATTTCTGCGAGAAAGGCATCATGGAGAAGGAAGGCACCCAGCATGCTCCTATCTATTTCTTGAAGTGAAGGGAGGAAGAAATTCTATATTTCAATTTAATCATCATTATTATGACAAAGGAAGAGCTGATAGACAGAATCAACGACATCGAATGGGAGGACTTCGAGGCTAAGGAGGCCAAGAGCGAACTCCCTAAGAATATATGGGAAACCGTAAGTGCATTCGCCAACACTTCCGGCGGATGGATAGTGCTTGGAGTGAAGCAGAATGGCAAGAAGTTTGAAATCTCTGGAGTTGCCAATGCAGAGAAGTTGGAACAAGACTTCTTGGGCACCTTGCGTTCCCAAAAGTTCAATGAGCCAGTCGATGCCAAGAGCATGCTCTATCATATAGATGGACATAAGGTTTTGGCATTTCATATCGCCTCATCACCCCACAAGCCTATCTACTATAACAATCCACAGAATACATTCATCCGATTTGGCAGTGGAGACCAGCGAGCAACCAATGGTGAGATAACCGCCATGTTTCATAACCAATCATTCGGCATCAAGTCTGAGCAGATACTCTTAGACTCCAATCTCTCCATGCTCAACGAGGATACCATTCGCGACTATCGCAATTACTTCAAGCTATACAGTCCTCGACCTAATCTGATAGGCAATGACATCGCCGACTTCTGCAAGCGCATCGGCATCGCCGATAATGAGGGACATCTGAATTATGGCGGCTTGATGTGCTTTGGCAAAGAAGAATGGGTTCGCCGCTATGTCCCTACGTTTTGGATGGACTTGGTGGAGATTCCTGGCAGAAGCGTGAGAGAAGCACGAACTCGCTATACCTATCGCATCCCAGAGCAAGAGAACCTTTGGGAGTATTTTCAGATTATGATTAGGAGACTGCGCCTCATCGTGGATACTCCATTCATGATGAACGATGAGGGATTCAATGTGGAAGATCGCTCGCAGTTTAAGATTTTGCGAGAAGCATTAGTCAATATGCTCTCTCACTTCGATCCATTCAGCACCATTCACTCCTGCATTCATATCTATACCGACAGAGTCGAGTTCTTCAATGCTGGTGGCTATCCTGTGCCTATATCCCAACTGGGCAACCATCTCTATTCCAATCCTCGCAACCCGATTATCGCCAAGATATTCAGACTGGTAAATCTATCAGAAACCATCGGTTATGGTTTCGACATGATGAATGAGTGGAAGGAAATCACAGGAAATGACGTGACTTTTGAGAGTGATATCTGCACCAGCACTGTCACTTTTTGGCTGGATAGTGACAGAGTTAGTGACAGAGCTACTAACAAAGCTACTAACAGAGCTACTAACAGAGCTACTAACAGAGCTACTAACAGAGCTGAAGGTGATAATACATATACAGATGCAACAGACAAAGTTGTATCCATTCTTAAGTTCTGCAAAGAACCAAAATACAGAAAGGAAATATACGATTTAATTGGTGTTACGTATCAACAATGGAACTTCAAGGCATTCATCGAACCTTTGCTACTTCATGATTATCTGGAACTTACGGTACCAGATAAGCCGACAAGTCCTAAGCAACAATACAGAACGACCAAAAAGGGTTTGTTGTTCTTGGAGACAATATAAACAATACGACTCTGTCGCTTTTTAGTACTGAACGACAGAGTCAACGACAGAGTCAGGCATTTCAAGCTCTGTTACTTTTCGTAAAATCGTAACAGAGCTAGTAACAGAGCTATAGTAACTATGTTAGTAACCATGTCAAAACAAAAAAGGAAATTAGAATGAAATTAGGATTCATAAACTTCAGTTCCGAGGAACAACTGAAAATGCATCAAGTTATACAAGCCATCCAAGAGCATCAAGCAATTGACGAGCTTGGTCTGGGACGCATTCGCGATGCATTTTCAAACAAGCTGTTTCCAGGAATCTCCACATTACATAATAGAGCGAAATACTATGCCATACTCCCTTCTCTTTTTTTGGAAGCAGAGAAAGGAACATACAAAAGTGCAAACGAAGTAAGAGCCAAGGTATTGAATCTGGAGATTAAATTGACTCGTCAACTATTGCGAGGTACAGAACCAGCCAACAACTGGGGAATAACAGGAAGTAGTGTAATCGATGCGGCAGAAGCCGAGAATAGTTTCTCTATAAAAGTGCCGATAGTGGTGCCAAAAGTCGTTTTTTAAAGCACTTTTGGCACCACTATCAGCACTTTTTCCATTGATTTCATCCAATCAATTGGACGGTTTTATGCTTATTTTATCCAATCAATTGGACAAAAAGAGAATCAACCTCTCTGATACTGACAATGGAATCATAAAATAAAAGGGGAAAGTGCCAAATCACTTTCCCTCTTTCTCCTCCATCCATTCTTCCAACACCTTGCAATATTCATCGTTTTGCTCGGCAAATGGCATGTGTCGGGCTCCTACGAAGAGATGCCACTTGGAATCTGGGATACCATCGTAGAGCGTCTTTGCTACCAATGGAGTGCAGAGGTCATTGGTTCCACTCATCACAAGGCATGGTACTTGTATCTCGCCCAAGCGGTCGGTGTAATCATAATCACGGAGCGTACCAGTAGGAGTGTATTCATTTGGTCCCCAACCATGGAGATAAGCCTCAGCACCAGCACGCTTCTTCCGGCGAAGACACTCTGGACTATCCTCCGTCACCTCACCGGCACAATGCAGGAGCATGAAGTGTTCATTCGCCTTGGCATACGCCTCGCTCGAAAAGTCATCCTTCGCCTCAGCCTCAGCGATGGCACGCTGGTCTTCCTCCGACATAAACTTAATCATGCGATGTTGCTCACTTGCCCAAAGCTTGCTGCTCGAAAGAGTGCTGCTGAGGATGGCTGACTTCACGCCCTTTGCTTGCTTCTCTATCAGATAGATGATGGCGAGCATGCCACCCCACGACTGTCCCAAGAGATGAAAATGGTCGATGTGGAGATAGTCGATGAGCGCACAGAGTTCGTTGAGCCAAGTCTCAGGAGTCCAGAGTTCGGGATGTCCCTCCACAAATGAGTTGCCACAGCCTAACTGGTCGTACATGATGACAGCTCTACCTGATTCCGCTACCCTATCCAATAGCTCGAAATAGTTGTGGGTACTGCCTGGTCCACCATGCAAGAGGATGATAGGGCTCTTGCCCTCCTCTGTTTTACCTACGATACGATAATATGTTTGATAGCCCATGAAGGGCATATATCCTTCCTTGATTTCCATTGTCTTCAAATGTTTTTATTGTTACCTAAACTGTGTTATCTAATTTTGCTGCTCCTATACCTTATTATATAGTCTTCATTATTCTTCATATTCGGTGGAGTTTTGAAAAGACATGTATATCACATTTATCATGTGCATATATTATGATGTGCAAAAATATAAAAAATATGGCAATTAAACAAATATATCTTGCTTATTTTATCAAAAGAACTTAAATAATTTGGCTGTTTCTAGCTAATGCAATATCTTTGCATTCTAAATAATAATGAAACCAAATAAAAATAGAATATATGTTTAGTGGAATCGTAGAAGAAATGGCTACCGTCGTAGCTATCAGACATGATAAGGAGAACATCGACTTTACGTTGAAGTGCTCTTTCGTTGATGAACTCGGCATCGACCAAAGTGTGGCTCATAATGGTGTGTGCCTCACCGTAGTGGAAATCAAGGACGGTACCTATACCGTTACCGCCATGAAGGAAACCCTGGACCGCAGCAATCTGGGTCTGCTCAAGGTAGGCGACAAGGTGAACGTAGAGCGTTCTATGGTGATGAACGGCCGTCTGGATGGTCATATCGTACAGGGACATGTGGACGAGACTGCCAAATGTATCGCAATGAAAGACGCTGATGGCTCTACTTATTTTACTTTCGAATATGAGCTCAATAAGGAAATGGCAAGAAAAGGCTATTTCACGGTCGACAAGGGCAGCGTTACCGTTAACGGCGTTTCGCTCACCGTCTGTGATCCTACAGACAACACATTTACCGTTGCCATCATTCCTTATACCAGAGAGAATACCAACTTCTGCGACATCGAAGTGGGAACGGTAGTGAATATCGAATTCGACATTCTGGGCAAATATATCGCTCGACTCAAGAGCTTTGAATAAGCCAGCAAAGTTAAGTACGGACGTTCTAAAAAACATGCACATTTCTTGCGTTTTGCGCACAAAGCAAGACTAAATGGGCATTTTTTTAATAAAATATTTGCGTAAGCCATAAAAAAGTGTTACTTTTGCCCCCGTGTTTTGTCCCAAATTGAACATTGGACAGTAACTTATTGGACGATAGCAAGTCTGACAATCGCACTAGACGACGTACAACTTGAGTACTGAGCACTAACAAACTTAGGAAATTATAACAATAACCATTTTTAAAAATATGAGTTTAAAAATCGTAGTACTTGCCAAGCAAGTACCTGACACAAGAAATGTGGGTAAGGATGCGATGACCGCCGAAGGCACAGTAAATCGCGCTGCCCTTCCTGCAATCTTCAATCCTGAAGATTTGAACGCATTGGAGCAGGCTCTCCGATTGAAAGAGCAGAATCCAGGTTCTACAGTTGGTATTTTGACTATGGGTCCTCCACGTGCTGGCGAAATCATCCGCCAGGGTCTTTATCGTGGTGCTGATACGGGTTGGTTGCTTACCGACCGTCTCTTTGCCGGTGCTGATACATTGGCTACTTCCTATGCCCTTGCTACCGGAATCCAGAAAATTGGTGACGTAGACATCGTAATCGGTGGTCGCCAGGCTATCGATGGTGATACAGCCCAGGTAGGTCCGCAGGTGGCTCAGAAGTTGGGATTGAACCAGGTAACCTACGCAGAGGAAATCCTCAAGGTAGAGGATGGCAAGGCTACTATACGCCGCCTCATTGATGGTGGTGTGGAGACTGTTGAGGCTCCATTGCCATTGGTTATCACCGTAAACGGAAGTGCTGCTCCATGTCGCCCATGCAACGTGAAGCTCGTAATGAAATATAAATACGCTACCTGCCCTATGGAGCGCAAGGGTGATGAGCCTTGGGCCAACCTCTATGAAGAGCGCCCTTACCTCACTCTGAACCAGTGGAGTGTTGCCGATGTTGACGGCGACCCTGCACAGTGCGGTTTGAGCGGTTCACCTACCAAGGTGAAGGCCGTGAAGAACATCGTGTTCCAGGCTAAGGAAAGCAAGACCTTGACCAGCAGCGATGAAGACATCGACGGACTGATGAAGGAATTGTTGAACGAAAGTATTATCGGATAATTTTGAAAAGACAATGAACAACGTATTTGTATATTGCGAGGTAGAAGGCACAACCGTTGCCGAAGTATCTCAGGAATTGCTCACCAAGGGTCGTAAGCTCGCTAACCAGCAGGGCGTGGAGCTCCATGCCATCGTGGCTGGTACCGGCATCAAGGGTCAGGTAGAGGATCAGATTCTCCCTTATGGTGTAGATAAATTATTTGTTTTCGATGCTGAGGGATTGTTCCCATATACTTCAGCTCCACATACCGACATTCTCGTCAACCTCTTCAAGGAGGAGAAGCCTCAGATTGCATTGATGGGTGCTACCGTTATCGGTCGCGACCTCGGTCCTCGTGTTTCTTCTTCATTGACCAGCGGTCTTACCGCCGACTGTACAGAACTTGAAATCGGTGATTACGACGATAAGAAGAGCGGCAAGCACTATGATGGTCTGCTCTATCAGATTCGTCCTGCCTTCGGTGGTAACATCGTGGCTACCATCGTAAACCCAGAGCACCGTCCTCAGATGGCTACTGTCCGCTCTGGCGTGATGCAGAAGAGCATCTACGAGGGTGAGTGCAAGAAGGAAGTAGTTTACCCTGAGGTAAGCAAGTATGTTCCTGCTGAGGACTTCGTAGTAAAGGTACTCGACCACCACGTAGAGGCTGCCAAGCACAACCTGAAGGGTTCTGCCATCGTCGTAGCCGGCGGTTATGGCGTAGGAAGCAAGGAAGGCTTCGACCAGCTCTTCGAATTGGCTCATCTCCTCCATGGTGAGGTAGGTGCTTCTCGTGCTGCAGTAGATGCAGGTTGGGTAGATCACGACCGTCAGATTGGTCAGACTGGTGTTACCGTTCATCCTAAGGTATATATCGCCTGCGGAATCTCTGGTCAGATTCAGCACATCGCCGGTATGCAGGATTCAGGCATCATCATCTCTGTAAACAACGATCCTGATGCTCCAATCAACAAGATTGCCGACTACGTTATCAACGGCAATGTTGAGGATGTGGTTCCTAAGCTCATCAAGTACTACAAGCAGAATTCTAAGTAATCTGCATTACACATTATTTAAATAAGAAAAGCAAAATGGCTAATTATTATACAGACCATCCTGAGATAGAGTTCCACTTGAATCATCCGCTTATGAAGCGTGTTGTGGACTTGAAGGAAAGAAATTATGTAGAAAAAGACCAGTTTGAAGATGCTCCTGTCAACTACGAGGATGCCATCGAGAACTACAAGCGATTGCTGGATATTACCGGCGATGTAGCTGCTAACATCATCGAACCAAACTCTGAGGATGTTGACCTCGAAGGTCCACACTTGGAGAATGGCCGCATGATTTATGCCAGCAAGACATTCGAGAACCTCGATGCTACCCGCAAGGCTGGCCTCTGGGGCTTGTCAATGCCTCGTCGTTACGGCGGTTTGAACTTGCCTAACGCCATCTTCTCTATGGCTTCAGAGATCATCGCTGCAGCCGATGCCGGTTTCCAGAACATTTGGTCTCTCCAGAGCTGTATCGATACACTCTATGAGTTCGGTTCTGAGGAGCAGCGCCAGAAGTACATCCCTCGCATCTGCGCTGGCGAGACCATGAGTATGGACTTGACTGAGCCTGATGCAGGTTCCGACTTGCAGCGCGTGATGCTGAAGGCTACACAGGATGAGGACGGCACATGGCGTCTGAATGGTGTGAAGCGTTTCATCACCAATGGTGACTCAGACATCCACCTGGTTCTGGCCCGTTCAGAGGAAGGCACCAAGGATGGTCGTGGTCTTTCCATGTTCATCTACGACAAGCGTGATGGTGGCGTAACTGTTCGTCACATCGAGCACAAGTTGGGTATTCACGGTTCTCCTACCTGCGAGTTGGTTTACAAGAATGCCAAGGCAGAGCTTTGCGGTAACACCCGTCTCGGTTTGATTAAATACGTGATGGCTTTGATGAATGGTGCCCGTCTGGGTATTGCAGCTCAGAGTGTGGGTGTTGAGCAGGAGGCTTACAATGAGGGCTTGGCTTATGCCAAGGAGCGTGCTCAGTTTGGTGAGAAGATCATCAACTTCCCAGCTGTATACGACATGCTTTCAAGAATGAAGGCTAAGTTGGATGCAGGCCGTTCACTCCTCTACTGCTGCGCTCGCTACGTAGATATCTACAAGGCTTTGGAAGACATCGCCCGCGACACTAAGCTCACTCCAGAGGAGCGTCAGGAGATGAAGAAATACACCCGCTTGGCTGATGCGTTCACTCCATTGGCAAAGGGTATGAACTCTGAGTATGCCAACCAGAATGCATACGATGCCATCAGCATCCACGGTGGTTCTGGTTTCATCATGGAGTACAAGTGCCAGCGCCTGTTCCGTGATGCCCGCATCTTCTCTATCTACGAGGGAACCACCCAGCTTCAGGTTGTTGCAGCCATCCGCTACATCACCAACGGCACTTATCTCAGCATCATTAAGGAGATGTTGGAGAATGAGGTATCAGATGACTTGAAGCCATTGAAGGAGCGTGTTGCCAAGCTCGTAGAACTTTACGAGGCAGCCATCAACAAGGTGAAGGAGGCAAACGATCAGGCAGTTCATGACTTCCTGGCTCGCCGTCTCTACAACATGACAGGCGACATCGTAATGTCTCTCCTCATCCTCGACGATGCTACCAAGGCACCAGAGATGTTCCAGAAGAGTGCCAATGTTTATGTTCGCATGGCAGAGGAGGAAGTTCTCGGCCATTCAGCATACATCCAGAACTTCAAGGCAGAAGACTTGGAGAG
>ENA-OPLQ01000203-OPLQ01000203.1-human-gut-metagenome-genome-assembly--contig:-NODE-203-length-11800-cov-1.503448_pt1 | contig 11800 bp, 17 predicted proteins | sample MGYA00241449_ERZ501730 | MGnify/ENA primary metagenome ERZ501730 (study PRJEB25962, sample SAMEA2042560) | human gut metagenome | biome: human gut; feature: human-associated habitat; material: faeces...
TCGGCGGAAGAAAATACGTAATCTTGATATCTTTGACCGCTTTAATTATTGGAGGTAAGCATGGAAAACGCACTTGACAAATATTGTCCGCTCAATCCGAGCGAAGATCAAACCTTGCTATGTTCTGGCGAGAAATGCGCATGGTGGGACGAAGATTCTCAGAACTGCGCCGCTGTGATGCTGGCGAGAGCGATAAAGAAAAGGAAGTGAGAATATGGCTGAATCCATCGAACGGGAAGCTGCGAATAGGAGATGCCCCCTATGTTTGGGGAAAGAAGTTCTTACACGGGATCGTGGCAATGGTATTTCTGTGGAAATTGATGCGGAATTCAAAGAAATGTGGATTTGGCAGGAGGATACTTGCTTGTCTGTATTTCCTATTAACTACTGCCCCAACTGCGGGGCGAAGATGAACGGAGGTGCTGAAAATGGCTGATGAAATCACAACCGTCCCCGAAGAACCGGAGCTTTTCCAGCTTTCCAACGGTCGTTATATCATGGACGAAGCTCAGTCCAGAGTGATGTTTCAGATCAAGGAAGCTCAACCTGAGCGAAGTCACCAAATCAGCAGTACCGGCTATTCTTGGGACGAGTCCGGTATGGCCGAACTGTTTTCCGAGTGTTACCAGAATGATACCCGGTACTGCCCGGAAGCAAAGTGCTGGTTCACCTACTCTCAGGGAGCATGGAGAAAAGACATTGGCTCTCTGCTGGTAGCTGAGAAAATCAAGGAATTTTACCGCCTGATGGCTCTTTATTGTGGAGAGATTGATAACGAAGACCGCCGCAGAGAGTACATGAAATTCATTGCGAAGATGGGTGACCGGCGTTTCCGTGACCGGCTTATGAAAGACGCTGCCAGTGTCATGCCTATCGCTTCTGGCGAGTTTGACGCAAATCCTTTTCTCATTAACTGCCTGAACGGAACTTATGATCTTCAAAAGATGGAATTCCGGGAGCATGACTGGCACGACTTTCTGACCATGCAGACCAACTTCGAGTACACCTTAAAAGATACCCGGTGTTCCAGATGGGAGCAGTTTATTGGGGAGGTTACCAGTAATGACCAGGACAAGGCTGACTATCTGCAAAAGGCCCTGGGCTACTCGATGCTGGGCATGGCAAACGAGGAATGTATGTTCATTCTTCACGGCAAGACTACCAGAAACGGCAAGTCTACCATGTTGAGTGCTATTCACCATCTCCTGGGCGATTATGCGTCTGTCTCCCCCGTGTCGATCATCTGCAAATCTGACCGTTCCAAGAATGCAGAAGCCGCCAACCCCATGCTTGCTTCTCTAAAAGGTAAGCGGTTTGTGACCATGGCTGAGAGCAATCAGTATGGCAAGCTGGACGAGGAAACCATTAAGCAGCTTACCGGTGGTGAGGAAATCGGAACCTATATGAGACTGCTACAACTTTTCTGCCGCAGTTCACGCTTTGGCTTTCCTGCAATGACCTTCCCTCTGTCAATGACAAGAGTCTGTTCGCTTCTGACCGTGTGCGGGTTATCGAGTTCAACCGCCACTTTTCTGAGGACGAGCAGGACAAGAACCTGAAAAATGAGTTCCAAACTTCCGAAGCCATGCAAGGCATTTTCACCTGGCTCTTGGAGGGCTACTTCAAGTACAAGCGGTTCGGCCTGAAAATGTCCCCTGAGATGCGGAAGGTAATCAAGCAGTATGAGAAGGACAACGACCTGGTTCTGCAATTCCTGGAAGAGAAGTGCGAAAAGGTTGAGGGCGTAGTCACCCGAGCCAAGTCCATGTATGATGCCTATAAGATTTGGTGCAAGTCCAACGGCTACTTTGTGTGTAGCGCAAAGCGGTTCAATGCCGATATGGAAACTCACCCTGAGTGGCATAGCGGTAAGACCGTCTATGCTGGTTATCCCTCCTATCGGGATATTCGTTTGAAGGGAAGTGTGTGAGTTGGGTAAGAAGAATCTGCGCCGGGTTTCCATGCTGATTGCTTCTCAGTCTGTCTACAACCTTGAACGGCTGAGGGTCATGTGTGGATACAATGAAATCGGTCAGGTGGTGGATAAATTGGTGAGGGAGAAAATGCTTTCCCTTCACACTGAAAATATTTCCACCATCGGGAGGGAGGTACGGCATGGATACCCAAAAGAGAATTGACCAGCTCTGCAAAAGCCTGGACGATCAGACCGAGAAACTTTATGCTGACACTCCCGGTAAGCTCCTGCTGTTGGGTCAGAAGGACAGTATCTTCCTGAAAGCCATTAAGCGCAAAGCTGACTCTATGGGACTTGTGTGTGACTTCGGAAGGGTTTCCCCTCCCTATACCGGAGTCGTAGCCGACACGGAATTTTCCGGCACAAAGGGATACCCTCTCACTTCTGATGTGGACATTGACAATATCAAAGCTCCCGGAATATCGTGCGTAGCCCTGGGGATATTGTACCTTTTGTTGAGACAGGGATTGGTGGTTGGAAAGACTATCACCATCGTAGGCCGGGGTCATGCGGTTAAGGGACTGGCTCAGGCATTGATTGAAAATGATGCGACTGTGACCATTGCTCATTCCAAAACTGCTGACCTGTTTCGAGCGATTGAGGACAGAGATGTGGTCATCTATGCGACTCCTGAGCTGACGCAATATCCCTGTTTCAACACGAAAGATTTGGTCATTGATCTCGGCAACTGTTTCACTGAAATAGACAAAGAACATTTCCGCTGCGACTTTGTTGGGAACATCGGGAGACTGACTGTGAGCGTCATTTTAAATGAGTTCGCAAAGAATGGCAGAAGAGTGAGATATATTTAGTGACCACTGAATGTTTTTAGCAAAAACTGAATATAATTAGTGTTTTTGGTGTATTTGGTGAATCATTTCAGGATTTTACTATAAAGTCTCTATATAGAGAGTACTATAAGAGGATTTATGCCAAAATCCGAAAATCATTCACCAAACTCACCAAGAAAGGAGAATCGAAATGAGTGAAGAGTTAGTTCCGAAGAGAGGGCGTGGCCGTCCGAAGGGAACTGGTGGGAATAAGCGACCTGACCGAACTGATGCGGTAAGTGTTCATGCTGACCCCGGTGATAATCGGAAGTATCTGCAACATACCATGAGAATGTGGGATTGGCCGGAAGTGGATATGAGAGAGCCTGAACAGGTTTCTGAGAGGATTAGGCAGTATTTCGGTATTTGTATTGAGGACGATATGAAACCGAGTGTTGCTGGTATGGCTTGTGCCTTTGGAGTGGATAGAACAACTCTGTGGAAGTGGCTTAATAATGTCGATAGTGCCTATATTCCCGCCCAAAGCCGCCACCTTATAAAAAAGGCGTATCAAAATTTGAACGCTCAAATGGAAAACTATATGCAGAACGGTAAGATTAACCCTGTTGCTGGTATCTTTCTCATGAAGAACAACATGGGCTATCAGGACAAGCAGGAAGTGGTGCTGACACCCAACAACCAGCTTGGAGAAGCTGCTTCCCCGGAAGAATTACAGCAGAAGTATATTGAGTCTTCTGCCAGCGACTATGACGAGGGTGAGTAAGCGACTATTGCGACTATTGCGACTATCGACTTTCCCGCCGACTTTAACGACTATCGACTATCGACTATCGACTATCGACTATGACGAGCTGCCGAGCTTCTTGAGAGGTTCGGCGGCTTTGTTATGCCCTGGCGGTGATCTTCTGACCCCTGGGCGGTCGGCTCCGGCCCTGGTTCCAGGTGCCCAGGTTTATGTAAACCCGTCACCGTCCGTTTTCTTTTGAGTTTTCGGATACATTATATAGGCAGAAAAAGCACTGAAAATATTTTGTGAAAAGGGGTTGACAACAAAATAAATTCAGTGTATATTGAAGTCACAAAATAAATTCAGTGTTTACCAGTCGATAGGCCGACAGGCCGGAAGGGAGTAAAACATGAAAACGACAAATAGACAAGCTCGCTTGAATGTGCGGCAATACATTTTGGATCACTTCGACCCCTGCGGCTATGATTTTACCGGCCCTTGCACTTTCCAGAATGTTTCCCGCTTTATTCTCGAAGTTCATGCCAGTGAAAAGCAGTATTCCCCAGAATACCAGGCCGCAAAAGGTTTTACCAATGAAACGGTTTTTGTAGATTGGTGCCAGGGATTGCCCAGCGTGTTAGATACTTGCTATTACTATAACCGCTCTGCCGTGGCTGACCTGGGAGACATTTTGGAGCAATCGGAGCGGGAACGGGCGCAATATACCGAAGCGCAAGCCGAACGGCTTTTAACTCACTTGATTTATCAAGAATTAGTAAAGGGGGCAGCAGGACGATGAGAAAATACACCTTGCGAGAGCTTCGGGAGCTTGTGCGGCTGGGAATGGCTGTAAACATAACCGAAGCTAACCCGAAAAGCATTAAAGAGCCGGTTGAAAAGATCGGTTATAGTTCCGGCGTGTATGGCCTGAATGGTGGATTGCTCCAGGGCCGGGAAAGCGGCAATTTTTACGCAATTACTGCTAGAAGTTCCAATTTGTTTTATTTCTTTTGATGGAGGTTGTTAAAATGGCGATTCGTGAATTTATGGGCTTGAATGTTCCGGCTTTTAAGCGTTTTTACAAGGATAGCAAGAAAAACAATGTGCAGATGAAAGACCGTTGTTATTGGGCTGAAAAAGACGGTGATAGCTATTTCTGTGATGCTTATATGATTATCCGCTTCAAGGATACCACGCTTTCCCAGGTTGCCAGGGCTTTCGATTTGTCTTTTGACGATTTGCCCAGCGAGGAAAAACCGGCTCAGGATTTAGCAAAAATCTTTTCCGGCTTTAATCCGTTTGAATATGACTCGGCCTATGTTTCTAAATGGAGTTGCGCTTGCAAGTGTGGCGGCTGTAAAGAACCCAATTTTGCAAAAGTCATCACCAACGAAAAAGTTTATTGCTTGATTGACGAAAGATTTTTACCGCCCTTCCGGGGTATCTCTCCCAGGATTAAAGGGGAAAACACTGGTATTATGTTTCAATACGGATTTGATGACGCAATGACGGCTTTTATTCTTCCTGTTCGGCTTGACAAGGAAAGCACCGATATTTACAAGGCTATTCAATCCCAGGTCATGAAAGAAGTGGAGGATAATAGAAAATGATGGATTATAAGCAGCTCATTGAGAAAGATTGCCGGGAGTATCGGGAGCTTTTGCGGATGCGTGAGGAAATTACGGCAGAGATGGAAGCACTCAGCGACAAAATAAAAGCAGCTATGGGGGATCATGAAACGATTGTAGCCGGTGAATACAAAGTCAGTTATAAAACGGTTCAATCGTCCCGCCTGGATACTACCGCCATTAAAGCTCGTTTTCCTGAGCTTGTGCAGCAATTTATGAAAACAGTTTCTTGCAAGCGATTCACTATTAGTTAAACGGGGTTGTCTGGTATGGTATTTATTGCGGTATTGCTTTTTCCCATCATGATCTTATTTGATTGTATGAAAAAGAATAAATAATTGAAGGGCTGGCGGGTTATCCGCTGGCCCTCTTTTTATGCCTTATTATATGGGTCTTTTACCAGGATACTAGGGGCCAGGGGCCGGGGGATATATGGCCGGGGGCCGAGGCGGGGTGAGTGCCGAAAATTCCCACAAAAACAAAAAGCCTTTTATCAGGTAACCCACTTTCAAAAATCTCAAAAATACAAAAAGGCACAAAATACATTTACACTCAAATATATTCAGTAACAAAATTTATTTAACTCCCTATTGACAACTTAATATATTCAGTGTATAGTGTAAACAAGAGGTGAGAGCAATGTTTATCAACAAAGCCATTCGCAATATCATGAAAGAGAAAAATGTCTCTCTGCTGACCATGGCGAAATCTCTGGGTAAGGAGCGGGGCAATGAAATCAGCTCCCGGCTTAGAAGCGAAAACCTGTCTTTCAACAGTGCGGTTGAGATGCTGAATGTCCTGGGCTATGAGATTGTGATTCAGGAGCGCAAACCAGGCCCTCGCAGAGCTGACCAAATCGTAATTGACCAGATCGAAGACAAGAAGTATGACCTGGACGCTCTTCTTTCTGCGGACGGTGAGTCAGCATGAGATGCGGCTATGGTCGAGTCAGCTCCCGTGGACAGAAGCTCTATGGAATGTCTCTCGAAGATCAGGTTGATAGGTTGATGGCGGCTGGTGTTCAGCGTGAGAACATCTACCTTGACACCTATACTGGACACACCATGGAACGACCTGGATTTGATGACCTTCTTTCCAAGTTGAAAGCCGGTGACGAAATGGTGGTTTGCAAGCTGGACAGGTTTGCCCGAACTGCCCCGGAAGGTGCCTTGCTGGTACGGGATTTGGTTGACCGAGGTATCACGGTGCATATCCTGAACATGGGTATTGCTGATAATAGCCCGATGGGTAAGGTCATGGTGACCGTCATGCTGGCCTTTGCCGAGTATGAGCGTGACATGATCGTGGAGCGAACCTCTGACGGGAAAGCCTATAAGCGTGAGCATGACCATAATTGGCGTGAAGGTCGAAAACCTATTGTTGTAGATCAGAGTGCCTTTGAGAGATGCCGGGAGAAGCAAAAGAACGGCGAGATGACCGTTGCTGACTGTTGCCGGGAGTTGGGTATTGGCAGAACCACTTGGTATGAATTAGTGAGAAGGGCTGGGTAATATGAAAAAGCTGTCGATTTTAGTAGTGGCTCTGATGATTCTGGGCCTTTGTTCCTGCGCTTCGTCCTCTGAGCCTGAGCAAGCTGCTGTGGAGTCATCCGCACAAGTCATCTACAAGGACGAATATGTTGAGGTGACCTTCGAGGGTGTCAGTGACCTTCCCATGGTGGAGGGTATGACTGCGGTGAACCTGTCATTCCAAAACCTGAGTGACCAGGAAATCACGGTTCTTCCTCTGGACTCGTCTGTGAATGACTCCATGGTTCAATTTGTAAGCGGAACCCCAGCCATCATGCAAGGTGGTAAGAAATTGGCGTATGCCATGAGTTTCAACAATGAGACTGCCGGGATTTCCGATTACAGTGAGGTCAAAACTCTGGAATTTTCCCTCTCAGTCAATGACGCAGACTTTAACGAAATCAGCAGGAGTGATATACTAAGTATAGAGGTGAGTTAAGGTGAAGTTCTTTGGGGAGCTTATAGGTTATCTACTCCTGGCAATTATAGCCTTACTTGCTTTAGCATTTATCATTCCACGAATACTGTAAGGCTCTTGCAAGGGCAAGGGTAACAGCCACTACGGGCTATCGGAGAAATCCGGTAGTCCGTTTTCTTTTGGAGGTAACTATGAAGCTGGTAAAGAAAATCAATGTTCTTGGCACTCCGTATTCCGTTTATCGTGTAAAGGCTGATGAAAATGAATATATGAGCAAGATGAATTACGGTGGAATGTGTACTACCGATGACCACCGCATTTATTATCTTGATTTGAGTACGGTTCCGAATTGGGACGATGAACCGGAAGAGGTTCGTAAGAGTCAGGAGAATTGTACGCTACGGCATGAAGTCATTCATGCGTTTCTCAACGAGTCCGGTCTTCAATGGAACAGTTTTTCTCCCGAAAAAGCCTGGGCAAAGAATGAGGAAATGGTGGACTGGTTTGCCATTCAGTTTCCGAAGATTTACGCTGTGTATCAGCAGCTTGGAATCATGTGAGGTGCAATTATGGATTATGTGAAACTGGCAAACAATATTGTCCGGCATATTGAAAATAAGCCGTATGACCAGGGGGCTTATATCGACCTTCTTTCCTTGTGCCGTCAGTGGGAAGAAATTGATTTTCAGGCGGCTCACGACCTGAATGAAAAGCTGAGAAGTCTTTGCGCCAAGCAGTTAAGAGTGTGCAATCCGAAGGAAGCTCAAAAGTTCTATGAAGCATGGCGAAAGAGTCTTCTGTTTGACGCTCCCTATAAGTTCGATGCGTTCATGACCTACATCGAGCTTGACAGGAAGCCGGAAAAGAGGTTTTATGCTCCCAGGCGGCATTACTTGAAGCCTATGGTGCAGGGTTTTCAAGATATTCTTGACAAAAAGCTGCGTCTTTTGACAATATCTATGCCCAAGAGAGCAGGAAAGTCCCAAACTGGTATCAATTTTGTTAATATGATTTCCGGCAAGTATCCTGACAGGGCTACTCTCATGGAAGGAACCGGTGATGACCTTGTAAAGAGCTTTTATAATGGGTGCCTGGAATATCTGACGGTTCCCAATGAATATCTGTTCTACGATGTATTCCCGGAAGCTCGTCTGGTTCAGACCGGAGCCGATACGAAGATCATCAATCTTAAATCCAAGTCCAGATTCCCCACCATCATGTGCCGTTCCATTGACGCTCGTCAGGTAGGCTTGTCCGAAGCTACGAATGTTCTCTATCTCGATGACTGCGTAGAGGGCCGTGAGGAAGCTAAAAACCGGCAGCGGCTCGATGATAAGTGGGAAGTCATTTCCGGCGATATTATGGGTCGTGCCATTGAAGGTACGCCCATGGTGTTTACCGGTACCCGATATTCCCTTTATGACCCTATTGGCCGTGTGCAGGAATACGCTCAAAGAGAGGGGTGGAATTGGAGGGCAATCGAGATTCCGGCTCTTGACCCTATCACGGACGAAAGCAATTATGAGTATGAGCGGGAGGGCCAGAAGATTTTCACAACGGCTTACTTCCGGGAGCAGAGAGAACTTCTTTCCTCTGAGCAGTTTGAGAGTGAGTTTCAGCAACAGCCTTTTGAAGCCAAGGGCTTATTGTTCAACAAGGACGAGCTGAATTACTTCTTTGAGCTGCCGCCTGACCTTGACCCCGATACCATCATTGCCGTAGGAGATACCGCCGAAAGCGGAAGCGACAGTACCTCTATGCCGGTAGCAGTCATCTATGGCCGGTCGGTGTATATTACCGATGTGGTCTTTGACGATTCTCCCGCTGAGGTAACAAAACCGGAATGCGCCAAGTGCCTGATTGAAAATAGAGTTGCTTCTGCTGTTTTTGAGTCCAATAATGCCGGGCAGTATTATGCCAGAGATGTTGACCAGATCATTCGTGAGCGTGGGTACTCCGTGGGTATCCGCACGAAGCGCACGATCTCTAATAAGCAGACTCGTATCGAGTTCGCTTCCGACAACATCAAGAAGAATTTCTACTTCAAGCACCCTTCTACCTACAAGCGGGGCAGTCAGTATTGGAACTTCATGAAGGAAGTGACCACATACACCCGCTCCGGTAAGGTTCCGCACGATGACGCCCCCGATTCCCTCTCCCTGTTGGAGAACGAAATCCGTATGCTGTCCGGGGGCAAGGTGGAGGTTTTCAAACGGCCTATTTGAGTCCTTTACTTTCGTTGTAGCGAATGGTATAATTAAAAGTTTGCTATTGACAAGCATTGGAGAGTTTGATACAATGATAAGAGAGAAAATGGGTAGAGGGGAGGTATTCTGCCTTGGGTCATTTCGGTCGTAAGAAAATCTTTACTGATGTGACGGAGATCACACGGGACAATGTTCTGGAAGTGTTGAGAAAGGCACTTATCACGCATTGGTCGAACAAGGCGGATATGGAGTACCTCTACGCTTACTACAAGGGTAGACAGCCGGTGCTGAACCGCCAGAAGGAAGTTCGCCCGGAAATTAAAAATACGGTGGTCGAGAACCGTGCCAATGAGATCGTGTCCTTCAAAGTTGGTTATCTGATGGGTGAACCCATTCAGTATGTCAGCCGAAGTGACAACAAGTCAGTTGCCGACAAGATTACCATTCTGAACGGCTACTGTCTTTCCGAAGATAAGGCCGCAAAGGATAAGGAACTGGCGGATTGGTTCCACATCTGCGGCACAGCATACCGCATGGTGCTTCCCGACAGCGTGTTTGAGAAGGAAAGCGATGAAGCTCCCTTCGAGATTTACACTCTCGACCCTCGGTTTGCTTTCGTGGTGTATGCCAATTCCATCGGTGAACCGCCCGTAATGGGTGTGAAATACATTCAGCGGTCGGACGGTGCGGTGATTTACAGCATTTATACGAAAGACCGCTATTTTGAGATTGAAAATCAAAGCATGATTGTTCGGGAAGAAGCACAGTCGCTTGGTATTCCTATTATTGAATACCCTGCAAACAACGCTCGTTTGGGGGCATTTGAAATCGTCCTCCCTCTGCTGGATGCGATCAATACTGTAGACAGCAACCGGCTTGACGGTATAGAACAGTTTGTGCAAGCACTCATGCTGTTTCATAATGTTAATCTCGATACCGATGATTACGCTAAGTTGCGCAAAGATGGCGCAATTAAATTCAGAGATGTTGATCCTCAGTTCAAAGCTGAAATCAAATATATAACCTCTGAATTGAACCAGACACAAACGCAAACGCTGGTCGATCACCTCTATAACACGGTGCTGACGATCTGCGGTATGCCGAACCGCAATGGTGGTACTTCCACCAGCGACACGGGTTCTGCGGTTATCATGCGTGACGGTTGGTCGGCGGCGGAAGCCAGAGCAAAAGACTCCGAGTTGATGTTCAAGCTCTCTGAAAAAGAGTTCTTGAAGCTGGTTCTGCACATCTGTTCCGATCTGAGTGATCTGGAATTGAAGCTGTCGAACGTAGAGGTTCGCTTTACTCGCCGCAATTATGAGAATATCGCTCAGAAAGCAACAGTATTGACTACTATGCTTGCCAATCCGAAGATTGCCCCTGTTCTGGCCTTTACACATTCGGGTATGTTCAGCGACCCGCAGCTCGCGTACCGTATGAGTATGGATTATGCTGAGGAACAGGAGAAAAAGGCCGCTGAACTCACAACCAAGCAGAAGGAGGTTAATCCTGATGGAGAAGGAAATCCGCCTGACCCCAGTGGCGGTCAAAAAGATTGAAGAAATCTTGACTATGGGAAAGACCGTTGAGATTGCACAGCGGAACGAGAAAGTGGTTGTGTGGGCGGTCAGCAGCAAAAAGAAATATGAACAGCCTATCGCATAGGCGATAGGGACAGCCATTACGGGCTACTGATACCGAAAAGGTATTGGTAGCCCTTTTTCTTTTGGTTTAATCGCCGTAAGGCGTTGAATAGGCAGAGAAGCCTTAAATCACAAAACGGAGAGAACCGTAAACACAAAGGCATAGTGCGGAGATGCACTCTAAAAGCGCAGAAAGGAACGATTGTATGGCAAAGATTGATGTTTCCACCATTGAGGGCTTTGCAAATATGACCGCAGAGCAGAAAGCGGAAGCCCTCGCAAACTACGAGTTTCCCGACCCTGATTATACCGGCTATGTGAAGAAAGATGTCTTTGACAAGACTGCTTCCGAGCTTGCGTCTTGGAAGAAGAAGCACAATGAGCTGCTCTCTGAGGAAGAACGCAAGAAGCTGGAAAACGAGCAGATGTTCGAGGAAATGAAGAACAAACTGGCGGGGTTGGAAAAGGAGAAGACCGTTTCCAGTTACAAGGCGAGTTTCGCCGCACAGGGTTATCCTGAGCCGCTGGCAACCGAAGCCGCTATCGCTATGGCAAATGGTGAAATGGATAAGGTCTTTGCCGCACAGAAAAAGTTTCTGGAACAGTATGAGAAAGATGTAAAAGCCAAGGTTCTGAAAGACACCCCTAAGCCCCCTGCCGGTGGTAAGGGCGGCGAGATGACCAAGGCTGATTTTCTGAAACTCGACACCAAAGCCCAGTTGGAGTTCGTCAAGGAACATCCTGACTGGCAGACAATTTTGAAGTAATTATGGAGGTATAACACTATGGCTTCTTATCTCGGCTTCCCGTTTGACCCTGAGCTGTTTAACTACAACTGGGCAAACGCAAAAGACCCCACCCTGAGCGCTATGTTTGAGAGTG
>ENA-OPLQ01000228-OPLQ01000228.1-human-gut-metagenome-genome-assembly--contig:-NODE-228-length-10790-cov-1.552958_pt1 | contig 10790 bp, 9 predicted proteins | sample MGYA00241449_ERZ501730 | MGnify/ENA primary metagenome ERZ501730 (study PRJEB25962, sample SAMEA2042560) | human gut metagenome | biome: human gut; feature: human-associated habitat; material: faeces...
CTGATGATAATTTTCTAATAATAGCTTTCTCTTTTGCCATTTTCTGTACACCAATAGCCAGTGTTATTGTTATAACTGCTGAAAGCCCTTCAGGAATTGCTGCTACTGCAAGAGATATTGCAAGCATAAATACATCAAGTATAGGATTACCTTCTAGATATCCCACAACAAACATTATAACTGCTATAACTACAACTAAAATACTTAATATTTTACTTAATTCATTCATCTTCTTTTGTAAAGGAGTAATTTCTGCTTTTTGCGATGAAATAGCCTGCGCTATTTTTCCAAGTTCCGTATTCATACCAGTAGCTACTACTACTGCTTCCCCTCTTCCATATACTACACTACTTCCTGAATATAGCATATTCGTTCTATCAGCAAGTGCTACTTTAGAGTTAGATGTAATTTTTTCTTCCTTTTTATCAACTGCAACAGATTCTCCTGTAAGTGCAGATTCTTCTACTCTTAAACTATGGTTTACAATTATCCTCATATCTGCTGGTACGTAATCCCCTGCTTCAATTAGTACAACATCACCAATTACCAATTCTTCAGTTTTTACACTTAAAACTTTACCGTCTCTTTTAACTTTTATATATGGAAGAGACATATTTTTAAGTGCTTCTATTGCCTTTTCAGCTTTACTTTCTTGAATTACACCAAGAAGAGCATTTAAAAAAACAACAAAGAGAATTATAATTGTATCAGTAAAAGGTTCTCCAGTCTTACTTGAAACTACTGCTGATAAAATTGCTGCTATTATAAGTATAATAAGCATAACATTTTTAAACTGGTCAATAAACCTTGAAAGGAAGCTCTTTTTCTTAGTTTCTTTTAATTTGTTATATCCATATTTAGATAAACGTGTTTTAGCTTCTTTTTCCGTAATTCCATCATTTAAAGACTTAAGATCTTTTAGTACCTCATCTGATGACATATTATAATACTCTTTGTTCATAAAATATTTCACCCCAACATATTTATTATTTTTTTATTTCTTTTGTTTTATTATCACCCTTTAAAAAATATGCAATCATTATTCCTACTGCAATCATTACCATGGCCATATATATGTATGCTCCAATTTTAGGTATTTTACAAATTAAATTAAGTGATAAAAATGTAAAGAAAGCACCTACAAGTTCTATAGATAATTTTTCTGCCTTAATATATTTTTTATTTGTATATTCAAATATTGTACATCCTATTACATAAACAGACAACATTACAAACACTATTAAAAATGCCATATATACAACAGCCACAGGTATCGTTATCATGTACAATCCAAGAACACTAAGTAAAATTAAAAGTACAAATAGTGCTGGAAAAGCAAGTATTGATATTGCACCACTTAATACTACAAATAAAGTATTATTTTTAGCCTTATCAAGCATTTTTTCATAGGCTTTTCCTTTAGTTATTTTTTTAACTATTACATATAAAAGTATAAATCCAAGTGACGATATAACTGCTTTTAAAAGAATATTTCCAAAAGATTTTGATACATTTTTTACTTCTTTTACATTTACAGTAGCATTAGGATACTTATCTTTTATATTTAATTCTTTATTATATGTGTTAACAAATAAATTTCCTTTAATATTGTCATTTCCTGAAATATCAAGTGTATTAATTTCACATCTTAAATCTTCTTCAATACTACCTGATACATTTAAGCTATTTGCTGAAATGACAGCACTTTTACTTATTTTTCCTTTAATATTTACATCTTTAGCCACAATAATTACATCATCGCCTATTGTTGCATTTTCATCAACTGTAACAGTACCACCTGCAAATATTAAAGCATTTTTTTCAATATTAGAATTTATTACAACATCATTTGCTGATAATACAAGTGCATACTCTAAATTTGCATTTATCCTTACACTATCTGATGATATTAAAAATTGTAAACTTTTTAAAGGTTCATTTACATCTATTGTACTAGCTGAAGATAAAACTCCAATATTATCAATCGATTTATCAACGACAATTCTTCCTGCCGCATTTCTTAAATAAGGTAAATATATATTTGAATCTTCGCTACTAGTTTTATAGTCCCCATTTGTTCCTTTAATATCAAATATACTATTTACAGTTGCAACTCTTGTTTGTTCAGTATTTTCTTCATTGCTATTTTCATTTGCTGCAAATATTTTACCATTCATACTAAATATGGCAACAACAGAAAATATTGCAATTAAAAAAATTGATATTTTTTTTAGTTTCACACTATTTTTCATAAAATCACTCTCACTTTCAAAGTAACTTTATTATAGAATAAATTAGTAAAAAAATCAAGTATTTAAAACCTTCTTTACATTATATGTACAAGCAAATAAAATATGAAATTGTTAAAATTAAAAATATTATAAAAATGCCTAGAAAAAAATTTTTCTAGGCATAATACTTAAACATTATTTAAAAAATCTACCATAAGATATCTGTCATCACTATTCAAAATCTCAACAAGTTCAGACATTCCATATTTGCCTTTTTTAAAAAGCTCATATACCAAATTTTTCAAACCATTTTTTACACAAATAAGCAATGTTTTACTACTTGGTGCCGAATAATTTAGTAAAATTTTAATCATGACTGTATCTTCATATTCAATACAATCTAAAATAGCATTACTTACATCTATTTTTGGATTATTTACCAATATTTTAGGCAATACTTCTATATATGACTTAGATACCAAAAGTTCAAACATCCTTTGCGCTCTGTTTTTATCATCTATCTTTTGATATATTTCAAAAACGACATTTTCATAACTGGTTGTAACGTCCTGAAGTATAAACTCATAGATTTTATCTACATTATCATTTGATAATAACACATCAAAAGACTTAAGTATAACTTTTGCTATACTCTCACAATTAATCTGCCCTTCACAATCATTAGACAATGCATACATCAAAATCTGATTATTATTATATGATACATCAAAATTAGTAAGCTCTACAATTTTTCCAAATACTTTATCTGGATTTTTTGCAAAACATGACCAACAAAGTGCCTCAACAATTTCACTTTCCTTCAATTTGAACCGTTTTAACATATAGTCGATGACTGTAATAAAGCCATTCTCAGATGCTTTATATACAATATCATGTACTTCATCTTGCGATAGTTCAGAATTTTTTAAAATTGTAAGCAAGTCTTTTTCTTCAACTACTTCATCAAATTTACAAAAATTCTCTATAAGTTCTGACATTATAATTTCTCCTTTTTAATATTAATTTTTAAAGAAAAAGGTAATTTAATAAAATTGCCTTTATATTTTGACATTCATATAGTTTAACACTTTATGTTAATTTTGTCAACCTTTAAGGAGTAAATCGACATTTTTAGACAAAAAATTAATTGATACTCATATTTATACCACCTGATATTAAATCAGAAACAATTTGTATGACATCGTCAATTTCTTTTGGAGTTACTATAAAATTATCTGTATCTAATACATTTGCAATCATATTATATTTATTATCATCATTAAATATATTTATTACTTTTTCAATTTGTTCTTTATTTACACTATTATCTCCATTTTCAATCTTTTGTTTTGTGACCTCTACCATTTTATCAATTGCTTCACTTGTAATTGTTGCCATATCAACAACTGTTGGAACGCCAATTGCAATAACTGGAACATTAAGGGTATTTTGATTTATTCCCTCCCTTTTATTTCTAACACCAGCCCCTGGAGTTATGCCTGTATTACTAAGTTGTATTGTAGTTCCAAGTCTGTTAATGCTACTAGATGCCAAACTATCTATTGCAATTACAATATCTGGTTTTACCTCATTACATACAGATGTAATAATCTCTGATGTTTCAATTCCAGTTGTTCCAAGCACTCCTGGAGATAACGCACTTACGCTCCTTGTATCTGGTTCAACCAAATCTTTTGCAAAATTTATTAAATGTCTTGTTATATCCACAGTTTGCACAACTTTTGGTCCCAATGAATCAGGAGTAACATATATATTTCCAAGTCCTACTACAAGAATTGATTTTGTTTTATCTTCTCCAATTAAATTTTTTATCTCATTAGAAAGTGTATTTATAATTTTATTTTTATCTTTCTCTTCTAAATATTTTATATCTTTAATTTCCATTGTAATATACTTTCCAATTTCTTTTGAAAGTGCTGTTGCACCATTTTCATTTAAAACATCTACTGTTGTTGTTGTAACTATTTCGTCATTTTTACTTTCCACTTTTACTCCATCAATTTCTGTTAAATTATTTACTCTTTTATATGTATCTACTCTTTCATCAGCCATATCAGTTTTAAAGTTTATATACTTATCACTCATAAAAAACACCTCTTTTTATATTATTTCATAAAAAGAGATGTTTTATAACTTAAATTAATACTTTACATTTACATAGTACAAATTATTTTTTTTAATCCAATTTCAAAATCCATTTCACCATTTTTTGTCTTTTCATCGTATTCATCAAACATATACATAATATTTTTTAACTCATCTAAAGTGTACTTACTACAAGTCGAACTTAAAAGTTTAAATGTATATGGATGAATTCCAAGATAGGAAGCTATATCTTGTGCATTTTTACTTTTTAAATATTTTATCATATACATTTGCTTTACTTGCTTATATAACATGATATATACCTTAATTATTGATTCTTTTTGAGCCAAAATATTATCTAATAATTTTATTCCTTCTTCTTTTTCTTTATTTACAATTTTATTTAAAACATCAAATATTTTTGCATTTAAAGTTTTAGAGCATATTTTATCTATTATTTCCTTTGTTATATTATCACCTGGTTCTAAATATATAACCAGCTTTTTTATCTCATTTATATTATTGTTTTTATCTAAGCCACATACTTCAACAAAATAATCTGCTACATCAAAAGTTAGATTTAATTTATACCTTTTTAAAAGATCATAAACATAAGTCGTCATAGCTCTTCTATCTAGAGTTTTAAATTCACATACTTCTGCGATTTTTGATATACTTTTATATGAAGTAAGCCTTTTATCTACACTTTCCTCAATAATTACAACAACTACATCCTCATCAATATTTTCTAAAAGCTTTGCATCAAATTTTAAATTTGTATTTTTTATAACAACAAGTTTATGACTACCAAAAAAAGTAACCTCTGATAATATATTTCCAAGCTCATCTATATTATCTTTTGTAATATAAAATAAATTAACACCATTTTCTAACTTATCAAATTGTTTTTTTATACTACTTAATTTTTTTTCTAAATCATATTTTTCTTCACCATACAAAAGGTATATATTACTATTTTTTTTCAAAAGCTCACCTACTTTATTTTTTCTATATATTCAGTTACATCAGAAATTGCTATTTGTGCAAGTTTGGTATATCTCTCTTTTTTATCTTTTATTTTTACATCTAGAGGTTTTAATATTCCAAAATTTGCATTCATTGGTTGAAAATGTTTATTCTCTGTAGATATGTATTTTGCTAGACTTCCAAGCATAGTTGTATCTGGAAATTCTGCACATGTTCCTTTTATTTTATTTAATATATTATATGCCACCATCATACCTGAAGCTGCAGATTCAACATATCCCTCAACCCCTGATATTTGTCCTGCAAAATATATATTACTATTTTCTTTCATACAAAATTTATTATCAAGTATTTTACTTGAATTTATATAACTATTTTTATGCATTACACCATATCTTTCAAAAGTAGCATTTTGAAGTCCTGGTATCATTCCAAATACTCTTTTTTGCTCACCAAATTTAAGGCTAGTTTGAAACCCAACCAAATTATACATAGTGTTTTCCTTGTTCTCACTTCTTAATTGTACAACAGCATATGGCTTTTCTTCTGTATTAGGATTTTGCAGACCAACTGGTTTTAAAGGTCCAAATACTAAAGTTTTTTCTCCCCTTTTAGCCATTTGTTCTATAGGCATACATCCTTCAAATAGCACCAATTTATCAAAATCATGACGTGGTGCCTCCTCTGCAGTTATTAAGGCATTATAGAAAGAGAAATATTCATCTTTAGTCATTGGAAGATTTAGATAATCACCTTCCCCAATTTTTCCATATCTATTCATTCTGTACGCAATATTCATATCAATACTATCTGCTGATACAATAGGAGCTTCTGCATCATAAAAATATAATTTTTCTTCTCCTACTAATTTACTTATATTTTCAAGCAATGGCTTTGAAGTAAGTGGTCCTGTAGCTATAACGGTAATACCTTCTAGTTTTTCCACATCATCCACTTCTTCATATATTATTTCTATGTTATTAGCATTTTTTATTTTATTAGTTATATATTCAGCAAACTTTTCCCTATCTACAGCTAGAGCTTGCCCTGCCTCAACTCTTGTTTTATGTGCTGCCTCAACAAATAAACTTTTAAGCATTTGCATTTCTTTTTTCAAAAGTCCACATGCATTAGTAATTTCATCTGATTTTAAAGAATTACTACACACAAGTTCTGCAAAATTATCACTTTTATGTGCCTCTGTTTTTTTTATAGGTTTCATTTCATACAATTTAACTTTTATACCATTTTTAGCTAATATCCAAGCACATTCACATCCTGCAAGTCCTGCTCCTATTACATTTACGTATTCTATTTTTTCCACAATATTACCTCACTTAATTATAATATATTCTATCATAAAATTGTGGTATTTTCTACACATAAAAGAAAAATAGAGGAGAAAAATTTCCTCCTCTATTAAAAAATTAATCTAAGTGTTCTAAACAAAACTTTGCTTCCGTAATCAGTTCAACATCTTCAGATTCATTTATGATTTTTTCAAGGTATTTTCTGTCCCTAATTTTTGAGATAAAAAATAACCTTATTTTGAAGTTATAATTATCTGAAGTGATAATTTCATAAAGATCTTTATCTTCAAATTGTTCAGATAATTTATAAAGAAAAGCAGTTCTTTCATATATAGCCTTCTCCTTTAAAAGCTCTTTTAAGAATTTTTTATCTTCAATTTTTCCAAAAGCTTTCATTCTTACCAAATCTCTGCCATGTACATATTCTCCCAAAACGATTTTTTTCAAAAAATCTTCATTATGAATTTTTTCAAGAGCTTTTAATTTCACTATAGTATTATTGCTCCTAAAAAAAATTTCATAAATGGTTTCTGAATCATCTTTTAGAGAATCAATCATACCCATAATAATCTCCTGTAAAATTTCCTCACGTGCAAGATATAAAATTTCAAGACAATTTTCTTCTGCAATTAGTGCCATATTTCTTCCACATGTATTCAAAGCTTCTTTTACATCTTTAGTCATAATTTTTTCCTCCAGTAATTAATTATTTTTTTCGTTTAACTTTGATAAAATTTTCTCCTGTATTTTTGTATTTTTCCAAATAGCTTCTGTTTGCTCTTTTAGGCACTTCTGTGTTTCTTTTAATTCAAAACAAACTTCTCTTATTTTTGAAATTAGTACAAAATACTGATCAGATGTCATCAATTTTCCTCCTACCTAAATATTTATTTGGCAAAAAATTTATACCACAAATATATTATATCATAATTTAACTCAAAGTGCAATGATTATGCAATCTTGTTTGCTTTTAATATAAAAAAGTAGTAGAAATTTTAATTCTACTACTTATCATTTATTTTGTTTTTTTAGGTTTAGTCCATGAAATATAGTCACATTTACTATCATCAGTATTAGTGTTATTTTCACAAACATAGAAAGTTCTTTTCTTCTTAGTCTTTTTAACTAATACTTTTCCTCCACAATTTGGACACGGAATATCAATTGATTGAACCAATGGCTTTGCATTTTTACACTCTGGATATCCAGGGCATGCTAAAAACTTGCCAAATCTTCCTTGTTTTATAACCATATTTCTACCACATAATTCACATTTTATATCAGTTTCAACTTCTGGAATTTTTACTTTTTTTGCATTTTCTTCGGCATTCTTAACTGATTTTTCAAATGGCCCATAAAATTCTTTTAGCATTTCTACATAATTTACTTTATCTTCAGCAACCATATCAAGTTCATTTTCCATCTTTGCTGTAAATTTCTCATCAACTATGTTAGCAAAGTTTTCCTCCATAAGTTCATTTACAATTTCTCCAAGTTCAGTAGGAACTAAATACTTATTTTGTCTTTCTACGTATGTTCTCTCTTCAATAGTTGAAATTGTAGGTGCATATGTACTTGGTCTACCTATTCCTTTTTCTTCTAATGTTTTAACCAAACTTGCCTCTGTAAATCTTGCAGGAGGCTCTGTAAATTTTTGTTTACTATATATCTTATCCTGTTTTAATATATCTCCTACTTCAAGTTCAGGTAAAATATTCTCTGTATTTTCTTCTTCATCTACATCTTCTTTTTTAGTCTTATCTTTATCGTCTTTTCCTTCTGTATATAGTTTCATAAATCCATCAAATTTTACAACAGAACCATTTGCAATAAATATATAATTATCTACTTCAATTTTTACTCTAGTAGTATCATAAATTGCTGTTGCCATTTGACTTGCTAAAAATCTATTTAATATTAATGTATATAACTTTTGTTCATCCTTAGTCAAAGTATCATATACTCCTAGTGAATTTAATATATTTGATGGTCTTATTGCCTCATGTGCATCTTGAGCAGACGCTTTTGTTTTAAAATATCTGTTTTCATAATATTTATCTGAATACTTTGAAGTAATATATTCCTTTGCCATTTTTCTTGCATCGTCAGATATTCTAACAGAGTCTGTTCTCATATATGTTATGTGTCCTGCTTCATATAACTTTTGTGCTACCATCATTGTCCTTTTTACATTAAATCCAAGTTTTCTTGAAGCTTCCTGTTGTAAAGATGATGTTGTAAAAGGAGGAGCTGGATTTCTCTTTCTTTCACTTTTTTTAACATCAATAACTTTATATTCTTTACCATCTATATTTTGTATTATTTCTTTTACTTGTTTTTCATTTGAAAGTTCAATTTTAGACTTTTTATCACCATAGAAATTTGCCATAATCCAGTTTTATCTTTAAATAGTTTAACAGATAAATTCCAATATTCAATTGGTTTAAAATTTCTAATTTCTTTTTCTCTATCAATTATTATTTTAAGTGCCACTGATTGAACACGTCCTGCACTTAATCCCTTTTTTATTTTTTTCCAAAGTATTGGACTAATTTCATATCCAACAATTCTATCTAATATTCTTCTTGCCTGCTGTGCATCAACTAAGTTTAGGTTTATTGCTCTTGCTTTTGATACCGCATTTTTTACAGCAGTTTTTGTTATTTCATTAAACTCAATTCTACATTTACTCCCATCTTCTATTTCAAGTACATTTTTAATATGCCAAGCTATTGCTTCTCCCTCACGATCAGGGTCGGTTGCAAGATATACTTTTGATGCTTTTTTTGCCTTCGTTTTTATTTCATTTACAATTTTAGCTTTTCCCTTCATTGTTATATATTTAGGTTTAAAGTTATCCTCTATATCAACACCTAATTTACTTTTAGGTAAATCTATTATATGTCCTTGCGATGCAATTACATCATAACTGCTTCCAAGATATTTTTTTATTGTTTTTGCTTTAGAAGGTGATTCCACTATTACTAATTTATCTGACACAATCTCTCTTCCTTTCAAAATATTAATAACTAAATTCATTAATCATCTGTAGATTATACCACAAGAAAAACACTATAGTCAATCTTTGTATATAATATTTAACAAATTAGATAAACATCTAGTTGCAAGATAGGCTTCATCTAAAGTATTTCCACTTGCACCAACTTCTATTAATAATGAATATTTATTTAAATCTTGATTATATATAGAATTTCTAATAATCATAGGTTTGAACAAGCCTGGATATACTTCATCTGCAAGTTGTTGTATTTTAAATGCAAGTCTTAGGTTATCTTCATAATATGGGTTATTTGTAACATCTGTACCTACTCCCATAACTAACATACATTGTGCAACCTCAATTCCATTTATTTTAACAACTGGTCTATAGTCAAGATCATTTGTAGCATCTCTATGCACATCTATAGAAATTCCAGCATGCCCCATGGCAGCTATTGCTTTTTTTACTGTTATTCTAGACCTTGCATATGAACTAGTATATGTACCATAATCATGAGGTGTTGTATCATGTACCACTTCAAACCCTTTACTATCCAAATTTTCTTTAAACTTTTTAGCAACTGAAAGCATATTATATGTTGCATCTTGCGAACGTCTAGCTCCTGAATATTCAAATTTATATTTATCACTATTAGCATAACTTTCAGACGTATGAGTGTTATATAACAAAATTTTATCACTTTTTTTTGTTAGAGTAATATTTGACGCAGCAAGGGATTTGAAGTCTATGTCTCTTTTTGATGAATAATTAAGTATTTTCATTTTATTTAAATTTATTCTTTGTATATTTTCGCTATTTTCAGTTATTTCTACATTAATATCTTTGTTTTTCCCAAATACACTTTGTTCATTTTTATCTTTTACAAGACTATCTAATATTTCTATTTCATCATCCTTATTTTCTGATTTTTTTGCTTCATCAATGGATTTGATTTCGTTAAATAAATAATTTTCCTTATTATATATACCATATGCATTAAATACATCTGCAAGTTCGACATTATTCCCCTCAGCTTGTCTAAAATTAGAACCAAAATATATTACTTTTGATAAAAAAGAAATATGTTTTGCAAAAAGATATATTCCGAAAATTAAAATAACTAACATAAATAATTTAGATGTATTTAACCCTAGT
>ENA-OPLQ01000246-OPLQ01000246.1-human-gut-metagenome-genome-assembly--contig:-NODE-246-length-9828-cov-4.014325_pt1 | contig 9828 bp, 6 predicted proteins | sample MGYA00241449_ERZ501730 | MGnify/ENA primary metagenome ERZ501730 (study PRJEB25962, sample SAMEA2042560) | human gut metagenome | biome: human gut; feature: human-associated habitat; material: faeces...
AGTTGGCCACGGACAAAATTGTCAAGAATTGGGGGTGTTGGGTTGAGGGGTTCATGCAAAAATAAATCACATGTTTATTCATTGTCCTTTCTTCTATTATATTGTATGTATTCAATAATGTTATATAAATCAGGTATCTCTTCTTTTGATTTAAGTACATATACAGTGCATCGACCAGCTGGTGCGTTATGAAACATTTTATAAACATCATCATGTGCGAGAATGATTTCTTGCATCTGTTTTTCACGTAACCTTTTAACATTGCATGTAGCTTGAAGTGCTTTTGCTATTCCTGTCGATTTATAACCTGGTATCACGATTTCATTAAGAGGCATACCATAAACAAAGTATTCATAGTAATCAACAACATATTTATCGACAAGGTTCAAACTATTGTATTGACGATCGAGTTGTTCATTGTGTTCTGTATGTGTATTGTTGTTTATTTTCATGATCAAAGCTTCTGGGTTAAAATCGGTTATGTTGATTTGTGTTTTCATGTAATGTAATAATACGCCCATATATTCTGGATTGTAATCACCTTGTTTTTTAGGTTGAATTGGTTTACATAATTGTTTAAAATATTCAGTATCACCACTATAACCATTGAATGTTGGATAATATATAATTCTACGATTTCCTTTTTCTTCTTGAATTGGGTTAGGGTTATTTGTTGTCATTAAATAGTTTGCCCATGAATCGATTTCAATTTGATCAATACCTTTAGTTTCTTGAATTGTTTTCTTCTGTGTTAATTTTGATTTAATTTTACCTAAATATTTAAACTTTTCATTTGCTTCTGGTGGTTCATTGATGTTGATAACTAAATGTCTTCCAATCAAACCATTAAACTTGCCAAACACTTTATCAAGGTCATCAACGTTAGCTAATGCGAATATACCTAATATTTCACAAAAACATTCAACTGGAAAGCTTTTACCAGAACCTTGTGAACCATGAATAATTGGCATTGTACCATTTTTAACTGTAACTTCTTGAAATATGTTAGCCCACCATTTCATAAAGTAATCATATTTCTCATCATTATTTGCACATATGACTGTTTTAATGTGTGTTAAAAATGGTTGTAATATAGTGAAATCATCAGTGATAATTTCTTGATATTTGAAACCTTGAAATACATTAATTACATCATCAGTGCTTTCTTTTGTAAGTTTAACATCTCTATATAAAAACCAATCAGAATATTTACTAATTAATTGATATATTGAAACGTTCTTATTTCCATTAAATGGTTTATATGTGCTCAATATTTCAGAAGCTTTTTGACGTGCTAATTCTTGGATATAATATTGTTTATCTTTAATTCGTTTAATATACCATCTACCTTCACAGATTCCAATAACACCACGTAAATCACTAATTAATTTTGAGAAGTCAGAACGTTCATAATATCTTTGGTAGAAATCTTCAATAGTTAAAGTTGAATTATTAATGTTAACTGAAAAATCAATACTTTCTTTATCAACATACTTCTTTAGATAATCACGTCTTTCTTCTTCTGTAAAATGCTTGATTAAACTAAAGAACCATTTATTACTGTTTTCCTTTTTATAATATTGTTTAAGAATATTTTGTATAGTTTCTTTAACATCGTGTTGATGTGGTTCTTTAGAGTACCATTTTTCTAATACAGTTTGGAGAAATTCTTTATCGTATGGTGAATGATATAATGGACCAAGAGTAACCATAAATGTATCAAAATCAGAACTAAAATGATCAAGAAAATCACACATTTCATCTTCATCAAATATAATTAATTTATCATCATATTCAACTTTAGATAATGTGAAATTCTTAGCTTTTGTTTCTCTCTTCTGTTTAATTTCTTTAGTTTTCTTTTCCATGATTGTTTCCTTAGGCCAAAAGTATTTTGACCATTCCCATTCTTCAATTATTCGTTCACCACCACGTACTTGAACGATTTGTTTATCTGGTGTGTCGCCGTTAATTATATATCCGTGATTATCTCTATTACCACTATCATATGCTAAAACTGCCTGTCTGTATTCGTCATCAGTCTGTCCTTTTTCACGTGGAGGTACTTTCACACGTTTATCTGACATGACATGACGAAATAGTTGACGGCTCTCTTTACCATTCTCTTTCATAGCGATTTTGTAAACTGCACTATCACAGAATTTATTAACACCATTCATTGAAAAACCTTTAACTGTTGTGTGATGCATAATTCTAACCAAATCATTTACGTCGATTGCTGTCTGATAAAAAACTGCATGCATTGAAATATAATGTTTATCTTTCTCAACATATCTAAAACCAAATGCATTAGCTAAAGATTCACTAGTCGTTAAACCACCAAGCGAATAATCACCAAATAAAGGTGTCAAACTATCAAGCCATTCTATTGCATCAGCTGTATCTTCTTCGTTACTAATATCATCGAAATCAAAATATGGATGTACGTATGCTTGACCAATTATATATTCATTAAAACCATAATTCTTGAAATCAAATTTATTAACACCTTCAAAACTAATTTCTTTTAACCAATTTTTGTTACTTATATTCATTGTGTATCCGTAGGTGATTGTTTGATTATTTTCTGGTACGTAGTGTTTCTCGTGAACTTCTTGGGACGTTGTCCTTTCCTCCTTATTTGGTTTCCCGAATAATTCATCCATTTCATCATCATCAGCTAATTGAATTTCCATATCATCAAGTTTGTTGGCTGGTTTTGGCTCTGATTTAGGGGTGCTTAAGATATTGTTTAATAATTCATTATCATAAGCATCAAACTCTTTTTGTTCTTCAGTGAGCTCTACAGTATTGTCTTTTAAACGTTCGAGTCTTTCCATTGTCTCTTTATTTATATAAAAAAAAATAAAAATAAAATAAGTGTTTATAAAAATGACGATTTATGAAAAAAAAATATTTTGTAAAATCATGATTTAAAAACTGATACATAATGTTCATTGATAATTCCTGTGATTGAACCTATAGTAGATTTTATGATTTTATTCGTTATTGGTACATCATCATCAACAATGCTACCATCATATAAAACAGTGTCACCAATTTTGTATTTACTCGAATCATCAACTCTAAAGTAATAATCACCATGTGTAGCAAAATCAACTGTTTCTTGATTGATTTCTACATCATATTTCACCACATCACCAATAGTAACTTTATCACCACTTTTATGCTTATTCACAACTATACCTAAAAACTCTTTGTATGTGCCTGTGGATTTAACTGATGATATACAATCTGTTGATGTTGTTTCTTCTACGTATGTCCCTTCCCCATACCTATACACATGTCCACTCATAAATACAGGTGAACCAATTTCATAATTATTCAAACTCTCAACTATTGGTGCATTGTGAGTGATTGTTGTATTTATTTTACCACCACTACCACTAGAACTTAAATACCCAACTCTTGCGCCTGAATAACTATAAAAAATTAGATCATGATTATTTTGAACAGCTAACATCCAATCATAGTTCGCTGTTGAATCTCTATGTTTTAACTTTATGTATGTTGCATTTTTCATTGCTGCTACACCTTCTTCAGTTGACCCATCTTTTAAATAACCAAACGAGAATAAATTCTTAATAGACTCATTAAATGTGCCATAATAATTTGTATCTATATTTAAAGCATATTCATCATCACAACGTAAATATATTGATTTTTTATAATAATGATTTGATTCCGAATAATAATGAAATAATAATTGATGTCCAATATCTGTTGCCCCATTATAATCACATATAAATTTGTTTTGACGATATGATTCATAGGGATTAATCGAAAAATCATTTAATTTACCATTAATTGTGAGATCATTATTGAATTCTGTATGTGTATGAGTGTTTAATGATATATCTGAAGGTGTTATTCCATTCAAAGTTTTAACAGTTAAATTACCTAAATATTCAACTTTATCCTTAGAAATATCAAGAGAAGTTCCACCATCAACATCAATACTTAATACTGGATCATCATCCCAATTATTAAAAGTGAGACATCCTGATTGACCAATATTTAATTTAGTTGTGATGTCATTAGTAGATATTGTTAAATCATTGTCAAATAATGTATGTGTATGTGAAGTTAATGAGTATTGTGTATGTGTATGTCCGTTTAATGATATGTTTGAAGGTGTGATTCCATTTAAACTCGTCACATTTAAATCACCATCAAATGTTGCTCTATCTTTGTAAATTGACAGTTGTGAACCTCCAATAACTTTTAAATATAGATATGGATCAATTGTACTTTTTGAGAATGCTATATGTGCTGCTTTATCGTTTATGTTAGAGTTTCCAATCACGAATGTAGTGTTTTGAAAGTCTGAAATCAAGCATAATGTACTTTGATTAAATAATATATGTGAATGGTCAAGTTTAGAATATAGTGTATCATGATTATGTTCAGCTGGTGGAAACGTGTCTGGAATGTCTGTAAGTGATGTAAACGAATGTGTGTGTTCTGAAGGTGTAAATGTTTCAGGGATATCATTCAAATCATTATAACTATGTTTATGAGTATTTAGTGATATATTTGAAGTATTTATACCGTTAATAGTATCACACCTTAAATTCTTGTTTATATATACCCCATATTTATCAATTGTTAATCTAACTGTACCGTTATTAAGAATTTGAAAATCTTTATCACTATATGCACATAATCTCCAAATATAACCAGATTTTGTTTGATTATGAAAATCTAAATTCTGCATTATATTAAACGGATACCATCCAACTGTAGGTATGAATGGATAAGTAGTAATCAAATCAGTATTACCAATTATAGGCATATTATTCAAAGTATTAAGTGTTAAATCTGTATGTGTATGATTGAGTGGTGAATATTTGTCGTCATGATTATGTTCTGCTGGTGTAAATGTCTCTGGAATATCTGTAAGTGATGAAAATGAGTGTGTGTGTTCAGATGGTGTGAAAGTCTCTGGAACATCAGTCAAGTCATTATAACTATGTACATGATCAATTAAAGCAAATTCATCATGTGTATGGTTCATTAATTTATCATGTATCTGTGCATCAACAAGAAGTAAACCTAAATAATTTGTTCTTTGACCTTTCTCCACGTTTGAATAATAGCGTTTTAATGATGCGAATATTTTATCTATTGAAGGAAACAAATTAGCAACATATTGAAATTCATTAAAATCTTCATCAACATCTTCATAATTTGGTGACTCATAACTTTCAACATTATCAGTATTTGTAGAGTCATCAATTATAACACTTCTTGTCATGACTGTATTTGTTAAAAGTTCTAAAGGTATATAACCACCAGACTTTGACGATACAATACCAAATGTTTTATATAGATATCCTGTCCAACCAAACTTCTTAATTTGTGCAATCATAGGTCCAACTGTAGCAGCTGTATCTAGAATTGTTAAACCAAAATCAATAATATCGAATATTTGTTCCACGGCACTTTTCTTTGGTGATGATGTTGTATTACCATTTTCATCAGTAATTTTGTTAAATAATATATCAATAATATCTTCATCATCAATCAACATCTGTTTAGTTAGAAAATTATCATAATAGAATTTATTACTTTTAGATGTTACACTTGATATAATACCCGATGATTCAAAAACTATAGAATTATCATTTGGAAAACGTATTATTAATTTATCATCAGAACTAACTAAATTAATTAAACTATTGAATGAAAGTATGTCCTTAATAATCAATGCATCATTTTCTAATTTTAATAGTTTAGTTATATCAATGCCATTTATGTATCCATTAACTTTTAAATCATGATCAATTGACGTATTAATTTCATAAACTTCTTGGGACGTTGTCCTTTCCTCTTCTACTGTACCAATTTTAACTTTATTATATTCAATTCCTGTCATTTTAGTTCTCAATTCTTCGATATCAACAGGTTTTACGTATTGTCCATCATGTGTGTGATTTTTGAACTCTTCTCTAAATTCAGTATACTTATCATTTATGTCAGAGATTTCTTCATTGACTGTTATTGTGTTGTTATTTAAATTGAGTATTGATTCATTGATAACTTCAAATTTAACATCAGCATCTTCAATATATCTGTCCACATATCTGTTGAGGTCACTTAACTCTTTTTCAATATCAACACCATTTATGAGCAACTTGTTTATCATTACAGTTTCATTCTCAATTTTAACATACTTTTGATAAATTTCTAATATTTTGTTTATGTTTGAAAATGTGTCGATTAAGTATTGATTATTCATTATGTTTTTAGCAGTTATCAAATCATCAACAGATATTTCATTTATAAATTGTAGATTAGTTATTGAATTATTTAATGGTGAAATTGTTATATTGTTTTTTGCATATGTGAAAATGAATGACTTGTTAATACTATTGATTGTTAAACTGCAGATACCATTCGATAACGTGTCTGATGTTTTACTATGATTAGAGTATACAACAGTATTTTTATTCATCAGTGATTTCATCGTGTTTTCAATGCTGTTTATCTTTTGATCAATATTTAAATTTGTGTACGTATTTTTTAACATTTTTATTATAAGTAAAATATTTATGTACCAGAGTGAAAAACAATTTAACACTACAGCATCAGTACTTGCAATTGAAGAAGTATACACAAATTTAGATATAGCACCAAATGATATGTATTTACCTTATGAAGGTTATGTATTTTGTTATCCTCAAAGATGGCTCGACGATCCATCACAAAACAAGGTTATCGGCATTAGAAGATTAAATATAGCTGCAACAACGCATACATTTAATTTCGCTGTTATTATTGAAGATGGAGAAGTAAACTCACAATATGAAACTGGTGACATTAAAGTATTGAAATCGAATAAATTAATGGAAGTACTCAATAAAATCACTACAATAATATCAAAACAAAGTGCTAATTCAAGTGGTGATCAATATACTTATGAATTTCAATATTATTTCGAGAACAATAAATTAATAATCACTTGCCATAAAATCACATCAAATTCTAACACAACATTAAAGTTTAAATTCATTGCTAACAATTCTTTTAATGATTTTTTGAAATTCTTAAATCAGCCAATCGATGGGTCACTAAATAACTCGCTCACAACATTTAAAGATAGTCACGTATTTGAAAATGTTTGGGATAGAGAATACATTGAATTTCACGCAACATTCTCAGATAGTAAAAGAAACTTTATTGGAAGAGGAAATGAATTCTACCATAAACCATCATTATTCTTTAAAGCACCAAATGATGGGTCAGTATTTCACGTTCGATTTACAAGTGATGGTAAAACGCCAATACTTCCTAGATATTGTCGATTCATTATTCAACTATGTTTCTTACTTAATTATAAAAACGCGATAGTGAAATAAGGTTGTTAAGTAAAAATAAGTTATAATTCCTCATCTTCCTCAATTATTTTTACTGAAATTGTGATGTATATGGGGTTTAATAAATGTACTTCACGCATATTTGAATCTACTAAAGTTAATTGAACATTGCCTAAATCACATGATGGTATATCTACTTCAAAATCAGCGTTTGTAACTATGATTGGATAATTGGCTGAAAAACTATTGTTGATTCTTAGTATAATTCTTGAGATACTTATATTTTCATGTAAATTTCTAAATGAACTCTTCCCCACATTGCTCACGAGATATAATACAGGTGTCGACAAATAGTTACCCACACTTTGTGCAAGTATACTAAATGTTCCCCCTGTGTATTCGCTATTTAATGGTAGAACCTCATTATAAAATCCACATAGTTGAATTATATTATATGATGCATTATTGATTGTAAAAAATGTATCTGATTCAAATAGTATACGTCCAGTTTCATCAACAGACGCTGTAACATTAGAATTTTTAATCAATGCATTTAACAACATGCAAAACGTCTCTGAATTTAAATCTGTGTACATATTATTGAAAACATACTTCTTGCCATTAATTTGTATATAATCATCATTTTCAATAACAACAATCGAACATTTAGTAGTTAACGATGTGACAATCATTGATACTCTACGTGAAGGTGGTGATGGTAAATTTATGTCAATTCTGTTGTAATGATTGTAGTCATATGACGAAATTGTATAATCGATTAAAGGTGTCATCATTTTTAGTACAATAATTTTATACATATTAGATATTTTTTTAATGGGAAATGAGCTTCTTTCATGTATGGATATGTATTTTAGGCACAATATATGTCATTGATAAATTAATTGATACCATGTTAAATATCGTTATCTACAGTGACAGCAAAAATGAAAACACACCATTACCCGAACATGCGAAATCAATGTACAGTTAATTGACCACTTATCTTGTATTCTTAAATTTTCATGTTTATTTTTATGCTCTTTGCTTTTATGTGTATTGTGAATGTTGCGTGAGGGTCTTTTAATTTATTGTACTCGTCCCATAACTTTTTAAAATCGAATGCTGATGCTGGTGATTCCTTGATTAAATCTTCGAAATCATACTGTGATATGCCTGGAAACAAAACAATATCTGATAATGTACGTTTTATATCTTTAGGAATTGATTTAACAGTTTGAACACATATCATAACGTTAATATGAAAATGTCTCAATTTCTTCAATAATCGTGATAAATCTGTTTCTTTACTTCTTAATAATGCATGGTTAGCGAAATCATCAAGTATCAACAAACATCGATGAGGAAATGTACGCCAATTATATTTCATCAATTTATTAATTATATATTTCATTACTTTAGGTTTTTTATTCGCTAGATTATGCTTCATTATTAAACGCATTAATTCCTCATTTATATTCTTACAATTAGTGTTTATATATTCATTAATTGAGTTATATTTCAAAATTCTTCTCATATATTTATTCAACCAGTCAAGTAATTCTGTATCTTTAACTGACACTATCTTTGATTTCTTGATCGATGGTAAAAATGTTTGAACTGTTTGATCGAATTTAGCTGAAGTTGAACATATAACGATCAACTCAAAGAATGGTTCATCGTTTAATACCTCTTGTTGTGCGGCTAGTTTCATGTAATTGTAACTTTTGCCTGACCCCATTGGAGCTATAAATGCGCATATACCATTTTGTGCGAACGGATATTTAGCATGTATTGGTTTAATTTGTGCATTCTCTAATTGTACCTTATTTTTAGCAGATAACTTATCAAATAATTTGTCTATTTCTCTAAATTTTTCTTCAATTTTTTCCATTATTAATTTGATTAAAATAAATTTTTTATTCTATCCAAAATGAGCAAGGACAATTTTGAACAATACGTCATCAGTGAATTTAAAGTAGATAATCAAGCAGCTGTCGAAATTAAATATACACACAACGTTAGTGCTAAAAATACGACAATTAACTATACGATTACAATGACTTTAAAATTCTATGATAAAAATGTAAAGTTATTGAAAACGTGTGCATTAAAATTCGTGAACAACGTATTAGCACCATCATATGCAAAGAAACTAATCAACATCAATCCAGGTGAATTAAACAATAAATTCATGTCAGCGAAAGAAGATATTATAAAAGTCATTCACGCAGAATATGAAGAAAAAATGCATGAACTAGTTGAGAAAATGAATCAACTTAACCAATTTAGCAAGAGTCAATTTAGCATAGAAGATAAATTTAGAGGTGAATTAATTAAACCAATAGAACAAGAGGTCAAAAATAAAAAGAAATATGATATGTGATTAATTATCTTTAAACATCTTTATTTTTTGATTCCTGATAAATGTTAATGATACTTCTACACCTGTTTGTTCTTTATATAGTTTTTGTACATTTATTAATGAACT
>ENA-OPLQ01000253-OPLQ01000253.1-human-gut-metagenome-genome-assembly--contig:-NODE-253-length-9710-cov-7.559917_pt1 | contig 9710 bp, 10 predicted proteins | sample MGYA00241449_ERZ501730 | MGnify/ENA primary metagenome ERZ501730 (study PRJEB25962, sample SAMEA2042560) | human gut metagenome | biome: human gut; feature: human-associated habitat; material: faeces...
CGGTATTCATCTTCTTCTCCAAGAACCGCCAGCAGGTAAAAATGCTCTTTTAGGTAGTCTTGGATTGATGGCACTTTTTTGTATGTTGTTATATCTACTACTTCTTCTACTACTACTACTTCTTCTTCTTCTCCTTTTTCTATCTTTTCCTGCATTACGGATAGGGTAGGAGATAGTGTCTGCTATGACCTCCGTAGTTCTAGAGATGTTTGGAAAAACTTCTACATCTTTGGCTATACTGGCAGATTTTACAATGAGTCTTCGTCATTATTCTCTTAAAAATGGGGAAATCTCGTTTTTTATTTGTACTTTTGCCTAGTTATTTCACAAGAATTCGGATGTTAATAGGAAAGAATGGAAAGAATGGAAAGAATGGAAAGAAAGATCATTATATTGAGTGACAATCGTACAGATACCCCTTTGCTCGGGACGGAGCATGGGTTATCTGTTTATATGGAATATGGGGGAAGAAGGTATCTGCTCGATACCGGGGCTTCCGACTTGTTCATGCTTAATGCTGAGAAACTGGGTGTAGATTTAGGAGAGGTTGATTATTGTCTGATTTCGCATGGGCATAATGATCATATTGGTGGGCTATCTGCCTTTTTAGAGATGAATCACAAGGCAAAGGTAATTTTGTCTTCTGAGATTCCTGGGGCTGAATATGCTTCCGTCAGGCGTTATCAGCATTCCATCACGGGAGATGTGGATTTTCAGAAACATAGAGATCGTTTTGTATTCATCAAAGAGGATACTTGTGTGGATGGTATTCATGTCTATTCTCATCTGGCTCATCATCATGCACAACCTTTGGGCGATAGAACGCTGTTGATAAAGGCTGATAGTGGGGAGTTTGTGAAGGATACTTTTCATCATGAGTTGGCATTTGTAGTGGGGGATGTTCTCTTTACAGGTTGTGCCCATAACGGTATTTTGAATATTTTGGAATCCATCCAGGAACCTATTCGTTTGTGTCTTGGTGGCTTTCATCTTTTGGACAGTCATTTAAGCGAGCATTATGAGACGGATGAGCAGTTACGGGAAATCTCTTCGGAATTAGTGCGTCGTTATCCTTATGTTGAATTCTATACCGGGCATTGTACAGGAGAGCATTGTTTTGAGGTGTTGTCTGAAGAAAAGTTTTTGAGATTGCATCAGTTTCATTGTGGGGATGATATTTGCTAGAAATAGGTTGGGTACTTATCGACTGAAACCGATATGATAACTATATCATCAGCCAGTCATTGGTATCTTCGTAACCCAAACGGATTTGGAATATACGTGTCAATATCTGTCCTTCTTTCACCACATAATAGGCAACAACACCAGACTCATCTTCTTGATAAGCCTCATTCAGCAAAGCCTCCGCAACATTGTTGTTGCGAGTGCTATAGAAAGAATCTATCAATCGCAAATTCTCTTCATTAGAAGCCAGTCGTTCACAATGAAGAGAACGTATCAAAGCCATTTGTTCCTCAGTTATTCTCATGGTTTATGCACTATAAAGATTTAATTGACGCAAAACAGCTCGTCTTTCACGAACCCTGTTAGCATCAACCATAATGTCCTCTGTTTTCATCTCCACCTCACATGAATCCAGTTCATCATAGCCTTCTCTTGCATGTTTCCAAGAATACTCTCCATGCGTCAAAGTACTCAAACTCCAAGACTTCTGTGGAGCATAAGTTTTAAACACCATATCAAACACTGGCTCATATTGTACAACCTGCTCTTTATCCATCAATTCAGGGAAAGAATCATTTTTATAATACTGGCGAATCTGAACCATGACTGGACCATATTTCCAAGCCTCAAAATGTGCCTCAAACATAGGTTCACCCTTTTGAATCAAGCACTCACGCTGCGTGAAATAAAGTAGCTTATGCAACTTCATTTCATCAATACGAACGCCAAAATCATCCATATAGCGCTTGTATATATAAGAGGCAACTTGTAATATTCCCATCATGCTCATTATTCATTTTTTATTGTTTACGCCGCAAAGTTACGTCTTTTTCTTGAATCCACCAAAGAAAAGAGGGGAATTATTTCAGTTCAAACGATACTTTTGTTCTTTTCGCTTTGTTTTGGACATTGTTTGATGTTCAAATACTTAGCGTTGAATAACCTTCACCTTCTTAATTTTACTATGCAATATCCAGGTTAGGATGTTTCCAATGATATATTCCTTTTTGGGGGATGCTGTCTCTATCTATCTTCTATCTTCATCTTATTATTTGCGAGGGGGAATTTGGAATGTGAATCTGTTCATTCCTTTAATGGGTCGGCTTTAGGGCTTGTTTTGTATGCTTTTGGGGATTTTTGACTTACAGAAAGGTTAAAAAGTATGCAAAAAACAGAAAATCTTCATGATAGTTGAAATTATCTGAAAATAAATGTGTATTTTTGTGCCTATAAATATAAGTATAATATAATATAAAGCTGGATAAAGCGCATAACTTATATTATTGTATAATTTAAAAATGAGATATTATGGTTGATTATTACGAGTATTCTATACCAGAATTGGTAAAGCTTCTTGGTGCAAGATTCAAGGATTACCGTCTGCGTAGCCACATGACGCAGAAAGAGGTATCTGAACAATCGGGTATTACAATCGCAACCATTCATAAGTTTGAGAATGGTGCATCCGGCAATGTTTCGCTCGGCACATTTCTTTTGCTGCTGAAGGCGATAGGGCAGATAGATGCCCTTGATGAACTGATGCCGGATTTACCGCCATCTGCTTACCTGATGAAAGAAGAAAAGAAAGTTCAACGAATAAGACATAAGAAGTCATGATAGCTGGTTCATTACAAATAATGCTTTGGGACAAGGAAATCGGTCGCTTGTCCTGGGATGCAAGGAGAGGGGTTTCGTTTTTTGAGTACAATCCTGCTTTTCTTGGTGGGAGGCTTGATCCGTTCCCTCTGGTGGCTTCTGTCAAGTCACCTGCCAGCCGTCGTCCCATCATGGGTGACAGGGAAACGAAGCTTTACCGCAAACTGCCTCCTTTTCTTGCTGATTCTTTACCTGATGCTTGGGGTAATCAGGTGTTTGAGTGTTGGCGCATACAGAATGGCATTCGCAATCAGGAGATAACTCCGCTTGAAATTTTGTCCTTCATTGGTAAGCGTGGTATGGGAGCATTGGAGTTTATTCCTGAATCATCCGGCATTAGAAAGTCGGAAAAGCTGAATATGAAGCTGTTGACGGATTTGGCTCGGAGAATATTCTTGGAGCGTGAGAATGTGAGGTTGTTGCCAGATGAATCGCTGACCATGCAGTCGTTGATCGCTGTAGGTACTTCGGCAGGCGGTCGCCAGCCGAAGGCTATCATCGCGATCAATCCGAAAACCGGAGAAATCAGAAGTGGTCAGATAGCCGGTCACAAGGGCTTTGATTATTGCATCCTGAAGTTTGGTGATGCAGAGCGTTCTTCTGCAGAACTGGAAATGGCCTATTACAAGATGGCTAGGGCTGCAGGCATAAGCATGATGCCTTGCAGGATTATTGAGATCGAAGGTCAGAAGCATTTCATTACTCATCGTTTTGATCGTGATGAGGAACGTAAATTACACATGCAGACGTTGGCGGCTCTATATCCTGATGCTGACAGCTATGAAAAGTTGCTGATGGTTTGTCGAAAGATGCGTCTGCCTGAAAGTACCCAGGAGGAAGTGTTCCGCAGGATGGTATTCAATATTCTTGCCAACAACACTGATGATCACAACAAGAACTTCTCTTTTCTGATGGATGAAAGTGGAAAATGGCAACTTTCTCCTGCATACGATATGACCTATATCTTCAATACAGGTGGCTTTCTTCCTGAGAAGATGCATTGTATGATGATGCAGGGTAAGCTTCAAGGTCAGACTCTTGAAGATGCTTTGGCTCTCGGCAGGGAAAATGGTATCAGGAAGGCTGAAAGTATTATTGGTGAGGTTGCCTCTGCTATCCGCCAATTCAGACACTTTGCAGAGGAGTGCGAAGTTAGCCAGCGTTGGATAGGTGCTGTAGAAACCACCCTTAACCAGCATCTGGCAGAGTGGGGATTGCTCGAACGAAGAAAGAATGTTGCATTCAGAATAGGCGAAACCCTTTTTGAAAAGGTACGTGTAGAAAAGACATACAAAGGTAATTATCATCTTTTGTGTGAAGTGGACGGGAAAGAGCGCAAGTTCGTGATTACCGGAAAGAAAGAAGAATATGCGTTGATAGATAGGGTTGGTACTGATAATCTAACTGATGAACAATTGTATTCGTTGGTTGAAACTTTCTTTGTTGGATAAAAGACATTATTATATTTATTAAGGAGAGCGGCCTTTGGGTCGCTCTTTTTATGCCATCTATTCAAGACTACCTGGTTGGAGAGTCTAAGATAAACAGGAAGTGTTTGGAGGAGGCAGCTTAGCCTCCTTCCCATATCTGCCATGTTTGTCTTTCCAAGGCTATCTTCTGTTTCTGCCAAGGCATGTTGTCTTATGCATACAGTTGCTGCTGATTGCTCTTTGTGGAGCACTGATGTGAATGGTGCCAATGGTGGAATTTCGGCTTTTTAAAGTGGATGGAATATAGAGCTTTAGAAATGAACCATTATGAACCGTTTTTCTGAATCTCGATGTTAGTGATGCAGGAAAATTGTAACTGCCTGATAATCGGAATGGTAGAAAAATGCACTTCATACGCCTCTCAACTTAAAAACAGAATATCTTAGTGAAAATCAATATTTTAACATTTGTAATTTGTGTGTTTACAATTTTTTTAGTATTTTTGCAACGTATTTCTGTGTTTCTCATAGAGAGATGCAGGAGAGTTAAAATTTATAATATGGCTTTCGCCGTAAGCAGAATGTTTATGAAGTACAATTTGCTAAACACTAGCCTGTTCGCATCATGTATGTGTAAGGTTGAAAGACATAAAAGTATTGAAGATTAGTGGAAGTTAGTCTATTGGTTTCTCAATGCTGTGATACTTTTCACAACCCCAATAACTCGGGAAGAGGCATCTTTTCAGGGGAAGCCGGAATATGTCTTGCAACCAAATCAGGTTGGATGTTTAGTTACACTTTTTAACTCTTCCCTTGCGTTTACAATTCAAATTCAAAATCCTGTATGTGGTTTATAGTCAAGACTGATGTTTTTTCAGAGCAGCAATCCATAGATTTTCTGCGTGAAAAATACAATCATATCATCACCGACTTCTATTTTCCTTTAGGAAGAAAAACCTACAAGAACGAAAATGGAGAAGTGAAGGTACGCTTTGTGCCGGTCTTGCAGGGAATGTTCTTCATCAGAGTGCAGAATGAAAGGCGTTTGAAGAAGGTTCTCTCCCCATATGGCTACTTTATGTACAAGGGTTTTGAAATGGAACCGCATACTTCCGAACTGGTAGAACGCACCTTCTTTACCAAGGCGCATATCCTATCTGCTGACAGCAAGCAGATGTCATTGGACGAAATAGTAAGACAGTCAAAAATCCCTGATGAGGATATGGAGACTTTTGTCTATTTCAATGACAGGATAGGCGATGACATCAATGGATTGAGTATCGTAGAAAAGCGTTACAGCGACCTGGTCAAGGAGAATGACACCATCCGCATCCTCTCCGGGCCTCTGGCTGGTCGGGTTGGCGTTATCAAGCAAATCAAGCATAAGGGTAAGAAAGATCGTCATCTTTTGGTGCGCTTTGGAAACAACTACTGTCTCAGTATCTCCAATATCCGCCAGTATGCCTTGCAGATAGAGCATGAGGCTCCTTCTGAATCCGTGGGTGCATGGCGGGCTATTGACCAGATGATCGGTTATCTGCAGATGAAGGAACCTTCGAAAAATGCGGGGGATCTATTACGCAAGCTCTTCATGAATTATCAGAAGAAATTGACTATATATCACAACCGTCAAACTTCTGATATCGCCTACAGTAAGATGATGGCAAACAGGAAGGATGTCCAGCAGCAGGAGGTGCTTGAAAATTTAGATGAATCGATGTGGAAGAACTTCCGCATCCTGGCCAACTACCTCCCTTGTGATAATGCAACCCTCGAACAGGGATTGAAGGAACTGATTCCAGATGTCGTTCTCCGTCCGTTTCTCACGCCTGCTTCAGGCATTGCTATTCCTGAGGGACAAGGTTACCATGTATTACAGCATAATGGAATTACGGAATTCATCTTTCCATGCAACCTTCGGGAATTCTTCAGGGGCAAGGAATATGAGGCAGACAAATATGCACCGGTCTTCGATGAGGACTATGAGTATGATGCTCATTTCGCACTTTTGAAGACTGTAGAAGGCAAGGTAAAGGCTATCTGTTCATGGGGGGGGCTTCTATGACAATTATGCTTCTCAAAGTAAAGATGAAAGGGCTCTGTTCCTTTCAGACCTGGAAGCAAAGAAATATCCCCGTTTGCTCTACTTGCTTACACAAAGCGACTATCGGTTTGAAAAGATCGATGGAATCGGGGGCTTTTCGCTAGAGACCGGTATTGAATACCCTGATGATATGGAGGAGTTGGGGAGAAGAGCTCATGAGTTTTTCACTCTTCATTCATCTCTCTTCACTTCCCTCACCGCAGCAGCCGTAGAAGTATGGCAGGGAGCGCGTCTTCTGATTTGGCGTAAGTATCTCCAGCGCTACGTCTTGCTTCATAAGGTGCCTGTCATCGACCAGCCTTCTGTCATCACTGTTGATTCCAAGCAGGAAGATGCATTTGCAAAGACTGACGGCAAATCGGATATGACAAAGATAGCCGCAGTTTTGAATGATGCGAAGGAAATCATAGAGAACCATCTGGCAAAGGAAGAAATTGCGTATGCTATATTACGGTTTCTTTCCACCTCATTGGTATTCTCTTCCCATTTTGCAGAAGATGAACTATATAATTATATCACAGACTCATTTCATCCGGACAACACGCTTTCTGAGTTGTTCCATGAAATTGTAGGGAAAATCACTCAGATGGATCATAGTTCTTCAATAGTTAGCCATCTTCACAAAGGAATGGTAGAGTTGCAGGAACAAGATTCGTGGATATACTTCAAGTTCCCATCCTATCTCAAGCAGATTCAGGCGATAGATAAGATGGTAAAAAATAAAGAAGGAATTAAAAATTAATATTATGCAGAAACTGAAACTGGTAATTCTTAGAAAAATTGAATCCAAATTCAAAGATTCTAAGTATGTGGCAGATATTGTGAAAATCAATGATGAGACAGGTTGTGGTGGTCTTCATGGCTATACTGACATCAACGACCCCGCCCTTGATGAATACCGTGATTGGATCAATTTCCATATTCGGATGATGGAGAGCATGAACGCCAGTAAGATGACCCTGACTGTTGGTGAGAATGTTGAACTCTGAAAACAAATTACATATGTAAGCAACCCCTATTTTGGCGGTTTGAGACAGAGGCACTTTTAGTTAAACCTGTTTAAAAATCGAAAAAGTTCAAATTCTTAAAATACTCTGTATCCCCAGTAAACACTGGGGGTGGAGTTGTATTGCCATAGGGGTTGGATGCTACAAAGAAGACCGAGATGCTGAACGATTTCGATTCACCATTCGATATCACCGTAGATCTCTATAAGTAATTGGGCGGAGTTGAAAAAACACCCCAAAAATTTGGTAGTTTCACAGAAAACCCTTATTTTTGCACCTAAAAAAGGAGATACAAATATGAATACAGCTACATATACATTAGATGTCCCTGCAACCGATATTTCTCTTTTCAAATCATTGATTAAGAAATTCGGGTGGGTTGCCAAAAAGCAAAAAGCCCCTAAGGCTTGTAGATTAGACAAGGCATTAGAAGCAGCAAAGAATGAAAAACTCTTTGCTACTAATGATTTGGATGAATTAATGAAGAGTCTTGCTGAATGATGAAATATACAGTTAAGTATTCAACTTTGTTTAAAAAGTCATTTAAAAAATGTATGAAACGAGGTTGTTCTGAGGGTAAATTTCGTAAAGTCATTTCTATTTTGGCAGAAACTGGAACTTTACCACCAGAATATAAACCACATCCTTTAAAGTCAAACTATAAAGGGTGTATGGAATGTCATATTACTTCCGATTGGCTTTTAGTTTGGAAACAAAATGATAAAGAATTGATTCTGATTTTAACCGATACAGGTACACATAGTGACATTTTTGGCTGGTAGCCCACTAATATGAGTTATCTGAGTAAAATGTTATAGCAAGTTATACCCAGGCGGTCCCATCCCGCACAACCTGGCGAGGGCTTTTATGCCCCGCCAACCTTAGAGCGTAGCGGTTCTGAGCACCGGAGGGCGGTTTTGCATGCAAAGCCATTTTGACAATCATGTGATGTAATCAGAATGAATACAACGAACAAAGGGGAACGACCAAAGACTGGTTGTTTCCCTTTGTTCGTTTAGAGTCAATTGTATCAGGTGTATCTGTCATCATCACAAAGGTTGCAACCAAACGAAAGATGGAGAAGGCACCACGCAAATCTATCTTAATTCCATCAAAAGCTCAGAAGTAGATGATGCCAACGCCAAAATACTGGCAGCCCTATAAGCCACAAAAAAGAATAAAAAGAGGGATTTTGTAAAATGAACCAAAATGAACCATTTTTCCTGAATCTTTACATGAGAGATACAGAAAAACCGAAAACTTTCGTTCAATCAACGACTTAGGAAATTATGTACGAAAAGAATAGTAAAATAATGTTGATTTTCGTAGAATGATATTAATTTTTTAACACGCATAATTTGCTAGTTTCCAACAATTTTCGTATTTTTGCAAGGAGATTCTGTGTCTCTTATATCGAGAGTCAGATGAACGACATCAAAAAACGAACTTGATTCGCATGATGAAAGAGACAAATATACAATCACAGGTTACGTCCACTATTGCAAGGGACGACGGCGAAGCCATGGCAAAAAGTGAAGGCTACCAATGCCAGCCAAAAGGAGTTATAAGAGTTAATCAAGGCGGTGTCGGGCAGCCCAGCTTCCAGCATCCAGACACGGACACTCCTTTGGAGTAGTCCCAGGCAAGTCCCGATGACCCACAATCTTCGCTTTCGGAAAGAGAATCTTCAGATTCCTGAAAAGGTCAATGAGTCTCGTTTCCTGCTCAGTTGTCATGGTGTTGCAAGGCTTGCCTTGCTCATCGAGCCCTCCCTCATAGCAGATGCCGATAGAACATCTATTATAAGGTCTGGCATGAGCCCCCACCTCCAGCAGCTTACGGTGCTGCGTCATCGTACCATCCTTACGGATGTAGAAGTGGTAGCCGATGTCATAAAACCCACGAGCCTTATGGTCACGGCGCAGCTGTTCCACACTATAGTCCTGATTGCATCGGCTAGCCGAGCAATGCAGTACCAGAAATCTCACAGAGTCGACAGACATCATGTTCTTGCCGTTCTCCACTTTGGCGAGGAGCATGCGCTCAGAGCGTACCTTCCCCCCGCCAATGTTCATTGGAAATGTATCTTTCGTCATAGGAATAATTCAACACTCAACACTCAACATTCAACACTCAACATTCCTATAAGGCGCACGAGCTTACTCCCAGTGCCGTGAGAGCAGCAATCAGCGCCTGTACAATGGCATTCACGATTTGAGTCCAGGAAATCTTGTTTGGATTTGATTCAGAGTTAGAACGAAACATTTTCATAATTGATCATAGCGCTCAAACAGTACCGCTTGTATCACTCAAATGATACCGCTTCGTT
>ENA-OPLQ01000254-OPLQ01000254.1-human-gut-metagenome-genome-assembly--contig:-NODE-254-length-9633-cov-8.870745_pt1 | contig 9633 bp, 8 predicted proteins | sample MGYA00241449_ERZ501730 | MGnify/ENA primary metagenome ERZ501730 (study PRJEB25962, sample SAMEA2042560) | human gut metagenome | biome: human gut; feature: human-associated habitat; material: faeces...
TCTCGTGGCTTGCCGCATTGCAAGAAGAATGCCCCGAAGTGTCTGATGCAGGATGCCCATGGCAAGAATACCTTCTACATGAAAAATGGGTTGTGCGAGGATTGCAAGAAATCTTTGAGGATGATTATGGCTCATCAAGAAAGATAATTCAATTTCCCAGCACTCTATCGTGCCTTGAATATAATCCAAGGCACGATTTTCTGATATTTCTTATGAGGATGCAGGGTATCATCGCCTATATTATGCGGTTTGCCGTCAGGGGTGCGATAGAAACTGTGGCACTTGCCACCGGTGATGTAGATAGCATCGGCGAAACCGTATTCGCGCAGGGCATCGGCGAAATCCCAGAGGGTTTCGGGATGACGGGTCTCTATATAATATAGGTGGTCGTCGGAAGTTCTTGCCAAGGCACGGCGCTCCACCTTGCCGTGAAGTTGGAACTTGGCTGGTAATACTCCATCTGATACCAAAATAAACTGGCGGAAGAAACTGCCGCCCCGTTCCTCTACATAATCCTTCACCTTGTCGCTTCTCGAAATTCCCAGCACGATGTTGCCATTCGCCATTGCGCAATAGCCAAGACGGGAAACATCCGATGCCAGTTCCTTGCCGTTCATCACCAGACTGCCCAGATATTCGTTGGTGCTGGTGTGGTCGGCACTTCGGCTGTACATCCATACACTCATGTCGGTGGTATCAGGTTCTACCAGGGAAATCTCGGCTTGTAGATTTTCCAGGCGATACATGTTGAGCGCTACGCCCAGGATGGAATCGGAAGATAACGTGATGGCAGGCTTGCCGCCTTTGTGACGGGCAGCCAGTTCCTGAATGTTCTCTTCGGGTGTTACCGATACAGGCACACCGATATTATAATAGTAATTATAGAGTCGCCAACCGACGTATGCTGCCAAGCAGAACACCACGGATGCGAAGATGCTGAGGGCTATCCATCTCCATTTATGGGAATGAGGATGGGGAGTTCCTGCTGATGCTGAGGCTGAAGAAACCTCTGTATCAGATGTAGGCGCATCCTGCTCGATGATGATATCCGAGTCATCATCTACTATGATGAGACCCTTCTTGCTGTTGCCTTCGAAGTCCTGGATGAAAATCTTATCGTCGTTCATGAGTTGCCTCCTTCCTTTTCTGTAATTAATTCCTTTGCTAAAGTTAATTCTTCTGTTTCTGTTTCCAATTTCTCTTTCAGGTTTTTAAGTGCATCCTTGGATGCCTTGATGAGGATGTCCTTTTCCAGTCGGCTATTGGAGAGAATGATTCTCTGAAGTCCCGGATTTACCTTGAAAATATAGTCTCGGTTGATGATGAGACTTTTGCCTACCCGATAGAACGGATTGTAGTTGAGAACGGTCAACTTGTCCATCAGGTCGTGCAACTGGCTAATCACATTTTCTTTTTTGCCGTTGGCAAGGAATATGTCGGAGTAGTTTCCATCGCCTTTGATGAAAATAATCTCATCGGTTGGAATCCGGATGATTTCGCTGTTGGTTGTTATTTTAAGCCATTCCATATTTTCTTTCTTCTGTTATTTGCAGGCAAAGGTACAAGTTTTCTTTTGAACTGCCAAACGCAATAGCAACTATTTTTCTCCAATTTTTTGCATATTCTTGCAGAAAAGTAAGCAAAAATGATAAATTTGCAGCAAAAAGCAATAATTTTTGGGAATTTATGCTTGATATTGTAGAAAAAGTCTTAACTTTGCAGCGGATTTGAGAAAATAAGCAGTTTCCGGCTATCAGAAAATGAGGAATCATGAAGCTATCAGAAAATGAGGAAAAATTATGAAGCTGTCAGAAAGATGAGGAATCATGAAGATGATAAGGGGGCTGGCTTTCTCTTCCACAGTTTACACTTATAACAACTTTATAAATTAAAAGATTCGATTATGAAAGTAGCAATTGTTGGTGCAAGTGGCGCAGTAGGACAGGAATTCCTGCGTATCCTTGCTGAGAGAAATTTCCCTATGGATGATTTGGTGTTGTTTGGTTCTGAGCGTTCTGCCGGACGAAAATACAACTTCAAGGGAAAGGACTATGAGGTCAAACTTTTGCAGCATAACGATGACTTTAAAGATGTCGATATTGCTTTCACATCTGCTGGTGGCGGCACTTCAGAGGAGTTTGCCGAGACTATCACCAAGTATGGTGCCGTGATGATTGATAACTCTAGCGCATTCCGTATGTGCGACGACGTGCCTCTGGTTGTGCCTGAGGTAAATGCTGAGGATGCCCTGAACCGCCCTCGCAACATCATCGCCAACCCTAACTGTACCACCATCATGATGGTAGTAGTGTTGAAGCCTATCGATAACTTGAGCCATATCAAGAAGATTCATATCTCTTCTTACCAGAGCGCTTCAGGTGCCGGTGCTGCTGCCATGGCTGAACTTGAGCAGCAGTATAAGGATATCATCGAGACCGGTAAGACTGAGCATATCAATAAGTTCCCTCATCAGTTGGCATACAATGTCATCCCACAGATTGACAAGATGACTCCTAACGATTACACCAAGGAGGAGATGAAGATGTATAACGAAACCCGCAAGATTATGCACTCTGATGTTCGCACCAGTGCTACCTGCGTTCGCGTTTCTTCACTCCGTTCTCACTCAGAGAGTGTTTGGTTCGAGACTGAGAAGCCATTGGCAGTAGAGGACATCCGCAAGGCTTTGGAGGCTGCTCCAGGCGTAACTGTAAAGGATGATGCCCAGAACTACGTTTATCCAATGCCATTGGAGAGTGCCGGTAAGGACGATGTATATGTAGGTCGTATCCGCAAGGATTTGGCTGATGACAATGGTAACACATTGTGGTTGACTGGCGACCAGATTCGTAAGGGTGCTGCCCTGAACGCTGTTCAGATTGCTGAGTACTTGATTAAGGTGGGCAACGTAAAGTAAGCCATACCTTATTTATATAAAAGAATATGAGGAAGTTAAGGGATAATGAATTTTATCTCTTAACTTCTTTTCGTCTTTATACGATTCTGAATAGAAAAGTAAGAATATGCTTGAAAGATTCAAACAATTACTCGGTGAGATGAACCGGGGCATTTATGAGAAGGAGACGGAGATAGCACTCTCGCTCCTGGCAGCTCTGGCAGGTGAGAGTATCATCCTGCTGGGACCTCCGGGTGTGGCAAAGAGTATGGTGGCCAGACAGTTGAAGACGGCATTCAGGGAGGCTCAGAGCTTTGAGTATCTGATGTCGCGATTCTCTACACCCGATGAAATCTTCGGTCCGGTGAGCATTCAGAAACTGAAGACTTCGGATACTTACGAACGTGCGGTGGAGGGTTATCTGCCTACTGCCGATGTGGTTTTCCTGGATGAAATCTGGAAGGCGGGACCTGCTATCCAGAACACGCTCCTTACGGTGATTAACGAGAAAATCTTCCGTAACGGCAATCGGGAAATGCATCTTCCTCTGAAACTTCTCGTGGCTGCAAGCAATGAGTTGCCGGCTAAGGGAGAAGGACTGGAGGCGCTCTGGGACCGATTCGTTATCAGAATAGAAAGCCGACCGATTAAGCTGGAGAAGAATTTCCGGGCGATGCTCTTGGAAGTGAAGAGTGAAGAACGAGGAGTGAAAAAACAAAGTCCGGCGGCCGAAGGAAAAGCGAATTCAAATGCTATTACTGCTGAGGAATATGCAGGATGGACGGAGCGTATCGATAAGATTGGCGTGAAAATCGAGGTGCTCGATGCAATTTCCGCTATCCGTAAATCTCTGAGAGCCGTGAATGTGGATGAGGCTGCCGAGCGCAGAAACATCTATGTGAGTGACCGAAGATGGAAGAATATCGTCCGCCTGCTTCGCACTTCAGCCTTTATGCAGGATAGGGAAGAGGTGGATATCTGCGATTTGCTTCCTATCTACCATTGTTTGTGGCAGGAACCGGAAGAGCGGGACGCTATCCGAAACATCGTGATCCATGCCCTCTTTTCTCCTTTTGCAGATAAACTCGTGGAGATGAAGAATGCGCTTGCTGAGGATATTAAGTATCATCGTGTCCGCAGGAATCCGGAGGATGGAAGGGATTACGAGGGAGAGATAGAAAACCTTTCGGATGGCTTGAACTCGCTGGAAAGGCAGTTGGGCGAGAATCTCTTCGCATCTGCTGATGATAAGGCGGAAATATCGGCTTATCTCCGTGATTTCTATAAGGAGCTGGCGTTTACCCGTCAGGATACGATGAAACTTTATGAGGTTTAATCGCCTCCTATTACATTATTATATATAGAAGAATCAAAACATGATGAATGAACAGAAAATATTGACTCCTGAGTTGGAGGCGCGTGTTCACCAGGCTGTGGATAACTTTATGCAGGGCTATGGCTGCTGCCAGTCGGTAGTGGCTGCCTTTGCCGATTTATATGGTCTTGATGATGAGATGGCGAAGCGCATTGGTGCCGGCTTCGGTGGTGGAGTAGGCAGAATGAGAATGATGTGTGGTGCTGTTTCGGGCATCGTGGTGCTCGTTGGCTTGGATTGCGGACAGACCGAGGGGGATGACCGCGAGGGCAAGTCGGCCTGCTATAAGGTGGTGCAGGATTTGCTCGCCAAATCGAAGGAGCAGAATGGTAGTATCATCTGTGCCGAAATCCTCGGCTTGAAGGGCCACGAGAAAGCGCAGTCCAGCTATGTGGCTTCGGCAAGAACGGCAGAATATTACAAGTCTCGCCCTTGCGCAGCCAAAGTAGAGAGTGCTGCAAGAATCTTCGCAGAATATCTGATGGAGAAAAAATAAGGATTTACTCCTATGAAATACCAGAATAACAAGGACTTGGCGGAGGCACAGTATTACTTGAAGATGCTGGATGACTTCTGCAAGTCGGGACAGGTGAAGATTCCTGATCCGACAGGCACCGCCATGCCTTGGAATTTGAAGGAAGACCCGCTGAAGGATTATCTCATTCATCTCTTTACCCTGAAAGTAACCATAGAAGAAACTGGCGAAGAGGTGCAGAAATTCGTGCGACAGGTGGTGAACAGCAAGATTAAGAGCAAGGTGTTCTATGATAGCGTGGGAAAATTCATCGTGGAATGCGTCCACCACATGCGGTTCCAGCGTCAGCGTGCCTGGACCGAGAGTCATCGGGCAGATGATGTGCTCGATTGGGCTCCCTTCAAGCGGATGGATGAACAGGTGTGGCTCCCTTTGCTCGACCAGCTGGAACAGGAACATGCTGAAGATGGGTTCGATAAACCTTTCTTCCTTAAACTGATGACTGGAGACGGGGCTTCGAAACCCGAAAACTGGGAAAGGCTGGTAAGAGACTGGAAGGTCTGCATCGACCATCAGGTATTGAACAAGTTGAAGGACTTCATCTCGCTCCGTCAGAACAACTTCGAAACAGGACTGGTGCGCATGATGGACCAGATAACCCGCAACATAAAGACGAAGGGCGTTTCGGAACAGCGCGCCGTACAAGCCTGGGAACTGATGACGAACGGATGGACCGAAACGGAGTTTGAACGCCGTCTGAACCAGGTGAAGATTCAGGACAAATATCCCGAAATCAAGGAAATTGTGGCGAAGATGGGACGAGTAGCCGATGCCAACGGCAAAGACCGGCTCACCATCGCATCGGGCGTAGAGATGAAGATGGAGCATTCAGCGGGTAGCGATATCGAGGGCATTACCGTGGGCGATGATCTCAACTCCCTTCTCCCCCTCGAACTGGCACAGTACAGCGATGAAGATATGGAGGGCCTCTTTATCTATAAGTATCGCACGCGAAGACTCCAGACCTTCCGTTATAAGAGCGAAATGTCGAAACCATCCCGCAAACTGGGCTTTACCCATGCCTCCCGCAAGGGGCCGATGATTGTCTGCCTGGACACCTCTGCCAGTATGTATGGCACGCCTGAAAGGATATCCTCTACACTCATCTCTCTGCTGGAAGAAACGGCAGAAGATCTGGAGCGAGACTGCTTCCTGATAGATTTCTCCGTCAGTACCCGTGCCATCGACCTGATGGCGAAGCGCAAGGCAGAGCGCCTGAAGAGAATAGGAATCACTATGATGGAATCAGCCGAAGTAGATACAGTTCCGTCCGACGGAGATGGACAGGCGCATACCGGGCGAGGCATCCGGCGGCAGCCTACCACAACCCACCTTCCATTTATCGGAGGCGGAACATCGGCAAAGAAGATGATGACCCAGATGTTCGACCTTCTCGACAACGGCGGACTCCATTACGTGAATGCCGATGTGCTTTGGATTACCGACTTCCTGATTCCAGATCCGCCACAGCAGCTGTTGTCGAGATTCCGGGAATACAAGGAGACGGGTACCCGATTCTATGGCATCCGCATCGTGCGTGATGATGACAAGGAGCCGAACGCCTGGAAGGAGTACTTCAATCAGATTTATACCATCCGGTACCGCCCGCTGCGAAGATATTAAAGAAGATGTTAAGGCAGAAAAGGGGTATCAGATGATAATAGAGACATGTATGAAATGTATCAAGAACTTTATCATATGTTACATTTGGCGCAGAATTTCGGTTTTGCGCCATTTTTTTGAATTAAAAATTCCTTAAAACGCTTGGTGATACAAAATATATTTGTACCTTTGTGCTCGGAACAATGAATAATTGTCAGCCAAACAAATTTAGAAAAGAATCAATAAATATAAGCAATTTATACAAAAACTTAAGTAATAAACTAAAATTATGGTAAGCAACAACATTCCACAAGTAAAGCTCGGTATTATTGCCGTTAGCCGTGACTGTTTTCCAATCGCGCTTTCTACTCAGCGCCGTGAGAACATCGTAAAAGAGTACAAGGGTGAAATTTTCAACTGCCAGACTACAGTTGAGAACGAGAAAGATATGCTCAAGGCTTTGGGCGAAGTGAAAGAGCAGGGCTGCAACGCTTTGGTTGTATTCCTCGGTAACTTCGGTCCTGAGACTCCTGAGACTTTGATTGCAAAGAACTTCGATGGTCCTTGTATGTTTGTTGCAGCTGCAGAGGGTGACGGCGACATGATCAATGGTCGTGGCGACGCTTACTGCGGTATGCTCAACTGCTCTTACAACCTCGGCATGCGCCACCTGAAGGGTTACATCCCTGAGTATCCTGTAGGTACAGCAGAGGACGTAGCTAAGATGATTCAGGACTTCGTACCAGTAGCTCGCGTTATCCTCGGTTTGAAGGGTTTGAAGATTATCACCTTCGGTCCACGTCCACAGGACTTCTTCGCTTGCAACGCTCCTATCAAGGGCTTGTACGAACTCGGTGTTGAGATTGAGGAGAACTCAGAGCTCGACCTCCTCGTAGCTTATAAGGAGCACGCGAACGATCCACGTATCGACGAGGTTTGCGCTGATATGGCCAAGGAGATGGGCGAGGGATGCTACTATCCTGACCTCAGCCGCAGAATGGCACAGTTTGAGTTGACATTGCTCGATTGGGCAGAGGCTCACAAGGGTTCTCGCCAGTATGTAGCATTCGCTGACAAGTGCTGGCCTGCATTCCCAAGCCAGTTCGGTTTCGAGCCTTGCTATGTAAACAGCCGTCTCGTTAGCCGTGGCATTCCTGTAGCTTGCGAGGTAGATATCTATGGTGCACTCTCTGAGTACATCGGTATGTGTGCTTCTGACGATACCGTTACATTGCTCGATATCAATAACTCAGTTCCTCAGTATATCTATGATGAGGACATCAAGGGCAAGTACGATTATAAGTTGACTGATACCTTCATGGGCTTCCACTGCGGTAACACTCCACAGTGCAAGATGTGCTCTAGCCGTAAGATTAAGTATCAGCTCATCCAGAACCGTTTGTTGGAGAATGGTGGTAAACCAGACTTCACCCGTGGTACTTTGGAGGGTGATATCGCAGCTTCTGACATCACATTCTACCGTCTGCAGTGCGATTCTGAGGGCAACCTCCGCAGCTACATCGCAGAGGGTGAGGTTCTCGATGTTCCTACCCGTTCATTCGGTGGTATCGGTATCTTCGCCATCAACGAGATGGGCCGCTTCTATCGTCACGTATTGATTCAGAAGGGTTATCCACACCACGGAGCCGTAGCATTCTCTCACGTAGGTAAGACCTTGTTCGAGGTATTCAAGTATCTCGGCATCAAGGATATCGCTTACAACCAGCCAGCTAGCCTGCCTTACCCAACAGAGAATCCTTGGAAGTAAATAGAGTGAAGAGGGAAGAGTGAAGAAACAAAGTTCGGCGGCCGAAGGGAAAGCCAATTCATTTGCTCTTCTTTCTGTACTGAGTTCATAAAAGATAAGGGCGATTGCTTATCCCTTGCGTGGGGAATAGCAATCGCCCTTTTTATGTTTTCCTGGAAGGAGATTACCTGATGATAATCTCCTTTACGAATGGTTTGCTTATTTCGTATTTTCCAACGCTTCCTGTTTCTGCGGAATCACCACTGAAGCCCCGATGCTGACGAGCAGTACGAGGATGATGAATACCAGCGAACTGACTGCATCTATCTCGAAGAAATCGTGGATGAGCATCTTCACACCGATGAACACCAGCAGCACACTCACACCCACCTTCAGATAGCGGAACTTGTCTGCTATCGCTGCCAGCAGGAAGAAGAGGGCACGCAAGCCCAGGATGGCGAAGATATTCGAGAAGAACACCACGAATGGGTCGAGCGATACCGAGAATACGGCTGGGATGCTGTCGAAGGCGAAAATCAGGTCGCAGAACTCGATGAACACCACCGTCATCACCAGCGGACCCAGATGCAGGCGCTTCTGCATAAACTTCACTACCGGATGCTCCAGGGCATTGATTTCCTCCTTCTTGTTCCTGTTGAGGAACATCTTGGCACCGCTGTAAACCAGGAATCCTCCGAATACGAGTAATATCCAGGCGAACCGGCTGATGAGCGCAGCACCCGCAAAGATGAAGACGAAGCGCAGTACGATGGCTCCCAGGATACCCCAGTTCAGTACGTGCTGGTAATCTTTCTTGTCTACTCCGAACGAGGTGAAAATCATCATCATCACGAAGAGATTATCTACCGAGAGCGTTTTCTCTATCAGATAACCCGAGATGTAGGAGATGGTCATATAGTGCCGGTATTGCTGCAGACTCCCCTCATAGTCGTTCGGATCCAGTTTGAGATGCGAAGCATAGCGCGAGGCTATCAGCTTCAGGTCGTCGAAGTTCTCGATGCCGTGCACCATGTCGCCATGAAAATAGATGAATACGGCGAAGGCGAGCGCGAGAATAATCCATACAGCCGTCCATGAACCGGCTTCCTTGATAGACACCACATGTGCCTTTCGGTCGATGACCAGCATGTCTAATACGAGTATGGCGGCGATGAAAATCACGAATCCCACCAAAAACATCGATTCAGTAAAAACATGTTCCATTTTTCTTTATCCTTAATCTATTTAGTATATACCATTGAATCTTAAAATCATTTCATCTGTTAGAAACGTGGGCGCAAAATTAGGAAAAATATCTGGAATAGCGAAGGTTCCGGTGCAAAACTTAATTGATTTTAACTTGAAAGGCAGGAATGTAACAGGTTTGTAATAATGGCGCTGTGAGAACCGGCAAAAAAGGCGTTTTAAAGATAAAAGGGTAAAAAGGTAAAAAAGTAAAAAGGTAAAAAGAGCCTAGC
>ENA-OPLQ01000261-OPLQ01000261.1-human-gut-metagenome-genome-assembly--contig:-NODE-261-length-9474-cov-1.408854_pt1 | contig 9474 bp, 7 predicted proteins | sample MGYA00241449_ERZ501730 | MGnify/ENA primary metagenome ERZ501730 (study PRJEB25962, sample SAMEA2042560) | human gut metagenome | biome: human gut; feature: human-associated habitat; material: faeces...
AAAAGTAAACAAAATTGATGATATTGATGAAATCTATTTAGTAACAAATGCTAAATATACAAAACATTTTGAAGATTGGGCAAATGAAAAAAATAATATAAAACCAATCAAAGTATTTAACGATGGTACAGTATCAAATGATGATAGATTAGGTGCTATAGGTGATATAGAATTTGTAATTGAAAATGCAAAGGTTGACGATGACATATTAGTTCTTGCAACTGATAATCTATTTGAATTTGAACTTACAGATTTTTATAATTGTTATAAAGAGAAAAAAGCACCATGTGTATGTGTTAGAAAAGAAAATTATGAATTATTAAAAAGATTAGGTGTAGCTGAACTCGATGATAATATGAGAATGGTTGGATTTGAAGAAAAACCAGCTGAACCAAAAGGAAAATATGCAGTATATGCTGAATATATATATCCAAGAGAAATTGTTCCTCAAATTAAAACATATTTAGAAGAAGGAAATTCTTGCGATGCACCAGGAAACTTAGTAGCATATTTATACAAAAAGATGCCACTTTATGCTTATGAATTTTCAGGAGAATGTTTTGATATAGGGACACATGAAGCTTTAGCAGAAGTAAACGAATTATATAGTAAATAAAGAAAAATAAGAGGTTGACTTTTAAAAAGAGTGGGTAGATATAAATGAGTATTAGTAAGATTTCACGTACTTTAGTAGTTATATTATTTCTTGCTTTAATTATATTTATGGGTTATCAAGACGTAATGTTACTATTAAATAATAACAGTAGTAGTCCTACTTTAAATATTTTGAAAGTCGTATATATAATTGTAACAGCTTTATTGGTTGCATTATATGTTTATATAAAAGATAAATTATATAGAAAAAAAGTAAAGAGAAATATATCGCTTATATATAGATATGTGTACATAACTTTTATAGTGGTTATTATGAGTATAATATCTATATATAAATATTTATACTTGATAGAAAATACTATTTTATTTATGTATATATTTTTAAAATTATGTATTGGTTTTGTTTTAAAGAAGATAGTTTTTAACGTCTCTAAAAGTGATATATTATCAGTACTTGGATTATTTGGATTTGCAATGTTACCATGTGTGTATACAGATGTGAACATGATATTTATAAATTTAATAAAGACATTAATAATTTTTTCTACAATGCTTTTAATACAAAAGTTAATTGATGAATTAAAACAACTTGGTATAAAAAATAAAAAATACTTGGCTATTTCCGGTGTACTTGGTATATTTGTTGGAGTATCAATTACAATTGGAATAAGTGTATATTTATGGATTGTAATGGCTTTAATGTCACTTATTCTTACAGTAAATCTTGATAAAACTCACTTAGGATTTCCAAAGAAAATTATTTCTATTGTAAATTCTAAAACTAAAGATACTTTGTATAAGGTTGAAAGAATCAATATTAGTAAACTCATTGTTTCGATAATAACTATTGCATTGATAGCTTCGCTAATTATATTTATAGGTATGATAGTTATAAATAATACAAGTATAGATAAAATAGGAATCTTTAATTTATCTACTGGAATTAAGGACATAAATGTAGAAAATTTTGTTTCAAATCTATTAAATAATACAAATATATTAAATTCTACATCTAAAACTTATTATGTTTTACTTTATTCATATATTGTATTTATAGAAATACTTGCATTTGTTTTAAGAAGAAGATATGATACAAAGTCAACTGTAATGAAACTTTTCTTTATACTTTTATACATTTGTATATCTGTATTTGGGCTTGATATAACACATTATCAAATGATATTAACAGTATTTTTAATTTTAATTTCAATTGTTAATACATCAAATATATATTTAAATAGAGAAGAAAGAGTAAAAATGCTTGTCGCATCATAGATTGAAAGAAGGGGGAAAAATGGCGTATTATTCAGAAGATTTAATCGAAGAAGTAATATCTCAAAATGATATAGTAGAGGTAATATCTGAATACGTTACATTAAAGAAAAGTGGTAGAAACTTTATTGGTTTGTGCCCTTTTCATAGAGAAAAGACCCCTTCTTTTTGCGTGTCTATGGACAAGCAAATTTTTAAATGCTTTGGCTGTTCACAAGGTGGAAATGTTATTTCTTTTATAATGAAAATTGAAAATCTTGACTTTTGGGAAAGTGTTGAAATGCTTGCCGAAAGAGCACATATAGATCTTAGTAAATATGAACAGAGTTCAAAATCGTTTGGAGATAAACAAGAAATTAAAAACAAAAAAGAAACATTCTTTAATATAAATAGAGAAGCTGGAATTTACTATCATAATAATTTAATAAACCTTTTAAAAGAAGAAAATAATATTGTAAAAGAATATGTAAAAAAAAGACAGTTTGATATAAAAACAATAAATAAATATGGAATAGGTTATGCAAATGGTAAAATACCACTTTTGGATTATTTAAAAGAAAAAGGCTTTAGCGAGCAAGATATATTAAATTCTGGAATACTTGTAAAAAATGAAAGAGGAAAAATCTATGATAGATTTTTTTCAAGACTTATATTTCCAATATTTGATATAAGGGATAGAATAATAGCTTTTGGTGGACGTGTTTTAGACAAGTCTTTACCTAAATATGTGAATTCTAAGGAAAATGAAATATATCATAAAGGTAAAACTTTATATATGATGAATTTTGCTAAAAGAGAGAAGCATGATAAAATCATAATTGTAGAAGGATATATGGATGCAATAGCACTTCAAAAAAGTGGTTTTGATAATGCAGTAGCATCTCTTGGAACAGCCCTAACAGATGACCAAGCTCGCCTTTTGAAAAAATATACAGATAATGTTATAATATGCTATGATCAAGATTCAGCAGGACAAAATGCAACATTAAGAGGACTTGATATATTGCATAAAAGAGGCATTAATGTAAAAGTATTAAAGTTAGATAAACCTGATGTAAAAGATCCAGATGAATATATAAATAAATATGGAAAAGAAAGATTTGATACAAGTATTTCACTTGTTGAATTTAAGATTTCAATGCTTGAGAAGAATCTTAACATGAATGATATGGATTCAAAAATCCAATTTTTAAAAAATACGGCTGAGATTTTGGCCTCAATTGATAATGACATTGAAAGAGAAATTTATGTAGATAGAGTTTCTAAAAAATATGGTATAGGAACAGGGCCAATTTTAAAAGAAGTTGAAAAAAAACTAAATAAAAAACATGAAACAGTATATATTGATATGCAGTCTTTAACACGTAAAATGCATCTTACTACTACTCTTAAAAAGAAACAAGAACAATACATTATACTTTTAATTTTAAGCCATAATAAAAAAATACAAGAAAGAATTTTTAATGAAGTAAGTATAGATGATTTTGAAGATGAAAATGTAAAGAAGATTTATGAGTATATACTTAAATTAAAAGAAGAATATGACATTAATAAAATTGATATTCTATCTAAGTTAAAAGATGAAGAACTTATAAAAGAATTAACAGAAATAATATATATAGACACACAAAATATTGATAACGAAAAATTATTAAATGATGTATTAACATACAAACATAAGGAAAAACTATATAATAGAAGAGATGAAATTTTAAAAAGATTAGAGGAAAATATTTCAAAAGATGAGCAAGATATATTGCAATTTGAATTAAATCAAATTATAATTGAAATATCAAGATTAAAATCGTAAAGGAGTAAATAATGAAAGAAGTTTCAAATGGTAAAAAACAAATTGATGAACAAAAGGTGGAAAAAGTGGAAAAAATAAAAAATGAAAAAGTAGAGAAAAAAAATATCTCTAAAGAAGAAAAAAAAGAAAAAATTAAAAAATTTATTGAAAAAGGTAAAAAAGAGAAAAAAGTTAAGTATAAAGATATTGTTAAATTTGTAGATGAAGCAGAAATTACTCCTGAAGAGATGGCAAAAATATATGATACTTTAGCAGATCTTAATTTAAATATAATTATGGATGATGCAAAGGAAACATCAAAAGAGGCAAATATAGATTTACTTTCTGGAAAAGATAGAGAAGCTGTTGAAGATGATGATATAGATGTTGATGATTCTGATATGGCAGTTGTTAATATAGATGGTACAAAATCTGTTGCCGAACTTGATATTGAACCAAATCTTGAAGATATAACAGAAATTGAAAAAGATATTTTACTTGATGATGTTAAAAATATGGATTTTGTTGATAATATAAATGTCGATGATCCTGTAAAAATGTTCTTGAAAGAAATAGGAAAAATACCACTTTTAACATATGAAGAAGAAAATATGCTTGCTGAAAGAATGGTTCATGGAGATAAAGAAGCAAAAAAACGTTTAATAGAATCAAATTTAAGATTAGTTGTAAGTATAGCAAAAAAATATATTGGAAGGGGTATGAATTTCCTTGACCTTATACAAGAAGGAAACTTAGGACTAATAAAAGCAGTGGATAAGTTTGATCAATCAAAAGGATATAAATTTAGTACATATGCAACTTGGTGGATTAGACAAGCAATCACAAGAGCCATAGCTGATCAAGCTAGAACAATAAGGATACCTGTACATATGGTTGAAACTATAAATAAATTAATACGTACATCAAGGCATTTATTGCAAACTTTAGGGAGAGAACCAACTCCAGAAGAAATTGCTGCTGAACTTGAAATGCCAGTTGAAAAAGTAAGAGAAGTATTAAAAGTATCTCAAGAACCAATATCTTTAGAGACACCTGTTGGTGAAGAAGATGAGAGTAATCTTGGCAACTTTATACCAGATGAAGATGCTCCATCTCCTGCAGCACAAGCAGCTGATGTACTTTTAAGAGAACATATTGAAGATGTAATGCAAACATTAACTCCAAGAGAGGCAAAAGTTTTAAAACTTAGATTTGGTCTTCAAGATGGACGTATGAGAACTTTGGAAGAAGTTGGTCGTGAGTTCCAAGTAACAAGGGAACGTATAAGACAAATAGAAGCAAAAGCATTAAGAAAACTTAGACATCCAAGTAGAAGTAAGAGATTAAAAGATTTTATGAATTCTGAAGATTAATTTTAATATAAAAAAATATTAATAATTTGTATAAAAAATAAAAAAATGCACAATATAATAATGAGTACATTATTTGTTCTGTACTCATAAGATTTTAATTATGCTATGTTGTTATATGGTATAGTTATCACAATACAGATGGATATTTTCTCGTCCATCTGTATTTTTTTGACTTTTTCTGACTTTTGTATAAAAATCTATTGACATTTGTTTTGTATAGTAGTATACTATTAATAGTCAAAGAAAGTCAAAGTCTAAAAGGAGGCTAAAATGAAAATATCAGATTTAATAGAAGAGTATATAAATGAAATAATAACACAAAATGAAGTAGCAGAATTAAATAGGAGTGCACTTGCTGATAGATTTAATTGTGTACCATCGCAAATAAACTATGTAATATCCACAAGGTTTATACCTGAACTTGGATTTTATGTAGAAAGTCGAAGAGGAGGTGGTGGATATATAAAAATTAGTAGAGTAAATTCTACTAAAGAAGAATATATATCAAACATTACTGAAAAAATTGGTAGTAAATTGTCACAAAGTGTCGCAGATATTTACTTGGATGATTTTATACGATATAATCTATTAGATAAAAATACTGCAAAGGTTATAAAGGCTGCACTTTCTGACAAGAGCTTATTTAAGGTTGATAAAATAAAAAGAGATGAAGTAAGAGCTGATATTCTGAAGAATATATTAATGAATTTGTAAAGGAGTGATTATTATGAAATGTCAAAGTTGTGGAAAGAAAGAGGCAACTGTAAGATATATGGAAGATATAAATGGTAAAAAACAAGAAATGCATTTTTGCATAGACTGTGCTAAAAAATTAGGTTTTGTAAACTTTTCAGATATGTTTTCTCCAATGTTTACAAATATTCCAAGTTTGTTTGGAGATTTTGGATTTAAAGAGGAATTAAAATGCCCTACATGTGGTTATACATTTGATGATTATTCAAGCACTGGACTTCTAGGTTGTCCTGATTGTTACGATACATTTGAAGATAGACTAGATAATATTTTCCTTAAAATGCATGGAAAGAATAGACATATAAAATTAAGTAATAAAAAACGTATTTCAAGTGCTAAAAGTATACAAAAAGATAAAATAGATAAATTAGATGAAGTAGCATCTTTAAAAAATGAATTAAAAACTTTAGTAGAAAATGAGGAATATGAGAAGGCTGCAGTTGTACGTGATAAAATAAAAAAAATAGAAAAAAGTAAAAGAAAATAATTAGGTGGTGAAATAAATGTGGTATAAAGAAATTTCAAAAGATTCTGATGTTGTAATTTCAACAAGACTTAGGTTTGCAAGGAGTATAGATGGATATAAATTTCCAAACATAATGAAGAAAAAAGAAAAGCAAAATTTACTAGATAAAGTGAAAAATAGTATAAACTTAAAAGAGTATAATTTCTTTAAAACAGAAGATATAGATGAAACCACTCTTGGTAGTTTAGTGGAAGAACATTTAATATCTAAGGAATTATTAGATTTATCAGATACGGCTATTGTAACAAACAAAGATTCAAGTATTGTTGCTATGTTAAATGAGGAAGATCATTTAAGAATTCAGGCTTTTGAGAGTGGTTTTGATATTGATAAATGTTATAATAATCTTATATCATTTACTGATAAACTAGAAGAGAAATTAAGATTTTCATATAGTGATAAATATGGATACATAACATCATGTCCAAGTAATGTAGGAGCGGCTATGAGGGTTTCTGTTATGCTTCATTTACCTGCACTTGCAAGATTAGGTCTTTTACCTAAAATAATTGATGAGGCAACAAGTTTTGGACTTTCAGTAAGGGGCCTTTATGGAGAGAATACATCAGGTTATGGTCATATATATCAAGTGTCAAATAGACAAACTTTAGGACTTAGTGATGATGAAATCATTAATAAAATAAAGGCAATTGTAGGAACAATAATATCACAAGAAAGAAAAGCAAGAAATGTTTTAAAGGAAAATAGTATATATTTAAGTGATGAAATATACAGAGCATTAGGAATATTAAAAAATGCAAGAATAATGTCTGAAGACGAGGCTTTTAAACTTTTATCTAAGTTAAGGCTTGGAGTTTCAATGAAGATAGTAAATGAAGTTAGCTTGGAAAAAGTTCAATCATTAATGGTTGACACACAAGAAAATACTTTAAAAACTATTATAAAAGAAGATTTATCAAAGGAAGAGGAAGATATAAAAAGAGCAGAATATATAAGAGAGGAGTTGAAGTAATATGTACGAATTTACAGGAAGAGCGAATAGAGTTTTAGAAATTGCAAAAGAATTTTCTATAACTCATAATTATTCATTTGTAGGAACAGAGCATATATTATATGGACTTGTAAAAGAAGGAGAAGGACTTGCAAGTAAAATTTTAACATCTCAAGGGTTAAAACCGGAATATGTTGAAGAAGAAATATGATGGAGTAATGAATACCTTAGAAAGCGATCCAGAATTTACTCCAAGAGCAAAAAGAATAATTGAAAATAGTGCTAAAGAGGCAATGAGAATGGGACAAAATTATGTTGGAACAGAGCATATTCTTTTAGCACTTATGAGGGAAATTGATAGTGTAGCGGTTAGAATACTTATTGATACAAATATTGATCCACAAAGGATATTTGCAGATTTACTTAGACTTTTAAGTGAAGATTCACCAGTTGCAAACTATTCTGATTCATCATTTTCCTCTTCTGTTGATACCAATACACCAACATTAAATCAGTATGGCAAAAACTTAACGGCACTTGCTAAAGAATCAAAGTTAGATCCTGTTATAGGGAGAAAAAATGAAATTCAAAGAATAATTGAAATATTAAGTAGAAGAACTAAAAATAACCCTGTTTTAATTGGTGAACCAGGTGTTGGTAAAACAGCTGTTGTAGAAGGTTTAGCACAAATGATTGTTGATAATAAGGTGCCAGAAATATTAAAAAATAAAAAAGTTGTATCACTTGATATGTCGGCAATGATTGCAGGTGCTAAATATAGGGGCGATTTTGAGGAAAGATTAAAAAATGTTTTACAAGAAATAAAAAAAGCTGGTAATATAATTTTATTTATTGATGAAATGCATACTATAATAGGTGCTGGAGCTGCAGAGGGAGCAATGGATGCAGCTAATATATTAAAACCACTTTTATCAAGAGGTGAAATTCAAATAATAGGGGCAACAACTCTAAATGAGTATAGAAAACATATTGAAAAGGATGCTGCACTTGAGAGAAGATTTCAGACAGTTATTGTAGATGAGCCTACAACAGAAGATACAGTAAAAATATTAAGTGGACTTAAAGATAAGTATGAAGCACATCATAAAGTAAAAATTACAGATGAAGCAATAAAAGCAGCTGTAGATTTATCTGAGAGATATATAAATGATAGATTTTTACCAGACAAGGCTATTGATTTAATAGATGAAGCTTGTTCAAAAATAAAATTAAGAACCGTAACTATGCCTAAAAATATATTAGACATGGAAAACAAAATAGAAAAAGTTTCTAAGGAAAAAGAAGAAGCTATAATTTCTCAATCATTTGAAAAGGCTGCAAAATTAAGAGATGAGGAAAAGGAGCTAAAAGATAAAGTAAATAAAGCAAGAGAAAATTGGAAGAAAAAAGAAGAAAATAAAGAGGCAAGTGTAAATGCAGAAGACATTGCAAATGTAGTATCTGCATGGACAAAAATCCCGGTTACTAAGCTTACAAAAACTGAATCTGAAAAATTGAAAAACTTAGATTTAGAATTAAAAAAACGTGTAATTGGTCAAGATGATGCAGTTGAAGCATTAGCTAGAGCTATTAAAAGAGCAAGAGTTGGGCTTCAAAATGAAAACAGACCAATAGGATCATTTATGTTCCTAGGTCCAACAGGAGTTGGTAAAACTGAACTTACAAAAGCATTAGCAGAAAATTTATTTGGAAATGAAAATCAATTAATACGTCTTGATATGTCTGAATTTATGGAAGCACATAGTGTTTCTAAATTAATAGGTTCACCTCCAGGATATGTAGGATACGATGAAGGAGGTCAGCTAACAGAGCAAGTTAGACGTAAACCATATAGTATAGTTTTATTCGATGAAATAGAAAAAGCACATCCAGATGTATTTAATATGTTACTTCAGATATTAGATGATGGTAGACTTACTGACTCAACAGGAAGAACTGTAAGTTTCAAAAATACAGTAATAATTATGACATCAAATGCTGGAGCAAGAAATATAGTTGAACATCATTCTATTGGATTTATGAATAAAGAAGATAGTAAAAAAGACTATGAAAAAACTAGAGATGAAGTTATGGCCGAACTTAAAAAGATATTTAGACCAGAGTTTTTAAATAGACTAGATGACATTATTGTGTTTAAAAAACTAAGTAATGAGAGTATAGAAAAAATAACTAA
>ENA-OPLQ01000264-OPLQ01000264.1-human-gut-metagenome-genome-assembly--contig:-NODE-264-length-9295-cov-1.501623_pt1 | contig 9295 bp, 5 predicted proteins | sample MGYA00241449_ERZ501730 | MGnify/ENA primary metagenome ERZ501730 (study PRJEB25962, sample SAMEA2042560) | human gut metagenome | biome: human gut; feature: human-associated habitat; material: faeces...
AAAAAATTAAATTTTATATGGTAACATGCATTCTTTTTGGTGTTGTTTTGGGTGGTATGGCATGTACATGGATAAACCAAGGCTTTTGGTGGTTATTACAAAGGTTCCCAAATTATAACACTGTAAAAATGTATTTTCCTGAACTTTTTGCCCCAGCAATAAAAACAGCATGCTTTGCAGTACCTTTTGTTGCAATATTTAATATAATTGATTACTTTTTACTTATTTTAAGGGATGAAGACCTTCCAAAATCTATTGCTGGATTTTGTGGACTATCTCTTACAGGTGGAAGTAAAGATAATGGAATGTTTACTTGCGAAACAATCATATGTAATGAAAAAGATTCAGCTATCCCTATAGTTGTTCCTGAGAAAAAAAGATATGAGGGTACTCTTGTACAAGGTGCTACTGGTACAGGTAAAACAGCAACTGTTCTACTACCAATGAGTGCATTAGACCTAGAAAGAAAATATTTCTTTAGAGAATACTCTAAAAAGATAGGCTATTCAATGTTAAAAAAAGGTATAGCATATATGAACGGTCCATTTAATAACGAATACATCAATAGAAACTTTTCTCTTTCTTACCTAAGACCAAAACGTGGCATGGAAGATGAATTTATGGAAAATGTAAAACCTGTAGTTCAATTCAAAGATAATGCAACAGGAAATATTACATATAAAGATATTGGAATTACAATCGTTGAAAATGACGGTAAATTTATTTCAGATTTTATTGGAGTTGCAAAGAACTTTGACATAGATGTTTTATCTATTGATCCAATAAATCCTGATACATTAAGTATTAATCCTTTTGCTATTGAAGATCCTGCTAAAGTTGCTTCAATAGTTGCAGATGTTTTAAACTCAATGTATGAATCACAAGGTGGTGGTGGTGCCGGAGATCCATTTTTTACACAAGTTACAATAGATGCATTCCAAAACTTATCAATTCTACTTAAAGAAATGTATCCAAGAATGAATAATGGTGAAGTTGCTTCTCTTGAAGACATGCTTGAACTTTTATATAACTTCGATAAAGTTGAAGAAATGACTGAAGAAATGAAAAAGGTACCTGAGCTTGAACAAAAATACAAATTATTAATTGCATATTTTGAAAAGAATTTCTATAAGCCATCTCTTAATATAAACGGATATGAAATTCCTGGAACAAGAGGTAGTGGAAGAAAAGATACAGAAAAATTCTTGTATGGAGCTATTACTCAACTTAATAACTTAATTAGGAACCCAGGACTAAAAAAAGCTCTTTGTGGTAAAACAAATATGATTAACTTTGATAAAGCTTTAGAAGAAGGTAAGGTTATTACTGCATGTTCTAGAAAAGGTGATCTTGGTGTTTTACAAGCTAAAGCTTTTGGTATGTTCTTTATACTACAATTTCAAGATGCTGTTTTAAGAAGAAAAGGTACTGAAGATTCAAGAACACCACACTTCTTGTATATTGATGAATTTCCTGAATATATTAATAAAGATATGGAAGTTATGTTTACACTATTTAGAAAATATAGATGCGGTGTTTCAATTGCACTTCAAAACTTATCACAATTATCTAAAGGAGATAAATCAGGATATTATAGGCAAACAGTTCTTGCAAATACAAAAACTCAAATTGTATTTGGTGATACAGTCCCAGAAGATAGTGATTACTGGGAAAAAGCATTTGGTATGAATAAAATTCCTGACCAATCAAGTTCATTCAAGATTGTTGATGGTGAACTTGTTAAATCAACAAGTCTTGAGGTAAAAAAGAAAATCCGTGCAGAAGCATATAAAATTCAAGATTTAGGATTTAAAAATGTTTTCTTCAAAACAAAGGATGAAAAAGGAAAAACAATATATGGTAAAGGAAAAACAGATTTCCTAAATAGCAAATATAAAGAAAAAGCTCATACATTAATGTTTAATTTTGAAAAATACATGATGACAAAACCAGATACTCCTACAATTACAATTAACGATAGTGATTCTTCAGCAAATGATGATACTTTATTTGGTGTAAATACATCAACAAGATTAAATGAAGAACTTGCTAAAAGAGCTAATGATTCAATTGTGTCTTCTCCATCTAATTACTCACAAAACGAAGATAAAAAATCTGTTGAACTTGATAATTTAGATAATTTTGATATCATGTTTGAAAATATCGAGCCTACTCTTGAAGATTCATCAAAAGATGGTGGGGCAATTACAGAAACTTATGAAACTGCTGCAATAAAAGAAAACAAAAAATAATATAATTTAAAGGAGCTTTAGGCTCCTTTTTTTGTATGCAAAATTTCATTTCTATACAAATTTTAAATGCTAATTTATGATATATCTTTTATATCAATTTAACAATATAAAAATTTGCAACATATAATAAAAGGAAAATAATCTCACTAAAAAGGATGAATGTTCATGAATTCTTGTTTTAATTCATGTTGTAATTGTAATTGTTCCAAGGATCATTACTATATTGGTCATACTGGTGCAACCGGTCCTCAGGGCATACAAGGTATTCAAGGTGAAAAAGGTGAAACTGGACATGCTTGACCAATAGCTATTCCACCAACTGCCGAAATTGCAGGCCAGCAAGATACTTCAAATGTTAGAGTTTCAGATGTAAACTTACTTATGAAAAAAATATATCTAGGCTAGTTACTAAAACGCAGAAAATAAAGGCTTATCATCTCTAATAAATAGAGTGATAAGCTCATTTCTAATTACAACATTTTATACTTGATTTTGCATTAGTATTAGTATTTTTCTGCAACATATCTTCTAATGTATGCCATGCAAGTAAAGCACACTTTACACGAGCTGGCATATTTGAAATATTTTTAAATGCAATAGCATCTTCTAATTTTTCAAGTTCTTTCTCATCTTTAATTTCTTTCTTTATCATATGAATAAATGTTTCAATAATATCCATTGCTTCTTTGACACTTTTTCCTTTTAGAGTATCAATCATTATTGATGTAGAAGCTTGAGATATTGCACAACCATGCCCTTCAAATGTCATGTCTTTTATAACATCACCATCAAGCTTTAAATCTAATGTTATTTCATCACCACAATTTGGATTGTGTCCTACTTCAGAAAAATCTGCATTTTCCATCTTCTTTTTATTATATGAATTCATACTATGTTCCATAATAAGTTCATTATATAAATCATTTAAATCATCCATTTTTTCACCTTCTATTTTCTTATGTACTTGCTAAACATTTCATATGCTTTTTTTAATCCTAAAACAAGTTTATCAACATCTTGTTTTGTATTATAAATATAGAAAGAAGCTCTGCATGTAGAATCAATTTTAAGATACCTCATTAGTGGCTGTGCACAATGATTCCCAGCTCTTATACAAACTCCAAATGTATCAAGAATACTTGCAACATCATGTGGATGTACACCCTTTATATTAAAGGATATAACAGATGAATGATTATTGCTATTTTTCGTCATATAAATATCTAAAAAATCTAATTTTCTTAAACAATCTACAGCATATGAAATAACTTCGTCTTCAATACTATGTATATTATCATATCCTATTTTTTGTATGTAGTCAATAGCTGCACCAAGCCCAACTACGCCCTCAACATTTTGAGTACCAGCTTCAAATTTATTTGGGAGAGATGCAAAAGTAGTATCTTGTTCATAAACATACTCTATCATATCTCCTCCCATTAAAAATGGTGTCATATTATTAAGTATTTCTTCTTTTCCATATAACACACCTATACCAAGTGGTGCAAGCATTTTATGACCAGAAAATACTAAAAAATCTGTATCAATATTTTGAACATCAATCTTCATATGTGCAATACTTTGAGAAGCATCAACTATAGTTACAGCTCCATTTTCATGGGCATATTTTACAATTTTATTTATATCATTAATTGTTCCTGTTACATTAGAAACATGCGTAATTCCAACTATTTTAGTTTTATTTGTAATTTTATTTTTTATTTCTTCATCGTCTATTTCGTAATTTTCATTTATGTACATATATTTTAGTTTTGCACCTGTAACCTTTGCTACTTTTTGCCAAGGAACTAAATTAGAGTGATGTTCCATTATAGATATTACAATTTCATCATCTTTTTTTAAATTTTCCATAGCATATGAATAAGCTATTAAATTTAAAGATTCTGTTGCATTCTTAGTAAATATAATCTCTTTTGTGTGCTTTGCATTTATAAACTGTTTTACTTTCTTTCTTGTATCTTCATATATTTGAGTTGCTTTTACACTAAGCATATATGACCCTCTATGCGGATTAGAGTTATATTTGTTATAAAAAGATGATATTGCATCTATTACCTGCTTTGGTTTATGAGTTGTTGCACCACTATCTAAATATGAAATGTCATTATCCTTAAGTAGTGGAAAGTCTTTTTTTATATCTTCTGCTGTCATTATTGCACCTCCTTTAGTCAATTTTTTCATCAATTTTATCTATTATTTCTTTCTTTAATTTTGTATCCTCTATATTTTCAAGTATTTTATCAAATTTAGCTTTTACAACAAGTTTCATAGCATCTTTTAGATCAAATCCTCTAGTCATAATATAGAATAAAACCTTAGGATCTATTTTTCCTGCACTGCTTGAGTGATTTCCTTTTACATCTTCCTCACTACAAAGTAACATTGGAAGTGATATAGATTTAGCCTTATCTGAAAGAAGCATACATGACTCGTTTTCATTTCCAATAGATTTCTTTGAACCTTTTTTAAAATCAATAGTACCTTTAAAATGCTTTTTACTTTCATCTTTTAGAGCACCTTGAACTTCTATATTTACATTAGATTTTTCTCCTCTTAAATGAGAAATATAATTTAAATCAAAGAACTGATCATCATTGCCAAGATATATAGCATTAATTAAATTTTCAGAACTTTTACCTACTAAATTTGAGTAGTAATTTGTAATACTATACTTTCCACCTAAATCAACTACTACATAATTTAGCTTGGCATTATCTTCAATAATACTGTCAATTGCTATTAAATTAGTGGATAATGTATTCATAAAGTTTACAAGAACAATATTTAAATTTGAATTTTCTTTTGCTATAACTTTTAATACTTGATTATGAAAATAACTATCTTTATTATCAGAATCATATTTTAATACCACAGTTGAACTTGTATTTTTATCTGAAATAATTTTCATGTTATCAACTAATACCTTATTAGCATTATCAAACTTAAAATTAATTCTAATATTTTCTTCAATATTTTCTTTTATTTCAATATTACCGTCTAAAACTAGTCCACTTTCTTTATATGCAATATATATTCTTAAGTAATCATTATATAAAGGTGCGTCTTTCTTAAAAGGTATACTAGTTTCATATTGCTCTATTTCATCATCATTTAATACATGAATATCCAAGCATGGAATATTTTTTTCCATACTTGGTAGATATTTATTAATATTCTTGTTATTTAAAATAAATACTTTATTCATATATTTCTCTCCATTATTTTTAATTATTATTTATGTAGTATATCTGATATCTTTTTAGATATTTTATAACTCCTAGAACCTTTTATAGAAACTAGCTCCAAAGATTTTTTATCAATTTCTTGATTTAACATGCTAATTTTAGACTCTAAGTCTGTTATATTTTTATTACGTAACTCAATGTCAACATTTTTTTGATCTATAATTTCATATAGCTTTTTTTTATTTCTTTGAATTTGCTCTTTCTCAGTAAAATTTACTAAAAAGCGTTCTGCAAATTCAATATTATTCAAATATTTACTATCTATTGAAGATCCTTTTTTTATTAATTCATCAAAATCATCAATTAATTTATTTGTCATATCTATAGAAGAAAATTTACTTATAATTCTTTCTCTACATTTTTCTTTAACATTATTTTTTGACTGCAATATTTCATTAATAACTTTAACATATTCATTAATTTCTTCTTCAGAATAGTTAAAGTTATATTCGTCAAACTTCCTTGATTGATAATTTTTTACAATTGCTCCTACGCCATCATTAATTACTTCTTTTTGACCTCCTACATCAGAGGAAACTACTGGAACTCCCATTGATAATGATTCATATGTGGTTAGTGAAATTCCCTCTGACAATGAACAAATTAAAGTAACATCTGCTATTTTGTAATAAGGTCTTATATCTTTATGATATCCTACAAATTCTATATACTTATCTAATCTATGTTTGTTTACATACTCTATCATATCGTTATATGCAGGTCCATCACCTACTACAATTACTAAAATATCTTCATATATATCTTTTAATTTATTTAGAATGTTCAACATTAATATTGGTCTCTTAATATATGCTAATCTACAAGGAAAAAGAATTACTTTTCTTTCTTTATATTTTTCACTTAAGTTATCTTCTACTATGTTAGGATTAAAATATTCACTATCAATTCCAATATAAATAACACGTGTATTTTTTATAATTTTATTCATATCATTATATAATATATTTTCTAAATTCTTACTACAAACATATGTAGTATCAAGAAAATTTGAAATTGCTATTGAATCCCTTGGATATCCTCCATTTCTCCATTCCCATTGTTCTGCATGTAAAAAGTCAACAAAAGGAATTTTAGGAAACTTATGTTTTAACCATGGTATAATATGATACCCATACATAGAGTTTGATTGAAAACACAAGTCAATCTTCCTAGAATATATAATATAATGTATAAAAGCTGCCCAATCTTCTTCGTTTAAAAAAGTTGTCAAATCAAAAATTTCATCTGCATACTCTTCAAATGCTGATCTTAAAACATACTCTGATGGTTCAGTTAATATTATAGTTATTTTATATCCTCTTTTTTTTAATCCTTTAGCTAAATTTAAATTAAAATTATCTGCACCACCAAACACTAGCCATGGGACTAAAAATAAGATATGTTTTGAGTCTTTACCAAGTGTTTTATCAAATCCAAAAGTATACGGATATTCCATACTATTATTATTTTCTCTAGGATATTGAATTGCTGTAACTTCTTCGTTTATTTCATTTCTAGCCTTTTCTATATAACTTTCTGCAGTCTTTGATTTTTCTTCACTAACATTAATACTGGACAAACGGTTATCATCATGTATTCTATACCAAAATCCATAATAATTCATTCTTACCGGATAATATCCTTTTTTTATAAAAGATAGCCATAAAAAGTAATCTTCATGAACTTCTTTAGGAAGCTTGCTATATTCTTCAATTTCTAAAAATTTTTCTTTTCTTATAAATGAATTTATACTTACTAAATTGGTATTTTTTTCTACTTCAGAATCAAAAACTGGATTCCATAAATATTCTTTTCTACCAAATGCAGCTATATTACAGTATGCCCAAGTAGCAGCTTTATTTGTAAGTAGAGTAAAATAACCACATTCAAGTAAAGTATTATCAATCATATCATCTGCATCCAAAAATAATACAATGTCGCTTTTTGACTCTTTAGCAGCAAGATATCTTGCATAAGCTTGCCCATGGTTATCAATATTAATTATCCTTATTCTATTATCTAATTTTTTTAAATCATTAAGAATAATATCAGTATTTTTTTCAGTACTACCATCATTTACAATAATCCACTCAAAATATGGAAAAGTTTGCTTGAAGATACTAGCAGCAGTTTCATTTATATATTTGGAAGCATTATAATATGCTGTTATAATAGATATTTTAGGATTATTAATATCTATTGCATTTGATGTTACTTTCTCAACATTTCTTATATTTGGTGTATTTTTAAAATTAAACAAATCATTTTCTTTTGACATAATAAAATACTTAAGAGAATTGCTTTCTCTTCCTTCCTTCTTAACTACTTAATTTTCTTTAACAATTTCATAATACCTAATTTCTGTAAACCTTTAATAAATACTCTATATAATTTAAAATTCCATAAAATATCTTTTAATTTTCTCTTTTGATATACAAATTTTGTTTCTACACTACTAATATACATAGATGGATTTGCATATCTATAACTTGGACCATTCGCTTGTAAAATATTGAATAACTCATTCCCATATTTACAATACAAATTTTTATGATTATTCGTAATTATTTCTGTTAAATATAAAATATTATTTGCATTAAATTCTCTTGCCATAGAATTCTTTCTCACACGATATAAAGATAAGAATTCAGGAATACAAACCCCAAAACAATTATTTTCAGCTAATGATATCCACATATCATAATCTTCCATTCCATATTCCATTTCTATTCTATTTTTGCCATATCTAATAAAATCTTCTCTTCTAACTAGTGTATTAGCATTTAACATATTATGGCATAATAAATATGGTAATTGTGTATCAAAAGTAGTCCAACATCCATTACTTCCCTCAAAATATTTTACCCAGCTAAAAACATATGAAACGTTATCTAATCTATTTAAAATATTTATTGCTTTTGTATAAAAAGTTTTTTCCACCATATCGTCAGGGTCTAAAAAAGCTATAAATTCCCCTTTTGCAGCATCTGCACCAACATTTCTTGCATTTGCTAATCCACCATTTTCAATATCTAAAATTCTTACCTGAGTATCTTGTCTATATTTTTCAAGGGCAGCAAGACTTTCCTCATCATTTGAACCATCATTTACAATTATAATTTCTTTACTTACATAATCAGATGATTTAACACTATTTATACAGTCATCAAGATATTTGCCCATATTATAATATGGTACTACAATAGATAACATCCCTTTTCCATTATTACTTACATCTTTTTTATAATCAGATACATCATTTAAAAAAGGATATTTGTTTTTTGAAGTAACGTTTTTTGTTACCGAATTAAAAAATTCTTTTCTCAATTTTAAATTTTTTTGCAAATTACATAAACTATTAATTCTTTTATGTGCATTTTCACCTAACTTTTCTAAAGTATCATCTGAGTCATTTAAAACTTTAATTATTTTTTGTTCTAATTCTCCTGATACTGTATGGTCAAAAATATATCCATTTTTTCCATCTTCACAAACCATTTCAGCCTGCCCACCCTGTTTAGAAACTATTACTGGTTTTCCAAGCCACATAGACATAATACAAGTATTAGGAAAATTTTCATATAATGATGGTATAACTACAGCTCTAGCAGCTTTTATATCCTTAATAAGTTCTTTTTGAGGTGTATTTCCTTGGAATTTCAATACCCCTTGTTGTATTCTATCTTTATATTTATTTGCAAGTAACACTCCTAAGTATTCATTCTTTGGAAAAAATTTAACGTCACCACCTATAATTTTTAATTTACAATCATATCC
>ENA-OPLQ01000287-OPLQ01000287.1-human-gut-metagenome-genome-assembly--contig:-NODE-287-length-8388-cov-5.869675_pt1 | contig 8388 bp, 9 predicted proteins | sample MGYA00241449_ERZ501730 | MGnify/ENA primary metagenome ERZ501730 (study PRJEB25962, sample SAMEA2042560) | human gut metagenome | biome: human gut; feature: human-associated habitat; material: faeces...
ATATAGAAACACACACAAAAAAAGGGTGCGTCACAGACTTATGACACACCCTCATGACGCTATACACTTTTTTGCGCTCGCTGGCAATGGATTACCACCAAACCAGCAATAATGAATTATTTTTGGTATCATTATTTTACATTAATTGTTGTATTTAATATATACTGAGCTACTTTTGCTGGTGCCCAATACTTTTCGTATTGTTCAATAACGTACTCCTTGCTAATTGGTCTTAAATGTTTCAGCTTATCAGTGACTTCAGTATAATCAACTTCATTATCAGGCAGATAACCCATTTCTCCGATTTCCGTCACTTCATCACCAAATGGATGATACCATTTCACATGAAGATTATCCGTAGCTATAGCTGTACCGCATACGAAGCTATCAATGAAACGAGCAGGAATACTCATTCGATAACCAGAAACATTGACATTGTACTGGAACTTTGCAACGTGTTTAGAGAAATCTTTCAGCGGGATAACTAATTCCCCATTAGTATTAACACCAGTGTCAGAGTTACCTCTATTAATAACTCTAGCATCATAACCTTCACCAAGCCCATCCATAATATCGGCAATCTTAGCTCGCTTCTCATTAGGATGGTTTATCTTATTACCAAAGTATCCCAAGATATCTGACTCCCAATCCCAATCAGGTTCTGTTACATGTTCTGTTGGCACAGGACCAGCAGCATTACCGAAATAACACATTGCCTTACCTGTTTGCTTTACAGAACGTGCAGAAAGTAAATTGTTATAAGCTGCATCCAATTCTTTGAACGAGCAGGTTCGTCCCATTGACCTAACAGCAAGCAACAAAGGTTTTATTTTTTCGTTACATAGATATACCTCTGGACATAATTTGCGCTTTGCTTTCGTCTTTCCCGCATCTTTTGGATTTTCAAATTCTGAATCAAAAAAAGGAATATATTCATTACCAATTTTAAATCCCTTTGAGTCGAATTCTTTTGGGCACTGAATTTTGAAATATACATCGCAAAAACGGAGAAGAGTCCCACTAAACATGTTTGGACTATCTGCTGAATCAATACAAAAAGTATGCTTACCTTTTTCATCTAAAACATATCCTCTAAAATAGGCCTCTGTTTTTATTTCTTTATTTCCTTGAAAATAATTCTTAATCTTATTCAGGCAGCGAACAAAGAACTGTGCATGATTTATAACATAAAGCTTTTGCGAAAGCGGCAAATCAAACTTTAATTTGATAATACCGCTTTTGTCTAAAAGCATAAAACCATAAACAAACCATTGATAATAGATAATTCTATTAGAAAGATCAGTAACTACTACTATTGGTTTTGACATACTATTTTCTAGAAAGAAGTTTGACTTCATATTCTATAACATTCTGTAACCCTTCCTCCATATCAACCATTGGAGTCCAGCCATACTTCTCATGAGCTAAAGAATTATCACAAAGAGAATACTTATTAACCTCATGATTTAATATTTCACTCTTGATAGGATAGGCACCTTCATATAAACCTGGATACTTATACCAGTAATGATCTGTATTAGCGTACTCTGCCTTGATATCCTTACCCATCAAACGCTGTGCTATGGCGTACATTTCATTTACAGAATAATTCTTATTAGAAGAAACATTTACACAATCAAAGCCCTCTGATTTCTGCACAAGAATTGCTAGATTAATCAGGTCTTCTACATAGATGTAATCTCTTCTCTGCTCTCCTGTAGAATGAAAAACAGGAACTCTATCATAATAAAGTTCACGAATCATATAGCCTACAAAAGGAGGTTGCTTTCTCAAACAATCAATATGTGGACCATAAACATTAGCAAAACGAAGACAAGTAACGTTCATTCCATAAGTCTTGCAATATGACTCAGCAAAGCGTTCTGCACAATACTTCGTATTCGGATAAATCAATGTTGGTTGTTTGAAATTATCCTCATGTGTAGGGAACTCTGTCTCGTTTTCATACATTGCATTAGTACTAGCTTGAATTACTTTCTTGACTCCATAAATGCGCGAATTCTCCAATATATTAACAAAACCAACAAGATTCACCTCTATGGCTTCAGTTGGATTCAACTGACAATCTGGCAATGGTGCTATACCTGCGATATTATAAACGTAGTCAATTTTGTTATTCTGAAAAATCTCCTTAATTGCTTCCTTATCACGAATATCTACTTTCTGAATTTCGGAATTAAAGTCATGATCCTCAAACATAAGGTTATCTTTGGAACCATAAGAAAAATTATCAATCAGAATAAGTTCTGCACCATCTTTCCATAGACGATGAGCAAGCTGTGACCCAATAAAGCCAGCAGCACCAGTAATTAAAACTTTCATAACTAAATATTTTTTAAATTGTTATACAAACGTTTGTTACCCCAATCTATAAAATCATCAACATTAAAAGGACGGAACGAGATATTGTCAAGCAACATGGCATAAACGATATGAGACATATATAGTTTTTCAAAATGAGCCAATCGCTCATAATATGAACAGAATTGACTGGCATTCTCAAAAAGATAACCACCTGCATTGAAATATCTGCTAATAATCTTCTTTTCAATAATGTTAGTGATGTAAAACTGGTCATCCAAATCCACATAACTCTTATTGTGAGGATTAACCATGTCCAATCTGTCCAGAGGATAAATAGCGATACCATTCGTTTCTGTAAAGTCGCAGTTGAAATAGCCATCTGCATCCTTTACGAAGATACCACCCTCTATCTGTTCTTGCTTCACACACTCATATATAGTTTCTGCTTGTGAATTTGTTGGAACTTTCAGAGATAAGACTTTAGCCTCTTCTGACAATCCCAAATTACGCAACTGCATGTTGAGCAATTCTGACAGATGATATTTCTGGTCTAGTTTGTCTAAAATCACGAAATAGATATGCTCAAACTTTGCAAAATCCAAGCCTTGAATAGACTTGATACAAAGCAAAACACCATCTTCTGCAAAATTGAAAACATAAGGCATCGTATGCTCATATTCTGGGCGGTCTGCCGCTATAGGCACTATTAAACTCAAACTCATAACATTGAATTGATTACATTCTTAAGATAATTGGTTACTTTCTCCTCCTTGGCATACTGCAAGATACGCAGGAAGTTCATCAGTTGGAAGACATGATAATATTCGCGATACCAAGCATACTGCGAATAGTAAGAATCAATCTCATGGTCTATCTTCTGAGATATGATGCTCAATCTTACCAAGTCTACATCTCCTTCATACATCAAGCGGGACCATTCATACTGAGAATCCTGGCGAATCTTTACAAGGTCGAGCAAAGGAGACTCGATAAAAGAATCCAGGAAGTCGATGAGATAATAGTTGTTGCCATTGAAGAGGATATTTGAGAAAGTCAAATCACCATGACACTTTCCAATCGGGATTTCAATCTCAATTGGTAGTTGCTCAAACACCTTGCTACATTTCTCCAGCAAAGCCTCTATCTCTTTATCACCTTTCAAGAATTCATTCACATGGCATTTATTGCAAACATCCAAGAATTTATCTTTAACAATCTGGGTATTGACCTTTCGAAGAGGAGAATCTTCTATCTCGGCATTCATGAAGATTTTCAAGGCCTTGACAAAATAACTGATATTGTCGAACCCTGCATCCTCAAAATAATCGATATAGTTCTTGCTATACACATACTCCATCTTGATGATGAGATGTTCATCCGTTTTGTCTATCTCAAAGATTTCAGGAATACGTATATGCTGATAAGCTCTTCTACATGCCTCTTGCTGTTTTTTAGCTTGCAAGTAGAGGCGATTGATATATTTAGGGTCATGTGTACTCTTATAGATATACAGATTATTGCCGTCATTGACAATATCTATCTGGCAGCCACTATGACCTTTTACTTGTATTTCCATAAAAATAGTCTTTTGTTATTTGAACATAAGAAAGATTAGCAGCAACAGCTGCACCTATGCCTACAGGAGAATCCTCGAAGACCAAAGCTTCGCTAGGCTGGATATTCAACTTCTCTAAAACTTTATTATATATCTCAGGATTGGGTTTTCCATGCTCAACATCCTCGCCAGCTATAATCAGCGTAAAAGCTTCCAACGCTCCTATATGCTCCAAGGCATTCATTAAGTTTTTCTTTCGTGCCGTAGATGCCACAGCAGTCAATCCCCCTGCTTGCTTGAAGGACTTCAACATAGAAAGGAGAGAATGGTTGACTTGCAACTTGTCAAAGAAGAGAGGGTAACAATCACCCTTAGCCTTTCTGATACCTTGCTTGATGACTGTATCAGAGATTCCCATATGCTCCATAAAGTCATCGAATCGGAAACCGAAACAATCTTGGTATTGCTGCTCAGTTAAATTCAAGCCAAACTGGGAGAAAGCCTTTTGGTAAGCCAAGAAATTAGCCTCGAAGGTATCTACCAAAGTCCCGTCAAAGTCTGTTACCAGTAGTTTTATCTGTGACATTACATATAGCGTTTTAGTTCTTCCGGTGTGCCGTATGAGTAATACTCCTCCATTTTAGCTAACTTTACATGCTCACCATTCTGCAAAAGTGTATTGAAAAGCAAAGATACATAGAACTCCGGCTTTGAGAAATGAGTATCAGCCAACATTGCATCTGCAGCATTCAAGAAACTCTGGGCTTTTGAGAAGAAATAAGCTCCACAAAGAGCATGATGAGAGATCACCTCTTTCTCTGCAGTTCTGATAACATTCATATCAGCATCTACCTCAGCATAGCTATACTTTGGAAGGTCTGAGTCGAAAGATACCAGCATTCCACCATCTACATCTTCTATTGACTTAGACAGAATAGATTCGATATTTTCTACATAATCCTTGCTTTTAAACTCCAAATCACAATCCATAACAACGATGGAATCTTCTGGTGCAATCGCAGAACGAGCCATCAAACAAGTCTCGACAGCACCTCTTGTTGTTTTCAGAACAGAGAAGATATTTGCATCTGGAAGTATCTGCTTAATCTTCTCATCTATTTGATACTTGTCTATATGTTCCTGTCGAACAATAAACGAATACTTCATCGGAGCATCTTCTACTTTGACACTCCCGATAGCACGAAGAAACAATTCTTTGTCGTGCAACTTAATCAATGGTTTAGGTGTAGTCCATCCCTCTTTCAAAAAGCGACTCCCCTCACCTGCCATTGGCATTATAATGTGTAATGGTCTCATATACTACTTAAATATTACTTCAATAAATCGTTTGACAATATTTTCCCAATTATAATTAAGATTTGCTATATAATTGTAGCCAGCATTTGCCTTTTCCTTTAAGCTTTCTTTATTACTTAATGCTTGTATCAGAATATCAGCTAGTTCTTTAGGATCCTCATTCTGACATATATAACCATATTTACCATAACCAGAGAATTCAGGGAAAGCAAATCGATTTAAGCCAACGATTGGAGCCTTACTAGCCAACCCCTCTAAATATGTTTGACCGTTTGGTTCATTTAAAGCAGGCATAACATATAAAGTAGCTTGTTTAAATAACTCTAATGTTACTGATCGAGGTTGGTTATAATAATAGGTTACACCATCTTGTTTTTCACCATCTGTACCAACAACAGCAAGTCTTACTTCCGGTATTTGCTTTTTAACTTCTTTAAATGCCTCTAATAGCAAACAAAGTCCTTTTAACTTCTCATTTCCTTTTCGAAGAACAATCAATAATAAGTTATTATCATGATTCTTTTTTCCTTCAAGAAGCTTTACGTTCAGTCCGAAGCCAACCTTTTCTACTTTATCTTCGGGATAACCTAAATCGTCATGTAGGTAATTTTTCACCCAATCAGACTGGGTGAAAATATGCTCCATAGAAAGGAACTGTCTGTCTTCAGAATTAATTAGTAAAAAATTTAAAAGCTTATCTTTCCATTTACTTCTTTTCTTAGCGTAAGGATAATACTTATATCTTTCATGAGATATAGCATCTGAAAAAAGATAAGACTGTATCTTTTTACTTGATATACTAGCGCCATTTGCTGTATAGAATACAATATCAATCCCTTCTTTCTTTAATTTTCTTTTAATTAAGATACTTAAAATCAATTGATCCCAAACTGATAAATCATTGCCCAAAGAAGGCAATATAGTTTTATGCAAAATACGAACAAATATATTAGCTATTCTATTCTGCTTCCATTTATAAGGATTATATGTAACGACTTCAACTCCCTGTCTAATAAACTCTGTATATATAGCATAAGGAGTACCAGACCAAGAATTAGGATCTGTTACATCATACCCAACGAACAACAACCTTTTTTTTAATGTTTTACCTTGCATAGAACTGATGATAATTTATTATTAACAAACATTCTTTCTCTTTTTTCCAAACCACAAAGATAAGTAGTTAGCAATACAACTAGAATACATAATCCCATTCCAAAGAATAATGATACTATATGGGTATCCTTCATGAAAACGGAAATAAAATATGCTATAGGCGTACTTATAAAAGCAACGGGAAATATACTAGAAAATAATTCCTTATAATATTGACTTATATTAAGATTTATTAATGGTTTAATTAAGTAGAGACGAACAACAAAAATGCTAGAGCAAATTACCAGATGAACAACATATACCATATAAGGTTTAGCACCTAGCTTTAAAACTACATATGAAACAGGTGCTATCATTAATGCAATTACAGCAATAACGGTTAAGAACTTTCTTATTTTACCCGTTGCTTGAGCACCTGTCATTAAAGGATAGGCAACACCATCAACAATAGATACCAACAAAGACAGCTGAAGAAATATAGCAGTATACTGAGGTACTATTTTTAACCACAATTTCAAAATGCCTTCTGCATAGAAAAACAGAGGTAATGTAAACATGAAGAGCAAGAAGAATGTAATACGTGATGTGCGTATTATCAACTTATTCATACTTTCCAAGTCACCCTGTGCATAGGTTTTCGTTATCTGAGGGTTAGCTGCCATCTGAAAATTTGCAGCAAACTGTTCGATTGCGGTTTGAACCTGGACTGCCAGACCACGAGCAGCATTTATGGCAGGACCAAAAAATACGTTTAATATCAAATTAACGCCCTGAGCAGATAGCATTCCAGCCATATTACCAAATACATTCCAACCTGCAAATCCCAGCATTTCCTTAAACAAGCTTTTATTCCAGACTCTACGATATATAGTTTCTTTAAAATGACGTTGGCAATAGGTACTATAACAAATACGAATACCTAACTGAACTAGCATGAAGAGAATGGCATAAAATATCAACTTATCAAAAGGTGAAATTAACAGCAAAAAAACAATTGCCAATTTTAATATAACCTCCAGCACGGAAATATAAGCAAAAGCCGACATTCTTTCATGTGCAATTATGGTGGCATTATAAGGCACACTCAATATCATGATAACACTTGTTCCTATCGAGCACTGTAAAACCCAGAAAGCAGCCGATATTCTATCAACAGGTATTTGCATCTTATTATAAAGAAACCATAATCCTATGGTTTCAGTTAATAGCACTACAACCACAGATAACATGAGATGTATCTGTAAAGATGTCGAAAAGACTGTTTTTAACCAGTTTTCATCTTGCTTTCCAAGGGCAAAGGTTATATACCTTTGTGTAGCTGTAGCCATAGCTCCATTTACAAACGAGAATACCACAACTATACCACCGACAACATTATATACACCATAATCTACTACTCCTAATGTATTTAATACAGCTCTACTTGTATAAAGAGAAACTGCCATTGTAAAAAACATTCGAAGATATAGAAGTAGTGTATTCTTCGCTATTCGTTTATTATTATCTGATGTTTGATTTGACATATATTACTTTCTAAATTCTTTAATCCTCTGTTCCTCTTTCAAAGAACAAACAAGCAGTTGTCCATTCTTTTCGGCTACGATATAGCCATCCAAGCCTTGAACTATCACCTTGCTTTCATCGGCTGCATGGACCACGCAGTTCTTGCATTCATACAAGCGGATGTCCTTGCTTACGCTGCAGCGATATAGCAATACTTTTCGATGTAATCGTCCTGGATTGGAGAAATCTTATTGTTGAGTTTCTCCACCTTCTCTGGGATTACATCTACTGCTGTTACATGATGGTGCTGAGACAATAGCGTTGCTATACTCAGACCTACGTAGCCGGTACCGGCTACTGCTACTTTTATATTCTTAAAATCATTCATCATTATAGTGTTATTTTTTCGAAAACCTACCCGTCCTTCCTTACCGTTAAGGAAGGCTCCACCTCTCATCTTGGTCTTCTCCCCTCAGGGAAGAAGAGGGAAACCGCCCTGCAGTGCTGTATATGCCCCACCTGTCCCTCCCCTGCGGGAGGGTCCTTACCCTATACCCAAGCCCTAAATCCCT
>ENA-OPLQ01000289-OPLQ01000289.1-human-gut-metagenome-genome-assembly--contig:-NODE-289-length-8328-cov-1.391998_pt1 | contig 8328 bp, 8 predicted proteins | sample MGYA00241449_ERZ501730 | MGnify/ENA primary metagenome ERZ501730 (study PRJEB25962, sample SAMEA2042560) | human gut metagenome | biome: human gut; feature: human-associated habitat; material: faeces...
TTGTCATTACTTATCTCTAAAATTCATAGTATATACAAACTCCATTTTTGTATATACAAAATATCTAGTACACCAGACAGTGGTCTGTGCTACTTGATATAAAGCCTAGGGCGAAACCCTAAATTGCCATTAGTGTAAGAGGCATTAAAGTTGTTACGAAAAGAAACAGGATTGTCACTACCGTCACTAAGGTAGCTACCGCCACGAATAATGAAATAAGAACCGTTAGCCTCGCTCGTCCATTCCCATACATTTCCTGCTAAATCATATATATTTTTAGTCTTCCAATTTTCATTAAATCCTGCTGTTCTTTTTGTTCCACTATTTTCATTAGCTGGTGCTAATGAATTATTATAATTTCCATAAGTACGGCTATCTTTCAATTCATCATCACTTTTTATCCAATGACATACAGTATCCCATGCTTTTCCCGTAAGTAATCCTGTTTGCACATATTCATTACTTATCATATTTTCTGCACTTGCTTTTGCATTTGTATAGTTTATATTTGTCCAAACTGTTGCATCTTTTTTGCTTACTGGCACACCTTTTACATTTAAAGTACTCCATGATGTGCCGTCTATAGTGGTTTGATTTTCAGGTACTCCTGCTTCATATCTTCCTATATAAAAGCCTCCATATTTTACTACATCTGCTGTTTCATCTGTTATACCATTTGGTAGAGTATCATCACCTGTTGGTTTAACCCCTTTAAAACTTGTATCTTTTCTATATGTACTCTCAGTTGCAGGTACCCATACAAATTCATTACCTTTTTCATCTTGTATTACAAGTCCGGTATCTTTTGTTCCCTCTTTATATGTAAATCCTTTTGGTACTGGTACTCCTTCCACTTCTTCTGCTATTGTGTTCTTCCATTCAGATCTAACACTTTCGCTTTTCTTTGTTGCTCCATCTGTTACTTCTGAAAACCATTTATACTCTGTATTATTTTCAGTTTCTCCATTCCATGCTAATTTTCCTTTTATTACTGATACTTTATCTTTATACTTCTTTGTACTTGGTAACTCTGTTACCATACTATCTCCTGATAGATTAACACTTGATTTATCAAAACTTGTTGGATTGTCAGTATATTTTTTTGATAGATACATTGATAACTCATCCTGTATACTAGTCATATCCTCCTTAAATGTTGCCTCTTTTGCACTACTTACTGGATTATTTTTTGTTATTGTTAAAATAACTGCTGCTGCAAGTATTATTATCACTATTATTGTAATAATCAACACTATTAGCGATATACCTTTTTTTTGAGTTAGTTTTGTAAAATTATTTTTTTGCTTTTCTTTTTCTACTTTTTTCATATATCTTTTTCCTCTCTTTCTTTAGTTTTTATACATAGAACTAGTACGTATTTTTATTATATTGTATATTTAAACTTTTTTCAATAATTATTTATAATTTTTTTGTATATTAATATTGCTAATAGAAATTGATTTTGTATTTTTTGTTAATTATAGTCTGAATAGTAACTAATTTTCAAATCATATCATACATTTCTATCTATTAAAGCATCCATTTCCAATAAATTCACGAATTATAGAATTGATTGGAATATTTCCTGTCTCAAGTGGTGTAAAGTTATTTAAATAAGCATATAATCTTCTTGCTTCAGAATAAAACTCACTACTACTATCAACTTGTAATAAAAGTGGTTGTGCAAATGTTTTCATAACACTTGGTTCATAATTTAGACTTGAATTATATATAAAATCTGCATCATCAACAAATGGAAAAATATACTTTTCTTCACCTTTTTTTACATTTCCCCATAATTCAAATGTCCTGTCAACACTATGCCCACGAGTTGTATAATCTCTTACCATTCTTCTTAAGAATCTTGAATCGGAAGAAGATATTTTAGTATATCCATCTATATTTAACGTAGTAATAGGAGCAATATATACTTTATATTTATTTTCATCTGGAGTAAATTTTGTAAGAATAGGATTTAAAGCATGTATTCCCTCTATAATCATTACATCATTTTTTTCAAGTTTTAAAAACTTTCCATTATATTTTTTTGTTCCTACAACAAAGTCAAACTCTGGTAATTCTACTGTCTTACCATCAATCAAATCTTTCATTTGTGAATTAAATAATTCTATATCAAGGGCATCTACAGTTTCAAAGTTATATTTTCCATCTTCGCCAAGAGGAGTATCTTTACGTTCTTTAAAATAATTATCCATTGAAATAGTAATTGGGTTATAACCTGTAAGTTTAAGTTGTACACCTAGTTTTTGTGCAAATGTTGTTTTCCCAGATGAAGAAGGACCTGCAATTAATACCATCTTTATATTTTTTCTTTTTTCAATATCCTGAACTAATTCAACTAGTTTTCTATCATGAATTGCTTCAGCAACTTGAATAATATCATTTGTCTTACCTTGCAATATATTTCTATTTAAATCGCCTATTGTACTTAATCCAAATGTATTATTTAATTTATTAAATTCCATATATGCATCATATAGAGATACTGACTTAATCTCCTCCTTTATATTTCCATTCTCATCTGGAAGCATTAATACTAGTCCATCTTTATATCTTCTTATATCAAATTTTTTAATATATCCAGTACTTGGTGCAAGAATAGTACTAAAATTATTATACATTCCATCGCAAAAATACATTGTAACATAAGATTTTAACTTATTGTCTATATTCTTTAAAATATCTAAATTATTTGCAGCTGTATATAACACAGTAGCTTCCTCAATTGGAACAACCTTTTTTGTTATAGGAAAATCCTTATCTATTATTTCTTGCATTTTTTCTTTTATTCTTTGTACTTTTTCATCTGTAATTTTTATATTATTAATCATAAAATATTGATCTTTTTTTATAGTAGCAATAAATTCAACATCAGTATTGGAAAAAAGTGATGTAAGAGCCATATATAGTACCATCTTTAGAGTTCCTGAATATACTCTATATCCATCTGGTGAATTATATTTTACAAATTTTATTATAGAATTTGTAACTAGTTCATAATCATAGCTTCTTAATTCATTATTTATATTTAATGCAAGAATATCAGAAGTATCTCCCTCAACCATTTTTACTACGTCAATTGCTTTAGTTTTGTAATAAACTTCTAAACTTCTTGAATCATCAAATGTTACTTTTATTTTATTATTCATAAATATCAACCCCTTAAAAAAGCGCTTCTAAAAGCGCTTTTATTTTATCACATAACAAAAAAATTATCTACTTCTTTTTTATATTTTCAAGAAAAACTTTAATAAATTCTTTATTTGTTTTAGTTTTTGTTAAAATATTTGTTATTCTTTCTATTATTTCTTGATTAGAAAGATTTGAATTATTAGATGACATTAATCTTCTCATATATGTACTGCATTCACGTTCCTCTTTTGATAATAACAAATCATCACGTCTTGTTCCTGATTTGTATATATCAATTGAAGGATAAATACGTCTTTCTGAAAGCTTTCTATCTAAATGAAGTTCCATATTACCAGTTCCCTTAAATTCTTCAAAAATCACATCATCCATTCTGCTTCCTGTTTCAACTACTTCCCTTGGAGAATGTTTCAACTAAAACAGTTCCTAAAATGGTCAAGCTTCCTCCACTTTCAATATTTCTTGCAGCGCCAAAGAATTTTTTTGGAAAATGTAAACAAGCAGGATCAATTCCACCAGATAATGTTCTTCCACTTGATTCCACTTCTAAATTATTAGCTCTTGTAAGCCTTGTTAAGCTATCAAGTAAAATTACTACATCTTTGTTTTGTTCAACTAATCTTTTTGCTCTTTCTAAAACCATTTTTGATACTTTAATATGATGTTCAGGTGATTCATCAAAAGTAGAATGAATAACTTCTGCATTTATTGATCTTTCAATATCTGTAACTTCCTCAGGTCTTTCATCAATAAGAAGTACCATAAGTTCTACTTCAGGATTATTTTGTAATATACTATTTGCAATTTGCTTTAACATTGTAGTTTTTCCTGCTTTAGGTTGGGCAACTATAAGTCCTCTTGTTCCTTTACCAATAGGAGCAATTAAGTCAATCATTCTTGTCGCATAATTTGTACTTAATGTTTCTAATTTTAATCTTTCTGATGGATAAATAGGCACCAAAGATTCAAAAGGCTTTCTTTTTAACGCAACCTCAAGCCTATCTCCATTAATTGATTCAACATATATAAGTGAGGGAAATTTATTTTGGGGATCAGTTGTAAATCTTGCTATACCCTTTAACATATCGCCTGTATTTAGTCTAAATCTTCTAATTTGAACTTGTGAAACGTAAATATCTTTATTTCCAGGTAAGTAATTATCACTTCTTAAAAAGCCATATCCATCTGGCATTACTTCAAGAATACCTTCAGCTATGTAATCTGTTTCAGGATTTTCAATTTGCATCTTCATTTTATTATCAAGTTCATTTGATCCCTCAAGATTTTTTATTATCTCTTCTATTAAATATTCCTTTTTTAATCTTTCATAGCCATCTAACTGTAGTTTTTTTGCAATCTCTCTTAATTCAGTTAGTGTACTTTTCTTTAAACTTTCCTTTGTGTACATACTATATCTCCTTTACATTACTTCAGCAAACAAGTCATAATCGTTACAGTCTATAATTTTTACCTTTGCATATTCTCCAACTATAACTTTATCTGCACTTTTTTCATCTATTTTTATATATATTCTTCCATCAACATCAGGTGCTTCAGCATATGATCTGCATACGAAATACTCATCATCATCAGATACATTTTCAACTATCACTTCATATTCATGTCCAATCCTTTTTTTATTGCATTCAAGCGAAATATGTTTTTGTACTTCAAAAATATCTTTTAGTCTTTCAGATTTTACTTCTTCTGAAATTTGGTCTTCAAAATCAAATGATGTGGTTCCTTCTTCTCTTGAATATGAAAAAGCTCCCAGTCTATCAAATTTAAGATCTATTATTCCCTGTCTTAGTTGTTCATAATCCTCTTTTGTTTCTCCAGGAAATCCGACCATAACTGTTGTTCTTATAACAGCATCGGGAATTAAACTTCTTATTTTATTTATTGCACTATATATTTTTTCTTTTGTATCGTACCTATTCATTTTCTTTAAAATATTATTACTAATATGCTGAATTGGTAAATCAAAATATTTGCATACTTTAGGATTATTTGCCATTTCAGTTATTAGCTCATCAGAAGTTTCAAAAATATACATATACAATACTCTTATCCATTTTACTCCTTCAATTTTAGATATTTTATTTAACAGTTCAGGTAATTTAAGTTTGCCATATATATCAAGTCCATATTTTGAAGTATCTTGCGAAATAATACAAAATTCCTTTATTCCCTGTTTTGCTAAACTTTCAACTTCTTCTAAAATATCTTCCATTTTTCTACTTCTAAACTTACCTCTTATAAGGGGGATCGCACAATAGCTACATCTATTGTCACATCCATCTGATATTCTTATGTATGCAAGAGGATAATCAGTTGAAATTACTCTATTACAATATTCCAAATTATGATTTATAAGTTTAGAATTTAAAAAATTAGCTAATATTTCATCTATTTTATTATATTCATCTACCCCTATGCACAAATCAACTTCCGGCATACTTTCTATTATTTCTTTTTTGTATCTTTTAGCAAGACAACCTGTAACAATTAAAGCCTTACATCTTTTTTCTTTATAATCAGCCATCTCTAATATAGTATCTATAGCTTCTTTCTTTGCAGATTCAATAAATCCACATGTGTTTACAACTATAACATCTGCATCATCTGGATTATTCACAATACTATATCCAAGTTCTTTAAATAAACCAAGTATCATTTCACTATCAACCTGATTTTTATTACATCCAAGTGTAACTATTCCAACATTCATAAAAGTTTTCCCTCCGATATTCTCTTTAATTATACCACAAAAAGATAAAAAGTAAAACAAATAGTTATTTTTTATTCGAGTTTTACATTTATCGACAAAATAAAACAAAAGAATTCATGAAATGATACAAAAGATTTTGAAAAGTATTTGACTTTACATAATTTTTGTGATAAAATATTTAATACATTAATTTGTTTATATTAGTAACAAATGTTACTTTAAAATATTTAATTACTGGAGGATTAAAACCAAATGGCAAAAACAGATTCAACCCCAACAAAGGAATTATATCTCAACTCAAAATGCGAAGTACTTCCTAACAAATCTCGGGAACTTTGCCCCGCATTCACCTTAAAATTTAAATATAAGGAAGGAAAATTGTCTCATATTTTACTTTTTAACTCAGAAAATTCTCTTTTGTGTATTTTATTAAAAAAAGAGATAGAAAGAATAGACCTGAATAAATTAAAGAAAATAAATATATGCCTTGTTCAGGAAAAAATAAAAGAGAATGATCAAAACTCTATTGCTTTTAAAAGAAACTTTATGAAAATTTTCTTTTATAAAAAATTTATTACTCAGGAATTTTAAAACTAAAGGAGCAAAAAATGATTCAATCAGCACCACAAAGAAATATTTATTATTTTTCTTTTTATAACGGAAAGCTCAGACGCTCAAATAATCCAACAAAAGCTACAAACATATTTGTAAATCAAGTTATTTCAAACAATAAAAATTCATTACAAATATACCAGCAAACGATTAAAGGCGAAAAACTTGAGGTTTGTGTTATTAATGATAACAGAATATCAGCAGAGTTACAAAATAAAAATCTCTACATCTTGCCTGAAAAAATAAATACAATGGATGGATTGAAAAAAGCTATAATTTACAACATTTTTGTAATATAGCAAGAAAATACTAGGAATTAATTTTCCTAGTATTTTTTTATATTCTTGATAGTATGGGTTGAATTTGTTTAAAATGTAATGCACCATATACAGTATCTACTATATAATTATAGTCTAAGACTAAAGACTTTGGTTTTGATATATAATCATCCTGCCTAAATGGTACAAAATACATATTTTTAGTATTAATTAATTTTGCAATATTTTGAAGACTTGCACCAAGCCCATCATTAGTTGAGACTCCGATTACTACAGGTTTGTTGTTCCTTATATGTCCTTTTATTGCCATAAGCACAGGAGTATCGGTAATACCATTTGCAAGTTTTGCTAAACTATTTCCTGTACATGGACATACTAAAATTATATCAACTAAATTCTTCGGACCAACGGGTTCAGCTTTTTGTATTGTATCAATAATATTATTTTTTGATTCTTGTTTTAACATTTTTATGTATTCATCTTTTTTGTAAAATCTAGTATCTAAATTTTTTGTCGAAAAAGAAATAATCGGATAAACATCTGCGCCTTCAGCCTTTAAATTAGATATAACATTTTTTGTCTCAGAGAAATTACAAAACGATCCTGTTATACCAAGTCCAATTTTTATACCTTCAAGTTTCATAAAACCACCTCCGACTATAATATTTTATGTCAAAGGTGGTTAATTTGTTATATTTTTCTAAATAAGCCTACTACTTTACCAACAATTTGTACATCTTTTACAATTATTGGCTCCATGGTATCATTTTCAGGTTGAAGTCTTACATGATCTTTTTCTTTATAAAAAGTTTTAACTGTTGCATTTCCATCTATCATAGCTACAACAATTTGGCCATTTCTAGCTGTATTTTCTTTTGAAACTATTATATAATCTCCGTTATTTATTCCTGCATTTATCATACTTTCGCCTTGAACTTTTAATACAAAAGTCTCATTTTTTAAATCAGACTGAGAAAAGAAACTTTCTCCAATTGAAAAATAATCTTCAATATTTTCTTGTGCTAAAATTGGTTCACCAGCTGCAACTTTACCAACAATTGGAATAGATATTGTTGGTTCATCTCCAACTATTTTAATTGCTCTTGTTTTCAAATCTCCCTTATCAATATACCCTTTTTCAGCAAGTCTAGCAATATATTGATGAACTGATGATGTAGACTTAAAATTAAGTGCTGCACATATTTCTCTAATTGAAGGCGGATAACCTTTTTCTCTTATTTGTTCTTTTAAATAATCAAAAACTCTTTTTTCTTGTACATTTAATGTAGTACCCATATAACAAACTCCTTTCAAACTTACGTTTATTTTAAAAAATTATATCATATAATTTTTTCTTTGTCAAACATAAGTTTTATTTTTATTGTTACTATTATATTCCAAAACAAATGCCTGTATCTTTAGCAGTTCTATAAATGTCATCATTTTCAAGATCAAGAAGCCTTGGCTTTCTTTCCCTTGGAAAAGGCATTTTTTGAATTTCATTTTGATTTACACCTACAATATATCCATGTCTAC
>ENA-OPLQ01000300-OPLQ01000300.1-human-gut-metagenome-genome-assembly--contig:-NODE-300-length-8021-cov-4.485689_pt1 | contig 8021 bp, 7 predicted proteins | sample MGYA00241449_ERZ501730 | MGnify/ENA primary metagenome ERZ501730 (study PRJEB25962, sample SAMEA2042560) | human gut metagenome | biome: human gut; feature: human-associated habitat; material: faeces...
ACAATGGAGCCAAGGAGGTGCAAGAAGCCTACATGCGCATCTATGCTTTCGACTATAAGAAAGCATGCTGCAATCCGAATGATTTTGAATTTAAGAAGTTGGACTAAAAATATATAGTGTTTTTCTGAAAAATAAAACAATTGTCATGGAAGATAATCACATATATACAGAATTTATGTCAAACAAACAGTTGTTTAAGCCGTTTGTTTCATGGCCCGATTGTGTACACTTGGGATTGAACAATGTAGATGCTATTTCAAATAAACTTCTTAATGAAATTACATTGAGAAGAGGTGAATATCTGCTATGGTTATCGCGTCATAAAGCTAATTGGAAGGCGAAAGACGAAGATGAGAAAACTCCTTCAGGTTGTATCGTCACAGATCAGCGCATTTGCTATTTCAATTTAAATGATAAGAAAAAAAGTTTTAGTGTAGAATGGAGTGAAGTTGCAACAATAAAGCACATGATGAATAGTTTCTACATCCAAAAGTCATCAGGAACAACATCCTATGACTTGAAGATTAGCGACTACGCATTGTTGGACAGAAAAGTTGAAAACTCAAGCCCTATTGTTACGTTCTTATCTGGTATAGCTGGTAATACATCTAATGGAAATTACGCAACTAAAAAAAAATCTTCAAATGTAGAATTGTCTAATAATGAGAAGCAAGTAGCCAAAGAAAAATTAATTTCCGGATTTGAAGAACAACTTAAGCAATTATCCAACAGAGATGAACGAGTCGTTCAGAATAATGAGGAACCCAAAGAGAATAAAGTAGTTAGAAGATCTTTTTTATAATATAAAAATGGAACATATTGAATTTTTAAAAGAAGTGGCTCAGGAGCTTGGCCAGCAAAATATCTTGAATGGTTTAAATGCTATTCAGAAACGAGCTTCTCAACAAAATGCAAATTTGTTGATTCCATTGGTAGGTGAGTTCAGTTCTGGTAAAACAACGTTATTGAACGCTCTTACAGATAGCAAAAAACTTGAAACAGCAACAAAACCGACAACTGCCACAATTTATGAAATCCATTTTGGATGTAATAAGTGTGAGGCAAATGTTGTCCTGTCAGATGGACAAGTCGCTCATTTTGATGATTTGGGAGAACTTAAAAATGACCAGCTCTCAGATGCACAAATTGTGACTGTATTTGATACATCAACGAAAGTTCCATCATCAACCATTTTGGTTGATACTCCGGGATTGTCTTCTCCTGTTGTAAAACATCGTCAGGTGTTAGTTGACTTTTTGCCGTCTGCCGATGCCATCTTGTTGGTCGTTGATATTAATCAGCAGGTAACTCGTTCGTTGACAGACTTCATTGATATGATAAAGCTGTCAAAGCGTCCCGTTTATATTGTATTGACAAAGTCTGATACAAAGTCTGTATCTGAGATAGAGGCTGCAAAGCAGTATATTGCTGATAACTGTAAGTTGCCTGTACAACAAGTGGTTGTTGTCAGTGCTGCCAAAGACAATATGTCGGAACTGTATGCTCTTTTAGAAACAATACAAAAGTCTAAGAATGAGATTTTAGCAAAAGTTGACGGTCAGCGTATCAAGGATTTAGCTCAAATACTTGTAAATCGCGTAGATGAGATGTTGACGGCATCTTCTTCGGACGAGAATCTTGACATGGAGATTAGACGTCAGCAACTTGATTTGGATAAAATCAAGAGAAATATCAATAAATTGATAGATTCTATGGCAAGTGATATTAGTGAGGATGGATCTAAGATATCACGCAGGTTTGAAGATTCTATGTATGAAAAGTTAGGTGCTCTTGTTGCTGGTGGTAGTGCAAATATGGACAATGATGCTCTTTCTGTTATTAATAATACCGCTTCATTGCTGTTGTCGGAATATAAGAATAACATTATGGGTATTTTGAAGTCAAAGGTACAAAGCGCACAAGGATCTGATAGCGAAATCCCCGTTGAGTCATTGATGTCTATAGATCTGTCTGAAATCCAAATTTCAGGGCTGAATTATAATCTTGATTTGAATTCAATGGGACATGAGTATGACGGCATGATTAAAACAGGTGTCATTGCTGTTGCTGCAGTTGCTACCGTTGCGGCAGCTGTTGCTACAGCAGGAGCAGCAGGAGCAGCTGCGGGTGCAGCAGGAACAGCAGGAACAGCAGGTGCTGCTGCGGGTACAGCGGGAACTGCTGGCGCAGCAGGTACTGTAGCAACAACAGTTGCCGCATCTAAGGCTGTAGATATTATAGATACTGCAACCGATGTTGGTAGTATCATATATACACGCAAGATGATGAAACGTATTGCCAAGGCAGAAGAGTTTGCAGGTAAAGCTGTTGATAAGTATAATAAGATAGAGAAGGCAGATGAGAAAGGCATTCTTTCTTCTATGGTTGGCTTTGCTACGGAGAGATTGCTTTCTAAGCCACAACGTGTAAGAGCTGTCAGAAATTATGTTGACGGTACTTTGGCGCCTGAATTTAAATCTCAAATGGAAAACTTGAGCCAGAGTGTTGTAAACATGGTTAGAGGCGGTTTGCAGAATGATGCATCCGAAATGATAGCACAGAAGACTGCAATGTTGAATGAACTTAAAGAGCAATGTTCGGAGCATAAGGCTGAGTTTGCTCGCAGAAAAGAAACTCTGAAGCAATATAAAGAAAAATTATCAACAATTTAATAATATGGATATGATAGAAATTTTAGGTGCATTGGTTGTCGGTGGTGTTACTGGCGCTATTGCAAAAGACAAACTTATAGGTAACCCACAGTTGCAAGCTAAGATTCGTGAGCTTGAGGGTATTTACAAAGAAAACAACAACCTACGTGAAGACAAAAAGAAGCTCTCACGACAGGTTGAAGACTTACTCTCTGAACTGAAAAAGTTACGTCAGACCTCACAAGATAAAGAGGATGACAGAGACGATATGGAAGACGACTTGATGAAGGCTCGCATGGAACTTAAGAAGTTGAAGAGAGAGAATGAAGAGTTGTCGCGTTCTCTTAAGGAGCATAAGCAAGCTTGTGATTCTTATGAGATTGAAATCAAAAACTTGAAAGAAAAATTAGGTTGATTATGACAGAGTGGATAGTCTTATTGGTGGGCATCATTATAGCTCTCGTTATTGGTTTCTTTTTGGGACGACAGAAAGGAACTGTTGCCATTGTGGAGGATGATACCAAAAATCTGGAAGAGGAGAACAAACAGCTGAAGGATAAATATTCGGCTGTTTGCTCTAAGTTGAAGGATGCGGAAGCTGGTCTTGAAAATGTTCAAAAGGCTAAGGATATAGAGTCAAAGTACAAGGAACTTTTGAGCGAAGCAAAAGCAGAATGCAAGAAACTTGATGAACAGCTTAAGAATGCAATAAGTGGTAATTGCGATGAAACTGTTAAAGCTCAACTTGATGAGGTTATAAAACTTAAGAAACGTATTACAGACCTTGAGGATGAGATTGAAGACAATGAGGATGATATTGACAACTACAAGAAAAAGTTGAAGAAGAAGGATTCTGAATTGTCTGAATTGCAGGAAAACTATGATAAGGAATGCAAGGCTTCAAAGCAGATGAGCGAGGAGCTTGGGCTGGTCAAGAGAGAATTGGATGAGAAAACCGAAGAACTTAAATTAAAGATGGAGTCTTTGGAATTTATTCAAGAAATTCTTTCAGCTCAGCAGACAAAAGCTGATAGTTCTGTACAGCTGTATAAGAATATAAACTTCTTAGAATCAGTTATACGTGGTCAGGTTCTTGATTGCTATGAGATGGCATGGGCGGAAAAAGGTATACAAGTAGGAACTTCCGATTACAATAAAAAGAAAGAGGTTTTAATGTCAAGTTTCTTCCATTGGGCTGCTATGAAAAAGAAACATTGGCTTGATGGTAAGACTACGATTGCCTTTGTTGGTGAGTTCTCTGCAGGTAAAACTTCTATCGTGAATAGAATTCTTTCGCAAGACGATAAGACAATACCGCTATTGCCTGTTAGCACAAAAGCAACGACTGCTATTCCTACATATATTGCAGGCGGTGTATCAACTGCTTATCGCTTTGTTACTCCTGATAATGTTGAGAAGAATTTGTCTGAATCCACATTTAAGAAAGTGTCAAAGGAGGTTCTTGATCAAGTTAAGGGAGTATCTTCGCTGATAAAGTACTTTGTGATGACTTATAAGAATCCTAACCTTGATGGGTTGAGTATATTGGATACTCCTGGCTTTAATTCTAACGATAGTGAGGATAAGGAGCGTACCATTGAGGTTATTAATGAATGTGATGCTTTGTTCTGGGTTTTCGATGTTAATGCAGGAACTGTGAATCGCAGCTCTATATCACTAATCAAGGAAAAGCTGAACAAGCCTTTGTACGTAGTAATTAATAAGGTGGATACTAAGCCAAAGTCGGAGGTTGATAAAGTAGAAGCTCTGATAGGCAAGACATTGAAAGATGCTGGCTTAAAAGTGGAACAGTATATCCGCTTCTCGGCAAAGGCTCCTTTGGAGGATATAATGGCACCAATCAAGTCTGTTGGTTCTACATCTGAAAGTGACACTTTTGTAGATGATGTTCAAAACGATTTGGTAGGTTTGTTAAATAAATACGAAAGTACAGTTCAAGATGCTTCTCGCGAATATGACGGGCATACAAAAGCTTACAATAAGCAGTTTGAAAACGTGAATAGGTGTCTCTCTGCCATATGCGATAATTGTGTTGAAGCTGCAGATATTCCGCAATGGACAGAGCATCTTTTCTCTAAAGATCGATATGAAATGTCTGGAGACGAAGGCGAACGACTTATTGGTATTTTGTCGGATATTGCAGGTGAACAAACGGCCGATTTGATCTCGGCTTTTCAGGCTTTGCAGGAAATGCAAAGCGAAATGGATAAAGCGCATGCTTGCTTAATTGAATGCAAGAAGCAGTTTGTTCAAGTGCAAAAATGTCTTGAATCTTATAATAACGAAACTAAAAAGTTTAAGTAAACATGGAACAGAACCTTTTTGAAGAATTTCAAAATAAGAAGAATAAATTAAAGTCCTTGGCATTGAAAGCCAAGGACTTTGGTTGGATTGATGAGAATCGTTGTAAAGAACTTATCGATAAATTGGAAAAAGACATCTTGACGATCGGTGTTATCGGTCAGATGAAGTGTGGTAAATCTACGTTCCTAAATTCTTTTGTTTTTGAGGATACGGTATTACCAGCTGCTACAACTCCTATGACTGCAGCTCTGTCTGTGATAACATACGGAGAACAGAAGAAGGTGGTTGCTGAGTTCTATACCAATGATGAATGGGAAGAGCAGAAGGCTCAAGCTGCTCGTTCGTTGGATGATGTAGCTGGGGATACTATGGCTGAATCCAAAATAAAGGCAGCAAAAGAACTTGTATCTAAAGCTTCAAGACTTGGCTCTAATCTAAGAGATTATTTGGGCAAGACAAAAGAAGATTCTTTCGATAATATAATAGAGTATGTAGGAGCAGATGGTAAATATGTTTCTATCACTAAATCAGTAAAGATTTACTATCCTAAAGAATATCTCAAGGGAGTTGAAATTGTGGATACTCCGGGATTCAATGACCCTATTGTTTCTCGTGAAGAGCGTACTAAAGAATTCCTCAAAAAGGCAGATGTCGTATTGATGATGCTTTATGCCGGTCGTCCGTTTGATGCAACCGACAGGGATATTATCTTCAAGAATGTTAGTCAATGTGGCATTGGTAAGGTGCTCATTGGTATAAACAAGTATGATATACCGTATTGTAGCGATGTAAATCCTGAGGATGAAGAGCAAATCAAGGATTATGTAAAGTCTGAGATTGCTAAGGCATGTCGTGAGTCAAATGACAATACGTTGTCTGATATTCTGAGTGAGGCAGAACCTATTCCTTTGTCGGCAGAAATGGCTTTGTTGTCAGAGTTGCCAATGTCAAAAGTGAACTCTGAAGAAGCTTTGAGTTTTGCATGGAATCGTCATTGCTCGAATTTCGGTATAGGTTCACAGCCGGAAATGCGTAAGTGGAGCCATATAGATAATTTGGTCAACGCGATTCGTAATTTGATAGATAAAGAAAAGAGTCAAATACTGTTTGCCAAGCCATTGAATGCTATATATGCAGCAGGAGGAAAGCTTAAGATGGATAATGAGAATGCTCTCAATCAGAAAAAGGCAGAAATAACAATGCTGCAAAGTCCTGATGATGATTTGGAGGAAAGAGAGTACAATCTGTCAAAGGCTTGTAGACGTTTAGAGAAAAAACTGGGCTTTCTTGAAGATTCTTTGAATGATGACGTAAGAACTCTGGTGAATAATGGTGAAGACATTCTTGAGGACTTAGTGGATTCAGCTTGCAACAAAATGGAAAATGTTGTAGAGACAGATTTTGGACGTTTCACTAAAGTTGAATCGTTACAACCTAAATTCGATAAGATATATTCGAATTTGGTTAATCGTGACGTGAAGAGAAAGATGAAGAATCTCCAAGAAGAAGGACGTCGTAAGTTTACGTCGTCAATTCAAGACTTCTTTACCGAAGCAGAAGATATTTTATTAAAGTATCTTCCTGACATTGATACCCAAGATTTCATCAAAGATTTACAAGGAAAGATTAAGCTTGATATGGAAAATGTTTCTTTGTTCAGTAAAGATGGTGAGGACGTGACAGATGCTGGTTGGTTGGATATTATTGGTGGTTTTCTTGATGAATTCTTTAATCGTCTAAGTTTTGGTCTTGTTGGTGCGATAGGAAGAGCATTTACACATAACTCAACCAAGATAGATTTGTTGAATTTTATTAATAGCAAACGTGACAGTTTTGATTGTGGAGATTCATTGCAAGGCGCTTTTGCTAATAAGGATAAAATTATCAATACAATAAGACAAAAACTAATTGAAGAGATGCTAAATCCTCTCCAAGAAAAAGTTGAAGAAATCCGAAACGATAAGGCAAAAAAGGAGACTAAATTGGAGGAAGCCAAGGCTACCTTAGATGGTTTGCTTGAGAAGAAGACGATACTGGAAGTACAGTTGGAAGAGGTTGCCTCTTTAAAGAATGCAATCTAATGTTCTTAGGTAAAGTGGGTATGGCTTCTAAGTCATACCCACATATAGTTTATTGATATATTCAGAATATTATTAACTAACAATTTAAATAAGATGTAGGCAAGTATGAATAATAATGACAACAAAATCTTAGATGAACTTAGACGGCATGGCAAAATCTTTGAAGATCCTTGTCCGAAGTCTGAGAGCATTATTGGTAAGTTGATAGACTTATTCTTGAAGAAAAAGTCTTGAATTGTGAAACACTCGGTGTGGCGGAGGCAGGAAACCTCCGCTACTGTCAGATAAACGATAATATTATGAAGTTGGCGATTACTTATGCTGAGCTGCAGGATTATGTAGCCAGTCATTTTCATAAAACAGTGAATCTTGGGTATGTTGATGGAGCGACAGTTTCTGTCTCTATACCTATCAAGGTGTTGGGCTTTACCAAGTCGGTTAGCATAAACCTTATAGTGAAGAAGATTGAGGGTACAGACTTGTTCTTGTCGTATGGCGGTAAGATGGGTATTGACATGCTTGTTTCGCCTGCCATCTCTTATGCCAAGAAACTTGTGCCGCAGAAAGCAGGTTGGGTGGAACAGATGCCTGGCAATATTCTGAAACTGCGTCTTGGGGATATTGACCAAATGAAGAAAGTATTTGAAAAGTTGAAACTGAACAATATCTTTTTTGAGCAGGGAAATATCGTGGTAGATGCGTCATTGCTATAGTTGTTCGTCATAGGCGACTGATGTCTTTATTCGTTGAAAATTAGAGCGTTATTTCATTTTTCTTGATGTTTCTGCCACTATTTGGAAAATTATATAGTTATTTTGTAGCCGAATTCAAAAGTATAACTATATTAAGGTAATGTGACAATGGAAAAGAATATCTGGAAAAGTCATACCCAACATGTACCCAACATGCACCCAACAAGTATTGGAACTTGTCGGAATATTGAAGGATGGAGAGTATTCTGTTA
>ENA-OPLQ01000302-OPLQ01000302.1-human-gut-metagenome-genome-assembly--contig:-NODE-302-length-7953-cov-1.608129_pt1 | contig 7953 bp, 3 predicted proteins | sample MGYA00241449_ERZ501730 | MGnify/ENA primary metagenome ERZ501730 (study PRJEB25962, sample SAMEA2042560) | human gut metagenome | biome: human gut; feature: human-associated habitat; material: faeces...
TAAAAAACCTCAGGATGGTCTAAAAAGAAATTTTCCATTGCTTTTTTTGCATCAGTCATAATATTATTATCATCAATATAATTATATTCTTTTACTTTTGCTTTTTTATTTAAGTTTTTTACAGCTATTGCTACTGCTTTATATATATTTTTTTGATTTTCATTTTATTTTTCTCCCTGTTAAAGTGAAAAGATTAGCGGAAATTATTAAAATCGATTAAATCAATCGTTGTTAAGATAAGTTAAGCGAACGTTGTATTTCATAATCCCCTGTTACTTTATCATACACATCTTCAGCACTTATCACTATTTGATTTGCGAAGTTTTTATTTAATAAAATAAAAGCTGTAAACAAAATAAAAATGAGTGTAACTATAATTGTAAATATTTTTTTAATCATATCTTCACCTACATTATATATTTTAATATATAATTAAAACAAATTCAATAATTTATCAAAATATATAACAAAAAGATGGACTTTTGTCCATCTTTTTGTTATTCAACTTCGTCAACCAATTTTTCATCTGGTATAATATATTTTTCAACTTTACTATTTTCTTCGTTCTTTATGCTTTCTAAAGATTCAACTTTAATATCACTGTAATCTACAACACCAGTTCCGGCTGGAATTAGACGACCGATTATAACATTTTCTTTTAATCCTTGTAATTTATCTACTTTTCCTTTAAGAGCTGCATCTGTAAGTACTCTTGCTGTTTCTTGGAATGAAGCAGCAGATAAGAATGAATCAGTTTGAAGTGCAACTTTTGTTATTCCAAGTAGAGTTTTCTTACCTTTTGCAAGTTTCTTTCCTTTTTCACTTGCAAGTTTGTTTTCAAAATTAAAGTCTGTCATATCAACTGTTGATCCTGTTATAAGATTAGTTTCACCTGAATCTTCAACAAATATTTTTCTTAACATTTGACGTCCAACAATCTCAATATGTTTATCATTAATATGAACACCTTGAGTTCTATATACTTTTTGAACTTCTTCAATTAAGTAATTTTCAACAGCTATATCGCCTTTTATACGAATAATATCATGTGGATCAAGAGAACCTTCTGTAATTCTGTCTCCAGCTTTTATTTTTTGTCCATTTGATACTGATATTCTCATTCCAAATGGTATTACATATCTTTCTGTATGTTTATCATCAGATGTAACTATTACTTCTTTATTAGTTGAATTATTTCCTATTGTTACAGTACCATCAATTTCAGTTACCATAGCAACACCTTTTGGTTTTCTTGCTTCGAATAATTCTTCAACACGAGGAAGACCTTGTGTAATATCTGAACCTGCAACACCACCACTATGAATTGTTCTCATTGTAAGCTGTGTACCTGGCTCACCTATTGATTGTGCAGCAATTATACCGACTGCTTCACCAGTACTAATTGGCTCACCTGTTGCAAGGTTTTTACCATAACATTTACTACATACACCTCTAACAGATTCACAAGTAAAGGCAGAACGTATTTTAACTTTTGTAATTCCATGTTTAGTAATATTTGCAACAATATCAGGAGTTACATATGTATTTCTTTCATATAATACATTTCCTTTTTCATCAAGAAGATCTTCTGCAAGATATCTTCCCTCAATTCTTTCTTCAAGTTTCTCTACTGGCTCTCCACTTTCCATAATTGCTTCAACTTCAAATCCATGATGTGTTCCACAATCATCTTCAGCAACAACAACATCCTGGTTAACATCAACAAGTCTTCTTGTCAAGTATCCAGAGTCAGCTGTTCTTAAAGCAGTATCAGCAAGACCTTTTCTAGCGCCATGTGATGCAATAAAGAATTCAAGAACATCCAAACCTTCTTTAAAGTTTGATTTAATAGGTAACTCTATTGTTCTACCCATTGTATCTGCCATAAGTCCACGCATACCACCAAGCTGTCTTATCTGAGTTGGGTTACCTCTGGCACCAGTATTAGCCATCATTTGAAGTGGATTCATTATGTTTGGATTATTCATAATTTCACTTTGAATTTCATCTGTAGCATCAGACCAAATTTTAATAATTTCTTTATATCTTTCATCATTTGATATAAGTCCACGTTTATAATTTTTTAATACCTTTTCAGCCTCTTCTTCAGCTTTAGCAAGAATTTTTGGCTTATTTTCTGGTATTTCTATATCTGATACTGATACTGTTACACCAGCTTTTGTTGAATATTTATATCCATACTTTTTAATATTATCAAGAACTATTGCAGTCTCTGTAATTCCATGCTTCGCAATACATTTATCAACAATTTGTCCAAGTTGTTTTTTCTTAGCTTCGAAATCTATTTCAAGTTTTAGAAGATTTTCTTTTTTAGATCTATCAACAAAACCAATGTCTTGTGGAATAAAGCTATTGAATATTAATCTTCCTACTGTTGCATCTATAATTCCAGTATGAACTTTTCCATCAATTTCCTTTGATACCCTTACTCTTATTGGTGCATGTATTCCAACAACACCTTGATCATAAGCCATAAGTGCCTCATCCATATTTGAAAAGACTTTTCCTTCGCCTTTTTCTCCTTCTAATTTTACTGTAAGATAGAAACTTCCAAGTATCATATCCATTGATGGAACAGTTACTGGTTTACCATCTTGTAATTTTAAAAGATTATTTGAAGCAAGCATTAGCATTTTTGCTTCTGCAACAGCCTCAGGAGAAAGTGGAACATGAACAGCCATTTGGTCACCATCAAAGTCAGCATTAAATGCTGTACATACTAATGGATGAAGTTTTATAGCTCTACCATCAACAAGTACTGGTTCAAAAGCTTGAATACCAAGTCTATGAAGTGTAGGTGCACGGTTTAGCATTACTGGTCTATTTTTTATAACATCTTCAAGTACATCCCAAACCTCAACTGCAGTTCTCTCAACCATTCTCTTTGCATTTTTTATATTAAATGCCATTCCTCTTTTTACTAGTTCCTTCATAACAAAAGGTTTGAATAGCTCTAAAGCCATTTCTCTTGGAAGACCACATTGATAAATTTTAAGTTCAGGTCCAACAACAATAACAGAACGTCCTGAGTAGTCAACCCTTTTTCCAAGTAAGTTTTGTCTAAATCTTCCCTGTTTTCCTTTCAACATATCTGTTAATGATTTAAGTGCTCTTCCACCTGCACCAGTAATTGGTTTACCACGTCTTCCATTGTCAATTAAAGCATCAACTGCTTCTTGTAACATTCTTTTTTCATTTCTAACGATTATATCAGGTGCTTCTAATTCTAGTAATCTTTTTAATCTGTTATTTCTGTTTATAACTCTTCTGTATAAATCATTTAAATCAGATGTAGCAAATCTTCCACCATCTAATTGAACCATAGGACGAAGATCAGGAGGTATTACTGGTAATACTTCTAATATCATCCACTCAGGTTTATTTCCTGATTCTAAAAATGCTTCAACTGTTTCTAATCTTTTTATAATCTTAGCTCTTTTAGCACCAGTAGCTTTTTCAAGCTCTTTCTTTAATTCACCTTGTAGTTTTTTAAGATCAATTTTAGAAAGCAATTCTCTAATTGCTTCTGCACCCATTCCAACTCTAAAAGAACCATAACCATATTTTTCTTCAGCTTCTCTATATTCTCTTTCACTTATTATATCGCATACTTTAAATCCAGTATCTTTTGGATCTAAAACAATATATGAAGCAAAGTATATTACTTTTTCTAAGGCCTTTGGAGAAATATCAAGAAGAAGTCCCATTCTTCCTGGTATTCCTTTGAAGAACCATATATGAGATACAGGGCATGCAAGCTCTATGTGTCCTAATCTTTCACGTCTAACCTTTTTCTTTGTAACTTCAACACCACATCTATCACATATTATACCTTTATATCTTACTTTTTTATATTTTCCACAGTAACATTCCCAATCCTTAGTTGGTCCAAAAATTTTCTCGCAGAATAAGCCATCTCTTTCAGGTTTAAGTGTTCTATAATTTATAGTTTCAGGTTTTTTTACTTCCCCTTTTGACCATTCTCTGATTTTTTCAGGGGATGCAAGAGCTATACTTAATCTATCAAAATTATCCATATCTTGCATGTTACATATTCCTCCTTATACCATTATTCTATTTCTGGTAAATCTTCTTCGTTAAATTCCTCAAGTTCATCAACTTCTTCATCTAAGTTTTCGTCTCCATTTTCCAAGCTCATTCCAGACAAATCCGAATCTGACATTTTATGTCCATCTTCAAGTGGTTCACCAATAAGTTCTGGATCTATACCATCAGGATCGTCTTCCATTGATTCCTTAAGTTCTAACTCTTCCTCTTCTTTATACATTTTTAAATCTAAAGCTAAACTTTGAAGTTCTTTAGTTAAAACTCTGAACGATTCTGGTATTCCAGGTTTTGGAATACTTTCACCCTTAACGATCGCTTCGTATGTTTTTAATCTTCCAACTACATCGTCAGATTTTACAGTTAACATTTCTTGAAGAGTATATGATGCACCATATGCTTCAAGTGCCCAAACTTCCATTTCACCAAATCTCTGTCCACCAAATTGTGCTTTACCACCTAATGGTTGTTGAGTTACTAGCGAATATGGTCCAATAGAACGAGCATGTATTTTATCATCAACTAAGTGATATAGTTTTAGCATATACATGTATCCAACTGTAATCTTAGCATCAAATGGTTCACCAGTTCTTCCGTCATATACAGTTAATTTACCTGTTGGATCTAGACCTTTATCTTTATATAATTTTTCAATGTCAACTTCTTTTGCACCATCAAATACTGGAGTCGCAACTTTCCATCCATACATTTTAGCAATATATCCTAAATGAGTTTCTAGTAACTGTCCAACATTCATACGAGAAGGTAGTCCTAGAGGGTTAAGAACAATTTGAAGTGGTGTTCCATCTGGTAAATATGGCATATCTTCTCTTGGAAGAATACGTGATATAACACCTTTATTACCATGACGACCAGACATTTTATCACCAACAGATATTTTTCTTTTTTGTGCTATATATATTCTTACAACCTTGTTAACACCAGTAGCAAGCTCATCACAATTATCTCTTGTAAATATTTTTACATCAACAATTGTTCCTTCTTCTCCATGTGGAACTCTAAGAGATGTATCTCTTACTTCTCTTGCTTTTTCACCAAAAATAGCTCGTAAAAGTTTTTCTTCCGCTGTAAGTTCTGTTTCACCTTTTGGAGTAACTTTACCAACCAATATATCTCCAGGTCTTACAACTGCTCCTATACGTATAATACCATTTTCATCTAAGTCTTTAAGAGCATCATCACCTACATTTGGTACTTCTCTTGTAATTTCTTCTGGTCCAAGTTTTGTATCACGTGCTTCACAATCATAATCTTCAATATGAATTGTAGTTAAAACATCATCTTTAACTAAATCTTCAGATATTAAAATGGCATCTTCATAGTTGTATCCTTCCCATGTCATAAATCCAACTAATATATTTTTACCTAATGCAAGCTCACCATTTTGAGTAGATGGTCCATCAGCAATTACATCACCTTTTTTAACAGCCTCACCTTTTACAACTATTGGTTTTTGATTTATACAAGTACCTTGGTTTGATCTTTTATATTTTATTAAATGGTATTCATCTTTACCTTTTTTAGTTTTAATTATTATCTTATTTGCATCAACATAATCAACAACACCATCATTATGTGCTATTATTACTATACCTGAATCTATTGCAGCTTTATATTCAATTCCTGTTCCTACGATTGGACTTTCAGATCTTATAAGAGGAACAGCCTGACGTTGCATGTTAGAACCCATAAGAGCACGTTTTGCATCATCATTTTCTAGGAAAGGTATCATTGCTGTAGATACTGATACTAATTGTTTTGGAGAAACATCCATTAAATCAACTTTATCTTTATCCATTTCAAGTATTTGATCTTGATATCTAACCTTAACTCTCTTATTCAAGAAATGATTTTCTTCATCTAAAGGTTCATTTGCTTGAGCAACAATGTAATTATCTTCTTCATCTGCAGTAAGATATACAACTTCATCTGTTATAACTCCATTTTCTTTGTCTATGACTCTATATGGAGATTCTATAAATCCATATCTATTTATTTTTGCAAATGTAGAAAGTGAAGAAATAAGTCCAATATTTGGTCCTTCTGGAGATTCTATAGGACATAATCTTCCATAGTGAGTATGATGTACGTCACGAACCTCAAATCCAGCTCTATCCCTTGTAAGTCCTCCAGGTCCAAGAGCTGATATTCTTCTTTTATGTGTAAGTTCTGCAAGTGGATTAATTTGATCCATGAACTGAGATAATTGCGAACTTCCAAAGAATTCTCTAAGTGATCCAACTACCGGTTTTATATTTATTAATGTTTGAGGAGTTGCAGCATCTAAATCCTGTGTTGCCATTCTTTCACGAACAACTCTTTCAAGTCTTGCAAGTCCAATTCTAAATTGGTTTTGAATTAATTCACCAACACATCTAACACGTCTATTTCCAAGATGATCTATATCATCAGTCATACCCATTCCAAATCTAAAATTAACAAAATAATTTATTGAAGCTATAATATCATCTAAAGTTGCATGTTTTACAACCAATTTTTCTCTATTTAATCTAATTTTCTTTCTTAATTCTTTTTCATCAACATCGCCAATTTTTTCAAGCAATTCTTTTAAAGCAGGAAGATAAACTTCCTCTTTAATTACTTGTTTGTCTATATCCATTCCAAGATATTTAGAAATATCTACAGTATTATTTCCTATAACTTTAACTTTTTTGCCTTCTTTTTCAACATAAACAACATTGATACCAGATTGTTTTATATCTTCAGCTATTTCCTTTGTAAATACTTCTCCTTTTTTTATAAGAAGTTCTCCTGTTTCTGTATTTACAACATCTTCAGCTGCTACTTCATTTACAATTCTATTTGCTATACTTAGCTTTTTATTATACTTATATCTTCCTACTCTTTCTAGACTATATCTTCTATCATCATACAATAATCCATAAAGTAGTGATTTTGCTGCATCAACATGTAAAGGTTCCCCTGGTCTAATTTTCTTATATATTTCAAGCAATGCTTCATCCATAGTCTTAGCAGGATCTTTATATATAACTTGATTTATCAAATCGTCTTCAAACAAATCCATAATTTGTTCATCAGACTCAATACCAAGTGCCCTTATAAGTGTAGTAAGTGGAACTTTTCTAGTTCTATCAACTCTTACATATAACATATCTGTAGAGTCTGATTCCATTTCAATCCATGTACCACGATTAGGCATAATAGTTCCTTCGTATAAAAATTTACCCGTTTTATCTCTTGATGATGAAAAATAAACACCAGGTGAACGAACTAATTGAGATATAATAACTCTTTCTGCTCCATTTATAATAAATGTACCTTTTTCTGTCATTAAAGGTAAATCGCCAAAGAAAATTTCTTGTTCTTTTATCTCACCAGTTTCTTTGTTTATCAAACGAACTTGTACTTGTAATCTTGAACAATAACTTGTATTTCTTTCATTTGCTTCCTCAATTGTATACTTTGTTTCATCTTCCAATCTATAATCAACAAATTCTAATAATAGATTTCCTGAAAAATCTGTTATTGGAGATGCATCTGAAAGTACATCTTTAAGTCCTGATTTCAAAAACCACTCATAAGATTGTTTTTGAATATCAATTAAATCAGGCATTTCAATTACCTCTTTAATGTTTGAAAAACTCATTCTAGTTGCTTTTCCATTTTTTACTTCATGAACCATTTTTATACCCCCAAAAAACATATTAAAAAAGACGACAAAAAGCCAAATTAGTTTACATAATTTGAAAAACTAATTTGATTCTTATACTATTTTATTAACTTATTTTTTTACATTTTACCACTATTTCAACCACCTTTTAAATTTGAGTTTACATAGTATTTTGCTTTTGAAACAATTTATAA
>ENA-OPLQ01000307-OPLQ01000307.1-human-gut-metagenome-genome-assembly--contig:-NODE-307-length-7864-cov-1.472019_pt1 | contig 7864 bp, 6 predicted proteins | sample MGYA00241449_ERZ501730 | MGnify/ENA primary metagenome ERZ501730 (study PRJEB25962, sample SAMEA2042560) | human gut metagenome | biome: human gut; feature: human-associated habitat; material: faeces...
GTCCAAAAATGTATTCTGATTTTCCATAACCAAAACAGTACTTGTCATTTTGCTTTTTTGCCGAAATTTTAGCTCCTATAAACGATAACACAGATGCCGTCATATCTTCAAAGCTATGCAAACTATCAGCAAGTAGAGCATTACTACCAGATATAACTCCTGCAAAACATTTTACAATAATTAAAAATAAATTAATTATTATTCCTAGTATACTTATTTTATTTATAACATGGCTTCTATTATTCATACTTTCCTCTTATTTACATTTAAACTTTAATATAATATTATATTAAATTCTTTTAGTTTTGACATATATTTTTATCCAAAATTTGACAATTACCTTTATACCGTGCTATAATTTTTTAGTAAAAAAGGAGATTTTTTCTTATGGAGGATCAAAATAAAATTATACAAGAAGGCTTATCATCTGATGATGTGAAAAAAAGGCAGAAAAAAAACTTAGTAAATTATGATACTTCTGTTCCAACGAAAAGTATCAAAAAAATTCTATTTGATAATTTCTTTACTATATTTAATTTTTTAAATTTATTTTTAGGAATTATAGTATTTATGGCAGGATCATTTAAAAATATGATATTTTTAAGTGTTGTAATTATAAACACAGCAATAAGCACTATACAAGAAATTCATTCAAAAAAAGTAGTAGACAGATTATCTGTTCTTGCAAGTAGTAAAGCTCATGTTATAAGAGATGGAAAAAGACAAGAAATATCCATAAATGAAATAGTAATTGATGATGTATTAGAGTTTAAAACAGGAAGCCAAATAGCAACAGATAGTATAATTTTAAACGGTACGGTACAAGTAAATGAATCATTTCTTACAGGTGAACCTGATAGTATAGAAAAAAAAGAAGGAGATGTTTTACTTTCAGGAAGTTATATTGTTAGTGGAAATTGTGCAGCAAAAGTTATACATGTAGGTGAAGAAAATTACACTGCTAAAATATCTAAAGATGCAAAATATGTAAAAAAAGTAAATTCTGAAATAATGACTTCATTAAATAAAATAATTAATTTTTTAACATCTGCAATTATACCAATTGGTATAGCACTTTTTATTGTTCAACTAAATGTAGAGAATTTAAGTCTTCAAAGTGCCGTGACTAAAACTGTAGCTGCAATTATTGGGATGATACCAGAAGGTCTTGTACTCCTTACAAGTACTGTGCTTGCTGTAAGTGTTGTGAGGCTTTCAAAATCTAAAGTTTTGGTTCAAGAACTATATTGTATAGAAACATTGGCAAGAGTTGATACCTTATGTTTAGATAAAACTGGTACTCTTACTGAAGGGATTATGGAAGTAAAAGATTATATTCCAATCAATGACTCTGATACTAATATGAAAAACATTCTTTCAAACATAGCAAAATTTTCAGAAGATGGAAACTCTACTATAAATGCCATAAAAGATTATTTTAAAGATATAACAAATGAATTTATACCGGTTAAAAAATATGCTTTCTCATCAAAAAATAAATGGTCTGCAATTACATTTGAAAATCAAGGTTCATATATTATTGGTGCACCGGAATTTATTTTGAGAAACAACTTTAAAAAATATGAAAATACAATAAATAAATATACAAAAGATTACAGAGTACTGGTTTTAGCACATACCCAAAGTAAAATAGAAAAAGAAAATTTACCTTTAGATACTGATATAATCGGATTACTTCTTATTACCGATAAAATTAGAAAAGAGGCAAAGGATACATTAGAGTATTTTTACAAACAAGATGTTAATATAAAAATAATATCTGGAGATAATCCTATTACTGTATCTAAGATTGCAAAACAAGTTGGAGTTAAAAATTATGATAAGTATATAGATATGTCTAAAATAACTGATAAAGATAGCATGTTGGATATAGCAACAAATTACACTGTATTTGGACGTGTAACCCCAACGCAAAAAAAGGAATTAGTACTTGCACTAAAAAGCAAGGGAAAAACTGTAGCCATGACTGGTGATGGTGTAAATGATGTTTTAGCATTAAAAGCTGCTGATTGTAGTATTGCAATGCAAAATGGTAGTGACGCCACAAAAAATGTTGCCCAATTAGTACTTTTAGATTCTAATTTTGCATCAATGCCTAAAGTTGTAGCTGAAGGAAGAAGAACAATAAATAATATACAGCGTTCTGCATCTTTATTTTTGGTAAAAACAATATACTCAACAATACTCGCTCTCATGTTTTTATTTATGGGTGAAGCATATCCATTTGTTCCAATACAACTTACATTAATTAGTACTGTTACAATTGGTATCCCATCATTTATACTAGCTCTTGAACCAAATAACGCTCGTATTAGAGGAAATTTCTTAAGAAATGTTATTTCCAAATCATTACCTACAGGTATTACAGTTGCACTCAATATTCTTATAATATCTATATTAAATAAATGTAATATCATTAGTAATGAGCATTACTCTAGTCTATGTGTAATTGCAACTAGTATATGTGGATTAATTCTTCTATTTACTCTTACTAAATCTAGGAAAAATGAAGATACTATATTTCCTTTTTCTATGTTTAGAATGCTAATTGCTCTATCTATGTCCGCTCTTTTAATATTTGGAGTGACATATCTTGGAAATTTCTTTAACATTGCATATATAGTTCCAATATTAGATAAAATTGCTTTTATTGTTATAGGATCAATTATAATATTTATAATACTTAATTTAATATTTACTAGAACGCTAATTATAAGAAAAACTATACGTATTGGAAAAAAGTTACAAAAAACAGTAGGGAAATAAATTCCTTACTGTTTCTTATACTGTATGTGGATTTATATGCATAATAACATCACATATAAAATCATATTGATTCATTAAATCATCTTTTATTTTTCCACCAATATTATGAGCATTTTCTAATGTCAAATTTCCATTCATAGAAATTTTAAGTATTATTATATAGCTATTTCCAACAGGTTTTGAAAGTATCTCATCTACATGTAGGACTTCTTTTTCATTTTTAACAATAGTTGTTATTTCATTATATATTTTTTCGTCTAAACTAGTGTCCATAAGGATAATATATGATTCTTTTAAAAGCCTTATTCCAACAAAAATTATCCATAAAGATATTAATATACCAATTACTCCATCTATAAAATAGAAACCAAAATAACTAGCTAGAATACCTATTAAAGTACCAAGAGTAACAAACATATCATTTCTATGATCTTCTTTACTTGCCTTTATAAGTATGCTTTCTGTTTCTTTATTTTTTCTATATGCATAAAGAAATAAAAATAACTTAATTAATATAGTTACTATACATACTAAAACTAGAAAGATTGAAACATTTACTCTATTTTTGTTAACTATACTTTCTATTGACGTTTTTACCATAATTATTGAAGCAATTATCATAGATATACTTATTAAAAATGAAAAAATATACTCTGCTTTTCCGTGGCCATAGGGATGATCATCATCTTTAGGTTTTGAAGATAACTTTGCACCAATAAAAGACATTATTGATGCAAATATATCTCCTGCACTATTTAAGTTATCTGCAATCATCGCATGCGAATTTGAAATAAATCCTATTATTCCTTTTATAACAAGCAAAAATACATTTGCACATATTCCAATGATACTTACTTTTTTTATATTTTTATCTCTAAAAGTATTTTCATTTTCTCTCATAAACTCACCTCTTATTATTTTGAGTTAAGTTCTTTTATTCTCTTTTCAATATCATTTAGCATTTCTTCATATTTAATTACTTTCATTTTTTCTTGTTCAACAAGATTTGCAGGTGCCTTAGATACAAACTTCTCATTTGACAACATAGATTTTGCTCTGTTTAATTCCTTTAAAACTTTTTCTTTTTCATTATTTAATCTTTCATTTTCTTTATCTAAATCAACTGCTCCAAGTAAATCTAAATATATGCTAATTCTTGGAAGTGTAATAGAGGTATAATTGTTATTTGCCTTTTCTTCTGTATCAATATACTCTATATTCTCTATATATCCAAGTCTTTTTATATAATCTTCGCAAAGTTTAAATAATTTTTTATCATTTTCATTTTTTAGATATACTTGTGCGTTTACTTTTTTTGATCCATTTATACCTGAATTTAATCTTTCATTACGTATATTACGTATCATATTTAAAAATAATTCTATAATTTCAGTTTCTTTTTCAAAGTTATAATTATCACAAGGATACATATCCTTCATAATTGAATTTTTATCAGTATGTAAATTTTGATATATTTCTTCAGTTATAAATGGCATATATGGATGTAGCATTTTAATAACTTGTACTAAAACATGATTTAGTGTCCATACTGCAACAGAATATGAAAATGGATTTGTTTCCTTATCATATAATCTTGTTTTTGCTATTTCTATATACCAATCACAAAAATCTGACCATATAAAGTCATACAATTTTTGAAGTGGCACCCCAAGTTCATACTTATCTAAATTATCTTTTACTTCTTTTTCAAGTTTTGATAATTTTGTTAATATCCATTTGTCAGCAGGAAAGAGTGCCGCAATGACCTTGCAGCGGCGGCGAACAGAGTTGCATATGATTTTTACAACGGTATGATTTAAAAGTTTTCAACATTTTCCACTACTATATCATCTATATACATGTTTACAAATTTAGCTGCATTCCAAAGCTTATTTGCAAAATTTCTAGCAGTTTCTAATTTTTCAGGCATATATCTCATATCATTTCCAGCTGATATATTTTGAGTAAGTGAAAATCTAAGTGCATCAGTACCATAATTTTCAATTACTTCTATAGGATCAACGCCATTTCCAAGCGATTTAGACATTTTTCCTTGTGAATCTCTAACTAATCCATGTATATACACATTTTCAAAAGGAATTTTATTTGTATAATGAAGCCCTGAAAATATCATTTTACTAACCCAGAATGTTATAATATCATAACCTGTTACAAGTACTGAATTTGGATAAAAATAGCTATAATCTTCTGTATTATCAGGCCATCCAAGTATTGAGAAAGGCCATAATGCTGATGAGAACCAAGTGTCTAACGTATCTTCATCTTGAACAACTTCTCCTCCACATTCACATGTCGTTATATGTTCTTTTGATACTGTAATCTTACCACACTCTTTACAATAATACGCAGGTATTCTATGTCCCCACCATAACTGTCTTGATATACACCAATCTTCAATATTTTCCATCCAATTTAAATATATCTTTTCAAATCTTTTTGGAATAAATTTAATATCACCATTTTTAACAGCTTCTATTGCTGGTTTTGCAAGTTCTTCCATTTTTACGAACCATTGATTTGATATATACGGTTCAATTGTATGATGACATCTATAGCAAGATCCTACATTATGTACATGTGGTTCAATTTTTACTAAAGCACCAATATCTTTTAATTCCTTAACAATTTCTTCTCTTGCTTCTAACGTTGTCATTCCTTCATATTTTCCAGCTTTTTCATTTAATGTACCGTCTTCATTTAATATATTTATAATCTCTAAATCATGTCTTTTTCCAACTTTAAAGTCATTAGGATCATGTGCTGGAGTAATTTTAACAACACCTGTACCAAATTCCATATCTACATATCTATCAGCAACTACAGGAATATATTTATTTACAATTGGAAGAAATACTCTTTTACCAACTATATCTTTGTATCTTTCATCATTTGGATTTACAGCAACTGCTGTATCTCCAAGCATTGTTTCAGGTCTTGTAGTAGCAACAACAACATAATCATCACTATTTTCTATTTTATAACGTATATGCCATAAATTTGATTTTTGTTCTTCATATTCAACCTCAATATCTGAAATTGGAGTTTTACACTCAGGGCACCAATTTACAAGTCTTTCCCCTTTATATATAATGCCTTCGTTATACAATCTTTCAAAGACTTCTAAAACTGCCTTTGAGCATCCTTCATCCATTGTAAATCTTGCTCTTTGCCAATCACAAGAAAGGCCTAATTTTCTTTGCTGCTCTACGATTTTTCCGCCATATTCTTCTTTCCATTTCCATGCCTCTTCAAGAAATTTTTCTCTACCAAGACTTTCTTTAGACTTTCCTTCTTTTTTTAATTTTTCTACAACTTTAACTTCTGTTGCAATACTTGCATGATCTGTACCTGGTACATATAGCGTTGGATCTCCAAGCATTCTATGATAACGAATTAATATATCTTGAATTGTATCATCTAATGCATGTCCAATATGTAACTTTGCTGTTACATTTGGAGGTGGCATAGATATTACAAAAGGTTTTTTATCTTTATCAATTACAGGTTTAAAATATCCATTTTCCTCCCAATTTTTATATATTTCATTTTCTCTTTTCTTAAAGTCAAAATTTTTATCCAACTTATATTCCCCCTATCTCATATATATGTATATTATTCCAAGCATACACACACTAACAACATATCCTGCTATTTTTATAACTTTTGTAGCTTTATTTTCTTCAACATTTTCAAATCTTTTTCTTGCAATAACTCTTGCGTTAAATATACTTATTACGCAAACAAGTACCACAAGCAAACATATAAATACAATCATATTTTTTACCATATTTATCACCACTTCTTTTACTATTTTTACTATATAAAAAACACAGTCTTATCCTTAATTTAAGGACGAAGACTGTGTTCGCGGTACCACCTTAATTCATGCTTATGCATGCTCTTAATTACAATTAACCGATTGCTTACGGAATATACTTACACATAATATATACTTCAGTATATCAGCTCCAAAGCTACCTTCAAATACATTAGTGTTAGAAAACGTTTCAGCCACGAGTTTTCATCTCTTATTTCTATTTGTATTTTACTCCTCTTTATCATCGCTTTTTTATTAAATTACATCTAAAGTATACCATAATCTGCTACAAAAATCAATAAATATAGTAACATTTTTTATTCTATTCTTCTGGTTCTGGAGCCTCTACCGGACAAACACTTCTACAAACTCCACATTCAATACATTTCTCAGGATCTATTACATATTTATCCTCACCTTGTGATATTGCCCCTACTGGACACTCCAATGCACATGCACCACATGAAATACATTTATTAGTTATTCTATATGCCATAAATTTTTCCCCCTTAAATTCTTATACATTTTATTTTTCTAAACTTCTTTACTTTTGTTATTTATAATCATATCTGCATTATACATTTCAAATCTTTCATCTTCTTTATCTTTGCCAAATTTTACTTTAACTTTTTTTCCTAATATATCAACAGATACTACCTTTCCTTCTTCTCTTTCACCTTTTACTTTTACAAAGCTTCCAACTTTAGGTAAATATTTTAAATTTTCTTTATATGCCTCTTCTTCATATCGTAAACAACACATAAGTTTTCCACATGCACCTGAAAGTTTTGACATATTTATTTGTAATCCTTGTTCTTTTGCCATTTTAATTGTAACAGGATCAAAATCTTGTAAAAAAGTTCTACAACAAACTTCTCTACCACACATTCCAAGAGTGGGATATGATTTTATCTCGTCCCTTGGACCAATTTGCCTTAACTCTATTCTTGTCTTGTATTTTGAAGCCAAACTTTTTACTAATTCTCTGAAATCAATTCTATCTTCAGCCGAAAAATATACTGTAAGTTTAGTACCATCTAATATATATTCGGCGGCCAAAATCTTCATGTCAAGTTTTAGTCTTTTTGCTTCTTTTCTACAAAAATCTGCTACTTCTTTTGCTTTAATCTCTCTTTTTTTTAACTCTTCAAAATCTTTTTTTGAAGCAGGTCTAAGAATTTTGTTTATCTCTATTTTGTTACTTAAACTATCCTTATCTAATATCTTAACTATTCTTCC
>ENA-OPLQ01000308-OPLQ01000308.1-human-gut-metagenome-genome-assembly--contig:-NODE-308-length-7844-cov-4.056875_pt1 | contig 7844 bp, 6 predicted proteins | sample MGYA00241449_ERZ501730 | MGnify/ENA primary metagenome ERZ501730 (study PRJEB25962, sample SAMEA2042560) | human gut metagenome | biome: human gut; feature: human-associated habitat; material: faeces...
AAGATGTTAGTCGTTAAGGTTGGCTGTGTTGTGATGACACGGTCAACCTTTTTGCGTTTTCGTGCCAAAATCTTTCATTTGGCTTCCCAGAGAAGGACGTGATGTAGAAAAATTGTGATGAAGTAGTTAGGTTTTGTGATAAAATAAAAATAGTTTTGTTGTTTAGATGTCCTTTCACCTTTCATCTATCTTCTTGCATTTCAGATAGATGAAAGGTGAAAGGACTTTTTTGTTTCTTATAGGTGCTCTAGCCAATTTTCGGGAGTGATGATTGTTTTATCCTTCACATCGTATGTGTTTAGGAAGGAAGCAGGAAACTGAGTATTTGCTCTCTTTGGATTCCATTTCATTTCGAAGAGAGTAAACTGTCCGTCGCTTTCCTCGATGTAGTCTATCTCTTGCTGTTGGTTGGTTCGCCAGAAATAGCTGTTTACATATCTTCCTTCATACTGGTTAGCTTTTATTCTTTCGCTGATAACGAAGTTCTCCCACAAGGCACCAACATCTTGTCGAAGGGCCAAAGGCGCAAAGTTTTGCAATATGGCATTTCGGATACCATTGTCGTAAAAGTAAAACTTCTTGGCTCGTTTCAGTTCTGTGCGCAGGTTTCTGCTAAAACCATTTAGCTTGAAGATGATATAGCATTTTTCTAGCAAGTCTACATATTTTTCCACGGTTTTGCTGTCCGTACCTACTGTCTGTGCCAGCTCATTGTATGAAACTTCGCTAGTAACTTGCAGTGCTAAAGCAGTGAGTAGCTTGCTAAGCAATGCAGGTCGGCGTATACTCTCTAAGGTGAGCAAGTCCTTATAGAGATAACTATTGGACAGATTGTACAAGATGTCTTTTGCATCTTTTGTATGATTGATGACATCTGGGTATGAGCCATAGATGAGGCGATTCTCTAGTGTTTGCTTTACTGTAAGTAAGCCTTGAGATTCGAGTAATTCACCAGTGGACAATGGAAAGAGATGATACTCAAACTTTCTGCCGGTCAGTGGCTCATTGAGCTTGTTTTGTAATTCAAATGAGGAAGAGCCTGTTACCAGTAATTGTACTTCAGGGAAGTTGTCGGTAATCAATTTTAGGGTTAGCCCTATGTTTTCTACTCTTTGTGCCTCGTCTATCATGACAATCTTGTGTTTGCCAATGAGCAATTTTAGTTCTTGGCTATTCACCTGGGATAGCATTTCTTTTACTTCTGGCTCATCACAGTTTAATTGCAATATAGGTTCCGTACGTTTTTCAAGTATCATTTTGAAAAGCGTACTTTTTCCTACTTGTCTGGCACCTATTATAATAATAGCTTTACCACCAAACATTCTGGCCTCTATCGTTTCTTGTAGTTTCCTTCTTATCATTTTATTCTTATGTTTAAATTTTTTGCAAAGATTATGCAAATGAGCGCAATGAAAGCTCGCTTTCAAATTGCCGAGTGCAGCTAATCTTCTGCAAAGGTAATGAAAATATTCGCTAATCCAAAAAATAACACTGTTTTTTTGGATTATAATCCGAAAATTCGTACTGATTTTTTGGATTAGGGACATTTTTGAGCTATTTTTGCCTTGTTAATAGGGTGCCATGTAACTTTAGTTTATACCCAATGTTACTTACGTCACTTGTAGGCATCAAGCCCTACGCTTGTAATCATTCAGTACTGGGAGGGCAGGTAACAAACCTGCCCTCCCAGTGCATTTTGATACGTTTGATAAAGTATTTGATATATGGCGCAAAGCCTATGTCGGATTATTCTTGTAATTTTGCAACGAATAAACAATTTAATCATATACGAATGAAAAAGAAAAATATCCAGACCCCTGTTTTATCAATGGCCATTGCTGCATGTATGATATCTCACCAGCAAAATGCGCAGGCCGGAGAAAATCCGTCCCTGCAAAATGATTCCGTGCCTTATGTAACCATGCCGGACGTTTCCCCTAAACTCACCACAGGAGATGGAAATCCCCTGCTGGATTTTATGTTTACAGCGGATCCAACTGCAGTAGAATATAATGGCAGAATTTATGTGTACGCAACAAACGATCAGCAACAATATGATTCAATAGGCGGTTACGGAAAAAACTCCTACGAATACATCAAATCTCTGGTGATGATGTCTTCCGATGACATGACAAACTGGACCTATCACGGAATTATTAAAACAGACAGCATCGCCCCATGGATACAAACATCATGGGCACCGTCGATCGCAAAACGTGAGGAAGCGGACGGCAAGACTCACTTCTACCTCTATTTCTCCAATAGCGGGGGTGGAACCGCAGTGCTGACATCCACATCCCCTATAGGACCGTGGTCAAGCCCGCTGAATCATAGTTTGGTAGACACAAACACTCCCGGCATAGCAGGAGAATGCAAAGCCGCTTTCGATCCGGGTGTAGTCATCGATGACAATGGAAAAGGTTGGCTGACAGTAGGCGGAGGATGTGCTCGCATTATGCGTTTGGGAAAAGACATGATTAGTGTGGATGGCCCGATAAAGCCCATCAGGGCTCCCCATCATTTCGAAGCTAACGAATTAAACTACATCAACGGCACATACGTTTATACTTATAACATAGATTGGCAAGATTTTAGCGACTGGCCTCTCCCGACAGAGAAACCAACCACCTGTTGCATGAGTTACATGACTAGCAAAACTCCGCTGGTAACCAAAAGTTGGAAATACCAGCACAACTATATGAAAAACCCTGGAGATTATGGATTTGACTACAGCAACAATCATACACATCTACACAAATTCCGCGGGAAATGGTATGTATTCTATCACACAATGAGTTTGCAACATAGTTTCAATACAACAGCTGGTTTTCGTAATGTTTGTGTCGATGAAATACAAGTTGACGAGAATACTGTGAATATCCACATGGGTAATCAGACTCTGAAAGGCGTAAAACAGATACAGCCTATGAATCCGTTCATCATCCAGCAGGCCGAAACCACAGCAGCCACACAAGGTGTCAAGTTCACAAATGGAAAAAGCATCGGGGACATGTATGCCGTTACCGTTCCCAACAAGACTGGCATCATTGCTGTCAGAGGTGTGGAATTCAACAAAGTACCTTCCAGTCTGGAAATTAAGGCATCCGGAAACGGAATCATAGAAGTCCGCCGGGATAGGCCGGACGGAGAAGTCATTGCTTCAATCAAAGTCGGTACCCCGCAAATGAAACTCATAGAATCCCAACTTCAAAAGAATATGACAGGCACAATGGACCTCTGTTTTGTCCTAAAAGGAAACAATATCACATTCGACGAATGGAAGTTCAAATAATAACTTCCTGATGACAAGGAGGGTGCATTGCCCATTATGATGCACTCTCCTTAACTTCCTGTACGTATCCCGCGCTGAGGAGACTATGCATGGAAGCTGTGCTATCGTTGGATTCTCTTGTTTGTTTTCGCAACACTAAGATAAGTGAATTCTTCGACATGGTAAAATCCTGGGCCGCTCGGCTCTGCCGCTTGACTTGTTCAAGAACTTTTTGCTGCTCAGGTGTTTAAAAAGTTTCTGAATAAGTTGTGTGTTTATACAATTACAGACCAAGATGTATGCGGAGGTCCCCCTGTGGATTATGCCTTCAGTTCTCATCAATGGATCCGCAAGACTTGCGGCAAGGATATCCGCTTTTTCTGGGACGACAGCGCCTGGATCGTGCAGAACGCCATTGGAAGCCAGAATTGGAACGAATACGCAACTCATATACAAAATCACGGGAATCTAGGGAAAATATATCCGAAAAACAAATACGGAGTGGAAGGCGACACTCCTTCTTTCCTACATGTAACCCCAAATGGATTAAACGATCCGACCGTATGTAGCCAGGCAGGTTGGGGTGGCTATTTCCGATGGGGACTGTCACCAGACAGTCTGACAACATGTTACACAAATGCAGATCCGGCAGTCAGATGCATATCGGAGAAATATGAAAAATACTTCTATCCCGCAATATTCGCCAACTTCATGGCACGTATGGATTGGGCTGCATACGGCAAAGGAAACCGTAACCCGATAGTTATCGTAAATGGTGAAAAGGGATTGAACCCGATTATAATTGAACCAGAAACAGAAGAGGAACTCCAATTAAACGCTTCAAAATCTGTGGATCCGGATAAAGATAAACTGACATTCCACTGGTGGATATTGCCGGAAGCGGGTACTTACACCTCAACGGTAAGTATCAGAGAGGCAGACAAAGCTAATGCCATTCTACGTATCCCCCAGGATGCGGCAGGAAAAGAACTGCATATAATCTGTGAAGTGACAGACAATGGGACTCCGGCGCTGACCAGTTACAGAAGGGTCATCATCCGCCCAAAACTTGGCGAGACATTCAACCTTTCTGGGCAGCGATAAACATAACTATAAAGGCAATGTTATCAGAAAAAGATAATTCAGTAATTGATATTTAACATATAACAAATTCCCAGAGAAGGACGTGATGTATTAGGCTCATCTGTATATTTTTCCTCTGTTTTGACCAAACATTTGGGGAATCTGGAATATTTGTTTATTTGACTTTTCCTGATTTCCTCTTCAAATAGGTTTGATGGTGTATCATTTTCGTTATAATGTTGGCTATCAAACCTATTTGGTACTTCTCGCAAAGTATTTGTTACACCCCGCAAAGTCTTTTTCTGCCTTTTCTGTTATTTTTGCCATCAGATTTGAGAAATTCTCAATTTTATAACTGGATTTATTAACTTAATAACAAATTGTAAAGCTTATGAAAAAGTTATTTACTTTGATTGCTGCCGCATTGATGGCAGTTGGTGTTAACGCTCAGACAGAGCAGAACTTATTTTTTGGTGGTGCGGGTACAAATGCGACTATCAAAACTCATGATGGTTCTAGTCTCCCTGAACTTTTCACATGTACCCAAAAGTATGGTGCCATTAATTTGCTCGGCGGAAAAAAATCTATTTCTGGGGATGAATACAAGTGATTGAAGGTTGTCTTTTCCGATTTCCAGGCTGTTGGTAAAGAAGGTGTGAATATCATTGTTGGTGTGAAAGCGGCTGATTATTCTACTTCATACAAGTGTGACCCCGTTCAGTATGCAGGTCTTTCAGGTGATGGTGAGATGGTAGTTACATTTAATGAAACTTTTAAGGGAAAGAATATAGATTTACTCGATCTTCAGGGATTAGCCCCAGGAGTTGAGGTTAGTCTGAAGAAGGTTTATCTTATCAAGAACGATGACTCTCTAGAAGAAGTGCCCTTTAGTATTTCCTTTGGATGGAATAAGTCTGTCGTAGGTAAGGCTGCTTATGCTGATCCTATTATCGTATTTCCGGGTCAGTATAGTTTGATTACTGTTTCTACAGATGAAAACGGAACTTTGGCTACTTTTGACGTTAATTCTGGTGAAAAACAGGAGTATATTGTAGAGTTTGAAGAACCTACAACTGCTGGTCTTAATCTCGGTTGTAATACTGATGTAAAGGATGAAACTGTTACATGGGACGCTAAGATAGCTCTTTATTTCCCAGTAGAGCCTGGATCCAGCAAAGCTTCTTGCGTGATTTCTAAGGATAATGTCTTGGCTAAAACAGATAAGGCAACCAAAGTTATCAGTGTGTTCCTGCAGAATACAGACTCTAATGCCCAAACTGTAAAAATCAAAAGTATCAAGCGTGTAACTACTACAGCTACCGGCATTTCTAAGGTAGAGAATCTGAAGGTTGCTCAGGATGGCAAGTGCTTCAACCTCGCTGGTCAGCAGGTAGGTAAGGGTTACAAGGGCATTGTGATCAAGAATGGTAAAAAGATGGTTATCAAGTAATAGATGAGACGTTTTACAATGCTCGCATCTCTCCTCATGGTTCTGTGCCTACAAATGGCGGCACAGACCTGGGAAGATGTAAAAGTGGGGACTTCTACTCGCAAGACCCTCACTTATGTACCAAAGAATGTAGAGAAATCACCGGCTCTGGTAATTTCTCTTCATGGTTTTAATCAGGACCCTGAGTATCAGCAGAATCAGACGCAATGGAATGCGCTGGCTGATACCGAGGGTTTTATTGTTACTTATCCGCTGGCTAATAACAGAATGTGGGACACCAGCGGTATGGGTGATGTGAAGTTTGTGGAGGCTGTCATGAAGGATATGGAGCTGAAGCACCATGTGGACAAGAACCGCATCTATCTCTCGGGTTTCTCTATGGGTAGCTGGCTGGGTTATCATTGTCTGGAAACGCTTGGCGATAAAATTGCCGCTTTCGGACCTGTGAGCGGTGTGGATATCGGTAAGCAGCCTAGAGCTAACCGCAAGGTGCCTATCATGCATATTCACGGAACCGGTGATGATGTGTTCAAATATAATGGCGATCCTAATCACATGGCTGGCGGTTATCCTAGCATTGAGGAATATGTAAAGAAGTGGGCTGCCTACGAAGGTTGCGATGCAAGCAATCCGCAGGTAATCCGTCCTTATCCTTCCGGCAGAAAAACTGCAAATGATACCCGTACTATATATAATAATGTGAACGATGATGTTGAAGTGAACCTTATCTCTATCGACGGTAAGGGACACTGGCATTCCAATGATCCTAACGGGGTAAATTCTACCCAGGAACTGTGGAACTTCTTCAAGCGTCATCAGTTGAACCAGCATCCGGTGCCTGTGGAAAACCGCAACTATTTCATCCGTTACGAGAGTACTGTGGGCGAGAACCTTTGGGACCGTCAGGCTGTCTACACCTTGCCAAAGGCTTTGGAGAAGGGTGCCAAGTATACGCTGACCATGAAGATGAGAACTTCAGCAGATTGCGCTGAACTGGGATTCTGGCCTATCTGGAATGCAAGTGCCAACAAGAACCAGTGGGGTGGAAGCGATGATGTGCAGTATCTGGCAGCCTATCATGTAGAGGCTGGCGACTGGAAAACGCTGACCTGGGATTTCACAGCCAACTTCACCTTAGATACCTTCCAGTTTGTATTTGGCAAATACGGTGGTACACTCGATATTGACGATATGGTGTTGGTGAAGGAAGGAACATCAGAGAATCTGATAGCCAACGCCGATTTCTCAGCCCGCAACATTCAGGGCTGGAGCACCAACTGGAATGGTCCAAGCTATTTTCTTGCCAACGAAGCCTATGCATCAACAGGCATCGAGAAGCCAGCTGTGGCAACCATGATGAAATCTGTGGATAAGGCATACTACACTCTTCAAGGTGTGAAGGTTCTTCGTCCTACCAAGGGTATCTATATCCATGGTGGTAAGAAAATCGTGATTAAATAATAAACAATTATAAATTTTAAAAACTTAACGAAATGAAGAAATTATCATTTATGGTAGCGGCAATGATTGCATTTCCTGCATTGGTGAATGCTCAGCAGTCGCTTTATTTTGGTGGAGCACCAAACTGGAATCAAATCCAGATGACAACTGAAGAAGGTAAGGAAGTTCCTTATGTTGCTACGGGACCGTATGCAGCATGGGTCTTGTTGACTGATGAGGCAAAGAAATTCTCAACAAGTGAATATAAGGGTGTAAAGTTGGAGTATGTGGATCATAAGGCAGGTGAGAAGAAAGCACTGATGCTCGTCAATGTTGTTCCTGAAGGCGAAGGAAAATGGGAGAATCAGCAGCATACTCCGGTTCCCGAGGGCGACCAGACTGTTACTGTCGATTTTGCAGATGTTGTTAAGAATAAGACTATTTCTGAACTTCATTTGTGGGCTCCAGAGAAAGGTATTCAGATACTTTTGAAAAAGGTATGGTTGATTAAGAATGATGATACCTTAGAGGAACAGAAATTCTCTCTCTTGTGGGGGAGACCGTCCGAAAACTTAATTAGGGAAGCAAACAACTGAATTG
>ENA-OPLQ01000313-OPLQ01000313.1-human-gut-metagenome-genome-assembly--contig:-NODE-313-length-7774-cov-7.671460_pt1 | contig 7774 bp, 8 predicted proteins | sample MGYA00241449_ERZ501730 | MGnify/ENA primary metagenome ERZ501730 (study PRJEB25962, sample SAMEA2042560) | human gut metagenome | biome: human gut; feature: human-associated habitat; material: faeces...
TTATACAATAAATAACATAAAAGAGGGTGCGCCATAGACTTATGACACACCCTCCATTTTAACGATTTATTCCCTTTTATTATGCGTTTTTCTGATATTTATTGAAAAATGGTTAATCCTGTTTTTTATCATCTGGTGCTGCATTTGCAACTTGTTCTTCTCGCCATTCGGTAGGCGTACAACCTTCCTTTGACTTGAATATCCGGTACAGATAGGTACGGGCAGAGAAGCCACACTCGGCAGAAATAATGTCATTACTATAGTCTGGAAATTCCAACATCATCTTCTTTGCCGCATTGAAACGTATATCACCAAGCCATATTCTGAATGTAGTTTTCAGATACTGGTCGAAGAATACAGATAACTCATCCTTGGAGATACAAAGTGTGCGAGAGAGGGTAAGCATATTCACAGTACTGTCCTTATATCCTAAATTCGCACACCATGCTTCAAGACTTTTCTGGATGAAATCTCTGCGCTCATCGGAAAGTGGTTGTAAAGATTCTGTTCTGCTATCAGCAGAGGTCTGCTGTTTAGCAGAAAGTGCCCCCCCCATACCTATATTCTGTTCCCACTAAGGCATCGTTTTCCACTTCTTTATCCAAGAGTTCTTCGGTAGGGATATAACTGCTGCCGAGAGCGATAAACGTAAGATTGAAGAACAGCAAGGCAAGCAATACGGCTGGACCTACTATATATAATAAGGTAGTAGAAAAGATGGCAACTGGCATAGCGAGAACTGCGAGCCATAGAATGATTACACTTGCTCGGGAATATCTCACGTAAGGCAACAAATCCGTTGCCGCCATTGTCTCCAACATATTTTTACGCCTAATCATCTCCTGAATAATCATGTATATGCAATAGAAAACACTTACGCAAAACAGAGTCAGCATCAGATAAAGCCCCTCTCTGATATACAGGCTATGATGAAGACTGATACCCACGCAAAAGACCACAATGATGGCAGCATAAATGCCACTACACATCAGTATCATCTTTCTGAGGTTAGCACGGGTGGTTTCTATGTTGTAGATTCCTATGGAGATGAGCGAGAAGCAGGGGGTATAGAGGAGGATGTTGATGACCGCCCCCAGATTATCGTGCATAGCACGGAACCCAAAAGTCATCTGCAGCACATATTGTATCGCCAGTCCTATCAGGGCAGCAACGATCATCCATCGAGAACGCTCATACCGCTTGTTCTCCCATCTTACATGCAGATGAGAGAGTGCTACGATGAAGGCATTGATGAGCATGAATATGAAGCATGCAAACTGAAATAGAAATAATGAATCCATACGCTTTTTATCTTTTGTTTACTTTCTTGTATTTTTGATTACTTGCTGTAGGATTATCTGGATTAGTCATCTGCAAATACCCTGCAGTAACAAGGGATGTAATGTAACGCTCTCGGTTCTTGGTTTGATTGGATAAACCAAGGCGTTCCATGATCTCTGCGGTGGTTCGAGGAACTGAACAGAAATTGACTATATCCCTTTGCTTATTAGACAATGACACTTTTTTAGTGTCAGAGTGTCTAAGTCGAGTGTTTGAGTCTTGGACTTGGTTACTTTTTTCCTCGACTTCGTTACTCTCCTCTTCGACTTCGTTACTTTTTTGTTCGACTTGGTTACCGACTTGGTTACTTTTCCCCTCGACTTGGTTACTTTTTTTCTCGACTTCGTTACTTTCTTCTCTCCAAACCGTGATGACAAATTCCTGCGCCTTGTCATTATTCATAAACGTGACATTAACATCTTCATCAAGAGCACGAGTGATGCCGCTACCCACACCAGTGTATGGCAGCAAGTATATAGCATTGTTAAAAAGGAACATATTGCGAGGCATGGATGTTCCAGCCTTGATGTCATCAATAGTGAGTCCGTTAGGCAATGCACCTGGACTGTGAATCTCAACACGATTGTCGAAAATGAAAATGCGAACAGGGGCTTTCATGTTCAACGAACGGTGTACAAGGCTGTTTACAGTGAACTCAACCAAACTGGTGTAAGGTATTTCCAACTTACCCATGCTGTTGAATTCATCTCCCACCTGCACATTATGTAGGTTACGAGTGAAGAAATCCATGATAGTGTCATATTGATGAAGCAGATTCCCCTCCATATCTGCATCATTCACCTTGTCACGGAACACCTTGCTGCCAACACTGTTGCCAGCAAAACAGATACACTTGGCTGTCATCATTGGCATCCAGCGCTGGGTGTATTTGCCAAACAGAAGCATGGCAGCAACAATCAGTGTGCCATCGGGACGGATAAATCGCAGATTGCGAAGTATCTTCTCACAGTCATGGCCCTTAGCTATGGCAGAGCATATCGCATCAAGTGATGCTTCATTAAAAGCGTCACCTGTCAAGCCTTTCTTTTCCAAAACTCTTTCAAAACGGTTGCCAAGAAACTGCTTGATGGTCGTTGTATCAAGGTCGTTGACAGTTGCATCCCTAACACCAGCCTCGTCAGGAGCAAAACTACCGCAGTCGGTCATCATTTCTGCAAGTTCAGCATTATCGAATACTTTACGCTTGTCGGCACCATTCTTCACCCATACGATTCCTTTGTTGTCGTGATAAGGCTTGTTGAGTCCTTCCTTCACAGTAGCAACAACCAAGTTGCCATTCTCGACCTCAACAGTATCTATCTTTATCAGAATGGATGGCACTACGTTTTCTGAAGCAATATCACTCAATAAGTTGGTAGTTTCTTGTACCTCAGAATACGACAAGGCATTGATCTCTCCAGTCTTATCCTTTATACCAACTACCAACTTGCCACCATGTGAATTACTGAACGCCACTAACTCGCAGGCAATATCATATTTGTCGAGAATGCGTTCCTTGAACTGCACCCCCGACACCTCGCCAGCCTTTATCTGTTTCAATATATCGTCCATCATTCTTTGATACATTCTTTGTTCAACAAATCGTTTACATCCACTTTCAGCAAATCAGAAATCCGTATTAAGGTTTCCAAGTCTGGTTGGCAAGTGTTGGTGCACCATTTAGAAATGGTTGCTTGGTCTTTACCCAACATTTCTGCCAACCACTTGTTTGAGTGCTTGGTTACTGCCAACATTATCTTCAATCTGTTTACATCTTTCTTTGCCATACTATATATATAAATAGGTAAATACACTTGCAAAAGTACAATAATAATTTTAAATAGAGGTGTAATATTCTCAAAAAAATTACAGAAATCGTAAATAATTGAAAATTTCGCATTATTGTAATAGGCTTTACTTTGAATGTTCTTATCTCATCAAAGCAACATAAAGGGACAAAGCAAGTTATACTTAAAGGTATTTGGGGTGCTACATAAACCGATTCATAAATAATCCTAAAATGAAAGCAGAAAAGTTTGTTTTTAAGAATTTAGTTTTAACTTTGCACTTGTAAAAGGAGTGTTCTTTGCATATTGCAAAATACAGAAATGAGCAGAAGTCCGCTCATTTCCATATTGTTACCTATAAGATATAGGTAAACGCCCAACTTCTTGATATTCAATTAAAGACAAGTTTAGAGCGAGTTACCTCCGTTAACATAAAATAATTGCTTATCTCGCTAATAATCAGTATATTTGCGCATAATCTTTTAAAGGATTAAAAAAACTGAGAATATGGCTAGAGCAACAGGTTCAATCAATTATTTGGAGCATCGCACGCCCTTGAAGGACGAAAGCGGTAAGTATCAGATACATCCGATGTTCGTGAAACAGGATGTCGTTGACAGGGAGAAGATGGAAAAGCGTGTTCGCGATCATTGTGCGATGAACGTTTCGTCCTTTATCTCCGCATTGGAAACGCTGGAGGATGAAACGCTTTACGCCTTGGCTGAAGGCAACGAGGTGAGGGTAGGCGATATGTTTATCGTCAAGCCTAAGCTGGGGATGGTGAAGCATAAGGACAAGAATGGAATCGAGTGGAAAAGGACCTATCATGAGGGGGATCTGATTCCAGCCAATGAGGTGGATATCTGCGGCTTGGAAATTCAGCCCACGAAGGAGTTTCTGGAAAGGCTGAAACGCCACTCTAATGGCTGCAGCCGACAGTATTGGAGTGTGAAATCTACTCCAAAAGAGGCGGATAAGGAGTTTGCTGATATTGTAGAGATTTGTCAGCAGCAGGGTTATATCACGGTGAAGGATATGATTCGTGAATTCGGTGTTACCCGCTATCATGCCAATAAGGTGTTGAATGATCTCTGTGAGGAACCGGCTGCCAGAATGTATGCTACCAAGGAAGGTCCTATAACGCTCTATCGTTTGTGGAAGAAGGAGTAAGACGTAGTTGTTGAAACGGCTCTTTAGGTTGACGGAATCGTTTCCTTAACTTGAATAAAGCGTCTCTTCTCGTTGAAGGATGCGTCTCCGAGAGTTAAAAGAAGCGTTTCCTGGAGTCAGAACAAGCGTCTTTTAGAGTACAAGCATATACCTTCTCAGACATTGCCACTAGGCTCAGCAGCTCTGCCGAGCCTAGTCAGCAGGTCTGCTGACTGCAGTCAGCACCTCTGCTGAGCCTAGTGACAACACCTTTTAGTCGTACAGCTATAACCTGTTTAGTTGTACAACTATATACCCTTTAGTCGTACAACTATATCCTCTTTAGTCGTACAACTATACACTTTTTAGTTGTACAATCGTAAAATGATGATACTTCTATGATATATTGGGTGCTCTTATTCAATCCAAACATACAGCATCTTCCTTTTATAACGTTCGTTTGCTTTTGTTCTATTTCAACGAACGAAATGAGGAAAAGCAGCTTCTCCTAATTCTGGCTCATATTCAAAACCTTCGTAACTGAAGCCTGCCAGTTCCTCTGGAGTAAGAAGCTGATTATTCAGGATATATCTCACCATGGCTCCACGGCAAGATTTAGCCCATACAGCCTGCATCTTCAATCTGCCGTCTTTCTGGCGGACATAAAAGAGTGGCTGAATGACCTTTATCTCCTTACATACTCTCTTCCAATCGAACAGATGTTCATATTCCTCTGTAGAAAGATGGATGAGTATACCATCATCAGCTTTCACACTATCGATGAGAACATCTGTCAGTTTGTCTTTCCAGAACTGATTGATAGGCTTGTCGTTTGTAGCTTCGAGCGATACGCAATGCTCCATACGATAAGGTACGATGCCATCCAACGGTCGAAGCAATCCATAAAGGAAGCAGGTAATCCAGAGATGTTTCTGGGCATACTCTAACGACTCCTCGCTCAAAGAACTGGCACGCAAATGTTTGTATGCCTGACCATTGTAAGCCAGGATAGCAGGCATCTTCTCTGCAGCCATAAAATCATGATATCGCTTCCAGTTCGTCATTGCAATCTTGCTGCTGCAATCCAGTTGCTTAGCCAATTCCTCTACATTCATCATTGCCATTTCTTTGGCCAAGTCATTGGCAACTGATTGGAATAGTGGCACGGAGATAGGCTTCCTGTCTGCCTTCTCAAACATGATTTTGGCATTTGCCAATAATATCTGCATAATAATCAATCTTTTGAATTGTACCTGCAAAGATAAGAAAAAATCAATATACAATGCTAAATAGCCAAGAAAAATCCCATAAAATTAAAATTTTTTATAAAACGAGCATTATATAGTACTTTTTCTTGTGTAATCTATAAATATTTGTTACCTTTGCGTGAAAAGAACAATATAATACACTACTTAGTATGGCGGTTAAATATGAGATTCGTCAAACAGTTTTCTCATACCTCTTTTACCTATATGATTTATGAACAAAAAATATCAGTTTAAGACAATGAAGCAAGTAAACATTCAATATTACAATTCGCCTTGCGGAGAAATCATCTTGGCATCGATGGGTGACGAACTGTGCCTTTGTGATTGGAATGAAATGCCATGTGCAGAGCGCAATAAGCATCGGCTTTTACGGTATATGAAGGCTGATTTCAAGATAGAAACATCCCCAATCCTGGATCAGACCAAAAAGCAATTGGATGAATATTTTGCCGGTAACCGCAAGATATTTGATATTCCGTTGCATCCTGTAGGAACTGATTTCCAGAAAAAAGTGTGGCATGCATTGCTCGAAATACCCTATGGAGAGACAAGAAGCTATAAGGAAATAGCTATAAGTATAGGCAAGCCTAACGGCATCAGAGCCGTGGCAAGTGCCATTGGAGCTAATGGCATCAGCATTTTCGTTCCCTGCCATCGAGTTATCGGAAGCAATCATTCCCTTACAGGTTTTGCCGGAGGATTGGACGCAAAGAGAAAGCTATTGGAGCTTGAAGCTTAATAAAACCAACATAAAATGGTGATTTATTATTAATTTAAATATCCGTAAAAACAAATTTTGATTAATTAATAGTTGTTTCTCTTACATTCTTAGTAAATATCATTACCTTTGCACCATGAAAACATTATTAGACGTTCATACACATACAATAGCATCAGGTCATGCCTTCAGCAGTTTGCAGGAAATGACCTTGACAGCAAAGGAGAAAGGGTTGGATATCTTGGGAATCACAGAGCACGGTCCCAATATCCCGGGTACCTGTGATCCTATCTATTTCAGAAACCTTCATTGTGTTCCACGCCAGCTCTATGGAATCAAACTGATGCTTGGAGCAGAACTCAACATCCTCAATACGAAGGGAGATATCGATCTCGACGAGGATTACTGGCGTATGCTGGATATCCGAATAGCAGGCATCCATAGCCTTTGCTGGCAGGGAGGAAGTAAGGAGGAGAATACGCAGGGTGTCATCAATGCCATGCGCAATCCCTTCGTGCAGATTATCTCTCATCCCGGCGATGGTACGGCAGAACTGGATTTCGAGGAACTCATGAAAGTTTCCAGGGAGACGCATACCTTGCTTGAAATCAACAACCATTCCATGGCTCCCATCCGCCACAAGACTGTGGCTGCTCCCAATAATCTGGAACTGCTGGAACTTGCCAAGAAGTATGAAACTCCAGTCATCTTCGGAAGTGATGCCCACTTCTCTGCGATGATTGCCGACTACAGCAACATTATGCCACTGGTAGAAAAAGCAGAGTTCCCGGATGAGCTGGTTCTCAACTATCAGCCAGAGAAATTCATGGCTTACCTCAAGCCAACCCCTGAGAAATAGGAAAATTTAGTTTCACATTTCAATTTACACGACTATGATTATAGAAGAAATCATCAAGTATAATGAAAACTTCGTAGCCAGTAAGGCTTACGAAAAGTATCTTACGAGTAAATATCCAGACAAGAAACTTGCCATTCTTTCCTGTATGGACACCCGCCTCACTGAGCTTCTGCCAGCAGCTTTGGGCCTGAAGAACGGAGATGCCAAGCTCATCAAGAACGCCGGTGGACTGGTTATCAGTCCTTTCGACTCTGCCATGCGTAGTCTCCTTGTAGCCATCTACGAATTGGGTGTAGAGGAAATCATGGTCATTGCCCACTCCAACTGCGGTGCATGCCACATGAACGGACAGCAGATGAAGAAATTGATGCTCAAACGTGGCATCCATCAGAATGTTATCGATACCATCGGGCTTTGCGGCATCGACCTCGACCATTGGCTGGAGGGATTCCACGACACAGAGGATTCTGTAAGGAATACCATCAATACGATCCGTACACACCCTCTCGTACCAAAAGACGTCAATCTTCATGGCTATATCATTGACTCACAGACGGGCAAACTGACAGAAGTGAAATAGAATAAAGGTATTATTTTAACCTGTTGGCGGAATTAAAAAAACGCCTGAAAATTAGTATATTTTTATGGAGAA
>ENA-OPLQ01000324-OPLQ01000324.1-human-gut-metagenome-genome-assembly--contig:-NODE-324-length-7466-cov-1.383214_pt1 | contig 7466 bp, 5 predicted proteins | sample MGYA00241449_ERZ501730 | MGnify/ENA primary metagenome ERZ501730 (study PRJEB25962, sample SAMEA2042560) | human gut metagenome | biome: human gut; feature: human-associated habitat; material: faeces...
TTACTACTCGTTGTATCATAACTATTTAATAAAACATCATCTAGGGATAGAATAAAAGTTAAAATCTTATCATCGGATTCATTACTTTTAGCAACAACCTGATTAGATTGTTTAATATTTTTTATACTAAAATAAATTATAACAGTTAATATTAAAATTAACAATAATATTAATAATTTTTTTAACATATTCTTCAATTAATAACCACCTATACTATACTATATTTTATATATTAAAATTAATAAATATACATTACAGAATAAATAAATTCAAATATATACTATTTAATAAACTTGACTTAAATATTCTAAAATGTTATAATATTTATGTAAAGTATTTTATCTAGCTTTATATTAAAAGCTAAAATTTACTAATTATTTAAAATAATTTTGAGGTGATTTATTGATGAATTTAGACTTTGAAGCAATTTTATTCTTTTTTCAAACATATAAAAGGTGGCCAAACGAAATTGAAAAACATTATATTGAACAAATGCTAAATTCTCCATATAATAGTGTTTCTCAAATATATGAACCTTTGTTTGATAAAATAAAATACAAAAAAATGATCTTGAATTCTGCACAAGTATATGAACTTACTAATTTATTAATTGATTTCTATAATCAAAATAAACGTTTTCCATATGCAGTTGAAGAATATAAAGGTTATAATTTATATAATTTCATGTACGCATTAAAATTTTATAAACTTCCAATAAGTACGTCAAATAAAGCAATTTTAAACAAATTACATTTCTTTAGAGGAAAAAATATTCATATTAGCGTACTAAACTTAATTAACTATTTCTATATCAATAATAAATGGCCAAACAAAGAAGCTATATTCAATGATATTAAAATTGGTAATTTTGCAAAAAAAATAGCAAAAGATTCTTCCAATCTTTTTATTGGAGATTACAAAACTTTATCAGACCTTGGCTTTTTTAATCAAATTGATAAAAGAGTAGAAATAATTCTTGAATTTTATGAAAAAAGCAAAAGAAAACCTTATTCAAAGGAAAGATATGAAGGAATATGCATATATGAAATTTTAAGGAAAATAAAAAAAGGTACAATTAATATTTCAGAGAAAGAACGATTATTGTTATCTAAAAACGGCTTAATTTAAATTTTTTGATAAAAATATAACGACTCATTATTAAGAGCCGTTATATTTTTGTTTTTTAAATTTAATAGAAAATATTTACTATTTACTCCAAAATCCCTTTTTCTTTGGTTGAACTTCCTCACCCATAAGATCAGCAAACACTTTTAGTGTTTCCCTTTGTTTATCATTCAAACGTTTTGGAATATCTACTTGTACTGTATATTCAATATTTCCTCTACCTTTACCATGAATATTTGGTATTCCTTTATCTTTTAATTTAAAAGTAGTACCTACCTGTGTTCCCTCAGGAATTACAATCTCATCATCGTTTTCTAATGTAGGGACTTTAATTTTTCCACCTAAAACAAGTTTTGTATATGGAACTTTAATATTTGCATATATATTATATCCCTTTCTTGTAAACACAGGATGAGATAAAACATTTACAACTACAAATAAATCACCTGCAGGTCCTCCCTTTTTGCCAGCATCTCCTTCACCTCGTAAAGAAATGGCCTGACCATTGTCGATACCTGCTGGAATTTTAATATCAATTTTTCTTGTTTTACGAACAGTTCCCTTACCTGAGCATGTATCACATGGATTTGGAATAATTTTACCTGTACCACCACATTTATCACATGTTTTAACTGTAGAAAAAGTACCCATTATCGTATTTTGAGTTGCTTGAATTTTACCTTTTCCACCACATTTATCACATGTAACTGGGTTTGTTCCAGGCTTTGCACCACTTCCATTACAAGTAGAACATTTTTCATTTCTAGTAATATTAATCTGTTTTGTTGTTCCAAAAGCAGCCTCTTCAAAAGATATATTCATATTATATCTCAAATCAGCACCTTTAGTTGGCCCTTGCTTTTTAGCAGAATTAAATCCGCCTCCAAAGCCTCCACCAAATACACTTCCAAGAATATCATCAAGGTCTATATCTACTCCCATACCATTGCCAAATCCAGAAAAATCAAATCCGCCAAATCCGTTAGAATAATAGCCTCCTTGACCGCCTCCAAATCCAGCTTGTTCAAAGTTAGATCCAAATCTGTCATATTGTGCACGTTTTGTTTTATCTGAAAGCACACTATACGCTTCATTTATTTCTTTAAATTTAACTTCAGCTTGTTTTTTTGCTGCCTCGTCGTGTTGCGCATCTGGGTGATTAGCTTTTGCAAGTTTTCTAAACGCCTTTTTTATTTCATCATCAGTAGCATCTTTTGAAACACCAAGTATTTTATAATAATCCTTTGACTCTGCCACTAAAACTTCCCCCTATTAAAATCTAGGGTGTAAAGAGAAACTCTCTTTAGCACCCTTTATATATAATAATATTTAAATTATTCTTTTTTATTATCGTCTTCTACTTTGTAATCAGCATCATGTACAACATTTTCTTCAGCATTATTTCCATCTGTAGAAGCTCCTGCTTCAGCATTTGCTCCAGCTTCTGCTCCACCTGCTTTTGAATATAACTTAGAAGAAATATCATAGAATACCTTTTGTTGATTCCTGCATGTACTTCCGGAGTGGAGTAAACAGGAATTCCAAATTTCTCTCCTAAATGCCCTACTGCTTTGATGTGGTCGGCATGATCGTGTGTTATGAATACTGCCCGGATAATATCCAGTCCGATTCCAAGTTCTTTTAATGTTTTTTCAGTGTTATATACTAGAGAGTCTGCGTTATTTCTAACTTCAACTTCTTCTTTTTTCTTTTTATCCTCTGCAGCATGTGCTTCAGCTTCTTTTACAGCTGCTTTAATTTCATCTTCTGTAAGATTTGTACTAGCTGTAATAGCAATTTTTTGCTCGTTATTAGTAGCCATATCTTTAGCACTAACATGAACTATACCATTAGCATCAATGTCAAATGTAACTTCAATTTGAGGTACACCACGTGGAGCTGGTGGAATTCCAGTTAAACTAAATCTTCCTAGTGTTTTGTTATATGATGCAATTTCTCTTTCACCTTGTAATACATGTACTTCAACAGATGTTTGACCATCAGCAGCTGTACTAAATATTTGAGATTTTTTAGTAGGTATTGTAGTGTTTCTATCAATTAATTTTGTAAATACTCCACCGTAAGTTTCAATACCTAGAGATAGAGGTGTTACGTCAAGAAGTACTAAATCTTTAACTTCTCCTGTTAAAACACCACCTTGTATAGCAGCACCAACTGCAACACATTCATCTGGGTTTATTCCTTTATATGGTTCTTTTCCAGTAATTCTTTTTACAGTTTCTTGTACTAGTGGTACACGAGTTGATCCACCAACAAGTAATATTTTATTTATTTTATCAAATGTAAGACCAGCGTCTTTCATTGCTTGATTTACAGGTTCTACTGTAGATTCTACTAAATCAGAAATTAATTCTTCAAATTTAGATCTTGTAAGTGTAATATCTAAATGTTTTGGTCCTGTTGAATCAGCTGTAATAAATGGAAGATTGATTTGAGCTTGCATTACTCCTGATAAATCAATTTTAGCTTTTTCAGCAGCTTCCTTTAATCTTTGCATTGCCATATTATCTTTTGACAAGTCAATTCCATTATCTTTTTTGAATTCTTCTACTAAATAATCAATAATTCTTTGGTCGAAGTCATCTCCACCTAGTCTGTTATTACCAGATGTAGCCATAACTTCAAATACACCATCACCAATATCTAGTATAGAAACATCGAATGTTCCTCCACCTAAGTCATATACTAAAATTTTTTGGTCTGTATCCTTATCAAATCCATGTGCAAGTGATGCAGCAGTTGGTTCGTTTATAATTCTTAAAACTTCAAGTCCTGCAATTCTTCCTGCATCTTTAGTTGCTTGTCTTTGTGAGTCACTAAAATATGCTGGTACAGTTATTACTGCTTGATTTACTTTTTCTCCTAAGTAATTTTCAGCATCAGTTTTTAATTTTTGTAATATCATAGCTGATATTTCTTGTGGAGTATAATCCTTATCATCTATTTTTACTTTTCTATCTGTTCCCATATCTCTTTTTATAGAGATTATTGTTCTATCATGGTTAGTAACAGCCTGTCTTTTTGCAACTTGACCTACTAATCTTTCACCATTTTTGTAAATGCAACAATTGATGGAGTTGTTCTTGCTCCTTCTGCATTTGGTATAACTACTGGTTCACCATTTTCCATAACAGCTACACAAGAGTTAGTTGTTCCTAAATCAATACCTATAACTTTTGACATATTAATACCTCCTAAAATACAAAGTTATTTATATTATACTTAAATTATGTGCTATCATACACAATTTAAGCAATAACCAATTTAATTTGCTACTTTTACCATAGAATGACGTATCACTCTATCATTTATCATATAGCCTTTTCTAAAAACTTCAACTACTTCCTTTTCACCTTTACTTTCATCTTCTTCATGCATTACTGCCTCATGAAAATTTGGATCAAAAGTTTTGCCTAAAGCTTCTATTTCCTCAATTCCAAGTTTATCAAGTAAACCTGTAAGTTCAGAATAAATCATTTCCATTCCATTTTTATAGCTATCATCTTTACATTCAGCTCTAAGAGCTTTTTCAAAATTATCTATAATTGGAAGTAAGTTTGAAACTAAATCAGCTGTAATAGTATAGTACATACTATCTTTTTCTTTATTCATTCTTTTTTTAAAGTTATCAAATTCAGCCATATTGCGTTTCAAATGTTCAAAATATTCATCTGTTTTCTTTTTTTGTTCATTTAAGTCATCATTTAATTTAGCTATGTACTCATCTTTATCTAACATTTCATCTCCTACTAAATCATTTTTATCATCAAGTATTTCATCTTGTTTAATTTCTTTATTTTTATTCATATACTTTAATCCTCACCTTCTTTTTTATTTTTATTAAATATACTTTTTAACTTATTATCTATATACTTTAATGTTGCAACCGTTTTTGAATAATCAATTCTTTTAGGACCTACAACTGATATTTTACCAAGCTTTTTGTTATCTGTTTCAACATCTAGTGAAATTATACTATAATCCCTTAACAACATTTCCTTACTCTCAGAACCTATTATAATGCCAAGTTCATTATTTTCAGCTTTTTTTAAAGCCATATCAATAATGTCCTTCGTTGATAACATATTTACAAAATTTTTGGCTTTTTCAACATCAGAAAACTCTGGCAAATCTAATATTGATGCAAAGTCTGCACTTAATTTTTTCGATTCCTTTGACATTTCATATTTTATACTTTCACATATTTTTCCAAGTACAAAGGAAAATGAACTAAGTTCTTTTGCAACTATATTAGTAAGCACAACATTTAATTTTTCAAGTGGAGTTCCTTTTAAATTTTTATTTAAAACATTAGATAACTCCTCTATAGTACTCTCCTCTAATTCATCAGTAAGTTTTACAATACAATCTTTTATTGTTCCATTATTTGACATTAGAACTATAAGGAGTACCTTATCAGATATTTTTACTATTTTAATATTTTCCAATAAGTCATCTGTTTTTACTGTAAGAAGCGTTGGTCTAAGCAATATTTTAGATACAACATCAGCTGCCTGCTCAAAAAGTTTCTCTGTATCTCCAAATCCGGTTATACTATTATCTATATAATTTATATCAATCATAGAAAGTTTTTTTTCTTTCATTAGATTATCAACATAATATCTATATCCTTTAGTAGAAGGAATTCTACCAGCAGATACGTGAGGCTGTTCTAAATAACCTGCTTCTTCTAATAGCTTCATATCATTTCTAATTGTAGCCGAACTATATTCCAAATTATATTTTTCCATTATTGTCTTAGAACCTACAGGCTCTGCTGATACAATATAGTCTTCTACAACAGATGACAATATTTTTTTCTTTCTTTCATCTAAATTCATACCATCACCTGATTAGCACTTTAAAGATGTGAGTGCTAACTTACGTATATATATTACATCTTTTATATTTAAATGTCAAGCATTTTCTTTTATTTTTTTACTTTTTTATAAAAGAAAAGCAGGAATAAATTTCTAATTACATAGATTTTTGTTCCTACCTTCTATACAGCATTTATTTTACATTTAAATTTAAAAGAATATTACAAGTGGATTATAACTTTCCAACTAATCTTTTAAAATGATTACCTCTTTCTTCAAAATTTTTATACAAATCAAATGATGCACTAGCAGGTGACATTACAACAATATCATCTTCTTTTGCAATTTTATTTGCATAATTTACACATTCTTCTAAAGTATTAAATTCAACAATACCTAAAATTTCATCAATATTTATATTTTCTTTTTTTGCCTCTTTAATTACAGCATTACGTATCTTAGTTGCTGTTTTTCCTATTAATATTAAATGACTTACTTTATCAAGTATGTATGGGGCTAATGGCTCATATGGTATATTCTTGTCATATCCTCCTGCAATCAAAATCACCTTTTTATTAAATGATTTTAGTCCTGCAATTGTACGAGATGGACTTGTTCCTATAGAATCATTGTACCATTTAACATTATTTATAGTTCTTACAAGTTCCATTCTATGTTCAACGCCACCAAATGTTGTTACCACTTCTTTTATATCATCCTTGTCTACTAAATCATATACTGCAGTTGCAGCAGCACATATATTAGCAACATTGTGCATTCCAACTAATTTTACTTCGTCTAAATTACATATTTTTGTTTTTCTACCAGATATATTTGAATATATCTTATTATCACAAAAATATACACCTTTTACTACACTCTCATTAATACTAAAAGCTCTAATATTAGTTTTTATGTTTCTATCTTCAATAAGTTTTAAATACTTATTAGTCATATCAGAATCTTTATTTAACACTAAAATATCATCACTATTTTGATTTAAAAATACATTTGCCTTTGCCATTATATATTCGTTATAATCGGTATGGTAATCCAAATGATTTGGAGATACATTTGTAATTACAGATATATCTGGACTCTTAGATAATGTCATAAGTTGAAAACTACTTAATTCCAAAACTACAATATCTTCTTTTCTCATTTCATCTAGTTTTGAAAATAATGGTGTTCCTATATTGCCTCCTACCCACACTTTATATCCTGCTGTCTCTAAAAACTTAGATATTAATGTAGTAGTTGTTGTTTTACCATCACTTCCTGTAACACCAATAATTTTACATGGAGCAAGTTCAATTACTTTCTCTATTTCTGATGTAAGCGTAGTTTTTCCAAGTTCAACAGCTTTTTCTATTTCATAAGTAAAAGGCTTTATACCTGGAGATCTAAATATATAATCATAATTTTCAAGACCATATAAATATTTATCACCAAGAACAAATTTTACCCCTATTTTTTCTAAAGCCTTTATTTTATCTGATA
>ENA-OPLQ01000326-OPLQ01000326.1-human-gut-metagenome-genome-assembly--contig:-NODE-326-length-7414-cov-1.359696_pt1 | contig 7414 bp, 7 predicted proteins | sample MGYA00241449_ERZ501730 | MGnify/ENA primary metagenome ERZ501730 (study PRJEB25962, sample SAMEA2042560) | human gut metagenome | biome: human gut; feature: human-associated habitat; material: faeces...
GCAGAATCGTTATTCTGATCACCATTTCCATTTGAATTTTGACCTGAGCTAGAGGAACTTCCTGATGAATTTACTGCACCTCTATTTACTAATTTAAATGGACTAGAATTTACACCTATTGTCCTATTTCCGTTATAGTCGGAAGCTGTGGCAGCAACTATGGAAATATACTTACTTCCATTTGATCCTTGTATGTTACTTAATGTGATTTTTCTCTCTACTACTTTTGAATTTTCACCACTACCACTAATTGATACATTAGCTGTAAATCCTTTTAGTTTTACTGAATTTTGATATAAATTTACATTTGCAACTCCAGATGCATCAGTATATCTAACAATATATGTAACTGTACCACCATTATTTGCAGAAGATATATTAGGCCCTATAAGTGAAATACTTGGTGCCACTGTATCATTTGATCCAATACTAAAAGAGTTGCTATATGTAGTTGCTGAATATGCTGATCCAAGCCCATCATTTGCTATTGCAGCACCTGATCGTATCTCAACATAATTTCCACTTGAATTTCCTCTAACATTGTTAAGAGTTACTGTATACCTACTATATGTATTTTTTATTACTCCAACATTTGCGCTAAAGCCATGAACAGTAACATATGAAGCATTAAAAGGAATTCTTCCACCGTTTACTAGATTATTTCCAGAAAATTCTACAGAGAAAGATATACTATCTCCTTGAGAGCAATTTGAGATGTTTCCTATTCTTACTGTTGGTCTTGCTGTTGCCTTTACAAATCCTGTGCATAAAAAAGTAACTAATACACAAGACATTATTACAATGACAAATATTATTTTACTACGTTTTTTTAAACTTGTCATATTTTTACCTCCATTTCAATGCATTTCTATTATACCATACATTACATAATTAGTCAAACTAATGTATAAAGTTCCAGCTATTTTAATATAACTTTTTTATTTTTACTATATTCAAATATAATATATCATTAATTTGAATAATAATCAATGTATTTTTTAAACAAAATAAATTAATGAATTATAATCATATTTTTTACTTAAAGTAAGCACAAAACAGGGAAACAATCTAAAAATTAGTTCCCTGTTTTAATTTTATATATTTCATTTACTTTAAAGTTCATCTGCTCTTGGATGAGTCTTCATGTACTCATCTTTTGTACCCATATGAGCTATTTGTGTATAAAGCATTGTTGATGCTACATCTGTATGTCCTAATAGCTCTTGTACTGTTTTTACTTCTGCACCATTCTCTAACATATGTACTGCAAAAGAATGTCTTATTGTATGAGGAGTTATCTCTTTATCGATTTTAGCTTGATCTTTATATTGTTTTAAAATTTTCCAATAACCTTGTCTAGTCATTTTTTGACCATTTGTATTTATAAATAAAGTTTTTTCATCTTCACTACGAATAAGTAATGGTCTAACATTTTCCATATATTCCTTTAAACATTTTAAAGCTAATTTTCCTAAAGGAATATGTCTTTCTGAGTTTTTCTTTTTTACTTTTATAAACCCATTAGTTAAGTTAACATCTTCTGTTCTAAGTGAAATAAGTTCTGTAACTCTTATTCCAGTTGCATATAATATTTCAAGCATTGTTTTATCTCTTTGTCCTTTAAGTTCACTTGTATCAGGTTGTTCAAGTAACTTTTCTATTTCACTATCTGTTAAAATCATAGGTTCTTTTCTGCTAACTTTTGGAAGCTCTACATCAGTTGCTATATTTACTTCAGCAAGTTTCTTACCTACTAAATATCTATATAAACTCTTTACTGAAGCTGCACTTCTTGAAATTGTAGAATTTGATTTACCTTCAGCAATTAGATGATTTACATATTCTTTCATATCATCTTTAGTTAAGTCAAATATTTTTTTACCTTGTGCTTCAAAATAATCATTGAACTGAATAAGGTCTCTTTTGTATGATGCAAGCGTATTTTGTGATGCTTGTCTTTGTTCTAAATTTTCAATAAATTCGTCAATAATAATCTTCATGATTTGCTCCTCCATCCATCATGTATATTTTACACTATTTAGTATAATTTTGCAAGGGTTTTAGTAAAAATTATGTAATGTTTTTATACATTATAATCTTTTAACTATTTAAGGAGACAAATCATGACATCTACATCTTTATATACATATGTATAACACCTAAAGAAAGTAGTTGTTCTATTATTACAGAAAGTGCTATTACAGAGAATCCAAGAATTAATTTATACATTTCTTTTATTGTTATTTTAATACCTCCCCCATTTTCCTTTGCCTCAATTAATTCATAATGAAAAGAAACTGAATTTATTGATAAATAAATAAATGCTGGTATATATATCAAATTTGGAATTATTACAAGTAAAAGTAATGCAATTATTCCATTTCCAAAGCCAAACACATAAAATAATGTCGGAATGTATAGTCCAATAGAAAAGCCTTTAAATATATTTGTCATACATACAAGCCCAGGTGCAATTAATGTTATTGATGAAAAATATAGTATTAAAACTAAAATACCATTCGATATCATACCATTTTTTATTACATTTATCCCTTCAAAATTTTCACTCTTTGTACTACTTAATGTATTATTTAATGTCTGTATAATCTCTGTTTTTGTACCACCTGGCATAAAGTTAAATGTAATTATTCCTACAACAAGTCCAATAATTAGACATGAAAAAATAAGGACAATGCTTTTAAAATTATTATTATTATACTCTTTTATATAATCTAACATACAAAACTCACCATACAACATATTATGCTTATATGATGAGTTTAGAACTTGTTTATTTTACACTTTTACTTTCAGCGACTGCCAATTTATCACATCTATTGTTATATTCATTATCAGCATGACCTTTTACTTTTATAAATTTAACATTGTGAAATGATATAAGACGTATTAATTCTTCCCATAATTCAATATTTTTTGCCTTTGTTTTATCTGACTTTATCCAATTATTCTTTTTCCATGAATATACCCATTTGTTATTTATACTATTTACAACATATGCACTATCAGAATATACTTCTACATCACATTTTTCCTTTAACACTTCTAGTGCTTTAATTACAGCCATCATCTCCATCTTGTTATTTGTTGTATTTTTTTCTCCTCCTGATATTTCTTTTTCTTTTCCGTTATATATTAATATAGCTCCATAACCTCCAGGTCCAGGATTTCCGCTACATGCTCCATCTGTATATAGAGTTACTTTCTTTAAATTTTCCAATATTCTCTACCTCTTTACTTGAATTTTACATTTTACTGTGCTAAACTTTATATATATATACGTGTACTATACCATAATATTGTACATTTTTCAATATAAGGAGAGAGATTTTTGAAAGTTTTAGGAATAATTGCAGAATATAACCCTATGCATACTGGTCATATATATCACATATCTAAAGCAAAAGAAATTACTGGTTGTGATACGGTTATAGTAATAATGTCAGGAAGTTTTACACAACAAGGAAATATAGCAATAATAAATAAATTTGAACGTGCAAAGCAAGCTATACAAAATGGTGTCGACTTAGTACTAGAAATCCCAAGTGCATTTGCATCATCTGATGCAGGAAATTTTGCATACAAATCTGTAAGTATATTAAATGATTTAAATGTTGACGCAATATGTTTTGGCGCAGAAACTGACAATATAGAAAGATTAAAATTAATTTCAGAAACATTAATTTATAAAGATAAAGAAATATGGATCGAAATAAAAAATGAATTAAAAAAAGGTATTTCTTTTGCTAAAGCAAGAAATAACTCACTAAACAAATTTCTAAATGAAGATGATATAAATATAATATTATCTCCAAATAACATTTTAGCACTTGAATATTTAAAGACTTTAAAAGTTTTAAATTCAAACATTATTCCTTTTGCTATACATAGAGAAAGTAATTTTAATAGTCATATACTTGAAAATTGTTATACAAGCAGTACAAGCATACGTAAAGCTTTAGAAAATAAATGTAACTTAAATGATATACAAAAATACATTCCTGAGAATGTATCTAAATATTTAAAAAATAATAAAATAAAATCTAAATTTATTGAAGATACCTATGTTTTATTAAAACATAACAATAAAATTATAGAATTAAAAGATGGGGCGAATATGATAAAATGTCCAAACTGTGGTGCATCCGTTGATGCAAAAAATGGATATTGTGAGTATTGCAATAGTAAAATAGGATATCTACAAGAATGGATTATTGAGGAGTAAAACGATAAATAAAAATAACTTACGAACTGTAATAGTGCGTAAGTTATTTTTATACGCTGAGTTAAATAGAAATGTTTAAAGTATGTTTGTATAAAAAATATAATTAATTATTTTTTCTTGACTTGAAAAGTAATTATTTTAGATGAAGAAACATCAATATCATTTAGATTAACAGTAAGCGTACTTGTTTCTTCTTTATATTCATAATCAGAAGAAATTGCAGTTTGACCATCAATAGTTACACTATCTGGCACGAATTCCACTAAAGATGTGTCTAAGACATCCTTAACTTCTGGTGTTTTATATGGCATAGTAGAATTGTTGTTAATAATAATCGTATAAGTTAAATTTCCATCTGCCCATACCTGTTTGTCTGCAGTTTTTGTAATAGTAAGCCCACTAATCATTGTAACTACTGTTGCTGTTGAGGTAATAGAAGTTGGTATATCGTTATAATTTCCTACAGCCTGGGCAGTATTATTTAATATTTTTTCCATTGTATCCCTCCATAATTATTTTATGAAAATATGACTAAAAGTGTTTGTGTTATTTATGAACTCTGTTTTATTATATTCATAAAATAAAATAAGAGGTGCTTTTATGATAATTATAAACCAAAATACAGTTGTTGTATTTACAAGTAGTGAGCTTAAGGAGGCTCTAGAAAATGATAATGGGTATACGTATATATACTTAGGAAGTGATATTACATTATCAAGCGGTATAGCAATTTCAAATAAAAAGTCAGAAGTGATTATTGATGGAACATATAATAATGTAATGTATAACTACATTGATCAAAAAAAATTAGGAACTTCAGATGGTATCTATGTAACAGGAGCATTTACTTCTAAAGTAACTGTTAAAAATATAAATATAACAGGATATAACTATTATGGGGTTATATATGTATCAGAGGCTAGTGCATATAAAAATACAACTATAGAATATTCAAAAGTAACATATGTTGGACCACAAATAAGTTATAATCCTATGGGAATTACAAGATTTTTAGATTCAGTAATAACTATTAAGGATAATTATGCTTCTGGAAATGAAGTAGCAGAATGTAACCAAATAGAAATAGGTGGAAATACAACTATTATTCATAATTCTACTGGTAACTCTTCTTTTTGGTTTCGTAATTCTAGTCCATCATTTACAATTTTAAGTGGGGCTTCAGTGTATTTTACAAGTACAGCAAGAGAACTATTTTATGGAGTAACAGATTTAGTATTTACAATCTCTAAGAATGCATCATTTTATGTTTCGGTATATAACGGTCTTGCTTATGGTACATTTGGAACAGGTACAACTATAATAGATGAAAATGCTACATTTTCTTTAAATAAAACACATTATAGTGGTTCATATCCAACATGGTATAGCTATGGAACAATAACTCTTAATAAAGGTTCTACGCTAAACATAATAAATAATTATGAAAATATTACCTCATCAAATTATAACATATTATTTTCTGGCAATGGTAGTGGACTTATATTGAACAACCCAGAAAAAGTGGTATTGTATAATAGTGTTGGAAATGTAATTAGTGCAAGAAATAATTCTATTTTTGATTTCACATATAATAGAATTAATTTATTTAACACAGCTATATCCATCACTGACGATATATCAAAAGATACCCTTCCAACATATTCATGGTATAAAATTAGTGAATTATCTAAAGTTTCAGGTACTTTTACAAGTGCAAAGACAACGGTTGTTAGCAATAATTATACAGAAGAAGAAATGAAAAACTTACCTAGTCTTAGTAATTTTAATATAATAGATAAAAAAATATTGTCTATTGGTACATTCTTTTTTTGTATTAATCCTATAACAGAGAAAGATACAACTATTAGCGGAATGACTAGAGCAAATGCATCTATTTTAATAGAATATGAAGACAGTAGTGTTGTTGTAAATGCTGATGAAAATGGTGATTTTAGTTATTCATATTCTATACCTCTTCCGGTTGGAACAGTTATAACTTTTACATGTAAATATTATGAGGACTTGTTGTATTATACTAAACAAGTTGAAGTTGTATATAGTGGAGAATTACTACTCGATAGTGCAACAAAGAGTTTTCAATTTGAAACATATGCAATAAATAAAAATCCAGTTATATGTCCAAGATTAACAAATCTTAGCGTAAGAGTGATAGATTCTAGAATAAATAGTTCTGATTGGAAGTTATATGCTGCAATAAATCATGAAATGGAATCAGATTATGGAATAGTTTTAGGTGATTCATTAGTATTTGTTGATGAAAGTGGTGATATTAAATCATTATCTGATACGCCAACACTTGTATATACTGGAAAAAATAACGGCGGTAGTACTACAACAACCGATATTACATGGGAAGAAAATAAAGGAATATTACTAAGATTAAATGATCCACTAGAAAATAATGTGAAGTACAGTGCACAAATTATATGGACTATAGAAGAGTAAAGATATAGTGTATCTATAATATAATTATTTTCATATAATAAAATGGGAGGTGAACAATACAGATGGCCGACGTAAGTTTAAGTAATAGTGCTAGTGTAACAGGAACATACGATTCTGATCCGTTAACACTTGAATCAAATGCTGTTGTAACATCAATATTAAAAGGATTAACAATAAGAAAAGATGTTGATAAACAAAAATGGGCAACAGGTCCATTAACATATACAATAACGGTTGAAAATAATGCTGACAATGAATTTGAAAATACAACATTAGTTGATATTTTAGATTCAAATTTAATTAGTCTTGTGGCAAATTCAGTTCAAGTAAATAGTACAACTACACAATATACCTATGAAGAGGATACAGGTAAACTATCTATTAGTTTAGGTACAATAGCAGTGGGGGATACTTCTGTAATTACCTTTCGTGTGCAACAAAAATATTAATAACTGGAATGAATTAAAAAATACAGCCTTTTTTTGTTATAAAGAAAAAGTATATAGAAGTAATACTGTTTATGTATATAATGTAAAATGTAAAAAGATCTGTTGTAGAAATTTTAAAAAGATATATTTTTTTGATAATTGTATTGAAAAAATAAGTATACAGTGTATAGATAATAAAATTTACTATAGCTTAAAAATAATTACATTTTGTAAATCTTGTATAAAAATATTTAAAGAAGTATATATTATATCTCCA
>ENA-OPLQ01000329-OPLQ01000329.1-human-gut-metagenome-genome-assembly--contig:-NODE-329-length-7371-cov-1.392701_pt1 | contig 7371 bp, 9 predicted proteins | sample MGYA00241449_ERZ501730 | MGnify/ENA primary metagenome ERZ501730 (study PRJEB25962, sample SAMEA2042560) | human gut metagenome | biome: human gut; feature: human-associated habitat; material: faeces...
AAATTCTAAAAAAGTGTTAGTAAATGTTGAGGAGAATAAATAAGGTGGACTATATTTTAATAGGTAAAATTGTAAATATACACGGTATAAAAGGTGAAGTTAAAGTTTATCCATATACTGATGATATTCATAATTTATCAAAAATAAAAGAATTTTATTTAGATAATAATGGAAAAGAAAAATACATCGTTGAATCTGCAAGAGTACATAAGAATATGTTAATTGTTAAAATTAAAGATTTATCTGATCCTGATGAGGCTTTAAGACTGAAGAATAAAGATATATTTATTCCAAAAGAAAATTTAGAAAAATTAGATGAAGGAACATATTATGTTTTTGAACTTATCGGACTTGAAGTATTAGATATGGATGGTAATAAAATTGGTACACTTAACGATGTGCAAAGTTGTTCAGCTAACGATGTATATGAAATTGTAACTTTAGATAATAAAAAAATATATCTTCCTGCAATCAAGGATGTTATAAAAAAGGTAGATATAGCAGGTAGAAAAATGTATGTAGAGATAATGAAAGGATTAATATGACAAAATTTATTGTACTTACACTTTTTAAAGAAATGTTTGATGGCTTTTTAAGTACAAGCGTTATAAAAAGAGCTATTGATGAAGAAAAAGTAAGTGTTGATGTAATAGATATACGAGATTTTTCTTTAAACAAACATAAAAAAGTTGACTTTCCACCATATGGTGGAGGAAGTGGTATGGTAATGTCATGTGAGCCATTATCAAGAGCTATTGATTATGCAACTGATATTTTAAAAAAGTATGAAAAAGAGATAAAAATTATATACTTATCTCCTAGAGGTAAACTCTTAAACTATAATCTTTCTAATAGCCTTGCAAATAACAATTCAAACTATATACTTGTTTGTGGTCATTATGAAGGAATTGATGAAAGGATTATAGAGGAGTATAATATTTTAGAAATATCAATTGGTGATTATGTGCTAACTGGAGGAGAACTTGCAAGTCAGGTACTTATGGATAGTGTGATAAGACTTATACCTGGTGTAATAAATAGTGAATCCTTAATTGAAGAATCTCATACCAACTATTTACTTGAATATCCACAATATACAAAACCAGATTTGTTTAGGGGAAGAGTGGTACCTGAAATTTTAAAATCAGGTAATCACAAAAAAATAGCCGAGTATAGAAAAAATGAATCTATTAGAATTACCAAAATTAATAGACCAGACTTATTAAAAAAATATAATGATTTAAATAATAAATAGATAAAAGGAGGGAAAAAGATGGACATTATAAAAGCTATAGAAAAAGAAAATATGAAAGATACAGTTGAAAACTTTAACATAGGTGATACAGTTAAAGTATCAGTTAGAATTAAAGAAGGAGATAAGGAAAGAATCCAAATCTTCCAAGGAACTGTTATTAAACGTCAAAATGCTGGACTTAACGAAACATTTACAGTAAGAAAAATATCTTCTGGTGTTGGTGTTGAAAGAACATTCCCAGTACATTCATCTAAAGTTGCTAAAATTGAAGTAACAAGAAAAGGTAAAGTAAGACGTGCTAAACTATACTATTTAAGAGATAGAGTAGGTAAAGCTGCTAAGACTAAGGAAAAAATAGACTAATTATATATATAAATACCAGTACATTTTTGTACTGGTATTTATGCATATATATTAAAGTATTATCCTTCTGCTATTAATTTACCATTAGCAATTGGTAAGTTAGCATAATTTTTGTCTGTAAAAGTAAATGTTCTTTCAGTAGCATCTGGATTTGAAATTTGTAAAGTTACTTCTTGATTCTGTAATGTAGTATTTTGCAGTTCTGCGTTAAATGTATGTTCACCATCAGAAGAAACTTGTTTAAAGTAAACACTAAGAGGTGTGACATCTGCTGAGTACGGAACATTGTTAAATATTGCATCACCACCTGCGTTAGAAGTAATTATATCTCCATAGGTATTTCCTTCTGCATCACATCTATAAAAAGTTGCACCCTCAATAGGAACACCTCCAGCAGTTCCATCATCTGTTATGTGAAGTGTTAAAGTACCTGTAGCTGAAATTGTAAAGCTATATTCGTTTTTCCCTTCAATAATCTCAATAGTTGATGGATCTAATGATGGAGGATTATAACCAAAAGCTTCTGCTGTTATAGTGTAATTTCCATTAGCTAAAGCTAAACTTCCCTTTCCATTTGTAATTTGTATATTATGTTGTACCGACATAACATTAATTCCCCTTTCTCTATTGGTAATCCAGGATAATTTTTATCTGTTACCATAAATTTAATGGAGGGTATTACATTTTGCTCTTTAAAAAAGAAGAAAAATTTTTTGAAATGCTTGCAGGAGAACAGGAAAAAGAAGGACTTCTTCTTTCTTTAAAAATTTTTGATAGCATATGTTAGTAGGACATAAATTTAAAATATATGTCATAGGAATAAGCTTATTACAATTTTGTATAATTACAGTGTAGCATCTAAATAACAAAAAACATAATGTTATTTCATTTGTATCATCTATGCAACCATTATATATAATTTTTCCTTTGTGATAAATTCTAATACAGTAGTTAGAATTACAAGAACAATTTGAAATACACTTAAATGAAATTTTCTTTTTCATAAAATACCTCCATATATATATATTTTATGTTTGTAATTTATCTGAATCAGCACCGTCATACCAGCCATTTGTGATTAAAGTAAATCAGTTAATAGTTATAACGGTGTATAAGTTTATTAGAAGTAGTAAATATTTATTAAAAAAAGAATAAATAGTGCTATTAAAAGCTATATACTTTATAATTATTAATAAATATGGTATAATGAAAACTAGCTAGTAAAATTACGCATTAGAACTGTGAATTTTAGTGTATAGAGTTCTTTAAGATTCTTATGTTTTAGATAAATTAAAAATTGAATATTTTTATATAGGGATTATGATAATCTTTACGATTACGAAGAATTAAAAAAATTATTTTGTGTAGATACCTAAATAAAACATAATAAAACACCTCTAAAATAAATTTTAGATAGTGTAACGATATATTAACTCCAAGCGAGTATTTAAATATTAATAAGAATGAAGATGTATCAGTTATGAAAAAATGGGATCCTGAAATGGTAAACAAATATTGAAAAACGAAAATTATACAGGAACATTACTTCAGGGCAAGAGAAGAAAACTAAATTATAGAGTTAACAAACAAATTCAATTAGACAAGAAAAATTGGATTATAATTCCTAATCATTACGAAGCAATTATAAGTAAAGAAGAATTTGATAAAGTGTAAGATATTTTAAATGGGCAAGTTAAAGTAAATAAAGATGGAAGTAGAGGCATTTTATCGGGGCTTTTAAAGTGCAAATGTTGTGTTGGTAATATGATAAAGCGAACTTCAAAAGGAAAAGTTTATTACTATTGCTCAAACTACTATAGAAACAAAACTTGTGAAAATAATAAATCTATTAGTGAAAATAGGCTAATTGAAATTATAAATGAAAAATTAAAAAGAAAGGAAAATAACAAATGGACAATAAAAACTTACAAATAACTAATCATGATTTTTTAATATATAGAGATTTGAACAATGATGTTAAGGTTAGTGTAATGTTAATAAATAACGATATATGGCTTACGCAAAATTTAATTTCAGAATTGTTTGGTGTAGGAAGAAGCACAATAACAGAACATATTAATAATATATTAAATAGTGGTGAACTTGATGAAAATAATACCGTCGGAAAAACCGACGTTGATAATTCGAAAAAACCTGTAAAGATATATAACCTTGATATGATTATTGCAGTTGGATATAGAGTAAATTCAAAAAAAGCAACAAACTTTAGAATTTGGGCTACTAAAATATTAAAAGAATATATGATAAAAGGTGTAGTTATGGATGATGAAAGATTAAAAAATCCTAATTACATATTTGGTGAGGATTATTTTGAAGAAACACTTGAAAGAATTAGAAATATTCGTGCAAGCGAGAGAAGATTTTATCAAAAAATAACCGATATATATTCTTCTTGTAGTGTTGATTATGATAAAGACTCAGAAATAACAAAAGAATTTTTTAAAACAGTTCAAAATAAATTGCATTATGCAATAACCGGTAATACTGCAGCTGAAATAATATATAACAGAGTTGATTCAGAAAAAGAAAATATGGGACTAACAAATTGGAAAAATTCTCCTGATGGACCAATTTATAAATATGATGTTGACATTGCAAAAAATTATCTAAATGAAAAAGAATTAAAAGATTTGAATAGAATTGTAACTATGTATTTAGATTATGCAGAATTACAAGCAGAAAATCATAATGCTATGACTATGAAAGATTGGGTAGAAAAGTTGAATGCATTTTTGCAATTTAATGGTAAAGAAATATTACACAATGCGGGGAAAATATCGGCTAGTATTGCAAAAGAATTAGCTTATAAAGAGTATGATAAATTTAAAGTTAAACAAGATAAATTATATAAATCAGACTTTGATAATTTTTTAAATGAAACAAGAATGATAGAGAATGGAAGTGATAAATAATGGATATGTATCAAAAAAGAGAAATGAGAAAAAATAAAAAAATGAATGAAGATAAAAAAAGTTTACCATCAACGAGTATCAACTGGTTCCCTGGACATATGGTAAAAGCACAAAACGAGATAAAAAATAACTTAAAATTAATAGATGTAGTTGTGGAAATACTGGATGCTAGAGTACCAATTGCAAGCCATAATAAGTTAATGGACGAGCTTGCAAAAGATAAAAAAAGGATAGTTGTACTTAATAAATCAGATTTAGCTGATAAAGTAGAACTTACAAAATGGGAAGATTATTATAAAAATAGAGGAGATGTTTGTGTTTTAACAAATGCAAATAAATCTGAAAATATTTCAAAACTTGTTAATGAAATAAGAAAACAGGGAAAAGAGATATATGAAAAGAAATATAGTAGTAAAAATATAAAAGTAAAACCTATATATAGGTGCTTAATTGCAGGTATTCCAAATGTTGGAAAATCAACAATAATAAATAAAATTGCAAATAGAAATGCAGCTGTTACATCAAATAAACCAGGTGTTACAAGAAAAAATCAATGGATAAGAGTTGGAAGTGATATAGAACTTCTAGATACACCAGGAATTCTTATGCCACGTCTAGATGAAAATAATGCAGGTGTAAAGCTTGCTTTAACTGGTAATGTCAAACTAGAAGTAGTAGATAACGAAGAACTTGCATGTTCAGGTATTAATTTACTAATCAATGAAGGATATAAAAAGTTGCTTGTAGATTCATATTCTATTGAAGAAGAACTTTTGGATGAACTTGATTCATATGATATTTTAGAAGTAATTGGTAGAAAAAGAGGATGCTTAGTATCAGGTGGAAATGTAGATATGTCAAGGGCCGCAAATGTACTTCTTGATGATATAAAAAATGGAAAAATTGGAAATATTGTATTAGAAAAGGTGGAGATGTAAAATAGAAGATAAATATATATTCTGGCTTCTGTGTTCTTTACAGAAGCTAGACTTATCTTTATATTCGAAATTTGAAGTTTCTTTTGGAAGTATAAAAGAAATGTATGAGATTTCAAATAATAGTTTAAAGTTTAAGCAAATTTTAATCAAAAATAAAATGTTTTTTTCAAATGAAGTTATAAATAAATTAGTAAGTTCTAAATTAAAAATCCAATCAGAAAAATTATTAAATATAATTCATAATATGAATATTAAAATACAAAAAGTAAAAATTAATGACAAATATCTTTATACGTTTGTATATGGAAATACAAATCTATTAAATTGTACTAGAAAAAAGCTATATATTCTTTGTGATAACAATACAAGTAAGTATGGAATAGAAAAATGCAAATATTTTTTAAATTGCAAAAATGTAAAAGAAAATATAAATGTGTGCATAGGTAGCAAAAATATAAAGAAGAACTCTTGTAATATAAGTATAGTGAATATAGAAAATGTAAGCGAGTTAAGGACAATTGAAATAGAAAGATTGGATATAAATAATTTATATATTTTTAGTCTTTACAATATTATATGTATGCTAACAATTGCAGACGTTATATTAATTCCAGAAGCAAAATATACTAGTTATTCTAATACGTTAGTGAGTAATTTTTTAGATTTTGGAAAAGATATTTTAGTCATACCTGGAGATATATGGAATAAAAATAGTTTCTTTTCTAATTTTTTAATTCGCGAAGGCGCAAATGTAATACTTAATATAAATGACTTAAATATATTTCTTTAAATTACTTTTTCCTTGCATTTTTTAGCTAAATTTTCCTCTAAAATTTATATAAAATCTGATATAAAATTATTTACAAAATTTAAAAAGTAGTATATAATAATTATGTATATGACAAAAGAAAAGGAGTTGATAATTTTGACAAGATTACAACTAAATCCTGAAGAAGAAATTACAAGAAAAGAATATTTAAAAAGAAAGAAAAAGCAGAAACAAAGTCTTAAGAAAAAAAGTAAGATTTCATATATAATGGTAGGAGCTTTAGTTATTTTAGCAGTTTATGTATTTTTTCAATTTTATGTATATAGTAAATCAAACAATTATAAGTATGTAGAAGGTGATGGCGTAAGTAATCAGAAAGTATATAATATGTATTATGTAACAGAAGGGTATACTTATGATCCTGTTTACTCATTAAACTCAATTAGAACAGATGGATTTAATGATACATTAATATATCAAAATAGTGGAATGCATGATATAATTTCAAAAAATAATTATATTTATGGAATTAAAAATGGTGCTTTATGTAGATTTTCTAAAGAAAATTCTGAAACAGAAACTTTAGTTAATTCTGGGGTCGAAAAGTATACTTTAACAGATACAAGAATTTATTATATTGCAAATAACAAGTTAAGTTATATTGATGTAAATACTAAAGAAAGCAAGGAATTTCCTATAGATAATGTATCAGAAGTATTAGTTGATAACAATAATTTATATGTTGCTAAACTAGAAAAAACTAAAAAAATATTGGTAAGATATGATCTTGAAGGTGGCTCTGAATTAAAACTTACTGATAGTCAAAATGTTTCATATATAATTCAAGATGAAAATAGCATATATTTTGTAAATAAAGCAGATGGAAATAAAATATATAAAATAGGAAAAGATGGTAGTAATAGTACTTCACTTTCTGATGCGGTTGGAATATCAGATAAGGGAAATATTAAAGAAATAGATGGAAATAAATATTTATTTGTTTCAAATGGTAAATTATATTATATAAATCCTTCAGATAGTAATTCGTTATGGAGTGTAAGTTTGTCAGATAACTCTAAGGAAAAGGTTATATATGGTTCTGTACAAATATTG
>ENA-OPLQ01000339-OPLQ01000339.1-human-gut-metagenome-genome-assembly--contig:-NODE-339-length-7197-cov-7.270933_pt1 | contig 7197 bp, 7 predicted proteins | sample MGYA00241449_ERZ501730 | MGnify/ENA primary metagenome ERZ501730 (study PRJEB25962, sample SAMEA2042560) | human gut metagenome | biome: human gut; feature: human-associated habitat; material: faeces...
TTGTCGTTTTACAAGTAAATTCCCACGAAACCCTATAGGTTGCGGATTTGAGGAAAAGCTGGTAATCACCTGTGATTCCCACGATGTTGCTCTTTGAATCATAGAATACTTTTTTCTTGGCTGAGAGCGGAGTTGTCATGATGCATAATAGCAGGATGGCAATCAGATATTTCATATTGTTATATTTCATTGTTGTAATTGATTATTTTGTATAAACTGGACGGATAAGGATACAACGCCTTGCAGCTTCACATTGTATGATGGTCTTTGTTTCTGTGTCGAACTCATACACATCATAATATTTCTCACTGTCAGTCATAGTGTTTGCTCTATCTGATGTGTTGTAGTCTCGGCTATAATGTGGAAGTATGATTCTCTTTCCGGAAGGTCCTGTTATGAGCCAATAAGTATCATGATCCTCCCATTGACATTTATCAATAAGCTCCTGCCATTCTGCCTTTGTTGGTATATGCCAGTCTTTACCCATATATTTGGTCACAACATCATACTTAGTATTTCCTGCTATATTCTGGGGAGAGTTCTTGTCGCTATTAGAAACTTGTGGCCAGTCGCTGAGTGCTCCCCAGGCATAGCGTCCTCCCAATTCCTTGATATGCTGATAAAAATTAACGGCATTGTAATGAAAAGTGCTTACCGCAGAATTGTAGGCATTCTTCATTTTGGTGACGTAGCTATCATAGGCATAATATTCCTTTTGAAGCTTTTCCATATCTATATATTCCAAGTATTCATCATAACTCATGACAGCAGGATACTGCTGGTTGTACTCCTTGGTTCCCGGACGTTCTACATAGGTAATTTTTTCCTGTTCCTTTTTATATAGGTCATTGGCACTGATGTTTCCATCATTATAATTCAATGGATTGTTGAAATTGTTGGTTGCCCACTTCACTGACAGTCCCAAATCTACATATCCGTAGTATCCACCTCTACTACCATTATTTGAGTCGATATAGTCCGTATAGCCATCTGGCATCAGGTATATGTAATCCTTATCTTCTTCGATATCTTCATCAGCCACTTCTTTCTTTGGTTCAGGTATGGCTTTGATAGCTTCGATCAGTTTTTGGTTTCTTGTGTCTTGTGCCACGAAAACTTCCATATCGCTATCCTTGCATGATGACAAGGATAAGATTCCTCCAAGTGTGAGGAATGTAAATGCAATGTTCTTTTTAAAAGAATGATTCATATCACTGTTTATTTTATATTTTTTTGTTATCATCTTAATCTGCTTCGGTTTTACCACCAGTAATAGTAGCGGTAAACTACCTTAGGACGGCTGGCTGCATAAGCTTTGGCTACAGAAGCAGCGGCACGGATGGTTGCCATCTGAACATCTTTTTCGTTTTGTGCCTTTTGAGCTTCGAGCCTAAACTCGCGGTCGCTTACGGCTTTGATCCTTGCTGCCATTTCGTTTTGCAGGTTCTTGGCTTCAGCTTGAACTTTAGCTGATGGAGATTCCATATTCTCCAATAATTCCAAAGCCTTGCTGGCTCCGTCTTCTGTAGGATTTGCACTCCATGCTGAGCGGGCTTGGCGAACAATGTCCAGATTCTTCTGTTCGAGCGAAGTTCTACCATATTGAGCTATCAGAGATTGAGCGGTCTGGAAATCCTTATTGCTCATCGGAATAGCAAAGAGCATATTGATGGCATCTTCATATTTTCCTGAGGCTGCGGTAGATTTGGCAGTCTGAATGATATTGCCCGACATTTTATCGTAATAGTTCAATATCATTTTCTTGCCTTTGGCGATTGCTTCCTGCAATTCTTCCTGCTTAGGATTTACCTTTCTGATGGCGGAAGAAATTGCCTGGTCTTCTGAATTTCCGATACCTTTTACGTCACAGTTATAGCTGGAGTAAAGGGTGCCGTCCAAACCGTCACCTACATAAATACCGACGTTGATTTCTACAGCATTCTTCTGGGGAACCGTCTGGGTCTGACTGCTCTTCAGCTTCTGGATATGGGCTGTGATGATAAAACGGTTGTCAAATCCAGCTCCCGACATGCCATTTGCTGTTGCTATCTGTTGCAATTTGCTGATTAGCATAGAGTTGGCATTCTGACCTAAGTTCTCAGTTTCAGGCACATAAGGGTTGAGGCTGATCAAGCCAATATCCTTTGTTGTTTGTGCCATAGTGCTAAGCGCAACACAGAATGTTGCGCTTAGGCTGATTAAAAAATGTTTTATTTTCATCTTGATAGATTTTTATAAATATATGTTTATTTGCCTCCCAATATAACGTATGTCTTACCGATACCGATAGGTTTGGTTGCAACAGATATGCCAAATTGTGAGAGGAATGAGGTGATAGGCTTGATGAAGCTATCCATATTGATTGCTCTAGGCTTACCGCCAAACTTGCCTTTGCTAAAGAGAGGAAAGCGTACCTGCTCATAAGAGAGGCGGGTGCGCGTATTTCCATTCTGGGTGAAAGAACCGTTCACTGTGTGTTCGTTCAGCCAATAGTCGATAACTTCGTTCAATTCGCCTGTTTCTCCATTCAAAGTAACCTCAGATTCGAAGTTGAGAGGGCAGTCACTGGCAATCTTGAAGATGACAGAACCTTCACGACCATTGGTAGCCAAGTCTTCGAAATGTCTCTGAATGCTTCCTGTGAAGTTGTCGATGAAACCCAATAGAGATTCTTCGAGCAATGCAGAAATCGGAGCACCAGAGGCAGAACTTCTTCCGGTTTCACCGCCAATCTGCTTGCTTGTGGCAGCATCGATAGAGGTTACACGGAATTCTATCATGTTGCGAGGACCGTATGTGGTGCGTGTGAAGGCGATATTCACCAGAATATCAGCTTGAGCCACGCGGGTTAACATGTCGAGCTCATCTTCCATAATCTCGCCATCGGCTTTCGACTTGAGGCTTGTATCAAGCGCTTCTTCGTTTTTCAATTCATCCAAAGCACTCTGCAGGTTCTTGAGAGGATAACCGCGTTCTTGCATAATGCCACCCATTTTGGTGATTACGTTGAGTACGTCGTCATTGAGAAGTGCCTTTTCGTAATCAGGTGATTTCGGGTCGTTGTCTTTCACGAAGCCTTGATTGATACACCAGGCTTTCTCTGGAATTACCATGATGATTGGTTTCATGGCTTTTGGACTGTTGATAGTCTCTACTGTAGATTGTGCAAAAGAGCTTACAGCAAAGATAAGAGCCATGAATGATAAAATGATTCTTTTCATTTTTCTTTTTAAATATGATTATTTGTAATAATGTATAGTCTGTTTAGAAATAGCTATTGAGTGCTTTGATGATACCCTCATCTTCCAGTCGTTTGCGCAAGTTGTCGTACTTTACAACTACATAGAGTCCCACTTTGCGGCCTTGGCTGGTTTTCACATTGTTCTCTCCAGTAGGATAGCCGGAGTTGGCATTCTGGACATAATTCATAAACTCGCCTTTTTTGAAGAAGGTATCAAAAAACTTTTTGTGCTGGTTGTAAGCATTCGGGTCTGTAACAAGTGCAGGTATCTTTCCGGCGATGTCGTTTCCTGCCACACCAGTAAAGATGCAGGCTGCTACAGCGTCTTGCATGGCTCTATCCATAGCTTTGTTTGGAGAACCAGCAATGCCCCATACTTTTAGGAATTTAGTACCCTGTTGGGCAACACGGACAATTTGTACTTCATAACTGTGGGTCATGTCGAAAGGATAGCTTTTGGCATGCACAGAAATCATTGCCATGATCATGAATGCGGATAAAAATACGATTCTTTTCTTTATTATATTCATTTACTTTTGTTGTGAGTTATCTCTGTTCAAATAATTTTGGCGCAAAGTTAATGAAAAAAAATAAAAGTAGATTGGTTCAAAACGGTTCAATTTTTCATTGCAGTTATTTTTCTATGTTTTTTCTTTTGAAGAGCCCCTTTTTCCGGTAAAAGACCACCATTTAATGTCCGTTTCCAAAAGTGAAACTGCTCCCATGAGATTGGGGAGGAAGATAGATGAAAACGTTGAAAAATCGCCCTAATCCTAAGATTTTCCTTATTTTGCCTAGAACCATCTCTTCTTCATTTTCTTTAAGAAATCCTTGGTGATAGGGAAGCCGGAGGCATCACCTATTACAGAGTCGGTATGGCAGAAGGGTCATTCGGCTGTAGGCGGCTCATCAGGGAGGTAATCTGTGATTTCGGATGGCGGGTTGTTGAGTGATTGTGCTTTTAAAAAACACCCCCATCTGAAAGTGTATCAGATGAGGGTTGTTTCTGAATTTATAGTTGCCTTTTTATCTGTTTCTTTGTACAGTATCGACTACAACATCGCTAGGAATCTCTGTAGGAATGTCTTCAGATGGTTCTTTGTAATTTGGATCTGGCTCATCTTGTGGAGAACCATCATCGTCAGTGATATCTGCTGCATTGAGCTTTCCTTCCTTCTTGGCTTTCAGATACTCTTCGTATTCCTGACCATTATAGTCTATCTTTTTGAGTAAACTCTCTTTAACGGCACCCTGGTCTTTGCCGATAATATTAGTGATACAACTTATATCTCTATTACATGCATAGTTGTACAGTTCAGGTATGTCATCTGAAAAAATAGTACTTTCTCCAGAGGCCAAATCTACTCCTTGATGTACTTTCTTTGCTTTTATAACACCAGTTGAAGATTGCATGATAGTGATTTCAACTGAGTAATCTGAACCCTTTACCATTTCTGATCCTGTATTTCGGATAGGTTGATCGATTTGGCAATGAAGTCCAGTGGCATCACGTCTCCAAGCATAGTTGCCTGTTTCATTAATAAGTGAGAGCGACATGTTGTTGGAGTACTTATTGATAAGATAGCTTATAAAGTCACTACTTTCAAGCATCAGTTTGCCAAGTTCCAGGTCAGGCATCTTTTTGATTGGCACTCCTGTTTTCAGAGCAAGTTCGTTACTTACAGAGTCGAGTTTGAGGACGGAGAATGTATTGATAATCTTAAAAGTCTTGTTGTCTGTTGACTTGAAAATTATCTTTGACATTCTCGCGTTCTTGATGCTGACCATATAGCTGCTGTCCTTCTCATTTTTCTGAATGTCGAGATCACCTTTCTCGATACTGTCAGGCAATGATAAGTCACCATACAGCTTTGCTGCTGGATAAATGTCATATGCTGTCGCTTTGTCACCGTCTTTGACGGCTGCGATAAACTGATTGGTCAAATCTTCGACCGTACTCTTGTTAGAGTCGCATGATGACAGTCCTAGGACTGCCATCAATGCTATAGTTATGATACTTTTTGTTTTCATAGAAAATGCATTTGTGTCCGGATAAAATCTCAGAAGAGGTAAACCCCTATGTATTGAGGCTTCGGACTATTAATACTTAATTCTTTAGTTACTTTGAATATGGAATGGATATCATCTTGCTCCGTAGTGCCATAGAACTTCTTGATATGTAGATGTTGTTTAATTCAGCGAAATTGGCATGCCAATCACCTTTGTAACGGTCAATACATTTCTGGAAGTCATAACGAAAAACCAGAGACATAATCAGAGAAAATATGGTCTTCTTTGTACGCATTACAGAAAATCAGAGCTATTTGAGGCTCGTCTACAAAAGTACAAAATTTAATCCAAAAATTCAAAGAACGATATATTTAATTAATTTTCAATTACTTAGGCTACATAATTCGGATTTTATCCGGACAGTAGTGGACCTCTAATTTGTAATTACCACTTAATAGCAGCCACTTTCCCGTTTTTGGTATAGATGGCTCTAGGAATCCTTGCATTTATATATGAGGCAGTCATTGCAAAGAGTCGTGTCGGGAGATATACCTTATAGCCGCTTTCTGCTCTTACAAAGCCATATGCGATAAAATTAACGTCCTTCATTACAAGTTTATATTCTCGAACAATGCCCTCAGGCATACCTATGTATGGTCTAAAGTCTTCCATCGCATCGAATGCTTTTCGACCATACTTCTGTACCAGAACCTTTTCCATTTGTGCATGCTTATTCCTAGCAGCGTCTTGTATTTTCTTTTTAGCTATTTGGATTTTTTGTCCCTTGGCTTTAATAGCTTCATCTGGGGTATCATATCCATAATATGTAGGCTTGAAAACACCTGTATTGAAGTCGAGGTTTATACCAGCAACCAATTCGTATTGTAAGTTGTCTTTATACTGATGTAATCTGTTGTCTCTTGCAGGACGCTCAAAAACTGAACAGTCTGGGTTCATATTGTCATAGATTTCTGTTCCTTTTTCTTTGAAGTAACCAAACATACATTTTCCTGAAGGGTCGTAAAGGAATGCTTGCTTGTTATTATAATAGAAATCATTGACAAATTCTGGCATTCTTGAAGTTAGTGAGACCAAGTTATCATAATTGTCAATATCTGCTTCCGGTATATTGAGAATGACTACTCTGCCATCGGAAAAAAGAATGACATCATGTAAGCATCCTCCATAGATGGTTTCTTCGTCATCCTGACAATCTTCGTCTTGATAATAAAACTTTTTCGGAGCTGGAAGTTGTTTGATGATTTCATACCATTCTTTCGGGTCTCTGCCACTTTGGCAAAGAAGATATCCGATACAAGTAGCAATCTTGTCGTTCTTGCCTAGAAAGTATTGGAATGCTTCTTTGATGGTTTTGCGCGATCCAGGACCATTCAGGTAGGGGGTTAACTCTTTCTTTATTTGTGGGACAAACTGCTCTGGATTTGAAGAATTCTTCATTCCATCAATAAAGTCTGTTAAACTTTTCTGAGCAAATCCATTAGTTGAAAATAGCAAGAAGAATGCTATAAATAAGTATTTAACAAATGTCTTCATAATTGTTATTATTAAATGTACGTTGTTTTTTTCATCAGTTGCGGGGCTATGAGTTTTATTTTTTTCTTTCAGATATAAATGCTTACTTTATGAAAAAATCTAATTTAAAACCTTCGTCTCCCCAATATAATTTTCCATTCTCTATTCCTAAATATCTTGAGTCATGTATCAAATTTGTGCCTTGGTATGGTTCATAAACATCAGAATCGCGCATATTGGCACCTTGCTCTTTTTCTGGATATGGAAAAGGAAAACCTACCTCTATATCTGCTGCTTCCTCTATTGTTCCAAGGCCTGCAGGACCATTGTCGCGTTCTTTTCCAGTGATATATTTTCCTCCTCAAATCCGCAACCTATAGGGTTTCGTGGGAATTTACTTGTAAAACGACAAA
>ENA-OPLQ01000350-OPLQ01000350.1-human-gut-metagenome-genome-assembly--contig:-NODE-350-length-6991-cov-1.419694_pt1 | contig 6991 bp, 9 predicted proteins | sample MGYA00241449_ERZ501730 | MGnify/ENA primary metagenome ERZ501730 (study PRJEB25962, sample SAMEA2042560) | human gut metagenome | biome: human gut; feature: human-associated habitat; material: faeces...
CAAAGCAGCCAGCCACACCATCCATATCGAGGTGCCGCCCAACCCGTTTTGGGCATCCATAGGACTGTCTGTTACACCACTCTCGCTTGGCTCCGGTGTACAATACGAGAGCCGGGGTTCGCTGGGATACTTGAACCAGAGTTTTCAAAACGCTGTCAGGGATGGTATCCGTTACGGGCTGGAGCAGGGCTTGTTCGGCTGGAACGTAACGGACTGTAAGATTTGCTTTGAATACGGGCTTTATTACAGTCCGGTCAGCACGCCGGCGGACTTCCGCTCATTGGCCCCGATTGTATTGGAACAGGCATTGAAGGAATCGGGGACGCAGCTGCTGGAACCTTATCTCTCCTTCATCCTCTATGCGCCCCAGGAATACCTTTCCAGGGCTTATCATGATGCACCGAAATACTGTGCCACCATCGAAACGGCCCAGGTAAAAAAGGATGAAGTTGTCTTTACTGGCGAGATTCCCGCCCGCTGTATACAGGCATACCGTACTGATCTGGCCTTTTACACCAACGGGCGGAGCGTATGCCTTACAGAGCTGAAAGGATATCAGGCCGCTGTCGGTCAGCCGGTCATCCAGCCCCGCCGTCCAAACAGCCGCCTGGACAAGGTGCGCCATATGTTTCAGAAGGTAATGTAAAGATACATAATCGTCAAGACGGCAACAATCAGAAGTTATGGAGGGTAACAATGGAATATAGTAAGGAAGATTTAATGGAAGCAAAAAAGCAAATTTGGGGAGTGGGAGAGAACATGGGAACAGAGGAAAGTAAAAAAATCTGGGAGGAGAACGCACAATTTTGGGATAATGCAATGGGTGACGAATCTAATGAATTTCACAGAGAGGTAGTGCGTCCCAAAGTAACGGAACTTCTATCTCCTAATCCTGCGGATTACATTTTGGATATTGCGTGTGGCAATGGAAATTATTCTTCGTATCTTGCACAAAGAGGCGCTTCGGTTGTCGCTTTTGATTACAGCAAAAAAATGATAGAATTGGCTAAAAGACGGCAATCACAATATGCAAAACAAATTGAATTTTGTGTGGCGGATGCGACCGATAGAAAAAGTATATTAGAATTAAAAAGAAATCGAGCCTTTACGAAAGCAGTTTCTAATATGGCAATTATGGATATTACGGATATTGAACCACTTCTTATGGCTGTTTATGAACTGTTGCAGGAAAGCGGAATTTTTGTCTTTGCAACGCAACACCCTTGTTTTGTCACGTTGACTGAAAAATATATGACACCGCACAGTTACTATGATATAGCGATTGAAGGGCAACCGAAAGAGCAGATTTATTATCATCGTTCCATACAAGATATTTTTAACCTTTGTTTCAGAGCTGGATTTGTCATTGATGGATTTTATGAAGAATGTTTCAAAAACAATAAAGAAATTCCTATGGTAATGATAGTAAGGCTTAAGAAGGTAAAACGTGATAGCTTAAAATAAATTCAAGTTTGTCGGGTAAATAGCAAACCCAGCCGAGCCAGTCAACGGCAAGTAAATGGGCTTCGCCCACCGTTGACAGCCCCGCCCGTCTTTGCTGTTCGGTAATCAAGAGGGCGACAGCACAAGATGCTGCCGCCCTCTGCCATTATTCAGAAAGGGGGATTTTCCATGACCGAACACGAAAAGTATCAAGAACATATCCGGCATACACACGATGCCTTTTGCAAGACTGTTATTCGCCACGCTGCCATAGACGCAGCCCGGAGCATACGGAGCCGCCGCAAGCGGGAAATCTCGCTTGAATATCTGATAGAAGAAAAACACTATCCATTCAGTACCACAGATAAATACTTTGCGGAGCAATCCGGCATGACCAGCTATCCGCTTTTCGTCTGTGGTCAGATGGTGCTTTTGGAAAGTCCAGAGCTTGCCGCAGCCCTGTCCGCACTATCACAGATGGAACAGGAAATCATTTTCTTGTACTACTTCCAACGATTGACGCATAGGGAGATTGGACGGAGATATGGACGGGCTGGCAACACAACCGGGCGGCGTATTCAGATGATTTTGCGGCGGCTACGGGCAGAGTTGGAGGGTTTGTCCTATGAGCCAGCTACTTCCCTATGAGACAATCGTTAAGGCAAGCGAGGGCGACCCGGAAGCTGTTGCCGCCGTCCTATCCCATTATGCGGGATATGTCCGCTCTTGTGCGAAAATGGACGGACAGATTAACACGGATATGCAGGAGCATATCGTCAGGCAACTGATAGAAAGCCTGTTGAAGTTCCGCTTTGACCGCTAAACAGAAAAGTTGTATAATTAGAGCCTGACAAATTAAACTTCAATGAGGGTAGAGCAAATGGAACAGATTATCAATTATAGAGACATACCCACAGATAAAAGGATTGACATATTAAATGCTCTTGAGCGAATAGGTTTTTTTCCGGCATACGGCGGCGTGAGAACAATGCAGCAAATTATGGAAAAGTCAGTTCCAGGTTCAGGCCCACAATTCTATTTCGTTTTCCGTGAAAATGAGTTGATAGGGTACAATTTTCTCATTGGGGACACTAAGAAATATAAAGCGTTCCCATGGCTTGCTATTAGCAATATGGATGAGCAGAAGTTGACTGTTTGTGAAGAACTGATGAAAATACAAATTGCCTTTTTTGAAGAACTCGGAATGCAAAAGATAGCAGATCATTGCGTTAGGATTATGGAAGATTACAGAAAAGGAATTGGAAAGCAGAAAGAAAGCGATTGCAGATAAATTCCATTTGAAAAACGGCTGACAATTTAATACCGCCGCCCATCACAGCGGCAGATAAGCAGTAAATCTTGAAAAGGTTTACTGCTTTTTTTGCGCCCATTTTCAAAAATCTTTGGCAAACCACACCGCCGGATTGTTGTAGGGAGCAGACAGGGAAAACAAAAAAATTTCCGCTGCGTTTGCCAAAACGCCCCCTTTTCACCGTTGTAGTGGTGAACAGCGGGCAGAACACGCCGCCGCAATCGCTATATTGGTGGAGCAAGCCAGTATATCCGCAAACCAGAGCCGCCGAGGAAAGCGGTAGTTTTTTAGAGCAAGATTCTACCGCAGTACCAAAATTCGCTTTTCGCTCATTTTGCCCCTGCGGGAATCTTGTTGGGGAGTGCCTTCCCCAAACCCTGCTCATGCGCCCTGTCGGGCGAGAAAGGAGGTCAACGCTTGAAGAAAAAATACAACACACCCCACCGCTGCCATGTGGTCAAAACCCGCATGACCGAGGAAGAATACGCCGACTTTACCGAGCGGCTGAAACACTATGACATGAGCCAATCCGAATTTATCCGGCAAGCCATTACACGGGCGACCATTCGCCCCATCGTTACCGTTTCCCCGGTCAATGATGAATTGCTTGCCGCTGTCGGGAAGCTGACCGCCGAATACGGCAGGATCGGCGGCAACTTAAACCAGATAGCCCGGACGCTGAACGAGTGGCACAGCCCCTACCCGCAGCTTGCCGGGGAGGTACGGGCGGCGGTTTCCGACCTTGCTGCCCTAAAGTTTGAAGTCTTGCAGAAAGTGGGTGACGCTGTTGGCAACATTCAAACATATCAGCTCTAAAAATGCGGACTATGGCGCAGCGGAAGCCTACCTCACATTTGAGCATGACGAGTTTACCATGAAGCCCACCCTTGATGAAAACGGGCGGCTGATACCGAGGGAGGATTACCGCATTTCTTCCCTTAACTGCGGGGGCGAGGATTTCGCTGTTGCCTGTATGCGGGCTAATCTCCGCTATGAGAAAAACCAAAAACGGGAAGATGTGAAAAGCCACCACTATATCATCAGCTTTGACCCACGGGACGGGACAGACAACGGCTTGACCACAGACCGGGCGCAGGAACTGGGGGAACAGTTCTGCAAGGCACATTTCCCCGGACACCAAGCCCTAATCTGCACCCACCCGGACGGGCATAACCACAGCGGGAATATCCATGTGCATATCGTCATCAACTCCCTGCGGATTTACGAAGTCCCGCTTCTGCCCTACATGGACAGACCAGCCGACACAAGGGAGGGCTGCAAGCACCGCTGTACCAATGCCGCTATGGAATATTTCAAGAGTGAAGTCATGGAGATGTGCCACCGGGAGGGGCTTTACCAAATCGACCTCTTGAACGGCAGCAAGGAACGGATAACCGAACGGGAATACTGGGCGGCAAAGAAAGGGCAGCTTGCCCTTGATAAAGAGAACGCCGCCAGAGAAGCCGCCGGACAGCCGACCAAGCCCACCAAGTTTGAAACGGACAAGGCGAAGCTGCGCCGGACGATACGGCAGGCACTTTCCCAAGCTGCCAGCTTTGACGAGTTTTCTTCCCTTTTGCTGCGGGAGGGTGTGACCGTCAAGGAGAGCCGGGGGCGGCTTTCCTACCTCACGCCGGACAGGACGAAGCCTATCACAGCCCGGAAGCTGGGGGACGATTTTGACAAGGCTGCTGTCCTTGCCCTGCTCACGCAGAACGCCCACAGAGCCGCCGAACAGACCAAAGCCATACCCGAATACCCTGCCGCAGTTAAAAAGCCGTCACAAGGGGAAAAAACCGCAAAAACCACCCCGGCAGACAACACCTTGCAGCGCATGGTTGACCGGGAAGCCAAGCGAGCTGAGGGCAAGGGCGTGGGCTATGACCGCTGGGCGGCAAAGCACAACCTAAAGCAGATGGCGGCTACCGTTACCGCCTATCAGCAGTACGGCTTTTCTTCCCCGGAGGAACTGGACGAAGCCTGTTCTGCCGCCTATGCCGCCATGCAGGAAAGCCTTACAGAGCTGAAGCAGGTGGAAAAGACGCTGAACGGGAAAAAGGAGCTGCAACGACAGGTGCTTGCCTATTCCAAGACCCGCCCTGTCCGGGACGGGCTGAAACAGCAGAAAAACGCCAAAGCAAAAGCAGCCTACCGTCAGAAGTACGAAAGCGACTTTATCATAGCAGACGCAGCCGCCCGCTATTTCAGGGAGAACGGCATTTCCAAGCTGCCGAGCTATAAAGCCCTGCAAGCAGAGATTGAAACCCTTATCAAAGAGAAAAACAGCGGCTACAACGATTACCGGGCAAAACGGGAGGAATACCGCCGCTTACAGACTGTCAAGGGCAATATCGACCAGATTTTACGCCGGGAACGCAAGCCTGTGAAAAGGCAGGAACAGGAACGATAAAAACCGCCCCAAAATGTACCCGAACCTATACAGAACAAGGGGGCTGCCCCGTACCCTATCCGCAATACCAAAGGATTTTTTAACGGGCTTACAGGGCAGAAAAACCCCGAAAATGATACCGAGATGATACAGAATTACCGCCGATACCGCCACACCAGCGGAAACGGCAGAAAGGAGCGCACCCATGCCAAGAATGAGCAAGAAACGGCGGCTGGAATGGTCTTTTTTCCTGCGGCAAGTAAAAGTCGGGAATACCACCTGCGACCGTATCACATACAACGACCTCTGCCGGGGCTGTACCCATAGCTGCAAGCAGAGCTTCCGGGCGGTTATCATACTCTGCCCCCACTACTACTCCAAACGCCGGAAAAAGGAGGACAGGGACAATGGCAGATAACCGCAAGTATTACTACCTCAAGCTGAAAGAGAACTTTTTTGACAGCGACTCCATTGTGCTGCTGGAAGATATGAAAGACGGGATTTTATACTCCAATATCCTCTTGAAGCTGTACTTAAAATCGCTGAAAAACGGCGGGAAATTGCAGCTTGACGAGCATATCCCCTACACAGCGCAGATGATAGCGACACTGACCCGCCACCAGATAGGGACGGTTGAGAGGGCTTTAGAGATTTTCCGGCAGTTGGGGCTTGTGGAGCAGCTTGACAGCGGGGCTTTCTATATGACCGACATTGAGTTGATGATAGGACAGTCCTCTACCGAAGCCGAGCGAAAACGGGCTGCAAGGCTGGAAAACAAGGCACTTTTACCGCCCCGGACAAAAGGCGGACATTTGTCCGACATTCGTCCACCAGAGAAAGAGATAGAGTTAGAGAAAGAGATAGAGATAGAAAAAGAGAGAGAGGGAGAAACGGGACACCCCGCCCCCGCCGCTTATGGCAGATACAACAATGTGATACTGACCGATACAGAGCTTTCCGGGCTGAAAACAGAGCTGCCCGACAAGTGGGAGTATTACCTTGACCGGCTTTCCTGCCATATCGCTTCCACCGGGAAGCAGTACCACAGCCATGCAGCCACCATTTACAAGTGGGCGCAGGAGGACGCTGCCAAAGGCAAGGCTGCCCCGAAACAGGGCATACCCGATTATTCATGCAAGGAGGGCGAGAGCTTATGAAAAACGAGATTGAAGCTATGATTACGGACATTACAGCCACTACCGCCGAAGCGGAGGACTACACAGGCGAGGACGGGCTTTTATACTGCGGCAAGTGCCATACGCCCAAAGAAGCCTACTTTTCAAAAGAAACCGCCCAATGGTTAGGGCAAGACCTGTTTCGGGCGTGACCGCCACCCAACAGACTGCGACTGCCAGCGAGCAGCCCGTGAAAAGCAGCAAGCCGCCGAAAGCCGACAGAAGCACCTTGAAACAGTGGAGGACTTGAAACGCCGGGGCTTTACCGACCCCGCTATGCGGAACTGGACATTTGAGCATGACAACGGCAGAAACCCGCAGACCGAAACCGCCCGCTTTTATGTGGAGAGCTGGGAAACCATGCAGGCTGAAAATATCGGCTACCTGTTTTGGGGCGGCGTGGGGGCAGGAAAAAGCTACCTTGCCGCCTGTATCGCCAACGCCCTTATGGAAAAAGAGGTTGCCGTCTGCATGACAAACTTTGCAACCATACTCAATGACCTTGCCGCCAGCTTTGAGGGCAGGAACGAATATATTTCCCGCCTTTGCAGCTACCCCCTGCTGATACTTGATGATTTCGGTATGGAGCGAGGGACAGAATACGGGCTGGAACAGGTTTACAGCGTGATTGACAGCCGTTACCGAAGCGGCAAGCCGCTGATCGCCACGACC
>ENA-OPLQ01000384-OPLQ01000384.1-human-gut-metagenome-genome-assembly--contig:-NODE-384-length-6201-cov-2.611617_pt1 | contig 6201 bp, 8 predicted proteins | sample MGYA00241449_ERZ501730 | MGnify/ENA primary metagenome ERZ501730 (study PRJEB25962, sample SAMEA2042560) | human gut metagenome | biome: human gut; feature: human-associated habitat; material: faeces...
AATGCCGCCGGAAGTATACGTCCGCAGGCGTAGGTCATTACAACCGCCATAAGGAATATAAGCAGGGTGCTTATCAGCCCACAGTCGGATAAAAGACATATAAACATTATAAATGCCATCACGCTGAATATTACCGCTATAAATGCGAAAATCCCCGAAGGGGAAACTACAAAGTGTCCTTTATTAATAACAGTCGCGGCGGCAATTGTAATTATGGAAAATAACAGTGAAAAAGTAATTCCGACGCCAATGTACTGGCTCGTTCTTATATAGCCTTTTGAAATACCGTTGATTTTCATAGAGTGGAGTACCGCCTCTGAGTTTTCGTTGAAAATTCCCGCAATCGACAATCCTGATAAGATGACAAGCAGCAGGATAACGGTTGCAAAATAATAATTTATGGTGCTTACACCTGTGCTTGTAATAACAACAGGGGTGTAAAAACGTGACCTTACAAGAGCGAGGTCAATATTAACGTCATTGAGGTAGTCCTCGGCTTCGGTTAATACGTCATTGCCCATGTTGTGGGCAAGTACAACGTCCGTTACTGCATATATGGCTGACTGGACATAAGCTAAGGATTTAACCCCTGCATCAACAACAGACGTAAAAATTGTGGATTCAATTCCGGCATTTGGGGGCAGATATACATTGGCTGGAATATTGGTGCCGTTAAGGATACCACCGATAAAACCTGACGGAATGACAACAACGGCAGCAGCCCTGCCCTTTTCAAGAGCATCAAAAGCCGCTTCTTTACTTTCTGACAGATGACATGTGGCTATTGAGGCAATACTGTCCATATTGGTATATATCTGAAATGCCATAAGAAGGGTTGTATCATCAGGAGGGATAACAATTTCTATGTTGGCATTTACTTTTTTTGCATCCGTGCTCATTATTTTGCTGCCGCAGAAACCTACCGAGATAACAACCAAGGCAAGAATCACCGTTGAAAAAAGAATGCGTGGCAATGCCCTCAGGGAAGCTTTAAGCTGGAATAACAGGAATAAAAGGTGCTTTTTCATTTAACCATCCTTTCCATTATCGAAGAAAGGGAGCAACTGCCGTTTAATGATTCAAGGACTCCGCCTTTCATAAGGTACATTTTAGTACAGACAGAAAGTTCACATTCTTCATGACTTGATATAATAATCGTTCCGCCGCCTGCAATATACTTTTTCATATGGGTTACAATGTCATTTTTGGCAATAATGTCAAGGGAAGCTCCCGGTTCATCCATAATCAGTATTTGCGGATCAGTGGCTAAAGCACAGGCAATGCTGAGCCTTTTCTTCATGCCTCCGGAAAGATTTGCTACCTTCGATTTAATGAAGGAATCAATTTTAAAATCTTTTATAATCCCAGATTCGATGTCCTGCTTCAGGTTACGGCTGCTGTCGCAGTACCATAATTTAAGGTTATCCATTACCGTAAGGTTTGCAAAAAGTGGATTGTCCTGTGGAACATAACCTATATATTTCTGAAAAAACCTGTGATTGGCAAGGGGGTTGTTACCATCGTATGTAATTGTTCCGCCATTGGGCTTAAGTCCGCCCTGCAGAATCTTGAGCAGCGTGGACTTACCGCATCCGTTTGCTCCCACAATACCGATACAGTCTCCTTTTTCCGCCGTAAAATTAATATCGGTAAGAACCTGCTTTCTGCCGTATTTCTTACTGATGTCAGTTACTTCAATAAACGCCATTTCCTATTCTCCTGTTATGTGAAGAAAATCTTCATAAAATTCAATTCAGTGTGTGTATTTTATCATATACACGCATGACTTGTAAAATATTACTGTACGGAAACACAAACGTCGGCTGTTTTCCGCTGTTTGGGTAGAGATTTCCAGACGGTGGCATTGGGAATCTCTACCTTTTCGACCGATTTTCGCCGATTAGGTAGAGAAAACAAACCCCATCCCGTAAAATTTATAACGATGCCTATGAAACGGGGTTTTGCGGATAAAAGTACGGAAACTCAAATGAATATTACTTGACAAATTTCGACCGGTAATACTATACTTAAGTCATAATTATGAATGGGCATACCCGCAGAAATGCAGGGACGCAAAGCTAGGGGTCTAAGGGGATTTATATTTCTATGATAGCTCGGCTGCAACATAAATTGTTGCAGTCTTTTTTTGTGTTGTGAAAGGGATAGGTGGATAGTATTTTGAAGGAAAAAGAGGAAAGTATTCCAAAATTACAGACATTCAAGTTAAAGGGACGGACAGTATTTTCTTATGAGGATATCTATATAAAGAATAAAGATAATGGTGTATTCATTCTTGATATGTGGAATCAGTGTAATGAAAAGAACATAGATATGTTCCCTGTCAAATATGTTGAGTGTGTGAGTCCGCAGGAAATGTATATACTTAAGGCAGATAATATCATTATGGGAAGGGGAGTGGATTTATGTTAAAGATTGGGTGCAAGGATTCTTATAATGTTTTGCATATTAATAACGAGATAGGGCAATATGTTATCGGCGGGGCAGGAACATATATGAACGAAATGTACCGCTACAGGGACGGTAATGAAGGATTTGTACATATTACGTCAGACGGTGCTGATATTGACACGGAGTATTATCCCGGAAGTAAAGATATTTTTGTTATGTCTGAGGAGGAAACTTACAAGCTAAATCAGATTGACTGCGGGATTATCGTAATACAGTTTTATGAATTTGCGGATATTATTACGGAGGACCTGCTTAAAAACAGAAAGCTTGTATATGTAATCCATTCCGTTCCCACGCCGGAGCCTATGCCTTATTGGGATGCTTTTGGCGGAAATGATGATGTCAGGAATAAATTCGGCAAGTTATGCAGAATGGCGGATGTTCTGGTATGCGTATCAGATGCCGAACGTAAAAAACTTATATCCATATATCCGGAGTGTGCGGACAAAATAAGAATTATATATAACGGAATTACATATGATGAAAACAGCATAGTTTTTAACCGTAATTACAGGAACAGCCGTAAAAAATACGGCTTTATTGGCAGGACCGATTACAGAAAAGGTCTTATTGAGTGCATACAGACATTCAAGAATATGGATGCGGAACTGCATATAGCCTGTCCCAAAAATGACACGGAATATGTTCGCAGAATTTTAGAATATATAGATGCGGCAGATATGAGAGATAAGGTTATTTTTCATGGTTGGTGCACAGGCGAAAGAAAAAAGAATTTTTATAAAATGACAGATGCCTTAATAATTCCGTCATTGTACGAACCGTTCGGGTATGTTGCCCTTGAAGCTATGACGGAAGGAACTCCGGTTATAAGCAGCAACAACGGGGGCTTGGATGAAATTCTGGCGGGATATTCCTATAAATATAATCCTTATGCGGATAATGAACTGGAAGAAACCATTGAGCGGTTTATGAAAGATGATGTGAAATTTATAGATGAACAGATGGATATACTTATCGACAACTTAAAGATGTTTACAGCAAAAAGAATGACAGATGAGTATCACAGACTATGGAGGGAATTAAGTGAGGATAGTATTTAAAGATGAAGCTTTTGGTGAAGTAAAGGAAATATCAATAATTATAGTGATTAACAACAGAGTTCTCACAAGAAAAATGGTAAGAGCAGGTAATTGCTGGCTGATAGATATGGATATTCCGGACGGAGAACATATGTATAAATATGTAATAAATGAAAGCCTGAGGTTTAATGATAAAGATGCGTATAAATATGTAAGATGGAAAGATGGAGAAGTGTGGTCGGTGTTAAGGGTAGAGAGCGGACAAATCATGCAACAAAATTTTCATAAGCCTGTTATCGCAGGATATTCAATGACACCGGGCGTCAGGTATGGGCAGTATTGCAGCAACCATCTTTTTAAAAACACATTGGATGAAAAGTTTTCAATAAGTGTTGACGTCTCGGAGCTTACAGACATTCATTCTGTTACGGCAATCTGGTACAGGGAGGACGGTAGTGTTTACCACATAGAAGAACAGACAATAGACTGCCCGCAGGATAATTACATATATACGGTTAATGCCGTATTCTGGATAGATATCCCCGCAATACTTTATGATACAGGCAATAACTGGACGGTAGAAATCTATATCGACGGAGCCTTAAAGATAAAAGATTATTTTAAAAATGAGAACAAAGGAGATAAAAGAAATGTCAGATTTAACAGTTTCATCAAAAACAACGCCGTATGGAACCAAGTCAACTGCCGGATGTAGAGGGGTTAGCAGTACTACATCAGGAAACAGAATCAGCAGTTCAACGGTGAAAAATGTAACAGGTTCAAGCACTACATCTGTTACAAAAACCACAGGAGCGATAACTTCAAGCACCACTGCCTCTTACGGAGCAAGCAGTACACAAAGTTCGGTAAGAATAACCTCAAGTACAACGGCAAGCACAACAACGAAGACTATGGGTGCAACGTCGAGTACTACAGCAAAAACAGGCAGTACCACCGTCGGAAGTTCTTCGACACCAAGCACAACGGTAAAAAGTACGGGTGCAACATCAAGTAAAACAACGAAGACTACGGGTGCAACGTCAAGTACCACGACAAAGACCACGAGTACAACATCAAGTACAACCCCTAAGACATCGCAGGGCGTATCAAGTACCACGCCGAATATTAACAGAGGAATCTGTTCTGAAACAATAAAGGAACTCTCGAAAGAACAAAATATAAAGAATATCATAAATGTTATCAACATGGATTTAGAAGATTCTGTCAAGGATAAGATGAATGATATGATGAATAAAATTTTAAGTGTGACGGACAGCGTTAGAGTATTTGATTTTAAAGTGGACAATCCGATGATGTACCTGGAATATTATGCAGATATTAAAGGAACTAAGGGAAACGGACAGATAAGGGCAGAATTTGCACAGGATATATTGGAAATGATGAAACAAGTACCAAGTCTTGACAATGTTGCCGTGAACGCCGGAAAGAGTGGCTGTGCGATAGTCGTCAGAGAAGGTCAGCTATGGATTGAATATACAAATGGTGGGGCAACAACCAAAGTTAATATGGATAAAATGATGTCAGGTATATGTAATGTTGTTTACGAAAACACACAGGTACTCAGTGAAGACAAAAATGGAAAGGTAGAGGCTACTGTCGGAATGGAAATCAATATAATGCTTGATAAGTCGACCTCAACTAAATTTGTTAAAGATTATGAGGTGGCATATGATACATATATTTATGAATGTGAAAAAAGGAAAGAAATGTTGGAACCTACAGACCCGTTCCTTGATTATGAACTTCCGTTAGGTGATAGGATTGCAGATAAAATAATTGGAAAAATGTATGAAATCGGAGGATTTATATATGAAAATAGGGAGGAAATATTAAAAGCTGGAGCCGTTGCTTTAACTGTTGCAGCAACGTGTGTTTCAGGTGCATATGGTGCGACGGCAGCAGGAGTTTTATATGAAAGTTTGGTTAATTGAGAGGTATGCTTATGAGATATATAAAAAGAAATATATTAATTGTTATATTAATGGTAACGATATTTTTATTAACAGGTTGTGGCAAGTCATACGAAAAGAAGATAGAAGAAAAATACGGAATAGAAATTGAAACAGATGATAAAGATGATTTAAAGAAAGTAGATACTTACTTTTCAAAATTGCCAAAAGGTTTCATAGAAGAATTAAAAAAATATGATGACTATGACAATAGAACAATAAAAATTGTGCTAAAAAAGTCATATGACGAACAGACACGTGTTAAATATGATATTAGTACAGGAGATTGCTGGTACATAGATAGCAGTCAGGATTTGGAGGACCAGATTTCATATTGTGTTATACAGTCAGTTATATTTAATATGGTTAATAGAAAAGACAGGGATGGATTGCTTTTAAAATGGAATGATTTCAATCCGGAGGACTATAAATATGGAGATGATGATAAATACGCTGAATATTTTTACGGAAATACAAGTAAAGAAAACGCATATTTTATAGACCCAAAACCATTACAGAGTGCAGGCGATGATGCAACGACTATTTTTATACTTTTAATGAAATCGGATTATGATTTGGATGATTTATTCAAAAACAGCCCTAAAATACGTGATAAAGCAAAATATCTTTGTGAAGAAATAGAGAGAGCATTTGAAACCGTGGATGAGACTGCATATTGGAACAGATACTTTACAGAAACCAAGTGATGTATACAAGGGAGA
>ENA-OPLQ01000393-OPLQ01000393.1-human-gut-metagenome-genome-assembly--contig:-NODE-393-length-5985-cov-1.323946_pt1 | contig 5985 bp, 6 predicted proteins | sample MGYA00241449_ERZ501730 | MGnify/ENA primary metagenome ERZ501730 (study PRJEB25962, sample SAMEA2042560) | human gut metagenome | biome: human gut; feature: human-associated habitat; material: faeces...
TTGGTAATATTTTTTTAATCATATACCTATCATAAGATACTTCAACTTCTACTAAATCACCAACTAATATTCCGTTTTTTCTTTTTATATTTCCCCTTAAACTTGCTTTAAATTCACTATTATCTTCAATATTCTCTAATACATATTCATTTAAAACTATTTCTTTAACTCTCGCTATCAAATTATCACTCTATCCTTCTTTTATATACTTAAAAGTACTCATACATTTTAATATATTAATATGAGTACTTTATATTTTTAATTAAAACTTACAGTAAATTCTTTTACTTGTTTTGAGTTAAGGTATACCTTAAGAGTCGCATTGCTATATCCGTTAATTTCAATAGATACAGTTTTTGTACTAGGATCAACTGATTGATTATATACTGTGTTATATGCTCCTCCATCTATACTTGCTGTTACCTTTACATTAATAGTATCAGCCGAACTTGCTGTTCCACCTTGTAATTCTAACAAATCAAGTGTTACAGTTTTTGTAAGTAAAATTTTATTAACAGTTATTTCAACAAGTGTTCCTTGTTTAAGAGTTTGATTTTGAGGATAACTTTGAGCAATTACTACACCATTAGATTTAGTTTTGTCCTCAGAATATTTTACACTTACAGTAAGACCTAAAGCCTCTAAAGCACTTTTAGCATCAGACTCTGTTTTGCCTAAAACATTAGGTACCACAACTGTTTCCTTTCCATCACCTTTACTTACTTGCAATTTTATAGTTGAACCATATGGTAATGTTTCACCTTTTTTAGCATCCTGCGAAATTATAATTCCAGAAGCTACTTTTTCACTTACAACATCCTCACGTTCAATTTTAAATCCAAGAGTATCTTCTAATTCATATGTTGCAACCTTTATATCTTTACCAGTAACATCGGGAACTTCAACCATTTTTTGGCCTTTACTTACAACTACTTTAATCTTCTTATCTTTTGTTTTAGTTCCTTTTTCAGGAGTTTGAGAAATAACTGATCCCTCTGGTTGCTCTGAACTATATTCTACCTTATCTTTAATAATTTCTATACCTTGTTTAGAGTACTCCTCAACAACTTCATCATAAACTCTACCAACTAAATTTGGTACTTCAATTTCTTTATTTTCTTCAGCTTGTTTTTTAGAATTGTTATATACTAATATTCCAACTATTGCACCTATCACAACAACAGCAGCAATTACTGAAATAATTATAATCTTCTTTTTCTTTGATTTTTTAGGATCTTTTTTCTTAGGTTCTTCAGATATTTCTTCATCAGATTTTGAATCTTCTATAGGTAATTCCTCTTTCATTGCTTCTCTAGTTGATATTACATTTGCTCTTCTTGGTTCTCTTGTCCTTAGATTTGGAACAGCTTCTGGTACTTCATTATTTCCAAGTATAGGAATAACTTGAGTTGCACCAGCTTCAACAGAAGAAGCAGGTCTTAAAATCAATGAATTTGGCCTTAATAGTGCTTGTGAAATATCTGAAATAACCTCAGTTGCATTTTGATATCTAAGTGCAGTACTTTTTTGTAAAGCTTTAAGAATTATTTGATTTAATGCAGGACTTACATTTGGGTTTACATCTATTGGAGGTACAGGATCTTCCTGTATTTGTTTTAGAGCAACTGATACTGGCGAATCCGCATCAAAAGGAAGCTTACCTGTAGCCATTTCATACATTACTACACCTAAAGAATATATGTCAGATTTTTCATCTGTATATCCACCTTTAGCATGCTCTGGTGAAAAATAATGTACTGAACCCATTGTACTACCAAAACTTGTAATGGTTGCACTTGGTACATTTGTAATTTTTGCTATACCAAAATCTGTAACTTTAGCCACCATATTTTTATTTAAAACTATATTTTGTGGCTTTATATCCCTATGAATAATATGCGCTTTATGAGCAGTTTCTAGTGCTGAAGCAATCTGAGCTGATATTTTTAAAACTAAGTCAGAAGGCATTGCGCCATGTTCTTCAATATAATCCTTTAATGTTTTAGACTCAAGTAATTCCATTACAATGTAATTTATATCTCCCTCAGCACCTACATCATAAACAGAAACAATATTTGCATGTGTAAGAGCTGCAGCAGATTGCGCTTCTCTTCTAAATCTTTTAACAAAAGTTTCATCTTTAGCATACTCAGGTTTTAATATCTTAACTGCAACATAACGGTTTAAAAGATGGCATTTTGCTTTGTATTCCACCTTCGCCAATTTTTTCTATAATTTCATATCTACCACCAAGTATTTTACCAATCATATCCATATAAAATTTTCTCTCCTTTATAGTTTTATTACTACAACGGTTGTATTATCAACCCCACCATTTTCGTTGGCTTTTTTTATATACTCATCTGCAGTGTTTTCAAATTTTTTCATTTGCAACACTTGCAAAATGTCTTCATTATCTAACATATTTGTTAAGCCATCTGTACAAAGCAGAAGATATCCTGAAGTTTCATTTAAGGCATGAAGCTCTGTTTTTATATCTTTAAAGACACCTATTGCTTTTGTTAGAACATGTTTTTGAGGATGATTTTCAACGTCTTTTTGTTCAATAGCATTTGTTTTTAGCAGAGTATTTACATATGTATCATCCTCTGTTATTTGCTTTATAGAATTTCTATCATTACTGATATAATATAATCTACTATCTCCAACAGATAAATAATATACTTTATTATAAATAACAGCAACAAGAACAATAGTTGTTCCCATACCGTTATACTTAGGACTAGATTTTTCCATCTTATATATTTCACCATTTATTTTGTCAAGTGCAGTTAACAAAATATCAGAGACAATACTTTCATCTTTTAAATCATCATTTAAATGTTCTTCAAAATATCTTGACATTTTTATAGTTAAAAGTCTACTTGCAATTTCTCCACCTTCATATCCACCAAGCCCATCAGCTACTATATATAAAGATACTTCATCACTATATTTTTTTGCAAAGTAACTGTCTTCATTATTACTTCTTCTTAAACCAACATCAGTTTTTGCGACAAACTCCATACTTCACCTCTATTTTAATATATTATATCATTTTTTAAAAACTTTTTTCAATAGTTATTATAATTTATTACTATTTTCTATATATTTCTTTCTTAATTGACCACATGCAGCATCTATATCAGAACCCAGTTCTCTTCTTACTGTTGTAACTATTCCCATTGAATTTAATGTGTTCATAAATTTTTCAACATTTTTTTCTTTTGCTTTTTTATAGTTCTTTTCTTTAATTTCATTTACAGGTATAAGGTTTACATGAGCAATCATACCACGAAGAAGTTTAGCAAGTGCTAATGCATCTTCATAACTATCATTTTTTCCACTTATAAGAGCATATTCAAAACTTATCCTTCTACCAGTTTTTTTGATATAATCTTTGCAAGCATTAAGTAACTCGTCTATGCTATACCTATTTGCTATAGGCATAATATCACGCCTTTTTTCATCTGTAGTTGCATGAAGTGATATAGAAAGTGTACATTGTATATTTTCATCTGCAAGTCTATATATATTTGGAACTAAACCACATGTTGATAAACTTATATGTCTTGCCCCTATATTTAAACCTTGAGGATTATTAATTATTCTAATTGACTTTACAGTATTATCATAATTATCTAATGGTTCACCTATTCCCATATATACAACATTTGATATTTTTTCATTTGTGTATCTTTCTACAGTCAAAATTTGTCCTTCAATTTCAGATGCTCTAAGACTCCTTTCGAATCCCTCTTTAGTTGATGCACAAAATTTACATCCCATTTTACAGCCAACTTGGGTAGAAACACATAATGTATTTCCATGATTATATTTCATAAATACTGACTCTATAGCACATCCATCGTTAAGTCCTATTAAAAATTTCATTGTCCCATCTTTTTGTGAAATTTGGCACTTAATTACATTCATTGTTAATATATATGTATTTTCTTTTAATTTTTCTCTTAATGATTTTGAGATATCTGTCATTTCATCAAAATCTATTACTTTAAGTTTGTGTATCCATTTAAAAATTTGCTTTGCATGAAATTTTTTCTCTCCCAAAGATACAACATACTCCTCTAATTCTTCTAATGTAAAATTGTTTATATCTATCTTTTCCATCATATCCTCTTTTCTTCTATATATATTACTACAAACATGTAAAAATAGCAAGTTTTTTATGTCAAAATATATCTTTTGCTTGACTTTAAATATCCACACGTTATATAATAGCACCAAGTTAAATTTTGGGTAAACTTGCAAATGAAGGTTTAAATAAATATGTAAAAGGAGGATTTTTATGAATTTTGCCCTGTTTGCCACATTACTCATACTCGGAAATTATATTATAGAACAAAATAAATTAATTACAAAAAAAAGGAGACTTACTCATGAAAAAGATTAAAAAGCACTTAGAAGGAATAACTAAAATCATGGATTATAACGATAAATATTTTATCGTATGTAATGAAAAAAACATGCTTTCTTTTGTAACAAAGGATACGTTAGAATTTGTACACGAAAACTGTTGGTTTAATTCATATAGAAATTACGATGATTCTTTCATTTTAGTTGAAAATATGAGTGGACTTTATACATTATTACGAAAAGATAATCTTGCATTTTTTAAAAAAGATAGTTGGTATAAATGCTGGTTTGATTTTTCAGATAATCTATTTAGAGTCTATAGAAATGATGGACTTTGTACTTTAATAAAAAAAAGTGATGGTAATTATTTATTTAAAGACAAATGGTTCTCAGAAATAATAAATTTTAACCAAGACTATTACAAAATATATGATAAAAGTAAAAATTGTTCCCTTATTTCTAAAAAAACAGGAGAAATCATTACAGGAGTAAGAGCTAAATATACAGACATATTTTTTGATTCTGGAAATTACTTCTTAATGGCAAATGAATTAATATGCCCAGCAAGAATTTACAACAAAACTATAAAACCGTTAAAAAACACTCTGTGGGCGAATGATTATACTCGTATTGAAGGTGATTTTTACCTTGCTTTTGACGGTGTAAAATACGATGTAATAAATTTAAAAACAGGTAAAGTTGTTTTTAATTCTTTGTTTAAAAGAAATACAATCAGTATACGTAAACATTGTGAAAATTACTGGTTATTATCATTTCTTGATGGAAAAAGCACACTTATAAACAAACCTAAAGATGATGATGAAAATGTTGAATTATCTTTTCCTATAACGATAGATGGTAAGCCTCTATTTTTTTATAAACACAAACCTTTCAACAATTCTAATATCGTTCTTTTACAAGACACAAATTATAACTATCATTTATTTAAAATGCCCTCAAGTGATAAATTGCCTATTGAAAAGTTACATAGCGATATAACAATAGAAAGTATTTTTTACTCAAATGATAAAATCGCAATAATATCAGATAATACTGGTATGTATAACATAATAAGAAAATCTGATTGTAAATTGCTTTTTAATGAATGGTTTAAAGGAGTATTCTTATATAAAACATATGAAAAGAATCAAATTATTGTTTTAAATCAAAAAATAAATGATAAATACATCATCATATCTGATTGTGGAGAAATTTTATTAAAAAACATTCCAATTTTAAATGCTAATCAAATTATTATGACTAAAAATGGTGTTATTATTTATGATAACAATTCAAATTTAATTAAAATTAATTATAATTAATTTTAGTTATATCTAAAGCAAATCACCCGCGATATTTTTTATCGCAGGTGATTTATATTTTTAAACATTAAATGTTTCTCCTTCACATATTTTATTTCCATTTAAAAATGAAACAATATCCATTCTTTTAGAATTTGGGGGTTGAATTTCAAGTATACTTACTCCTCCATCTTTAGTAGAAATAACTAATTCATTCTTGCTAACTTTTATAACAGTACCTGGTTTAGCTTCCTCTTTAATATCATTATTTACAATTTTTACATTAAATACTTTATATTTATTTAAA